>OBYM01000616.1_pt1 | contig 18489 bp, 21 predicted proteins | sample 1538191 | NCBI WGS metagenome assembly OBYM01 (sample SAMEA2580165, study PRJEB22360) | human gut metagenome | biome: human gut; feature: human-associated habitat; material: faeces | place: Denmark | collected 2008/2010 | reverse complement strand
GGTTCTCGTCGAGGCCTGGGGGCGCGCCCCCCGCCAGCCCGCCGACAAGCTGGACGCCATGCACGACGCCGATTTTGAGGCGCGGCAGTTCCATTTCACGGACGAGTGATCCAAGCATAGCAAAGCGCCGGGCGCGGGGGCTATATGCCTCTGCGTCCGGCGCTTATTTTTCGTGTCCAACCCGGAAAATCCGCTTGCAGCAGCGTTCCGCATATTTCAGTGTTTGATAGGCCCCGCCGTGATCCCGCCACACCATAGCAATTAAGCAATCCGCCCGGTCTACCATCCAGCGGTTGCAGGCGGTGATCGCCTGTTTGTAGTGGATGCCCGCAAGCTCAATGGGGATCAGGATTTCGTCAAAGCTGCTTTCGTAGTATTCCTTATCTGTGTTTAGCCGCTGCTCCATGTAGGGCAGCACCAGCACCAGCGAGATTGCCTTGTCCGGGTGCCAGTGCTTTAGAGTGCGAACCGCGCTGGCGCAGATCGCGTCAAACTCTCCCTTGCCGCCCACATAGCAGGTCATTTCCTGTTCCGCTTCCAGCAGCCTTTCCAATATCTCCACCACCTGCGACTGGCCGAGGCCAAAGACTTCCCTGTGTCCCGCAAAAGTGCAAACCATCATCTTTGTCCCATCACTTTATAACCCCCGCCCTTTAAGCTAATTCCAAACAGAAATTTGCAAATAATTAAACTGCATAAATTTAGAATTTATGTAGTTTATTATATATCAGGGCCGGGTACTTTACAATAAGGGAGGATTGATAAAACGCTGCCATACTGCGAGGATATATAGATGGAATTAGATTATAAAGAGATTGGAAAGCGCGTGAAGATCGCAAGAATACGGGCCGATCTGACGCAGGAAGCATTGGCGGAAAAGGCTGGGCTGTCCATTACCCACATGAGCAACATTGAAAACGGCCATTCCAAGTTGAGCTTGCCGATGGCGGTTGCGCTGGCAAACGTCCTGTCTGTTTCGGTAGATGAATTTCTGTGCGACAGCGTGATCCACTCCAAGGAAGTTTTTTCCCATGAGGTTCAAATGCTTTTGGAGGATTGCGACGACTACGAGATACGCATACTCACCGATCTGCTCAAAGCAGCCAAAGACACGATCCGCAGGGATATGAAGCTGAAACAACAGGAATAGCGCAGGCGGTCACAGTTGACCGTACTGCGCTACTCTTTTCTTTCAATGCAAAGCGCCGGGCGCGGGGGCTGTATGCCTCTGCGTCCGGCGCTCTTTTTTATTCCTGTTCCATCGGGAAGTGTGGCAGTTCTTCCAGCAGCTTCATAATCAAGTGCTGTTTCATGTCCTCGTCAACGGCCATCTCGTCGATCATGGGGGTGTAGTGTTCGATCACCTTTTGTTTGGCCCACTTCTCACCGGCGACAGCGGCCTTGATGGTAGCTGTGTCCAGCAAAATTTCCTGTTCGGCCATCGTGTCAACTCCTGTCGTTTTTTGTCTTATTCCAGCATACCACAGAACCGGCAGGAAAACCAGCGCCGGAAAGTTTTTCCTACGCATTTCAAAGCCTGTTCCGGCAGGTATTTGATAAATCATTCTGCCACCCCACCGACCACCGCCGAAAAGCCTTGATTTCCGTGGGCTTTTTGCCCCCTAAATGCGTAGACAGGAGGGGCTTTTAGCTCCGTATAATCTGCATACAGCTTGTGACATTGCTACACGCTATAATTCATAGTTTCTTTCTTGCTTTTTGAATGAGGGAAATTTATAATTGACTTATTGATAAAACACTTATTGAAGCAATACACCGAAATCAGTTTTTAGAAGGGGGAAATTACCATGCGACGAAGTATTGTCCCTGTTTTAGTTTTGTGTATGTTATTCCTCTCTGGGTGTATGCAAAATATCCAGAACACAGACACCATACCTGATGATTATACAGTTGGCATCATCCGCACAAATGGTTCAAAGAACAGTAGTGATATACTATACTTTGATGAAGAGTTGTCGCAGACGGGTGCTACCCACTATGATTACGCAACAATGGGAGATCTGTTCTATACTCCTGTGACCTATGACGGATCGTTATATGTTGTTCCACAGGGACAGGCAAATGCAAAAGATGCCAAAACAATTCTGTGTCAGGACTTGAATACCTTTGAACAGACCACATTCTTTTTGGATCAGATAGCTATTTATGGTTTAAGCGTTAATTCTTCGGCTATTTTCGCAGCCAATAATATCAACCAGCAGTCCTTTATAAGTCGAATTGACAGGACGAATGAAACAGTAAAAACCGCCACTTACAATGGACTATACGTTTCCATTGTTTACTCATATAAGGATAAATTATATGCTTTTTCAAGCGAAAGCACTTCATCAGGATTAAAAGGCACTTTACACTGTCTTGACCCAATAACATTGAAAGAACTGCAAAGGATTGACATTTCTCAATTTGGGAGTGATGTCTATTCCGTATTGGGTGTTGATGATATTCTATATTTCGTCCCATTAGTAACATCACAAGATACATTTAATCACATTGTTTGTGCTTATAATATTTCTTCCGAAGAAATCACAACAATAGATTTCCCTCATAATGTATTTCATATTTTGAATGTGGACAATAAGTTGTATGTCACGCATGGAAATCTGGTAACGGGTGAAGGCACAGCATTGTCTATTTTTGATATTGAAACGGGAAAAACTGATACTTATGATTTGGGAATGTGGCCGGGGCAGATTGTCAAAAACGACGATGCTCTATACCTAATGGGATCGAACAGCGTCGCAAAATATGATTTGCAGACCATGGAAAAAGAAGCGGAAACAGAAATTCCACTTGATAGCGGAAATTATTTGTCGGGAATTTTTACAAAATAAGTTCCATTCAAAAGCGCCGGACGCGGTGGCCTGCTGGCCCTGCGCCCGGCGCTTTCTTATGGGTTTATTCTACGCATTTCAAAGTCCGTTTCAGCGTGGATTGGAGCAATCCTATTGCCGCCCCGTCAAACGTGTGCAAGAAGCCCGCTGTGGCGGCCTATTCAACGGCTTAACTGCGTAGCTTGCAGGTATCTTTTCCGTTGCCTTTCGGCCTCTTGCTTCCGGCGCATCCGCACCGCGCAATCCGGGCAGTATTTGGCCCGGTTGGATTTCGGTGTAAATGCAGCCCCGCACACGGCGCACCGCTTCACGCTATCCCGGCTCTGGATGATCTCGGCATACAGCGCCCCGTCCAGCGGAAGAACAGCGGCACGAAACCACCGGCACAGCAACGAATAGGAAATGCTCTGGACGCACACACATTCCTCGCCGTCGTCCAGCAAGAGGCAGTTCCCGTCACAGTAGTTGCAGCACTCATGCGTCAGCTTCCGGGCCTTGCGGTATTGAGGGTAATTCATTCTCGGTATGCTCATAACTCTTGTGCCTGCTCCTTTCCCGGCGTCACCCGCAAAATGTTGTCCACATTCTGCTTGATAATGCCGTATTCTTTCAGCTCTCGCTTGACTTCGCCGTACTGTTTGTACAGCCGCGCTTTCTGCTTGTCCAGCTCCCGGTACTCGGCTTTCAGGGCGGCCAGATCGGGCAGCCTTGTGATCCCGGCGTCCTTGATGGCCTTTGCCGCAGCCTCGTACAAAATGAGCTGGCTTTCATGTTCGCGCCGGAACGCGGCCTTGTCTTTGGCCTTGCGGTATTCCAGCACCACGGGCCGGAGCTGCTTGTAGGTGGTGAGGTTCTTTATCAGCACCGCCATGTTCCCAAGACGCCGTTCCACATCTTTGAGGGCCGCAGCCGCCTCGTCGTTGGCCGCGCTGATCTCCGCGACCTTGCTTTCCAGCTCGGCATATTGCTCTATGCCATGCTCGGTGAGGAAGTTTATTGTCGTTGCGGCCTGCTTCAAATTTTGGAGCTTCGCCCAACGCGCATAGCCTGCGCTCTGCTGGGCCTTGATGTTGTTCTCCAAGTCAATCCGCAGGGTGATACCCTTGCGCTGCCGGTTCGGGTCTCTGTCCACGGCCAGCCCCTTGATCCGGCGGGTGATGGCTTCCTCGGTGTAGTTCTCGCCCAGCGTCTTGCAGCGGGTGAAGCGTTCCTGTCCGGGGGCGCGGAACGAGATAAACTTGCCCTGTTTGATTTCATAGCCCTGCGCCTGCATGAGCCGCAGGAAGTCGTCAAAGTCTTTGGCCTGCGGGATGGCCGCGTCGATGGCAATTTTCAGTTTGGCTTTCCAGCTCTTTCCCTTGCGCTGGGCGTCCCATTCGGCGTAGGACTTGCCCTTGTCCTTGCCCGGCTTCACCACGGACAGGCCGTTTTCCCTGCACAGCCGGTCACTGGTTCGCCGGATATAGGCGTAGCTGCGCCGGTTGGAAACATATTTGCGGCAGTTCACCATATCCACCGCACAGAAAATGATGTGGTTATGCAGATGGCCTTTGTCTATATGGGTAGTCAGCACATAGGGGTATTTGCCTTGCAGCACTTCGTCGGCAAGCTGCCGCCCGATCTCATGGGCCTGCTCCGGCGTAGTTTCGCCCGGCTCAAAGGCTTGTATCAGGTGGTGGGCCAGATTGTTGCCTTTCTTGAACGCCTGATCTAACAGCATTTGAAATTCAATGTCCGCCGTTTCGTAGGAACAACCAAAGGACGATACCAGCATTTTATCGTCCGTCTTGTCCGGGTTTTCGATGTAGTCAAGGGCCGCTTTCAGATTTACCTTGATAGGATGTATCTTTGTAATTGCCATATCTGTGCCAGCGCCCCCTTGATGTCCTCAACGTCCTGCGCGTACACAGCCCCGGTACTGTTGATACGCCGCGCAATCTGGTTGACGTTGACGCCGATTTTTTGCAACTCTGCGGTCTGCGCCCGGATGTCGCTGGTGTCCATGTGGACGATATACCCGTCAATCAGCATTTTCCGGGCATAGGCCGAGAAATTCTTTGTGCCGAGCTGGGCCATTTTCTGCTGGATCAAGGCCCTTTCTTCCGGCGTTACCGGGACGCGCAGCACGATTTGACGCTTTCGGTTTGCCATTGCGTTTCACGCTCCTTTCCGGCAAAGGGGTTTGGGGATTTCCCCAACAAGCAAAACGGACGGCCCACAGGGGCGGGACGGGGCGTTTTTCGGAAGTGTGGCTACACTTCCTATGCTTGCTGTTTTTGTTCTTCTCCGCTAATAGAACGTCCTGAACACCCTTAACTGCCCGCAAAATACGGGCTTTGCCTGAAAAAATTGCAAAAATAAAGGACGCTTCCGCGTCCCATGCAAACAAAAGAAAACAGAGGATGGTTTTCAGGCATCCCCCGTTTCTTTCTTCTTTGGCTTTTCAATTTGAATGGCCCCGTCAATCGCGCCCTCAATGATCGTCAGATATTCTTCGGGACAGAGTTTCAGCTTGTGGCTGACACCGCTGTTCGCTTTCTTCCCGCATGATCTCCGGGTTAAAATACCGTTCCACGGGTAGACCGCAATTTCTGATTAGCTGTATGATAACCGGCAAGCTGGGTATCGTTCCGTCATTTTCTATATTCGCAAGATACCGCCAGTCGATATTTACTTTTTCCGCCATTGCCTTACGCGACAAATGCTTTGCTTTCCGTGCTGCTTTTACATCTGCACCGAAAGTTTCAAAGCCGGGGCAATCTTCGATATTCGCCATATAGCATCACCCACTTACATTGTATATTTCATACTTGCCCAATGGAATGTTGCTATATGCACTTAAATTACATTTTATATTTCATATTTTGATTGTGATGTGAAAAGCGAATAGTGCTTTCTTAATTATGCCCCGTATTGGTTGTGATTTCTACGCATTTAGAGGCTATCACTGGCAGGGAGCAAATAATCTGTCCCGCTTGTCTGCCGACCACACCTCAAAAACCTTGCTATGATTGGCCTTTTAGGAGCCTAAATGCGTAGAATGATACGGCGAACTATCTTACCTTGATAACTACCCATGAGGAAAGTGTCTACCCAAAAAGTGCGTTCTTGTAGGCTTTATTCTATCATGCTACCATTCAACTGAATACGTCGAAAGGAGATGTACCAGAATGAATGAGTTTGAAATTGGGCCAATCCGTCCCCCTTCCGAAAGTAGCAGTCTACTCATTCGTGTAACGCGGGGCTGCCACTGGAACAAGTGCTATTTCTGTGGGCTTTATAAATCCATGAAATTTTCCATGCGACCGATAGAGGATATAATCAGCGATATAAAAGCACAATCAGAGCAGCATAGCGGACAACAATACAAATCCTGCTTTTTGCAGGACGGTGACGCTCTGGTATTGAAAACAGACTATTTGCTAAAGATTTTGGATGCCTTGCATCAATACTTTCCCTCTTTGGAGTCTATCACCACTTATGCCCGTGCCGACAGCATAACGCGCAAATCCCTGTCAGAACTTAAACTGTTACGGGAGCATGGCCTAAACCATCTGTATTGTGGAATGGAAACGGGAGCAGACCGCGTTCTGCGGCTTATCAATAAGGGGTTCAATGCTGATACAGTTATCCGCAGCGGTTGTCTGGCAAAAGAAGCGGATATGACGCTATCTGAATTTATCCTGCTGGGGATTGGCGGAAAGGAATATTCCGACGAAAACGCACGAAAGACCGCCGACGCGCTCAATACCATACAACCCGATTTTATTCGTGTCCACGCGACCGGCTTTAAGCCCGGCTCCATGATGTGGCAGCTTATTCAAAACGGAACTATTACGCTACAATCTGAGGAAGAAATCGTTCAGGAGCAGCGGCTATTTTTACAATGCCTTAATGAAATGGACAGCTACTATGTGAATGAGCATATCATCAACCTGCTTCTGGAAGTTCGCGGTAATCTACTGACAGAGAAGCGTCAAATGCTTTCAGACATTGACCGTTTCCTGCGACTCCCGCCGGAAGAACGGCTATTGTTTGCCGTAGGCCGCAGGCTGAATGTGTTTTTCTTTTTGGATGATCTGCAAAAGCCGGAGCTGCACCGTCAGGCGGAAGCATATATGGACAAAATTAAGAAAGAAAATCCCAATGTAGATTTCGCGCTTCTGTGTAACTATGTGCGGCAATCCCAAATATAAAAATCAGGCACAACCTCATGCACCGACATGGGCTGTGCCTGATTTTCTATTATTTAATGGATAAACAGTATGTGTTCAATGTTGTCAGCCTCTTTACTCCTTTACAAGATAAATCCTTTTACGATTTCTTCAACATCAATAACCTTATAACCATTTTCTTTTAATTTCTTTGCAAATAGACCTGAACCTGTAATAAGTTTTCCGCTAAAGTTACCATCATATATCTGATTAACGCCACAAGTTGGACTTCTCGATTGGAGGATAGCCAGAACTATCTCCTCGTTTTGGATATATGATAATGCTAATGACGCAGCCTTTTCATATTCTTCATTAACATTCTTTCCATTTTCATCCATTACAACTCCATTTACAATTTCGGCACAGGGCCGTGGTATATCCATACCAGCCAACATTTCAGGGCATATAGAAATAACATCTTTATCTTTTAGCCATATCACAGCCTCTTCATTATAATTATTCTTGCCGTTATATTTACAATTTTCGCCCATGATACAGGCACTAACCAATATTTTCATTTTACATTCTCCGTATTTTCTCAATAACGATAGCCCAAAGGGGACGTTTATTCTACGTTTACATATCCGACATAGCACAGAAACTTCAGGAAAGACAGTAGTACAAGTAATTAGAAACAACGATAAATTTCTACCTTTTAGTGGACGGGCAGCATGGCGTCTGCACATCCAGACCGTCCAGATAGCCGGTGCCCCAATTACACATTGCTTCCAAAACAGGAATGATGCTTCTGCCAAACGGTGTCAAAGAGTAAATTGTCTTAGGCGGTTTCTCTGGTATCACTTCCCTTGATACCAAACCACTTTGCTGTAAGTCACGGAGCTGCTGGGAAAGCATTTTTGCCGTGGCTTTTGGGATAAGTCGTTGCAGCTCCATGTAATGAAGCGGCTGTTCAATCAGGTGCCAGAGTATCAGGGGCTTGTATTTGCCGCCGATCAGAGAAAGCGTTGCTTCTACGGGGCAGCTAAAAATCTCTTTTTCTTCTTGCATATCAATACCTCTCATGTTAGGATGGGCACTTTCCTTTTGGGAACTATCTTCCCGGAAAGTACATTCTTGTGGAATTTTTCTGCGGTGTTACAATATAGTCGATGGTTGATTTGACACATAAAATACACGGAAAGGACTTTGAACTATGGAATTACTTGAAATCGCCAAAAAGCGTTTTTCTGTCCGGGACTACACCGACCAGAAGGTGGAGCCGGAAAAACTGAACAAGATTTTGGAGGCAGCACACGTTGCACCTACGGCGGCAAATTTGCAGCCGGTTCACCTGATTGTCGCCCAGAGTGATGAGGCCCTTGCCAAAGTGAGCAAGGCGGCAAACATCTATGGCGCACCGCTGGCAATCATCGTATGCGCGGATCACAACAAGGCATGGGTACGGCCTTTTGACAAAAAGCAGACCGGCGACATCGACGCTTCTATCCTGACCGACCACATGATGCTGCAAGCAACCGAACTGGGCCTCGGAAGCGTTTGGGTTTGCTATTTCAAGCCGGATGTTTTGAGCAAAGAGTTTGACCTGCCTGCCAATCTGGAACCTGTCAACATTCTTGTCGTTGGTTACTCTGCGGAGGGTGAAGGTGATCTGAACCGTTTTGATGCCCAGCGCATCCCCATGAGCGATCTGGTTTCCTACGACAAGCTGTAAAGAGCCACCATATCAAGGCGCAACCCTTTTCACAGGGCTGCGCCTTTTCATCTTTCAGAAATATGGGCGTAGGTTTCTTCTAAAATCCATTTAATGTGTTCGTCGCAAAGAGTATAGAATACATTCTTGCCGACCTTATGTGAGGCGACCAGCCTTGCCATTTTCAGGATTTTTAACTGATGGGAAATTGCAGATCCGGACATATTCATTTGTGCGGCAAGTTCCTTTACGCAATATTCCTGTTTCATCAGCGCCCACAGAATTTTCATCCGGGTAAAGTCACCCATTGCCTTGTGCAGTTCAGACAGCTTATCCATGTCTGCCGTATCAGGCATGAATACGCATGGCTTTTGTTGTTCCATAGTGTTATCCGACCTTTCGTATTTGACAGCTATATCGTTTGTGGTTATTCTATTTTGGAAGGGAGGCGGCGATATGTCACACTACCATTTGCCCCACAACCACGGACAAGATATTGAAAAGGTTTTAGATAAAATGCCTGCCGAAGAAAATTTTCGGGAAATAGCATTTCTGTTTCAGCAGTTAAGTGACCCATCCCGGCTGCGGCTGTTGTGGCTGTTGTGTCATAGTGAGGAATGTGTCTGCAATCTGGCCGCTGCCGTTGATATGAGCGCACCGGCGATTTCCCATCACCTGAAAAATCTGAAACGCAGCGGTCTTATTACCAGCCGCCGGGAGGGGAAAGAGGTTTATTACACCTTATCCAACACAGCCCCCGCAAAACTTCTCCATAAAACAGTAGATGCCTTATTTGAAATATCCTGTCCAACCGACTAATAAACGAAATGCGCCGCTGCCTATCATTGGAAGCAACGGCGCATTTCTATATCTCTGCTTTTGTATCAATGCACCGGGGGGAGAAATTTCTTTACCCGCATGGCCCGGATTGCGTTCAGAATAGCAATCACCGATACCCCGACATCAGCAAAAACAGCCGCCCACATATTGGCATAACCCGTAGCCCCTAAAATCAGGACTAAGAGCTTTACGCCCAAGGCGAAAACAATATTTTCATTTGCAATGCGGATCGTCTTTCTGGCAATCCGCACAACAGCGGAAATCTTCGAGGGTTCGTCCGTCATCAGAACCACGTCCGCAGCCTCAATCGCCGCGTCGGAGCCGAGGCCACCCATAGCGATACCCACATCTGCACGGGCCAGTACCGGCGCGTCGTTGATCCCGTCACCCACAAATACCAGCTTTCCTTTTTCGCTGGTCTGTTTCAACATTGCTTCTACGCGGTCAACTTTATCTGCCGGGAGCAATTCGGTATATGCCTGATCGAGTCCCAGCTTTTGCGCCACTTTTTTACCAACAGCATCCGCATCCCCTGTGAGCATGACCGTTTTCCTGACGCCGACCTCTTTTAATGCCCTGATTGCAGCCGGGGCGTCTGCTTTGACTTCATCCTCAATGACAATGTATCCCGCATATTTTCCGTTGCAGGCCAGATAAATCACTGTGCCGATAGCGTCCGATGGGGTATAAGCAATATTCTCCCGGTTCATCAGCTTTGCATTTCCGGCCAGAACAGTTTTTCCGTCTATGACGGCCCGGACACCGTGACCGGCAATTTCCTGCACATCACTGATCCGGCTGTTGTCGATTTTCTTTCCGTATGCCTTTTGGATAGACTGCGAAATCGGGTGATTAGAATAATCTTCCGCATAGGCGGCCAGCTCCAAAAGCTGTTCTTCTTTCATATCTATGGCCTTGATCTGGCTTACCGCAAAAGAGCCTTTCGTCAGTGTGCCGGTCTTATCAAACACGACAACTTCCGTATGGGCCAGCGACTCCAAATAGTTACTTCCCTTGACAAGAACGCCGATTTTGGATGCTCCGCCAATACCGCCAAAGAAACTAAGCGGAATGGAGATAACAAGAGCGCAGGGACAGGAAATAACAAGGAAGGTCAGCGCACGGTAAATCCAAACGCTGAATGGCTGCCCGGTAACAAGGGGCGGAAGGATGGCAAGGGCAATCGCCGCGAATACCACAATCGGGGTATAATAACGGGCAAAACGGCTGATGAAATTTTCTGTTTTTCCTTTTTTGTCGCTGGCGTTTTCTACAAGGTCTAAAATCTTTGCAACCGTAGACTCGCCGTACTTTTTGGTGGTCTGGATTGTCAAAATGCCAGTCTGGTTGATACACCCGCTGATTACTTCCATGCCGGGTTCCACATCACGGGGCATAGACTCACCTGTGAGGGCCGAAGTATCCAAAGCAGATGTTCCCTTGATGATCTTGCCATCCAAAGGAACACGCTCACCGGGTTTTACGACTATCGTATCACCGATATTTACCTCGTCCGGGTCAACCTGTTCTAATTTTCCGTTCCGTTCTACATTCGCATAGTCCGGGCGAATGTCCATCAAACTGGCAATAGATTTTCTGGATTTGGAAACCGCATAGGACTGGAACCATTCTCCCACCTGATAGAACAGCATAACGGCCACACCCTCGGAGTGTTCCCCCAAGATCAGTGCGCCAATCGTTGCAATCGTCATAAGAAAGTTTTCGTCAAATACCTGTCCATGCAGAATGTTGGTGACAGCTTTCCAGACAATATCCCAGCCGATCACCGCATAGCAGACCAGAAATACCCCCATTTCCACAGTCGGCCCCAACGGGAGCAGACTACCGGCTGCAAACAGCACCGCTGCAACGATAATGCGGAACAGCAGGCGCTTTTGTTTTCGTGTCATAATAAACATCTCCTTTCAGTCGAACACCGGCTGCCGTTTCTGGCAGCCGGTGTTCAGCTTTTTCTCATGCCTTGACCGTCACATCCGGCTCAATCTTTTTGATAAGGGCCTTAGCCTCGGCCAAAACTGCGTCGAACCGATCATCCGGGGCATCCAGAACCATCTTCTGGCTCAGGAAGTTTACTTCCACGCTTTTTACGCCGTCGATCTTCTGAACCGCTTTCTGGATTTTGTCGGCACAGTGGCCGCAGTCAAGGTCAATCAATTTAATGGTCTTTTTCATCAGAAAGACCCCCTTTCCTAAAGTATTTGGTTGGTTTGACATGGCTGAACAATTAAAAGATTATTTAATCGTCCACGGCTCTTAGTATATTTACAGACCCGACTTCCGTCAACGGATTTGAGGCGGATACTTCCTTTTGGATTGGAAAACCTGCTGTTTGGATTTGGCGAACAGTTCTTTTTCTTTTTGGATAAAAAAAGCTCCTTTATGGAGCGGACAAATAAAAAAACTGCTGTCTATAATGAAAAGCGGTCAAGGAGTGACCTTTCGTGCAAGCGTTATGGCTGGGGCGGATAAGGTATCTTTCCCCCAAAGATACCAAATGCCCCTTTCTATAACAGCTTTTAGTCCCCTACGGGGGAGGGGTACTTGCACAAAAATCCAATACGAAAGAAGGGATGATTTTGCAAAAGGAGCAATTTGACATTACAGGCATGACCTGCTCGGCCTGTTCGACCAGAGTGGAAAAGAGTGTGGCAAAGCTGCCCGGCATTAAGGAAGTGTCCGTCAACCTGTTAAAAAACAGTATGGTTGCTTCTTATGACGAGTCAGTTTTGGACACGGCAGGAATTATCGAAGCGGTTGAAAAGGCCGGTTATGGTGCTATTCCTAAAACCTCTATCCAAAACAAAAGCCGTGCGACTACAACGGCATCAAAACCAGAGGTCAATACGGCACAGGCAGAATACAAGCAGATGAAACAGCGGTTGCTTCTTTCTGCCCTGTTTACAATTCCGCTGTTTTACATATCTATGGGACACATGATGGGGTGGCCGCTCCCTGCGGGCCTGCTGGGAATGGAAAATGCAATCACCTTTGCATTTACACAATTCCTGTTGCTCATTCCTGTGGTATTTACCAATTTCAAATACTATCGGATGGGCTTCAAGACCCTGTTCCACGGTTCTCCTAACATGGACTCACTGATTGCAATAGGCTCCAGTGCTGCGATTATCTATGGCATTTACGCCATCTACAAAATCGGCATCGGTTTCGGTCACGGGGACATGGCTACGGTTCACAGCTTTATGATGGACTTGTATTTTGAGTCAGCAGGAATGATCCTGACACTCATTACTTTGGGCAAAACATTGGAGGCCCGCGCGAAAGGCAAGACCTCGGATGCAATCACAAAGTTAATGAATTTGGCACCCAAAACAGCAACCGTAGAGCGCGACGGACAAGAATTTCAAATACCCGTGGAAGAAGTACAGTTGGGTGAAACACTGATTGTTAAAGCTGGCGAGTCCGTGCCGGTAGATGGGATCGTCATAGAGGGTTTTTCTTCGATTGACGAGTCGGCCTTGACCGGCGAAAGTATCCCCGTAGAAAAGCACATCGGTGACAAAGTGATCGGTGCAACCACAAGCAAGTCTGGCTATTTCAAGATGCAGGCTACAAAGGTAGGCGATGATACTACACTGGCCCAAATCGTCCGTCTGGTAGATGAAGCGACCAGTTCTAAAGCTCCGATTGCTAAAATGGCTGATAAGGTGAGCGGCGTATTTGTGCCGGTGGTAATTAGTATTGCTCTGATTGCAGTCATTGTATGGCTGCTGTTGGGATATGGTTTTGAATTTGCCTTGTCCATTGGTATTTCCGTCTTAGTTATTTCCTGCCCCTGTGCATTGGGGCTGGCAACACCTACCGCAATTATGGTAGGAACCGGCAAGGGCGCGTCCAACGGTATTTTGATTAAGTCAGCAGAAGCATTGGAGACGGCCCATAACATCGACACAGTTGTTTTGGACAAAACCGGAACCATTACACAAGGTACACCCGTAGTCACGAATATGCTCTGCAAGGAAGGAGTTCAGCAGCAAGAACTAATGAAAATTGCGGCTTCATTGGAAAAAATGTCCGAGCATCCTTTGGCAGACGCTATTGTAGCGGAAGCTGAAAAAGAAGGACTCTCCTTCCTGCCGGTGAGCGACTTTAAGCAAATTCCCGGTCAGGGTATCGTAGGGCAAATAGAAAGTGAAATTTGTCTGGCAGGCAATCGTCGGCTAATGTCCGCGAATGGTATCCAAGGAGGCGTCCTTCTCCAATTAGGTGAAAAGATGGCGGTGGATGGGAAAACTCCGTTATTTTTTGCCCGTGGAGGTCAGCTTATCGGAGTCATTGCGGTGGCTGATGTCGTTAAGCCAACCAGCAGACAGGCAGTACAGGAATTAACCCACATGGGGATCGAGGTAGTCATGCTCACCGGCGATAATGCCAAGACAGCAGAAGCGATCCGGCGGCAAGTCGGTGTAAACCGCGTTGTTGCAGAAGTTTTCCCGCAGGACAAAGAGAAAGAAATCCGGCGCTTACAGAATGAAGGAAAAAAAGTTGCAATGGTTGGCGACGGGATCAATGATGCTCCTGCGCTGGCCCGCGCAGATGTCGGTATTGCCATTGGAGCGGGAACCGATGTTGCGATTGAGTCGGCAGATATTGTCCTGATGAAAAGTGATTTGTTGGATGTATCTACTGCAATTCAGCTTAGTAAGGCGGTTATCCGCAATATCAAGCAAAACCTGTTTTGGGCATTTATTTACAACATCATCGGCATACCTGTGGCGGCTGGCCTGTTCTATCTGCCATTTGGCCTGAAATTAAATCCCATGATTGGTGCTTTTGCTATGAGTTTTAGTTCTGTATTTGTGGTATCAAACGCCCTGCGGTTAAGATGGTTCAAGGCAAAACACACATCCCATACAGAGCCGGATACATCCCAAATGTACGAACAAAAAACAATTCAAAAAGAAGATAAAGGAGTAGTTCAAATGGAAAAAGTAATGAACATCGAAGGTATGGTTTGCGGAAACTGTGTTAAGCACGTTGATAAAGCATTACGGGAGATCGAGGGCATCACGCAGGTTGAGGTCAGCCTTGAAAAGAAAATGGCACAAGTACAGCTCAACCAAGATGTGCCGGATGATGTGCTGAAAACTGCTGTCGAGGAAGCCGGTTATCAGGTAGTAAGCATCCAGTAAGCAGGCAGCCTATGAAAGCAAAGAAAAGCGATATAGTTCACAAATTGAAAATTGCAAGAGGTCAGATAGATGGTATCCTGCAAATGGTTGAGGAAGATCGCTATTGTGTGGATATATCTACCCAACTCCAATCAACACAGGCTTTATTAAAAAGCGCCAATCAACAAATTATGCAGGCTCATATCCGAAGCTGTGTTCGGGAAGCGTTGCAAACTGACGTTGAAAATCCAAAGCTGGAAGAAGCCCTAAGACTACTGGAAAAGATGGCACAATGACACCGGGAGCGGAAAGGGACTTGTCCCTTTTCGCTCCTGATTTCGTGTCAGATTGGATTGGTAATCCTGCGGTTTGGAGCGTACAAACCTTTTGCAATCTTATATACTTTTACATGGTTAGACGTGGCTAATAAATATGTAGGAGGTAGAGTGATGAAACAATCACTGGATACAAGAACAAAACTGCTGACGCAGCGCCCGTTCTCATTGATGCTGGAACTTAGTATTCCTGCGGTTCTCGGCATGGTAGTAGTCGGGCTTTATAACATGATGGACTCTATTTTCGTAGGGCAGATGGTTGGGTCTGTGCAGATGGGCGCGGTATCCGTTTCCTATCCCTTTACCCTGATTAACGCCGGTTCTGCGGCTATGCTGGGTGTTGGTTCCGCCTCTGTCCTTTCAAGGGCCATCGGTAAAAAAGATGAAAACACTGTGAAGAAGATCATGGGAAATCTGGTTGCCGCTGTTGTGATCCTTTCCGTTATTTATACAGTTATAGGCATGGTCTTTACCCGACAGCTTTTATCTCTGGCCGGAGCAAGTGACAATATCCTGAATTATGCGGAAAAATATCTTCGGATCATTTTTGCCGGTTCCCTGTTTGTAAACTTCTTTCAGAGTGCAAACATGGTTATTCGCGGAGAAGGTCAGTTGAAAAAGGCAATGTTCATCATTGCCAGCGGTGCTATTCTGAATATCATTCTTGACCCGATTTTTATTGCGCTCTTAAACCCCTATGGCATGGGAATTGAGGGGGCTGCCTATGCTACCGTACTTTCGCAGTTTGTTCAGGCTGTGATTACTGTGTGGTACTTCAAGAAGAAAAGCCCAAATGTCAAAATCGGACGCATCCGCATTGACGGCCCCATTCTCCGACAGGTACTTGCTGTTGGTGTTTCTGCCCTGTTAATGCAGGTCTTGACTTTGGTTCAGCAGACGGTGATCTATCGTGTGGCAGCCAACTATGGAGGGGAAACATCCCAAATCCTTTTGGGCGCGGCTCTGCGCTTCTGGAACTTCTCATTTGTTCCTTTGTGGGGGATCAGTCAGGGCTTCCAGCCTGCCGCCGGTACGAATTACGGGGCGAAAGACTACGACCGTGTAAAGCTGCTGACAAAAGTATTTATCGCAGCCGCCACCATCCTGTCCCTGTTGTTCTGGATACCTGCCGAGCTACTCCCGGAAAAGGTGCTTTCCATGTTCATTACAACGCCGGGTGTTGCAGCGTCGGGCGCGACAAACTTCCGCATCATGTTCAGTACCTATGTTTTGCAGGGTAGCTTCCTGATTGCGGTAACGCTGTTCCAGTCTTTGGGCAAAGCAAACAAAGCAACATGGCTGGTTCTTTTCCGCCAAATTATCCTGTTTATCCCCCTGTGTGTGCTTCTGCCGATGATTGGCGGGCTGGGTATCCGTGGTGTATGGCTGGCGATTGCCTTAACGGACGCTGTTCTGGTTGTGATTACCATTGCAATGATGGCTTCTGAATTTCGCAAAATGCCGCCCACATCACAGACTTTACGCTAAGGAGGGACAGCTATGTACCTCTGTGACGGAACCATAGGAAATAATTATAAAGTTCAAGATATTAAATTACCTGTAAACATTGAAAAGCGCCTTGAAGCATTGGGAATGACACGCGGCACTCCCGTTACTGTCCTGAATAGCAAAGGACATGGCATCCTGATCGTAAAAATACGCGGGACACGCTTCGCATTAGGGCGCAATATCACACAAAACATTTTAGTGGGGTAAATTCCGATGGGTGAAAATCTGACTATCGGCTTCATCGGAAATCCAAATTGCGGGAAAACCACACTTTTCAACGCTTATACCGGCGCAAACCTGAAAGTGGCAAACTGGCCGGGTGTTACTGTTGAGAAGGTAGAGGGAGCCATTAAAGACCACGATATGAACATCCGTCTGGTAGACCTGCCCGGCACTTACAGCCTGACTTCCTATACAATGGAGGAACAGGTATCCAGACAGTTCATACTTAGTGATGAAGTCGATGTAATTATTGACGTTGCAGACGCTTCTGCGCTGGAACGAAATTTGTACTTAACTTTACAGCTTTTGGAGCTGGGAAAGCCGGTTGTGCTGGCCCTGAATATGATGGACATTGTAGAGAAACGGGGCATGGAAATTGACACACACCGGCTTCCCGAAATGCTGGGCATCCCGGTTATTCCGGTTTCTGCAAGAAAGCGGACAGGTCTGGATGTGCTGCTGCACGCAGCAGCGCACCACAAGGACTGCAAAGACCCGGATTGCCTGATCCATCACCACAAATATACGTCCAAGCACCGGCACGACCACCATTCCGAGTATGCAATGGTTTATAGTGATGCCATTGAAGATAAGATTGACCTTATTATGGCGGAGCTGAAAAGGAAGTATCCGGGCCTGACAAATTATCGCTGGTATGCGATTAAGCTGTTGGAACAGGATAAGGAGATCACAGCAAACTACCCGGTTGACCTGCCCGATGTGCTGGATCGCAATTATGAGTCAGACATCATTAACGAGAAATACGATTTCATTCAGGAGATTATCAGGGAAGTTCTGGTAAATAAAGACCGGCAAGATGCCCTGACGGAGAAAGTGGATCGTGTGCTGACACATAAGGTATGGAGCATCCCCATTTTCCTTGTTATCATGGCCGTGGTATTTTTCCTGACCTTTACGATTGGGGACTGGCTGAAAGGATATTTTGAGATGGGGATTGAAAGCCTGTCTGCCTTAATCAGTGACGGGCTGGTTGCCGCCGGTGTCAATGAAGTGCTTCGCTCCCTGCTGGTAGATGGCATTATCGCCGGTGTAGGCGGTATCCTGACCTTTTTGCCAAACATCTTTATCCTGTTCCTTGCTTTGGCTTTTCTTGAGGACAGCGGCTACATGGCCCGCGTTGCCTATGTTATGGAAGGAATTATGAGCAAGCTGGGACTATCCGGCAGGGCATTTATCCCCATGATATTAGGGTTTGGCTGTACCGTTCCGGCAATCATGGCGTCGCGGACTCTGGAAAACCGGCGTGACCGCTTCAAAGTCATGCTGATTACGCCTTTTATGAGTTGCAGCGCCCGTCTGCCAATTTACATACTGTTTGCGGAGATGTTCTTTGCAGACCGGGCTATGCTGGTAGCGTACTCTATGTACCTGATCGGTTTAGTGGTTGCTATTCTTGTGGCGGCGGTGATCCATCTGATTGACCGCAAGACTTCAGAAAACTATCTGCTGATCGAACTGCCGGAGTACAAAGCGCCGAGTGGCAGAACCGTTGCTATCTATGTATGGGAAAAGGTGAAGGATTACCTTACCAAAGCCGGAACCACAATTTTCATGGCTTCTATCCTCATGTGGGCGATCCTGAATTTTGGGCCTCATGGCTATACCACGGAAATGACAGAGAGCTTCGGAGCCATTTTGGGCCATTGGCTGGGGGCGGTGTTTTTCACCACTCGGTTTGGGTGTTGCTTGCGGATC
>OBYM01000610.1_pt1 | contig 18666 bp, 17 predicted proteins | sample 1538191 | NCBI WGS metagenome assembly OBYM01 (sample SAMEA2580165, study PRJEB22360) | human gut metagenome | biome: human gut; feature: human-associated habitat; material: faeces | place: Denmark | collected 2008/2010 | reverse complement strand
TGCACTCCATGCGCCTCGCCCCGCGGGGCAGCCATAGTCATGGCGGGGTTCACAGCGTCGGCAATGACATAACGAGCCAGGGAGGCAATACGCTCGCTGCGCATGGGATTGCGCTTATAGGCCATAGCAGAGGACCCGATCTGGCCCTTTTCGAAGGGTTCCTCCACCTCTTTCAAATGCTGCAGCAGCCGGATGTCGTTGGAGAACTTGGCTGCACTCTGGGCAATGCCCGAGAGGATGTTCAGCATCTGGCTGTCCAGCTTCCGGGAGTAGGTCTGGCCGGAGACGGCAAAGCACTCCTGATAGCCCATCTTCTGGGCAATCTTCCGGTCCAGCTCCCGGCACTTTTCGTGGTCGCCCTCAAACAGCTCCAGGAAGCTGGCCTGGGTACCGGTGGTGCCCTTGGAACCCAACAGCTTTGCCTTGGAAAGCTGGTACTCCACGTCCTCCAGGTCCATCAGCAGGTCCTGGATCCACAGGGTGGCGCGCTTGCCCACGGTGGTGGGCTGGGCAGGCTGGAAATGAGTGAAAGCCAGAGTGGGCAGGTCTTTGTACTCTTCCGCAAAACGGGACAGCACCCGCACAGCGCCCACAATCTTGTTGCGAATAAGCTTGAGGGCCTCCGTCATAATGATGATATCGGTGTTGTCGCCCACATAGCAGGAGGTGGCCCCCAGATGGATGATCCCGGCGGCGCCGGGGCACTGCTGGCCGTAGGCATAGACGTGGCTCATCACATCGTGGCGGACGATCTTCTCCCGCTCTTGAGCAACCTCATAGTTGATGTCGTCGGCGTGGGCCTTCAGCTCGTCGATCTGCGCCTGGGTCACCGGCAGGCCCAGCTCCATCTCAGCCTCCGCCAGGGCGATCCACAGCTTCCGCCAGGTGCGGAATTTCATATCCGGGGAAAACAGGTATTTCATTTCCTTATCCGCGTACCGGGCGGACAAGGGGGACTCGTAAACATCTCTCGCCATGCTGCGACCAACCCTTTCTTTTTTTCTGCGCTTTTTGCAAACACAAGAAAGCCCCGGAGGATCAGCCATCCTCCCTCCGGGACCCCACTGGGAAAGTCCACCCTGCGGCGGACATCCTTTTACGCTTCAATTTTAGTAAAATCTTGGCTCATTGTCAATCGTTTGGGAAAAGATTTTCGGGAAATGGAACCAATGGGATTCTACGCCAAAAGTCATTAAAAGGAATTTTACAAATTTTTTCTTGTAAAATCCGGCCCTTTATGATAAGATAGCACTGTGATTTTGCAGGATTCCAAAATCAAACTTGCAGTATGGAGGGAAAACGTCATGTCCTATGTCAGCGAACAGCTGGAACTTTTGAAGAAGAAGAACCCCGGTGAACCCGAATTCATCCAGGCTGCCACTGAGGTGCTCACCTCTTTGGAGCCCGTTATCGAAGCCAACCCCAAGTATCAGGCTGGCGGCATTTTGGAGCGCATCACTGAGCCCGAGCGTCAGATCATCTTCCGTGTGCCCTGGGTAGACGACAATGGCAAGGTTCAGGTGAACCGTGCCTTCCGCGTACAGTTCAACTCCGCCATTGGCCCCTACAAGGGTGGCCTGCGGCTCCATCCTTCCGTAAACCTGGGCATCATCAAGTTCCTGGGCTTTGAGCAGATCTTCAAGAACTCCCTTACCGGCCTGCCCATCGGCGGCGGCAAGGGCGGCTCTGACTTCGACCCCAAGGGCAAGTCCGACCGCGAGATCATGGCTTTCTGCCAGAGCTTCATGACGGAACTCTTCCGCCACATTGGTCCCGACACCGATGTGCCCGCCGGCGATATCGGCACCGGCGCTCGGGAGATCGGCTACATGTTCGGCCAGTACAAGCGCATCCGCAACGCCTTTGAGGGCGTGCTCACCGGCAAGGGCCTGACCTACGGCGGCTCCCTGGCTCGTACCGAGGCTACCGGCTACGGCCTGCTGTACTTCACCGCTGCCATGCTGAAGAAGAACAGCTATGACATCGCTGGCAAGACCGTGGTCATCTCCGGCGCTGGCAACGTGGCCATCTACGCTTGCCAGAAGGCTCAGCAGATGGGCGCCAAGGTCGTCACCATGTCCGACTCCACCGGCTGGGTGTACGATCCCGAGGGCATCGACCTGGCTGCTATCAAGGAGATCAAGGAAGTCAAGCGCGCTCGCTTGACCGAGTACAAGAACTATCGTCCCAACTCCGAGTACCACGAGGGCCGCGGCGTGTGGAACGTCAAGTGCGACATCGCTCTGCCCTGCGCTACTCAGAACGAGCTGCTGGAGGACGATGCCAAGGCCCTGGTTGCCAACGGCTGCATTGCCGTGGCTGAGGGCGCCAACATGCCCACCACCATCGAAGCCACTAAGATCCTGCAAGAGGGCGGCGTTCTGTTTGCCCCTGGCAAGGCTGCCAACGCTGGCGGCGTGGCCACCTCCGCTCTGGAGATGACCCAGAACAGCGAGCGCCTGTCCTGGACCTTCGAGGAAGTGGACGCAAAGCTCAAGGGCATCATGGAGAACATCTTCAAGAACGCCGACGAGGCTGCCGAGAAGTACGGCCATCCCAAGAACTACGTCATGGGCGCCAACATCGCCGGCTTCATCAAGGTTGCTGACGCCATGCTGGCTCAGGGCGTGATCTAAGCTCTCCCTAAGATTGTAAATTCCGGCTTTTCTTTGCCATGTTAAAAAAGGACCTTCAAGCGATGCTTGAAGGTCCTTTTTGTTGCCGGTAGACACAAAATTTCAGTGTGTTGCTTCCATTCTGTTTTGATGTGTGCTATCATAACCCAGTAACCTAGACGGCCCCCCTGGACAGTACTGCCAGTAGGATACGGGACGACCACACACGTCGGGAGATCCCCGGCAGGCGATCCCCTCCCCCCAAAGCGGACGGTCCTCCGGGCAACATAGCCAAGATAGATCCCCGCAGAATTATCCCCTGTGCCGGGGTGCGGGATTCGGCACGGAGAAACCACAGAGATGGGCCGCAAAACCGGCCCCCGGTTTTCCTCGGCCCCTCTCTTTCTGAGAAGGGAAGATCATTTTGGACCAAAACAACGCCGCCGCCCCCAAGCAAAAAGGGACGGCATGGAACACTGTAAAATCCTATTTAAACCTGTACTTCATCGACGCCATGAGCGCCATGGCCCAAGGGCTGTTTGCATCCCTGCTCATCGGCACCATCATCTCCACACTGGGCACTCAGCTGGGTATCCCTCTGCTGACTGAAATCGGTGACTTTGCCAAGGCCATGTCCGGCCCCGCTATGGCTGTGGCCATCGGCTACGCTTTGAAAGCCCCGCCCCTGGTACTGTTCTCCCTGGCAGCTGTGGGAAGCGCCGCCAACTCCCTGGGCGGGGACGGCGGCCCGCTGGCTGTGCTGGTTCTGGCCATCATCGCAGCGGAACTGGGCAAGCTGGTGAGCAAAAAGACCCCGGTGGACATCCTGGTCACCCCCCTGGTGACCATCCTTTCGGGAGCGCTGCTGGCCTACCTGCTGGCGCCCCCCATTGGAAATGCCGCTTCCGCGGTGGGTCAGCTGATTATGTGGGCCACCAATCTCCAGCCCTTCCTCATGGGCATTTTCGTCTCGGTCCTGGTAGGCGTGGCTTTGACCCTGCCCATCAGCAGCGCAGCCATCTGTGCTGCGTTGGGACTGACCGGTCTGGCAGGAGGCGCTGCCGTAGCCGGATGTTGTGCGCAGATGGTGGGCTTTGCGGTCATCAGCTTCCGTGAGAACAAATGGGGCGGTCTGGTGGCCCAGGGTCTGGGAACCTCCATGCTCCAAGTGCCCAACATCATCAAAAATCCCCGCATCTGGATTGCACCCACCCTGGCTTCTGCCATCACCGGACCTCTGGCTACCTGCCTATTCCGTCTGGAGATGAACGGCGCGCCGGTCTCCAGCGGCATGGGAACCTGCGGCTTAGTGGGACAGATCGGTGTGGTGGACGGCTGGGTCAACGACGTGGCTAACGGTTTGAAAGCCGCCATCACCCCCATGGACTGGCTGGGACTTGTGTTGCTGTGCTTTGTGCTTCCGGCAGTGCTGTCCTGGGTGATCAACCTGGGTCTGCGAAAGCTGGGCTGGGTAAAGGACGGCGACATGAAGCTGGACCTGTAACTACAGCCATACAAAAATGGACTTCCGGATTACCGGAAGTCCATTTTATTTTATTTGTGGTATTTTGTCCCGCTCAGGATCTGGAACCCCCGATAGATCTGTTCACAGAGCATCACCCGGGCCAACTGATGTGGAAAGGTCATGGGCGACATGGAGATCCCCTCACCGGCTGCCTTCACCGCCGGAGAAAGCCCATGGGAGCTGCCAATGACAAAGGTCACCGCCCCTGGGGACTGCATGGCCCCCGCCAGACGTTTCGCCATCCCTTGGGAGTCCACTGCTTTTCCCTCAATGCACAGGGGATAGATCTTTCCGGCAGCCCGGCGGAGCAGCTGCTCTCCCTCCTTTTCCAGTGCTGCGTCGATCTCCGCCTGGGAGGGCTCCTGAGGAAGACGGGCTTCCGGCAGCTCAATAAGCTCCCATTTGCACAGAGGACGCAGCCGCTTTTCGTACTCCGCCACAGCGTCTCGCCAATAGGATTCCTTCAACTTGCCCACACAGAGCAATTTTACTGTCAGCACAGGATTTCCCCCTAAAATATGATAGTGTTGCCCTGAAGGTTCTCCGGCTGGGCTACTTCCAACCAAAAGCCAGAACCGGTTGTGTATCCTGCTCCGGTCAATGCAGCTAGAGCGGCGTCATGGGCCAGTCCGGGAGTGTTGTTCTCCCGGCTGAGGTGGGCCAGCAAAAACCGCTTGGTCCCGGACCGGGCCAACTCCGGTAGAAAGGCAGCACAGGCGTCGTTGGACAAGTGACCCCGCCCAGATAGAATCCTGCGCTTTAAGTAGGCCGGATAACCCCCTGTGCGCAGCATCTCCCGGTCGTGGTTGGACTCGATCACCACAAACTCCGCTCCCAGCAGGTGCTCCCGCACGGTGTCGGTCAACTCTCCCAGGTCCGTGGCCAGGGCAAACTCCCGGCCGTCCCCGGTGGTGATGCGATATCCCAAGGACTGGGCGCTGTCGTGGGGTGTGGAAAAGGGCCGGATCTTCATGCCCGCCAGCTCCAGGGGGGCATCCACCACCCAGGCCTCCACACCCTCCAAGGAGGACTGCATGGCAGCCAAAGTCCCCTGGGACGCAAACACCGGCAGGCCGTATTTCTTGGCAAACACCCGGACACCTGCAATGTGGTCGCTGTGTTCATGAGTGATGAGGATTCCCTGAATGGCCAGGGGATCCACCTCGCAGCGCTTCAACATCCCATCCAGCTGGCGGGCGCTCCGCCCTGCGTCAATCAGCAGCCCCGCGCTGCGGGAGCCTATGTAATAACTGTTTCCCGTACTGCCGGAAAACAGCGGGCATAGCCTTGCCATCTTCTCACCTTTTTTCCAAAACAAAAGGGCTGCCGCACCTCTGCCGCAGCCCCGGGTTTTCACTTGTTACACTCAGCCGATTTTTCCCATCGCCTGTTCCGGCTCCTGGCTGCGGTAGATATCCGCCCCCAGGTCCACCAGTTTTTCCACAATGTTCTCATACCCGCGTTCAATATAACGCACATCTTCCACCACAGTGGTGCCTTTGGCAACCAAACCGGCAATGACCATTGCGGCTCCGGCTCGCAGGTCCAGAGCTCGGACAGGAGCCCCCTTCAGATGATCCACACCCTCGATGATGGCGATTTTGCCGTCCACCGTGATCTGGGCGCCCATGCGCCGCAGCTCGTCCACATACTTGTAGCGGTTTCCTTCGTAAACGCTCTCATTGACCATGCTGGTGCCATTCACCACGGACAGCAGCGCCGTGATCTGAGGCTGCATATCGGTGGGGAATCCAGGATGGGGCATGGTCTTTACATTGCACCGGCGCAGAGGCTGTTGGCAGAACACCCGCACCGTATCGTCTCCCTCTTCCACGCTGACACCCATCTCTTCCAGCTTGGCAGAAATAGACTCCAAATGCTTGGGGGTTACATTCTTCACGGTCACGTCCCCCCCAGTGGCTGCCGCTGCCACCATATAGGTGCCAGCCTCGATCTGGTCCGGGATGATGGAGTATGCTGCGCCCCGCAGCCGCTGGACTCCGTGAATCTTAATGGTATCCGTACCTGCACCCCGGATATCAGCGCCCAAAGTGTTCAGGAAGTTAGCCAGATCCACAATGTGGGGCTCCCTGGCAGCGTTCTCGATGACAGTCAGGCCCCGGGCCTTCACGGCGGCCAGGATGATATTCATGGTGGCGCCCACGGACACAATGTCTAGATAGACACTGGCTCCATGGAGATCATTGGGAGCGGACACGGCGATCATGCCGTTATCCAGGCTGTACTCACAGCCCAAAGCTCCAAAGCCCTTCAAATGCTGGTCAATGGGACGCACGCCCAGATTGCAGCCTCCAGGCATGGTGACCACCGCCTTGCGGCTGCGGCCCAGCAGAGCTCCCAAGAAATAATAGGAGCCACGGATGCGCCGGGCAATGTCCGCGGACACGGTATAGGAGTCCACAGTACGGGGGTCAATCTCTACGGTATGGCGGTCCAGGTATTCCACACTGGCACCCATACCCTCCAAAATATAAGTGAGAGCCTTCACATCAGAGATGTCCGGCAGATTCTCAATGCGGCAAGGAGCGTCCGCCAAAATGGTGGCCGGGATAATGGCCATGGCGGCGTTTTTAGCACCGCTGATGTTTACTTCTCCGGTCAGGCGGCTGCCGCCCTTGATCACGTATTTTTCCAAATATTCCACTTCCTATCGGCTTTGAAAAACAAGCTAGCCTGTAGGCCTTCAGTTTACAAAACTAGTATTTGACTGATGATTATAATAATACATACCGTGGCAAAAGTCAATATCAGGCAACGCTTGAGAGGGCCGTATGACAAAAGGTTACAGCCTTTGACGCCCTTCTCAAAGTCTCAGCAAATTGCCCAAAACGCCAGGAAAACAGCCATTTTCCAGCAGGAAAGGCCTCTCCCTTTTCAGCAGAAGACCCTCCTTCGCCGGAGGGTCTGGCGGGAAGCTCACTTCCCCTTTTTCAGAATGATGGGCTTCTCCTCACCTCGGAGCAACCGTCCAATATTCGCCCTATGTTTGACGATCACCGTCAGGCCGATAAACAGAGAGGCCGCTGTGGCAAACAGCAAATAGGCAAGGCTGTGCTCCCCGTGCTGAGGCAGAGGGCTTCCGGAAAACTCCACCAGGAACAGGAACAAAAAGGTGAACACCGGATACAGCGCCGCACAGACAATGGACGCCAAAGAGACGATCCGCTTCACGGCAAACACAATGGCAAAGGTCAGCAGCACCAGCAGGAACACCCGCCAATCCGTCAGGGCAATCATGGCTGCGGAGGTAACCACGCCTTTTCCGCCCCGGAATCCGTAGTACACGGGGAAAATATGTCCCAACACACAGGACACTCCCGCCACATACCGGGCAACGTCGTACAGCTCGTCAGCCTGGATGCCACCCCAGTTGGCAAACAGCGCCACAAATCCCTGGGCCAGCAACAACGCTGCCACACACTTGAGGAAATCCCCCACAAAGGTCAGCGCCGCGGGCAGCTTACCCACGCTGCGCAGCACGTTGGTCATGCCTGCGTTTCCGCTGCCGTACTTGCGGATGTCCTCTTTATCCTTAAAAAACCAGGTGAGTATGATGGAACTGTTGATGCTTCCCAGCAGATATCCTGCCAGCGCCGTCAGCGCCAGCGCCAAAACCTCGTATGCCATGTGCCAATACTACCGCCTTCCATAGTTTATTTGCTCAGTCCTTGTCTCCCCGCTCCCGGATCACCATACGGATGGGTGTACCCTCCAAACCGAAGGTCTCACGGATCCTGTTCTCCAGGTACCGCTGGTAGGAGAAGTGAAACAGTTCATGATCGTTGCAGAAACAGATAAACGTAGGGGGCTTTGTGGAAGCCTGGGTCATATAGTAGATCTTCAGCCGCTTGCCCTTGTCCGTGGGCGGCTGCACCCGAGCCGTAGCCTGGGCCAAGATATCATTCAAGGTACCGGTGGTCACACGCATAGCGTTGGAGGAAGCCACCAGTTTGATCATCTCAAACATGCGGTCCAGCCGCTGGCCGGTCTTCGCAGAGATGAACAGGATGGGCGCATAGGACATGAAAGAGAAATCCTTCTCCAGCTTTGCCCGCATCTCCTGCATGGTCTTGTCGTCCTTCTCAACAGCGTCCCACTTGTTGACGCAGATGATGCAGCCCTTGCCCGCCTCATGGGCGATACCGGCAACTTTGGAGTCCTGCTCGGTGAAGCCCACCTCTCCGTCAATGAGGATCAGGCACACGTCTGCACGCTCCACGGCCATCTCGGCCCGCAGGTTGCTGTAATGCTCAATGGCGTCCTCCACCTTGCTCTTGCGGCGCAAGCCGGCTGTGTCGATAAAGGTGAAGGTGCCGAACTTGTTCTCAATGGTGGTGTCCACCGCGTCCCGAGTGGTGCCCGCGATGTCGGAGACAATGCAGCGGTTTTCCCCGCTGACCTTGTTCACCAAGGAGGATTTGCCCACGTTGGGCTTGCCAATGACGGCCACCTTGATGATCTCGCCTTCCTCTTCCTCCTCCACGTCATCGGGAAGGACGTCACAGACGCGGTCCAGCAGGTCACCAGTGCCGTGTCCATGCACCGAGGACACCATCACTGGGTCGCCCAGGCCCAGGTTGTAGAACTCATAGAACTCCGCGGGGGGCTCGCCAATGGTGTCGCACTTGTTGACGCACAGCACCACCGGCACACCGCTTTTCAGCAGAATATTGGCCACATCCGCGTCAGTGGCAGTGACTCCGGTGCGGATGTCCGTCACCAGGATGATGGCGCTGGCAGAGTCAATGGCGATCTGCGCCTGCTCCCGCATCTGGGTGAGGATCACATCCTTGCTGGCAGGCTCGATGCCCCCGGTGTCCACCAGGGAGAACTTTCTGCCGCACCACTCCGCGTCCCCGAAGATCCGGTCCCGGGTGACGCCGGGAGTGTCCTCCACAATGGAGAGCCGCTGCCCCACGATCTTATTGAACAGCGTGGACTTGCCCACATTGGGGCGTCCCACAATCGCTACGATGGGTTTTGCCATATTCCCGTCCATCCTTTCTACTATGGAAACAGGGGCGCGCCCCCTGTATGATTTGAACTTCCTCAGCGATGCTCCCAAGCACCCTCATAGGGGTTATAACCCGGCGTTTCCGGGGCAGGCAGACCAACGATAGCGCACACCAGCGCCTCCCCCGTGGGACCCACCCGCACTGCGGGGACCCCCAGCTGCTGAGAGAGCTGCTCCACGGTCATGTCGTCCAGGAACACATCCTCCCCAGCCCTGAGCATATTGGTGGCCAAAAGCACCTGGTCCCCCAGGTCCCGGCCTTTGAGGTTCTTCAAAATATCCTGGCCCGTCAACAGGCCGGTGACGTTCACCGTGCCGCCAAAAAAGTCGTTCTTCACCGGCACCAGGTCAATACTAATATTATGGCATTTCTGCCGCAATCCGTCAAGGAGCTGGTTCAGGAAAGCATACCCGCACTCCCCGGTGGGAATGGTCACCTTCCGGGGCAGGTCCGGCAGTTCTAGATCCTCCAAAGCCCAGTCAAACTCGTCCTGGAGGTTCCGCAGCATCCCCACGCCGTTTTCGATCTGGGGGAAGTCCTCGTAGAACTCCAGGGGCGGGATGGGCCGCTGGGCCAACAAGTACAGCTCGTCCGAGCCGTACACCACCCGGCTGCCCCGCTCCTGCTTCCACCGGTCACCCCAACGCTCCAGAATGTCCAGGGCTTCCCCGGCTGTCTGCTGGTTGAAGGGGGTCAGGGGGTACAAACCCTCCCGATAGCGGGTCAGGCCCACCGGCACGCAGGCCACACTGAGGAGCCCTTCCCCCAAGGACCAGAACTCCTCCAGGGTGTGCTCCAAAGCCGGGCCGTCATTGACCCCGGGACACAGGACAATCTGACAGTTGAGCTTGATCCCGCCCTGGGCTAACCGGTACAGGTGCCGGAGGGAATCCCCGGCGAAACGGTTGTGCATCATCTTACACCGCAGCTCCGGGTCCATGGTGTGGACCGACACATTGATGGGGCTGATGTGCATTTGCAAGATGCGGTCCACTTCCCGGTCGTCGATATTGGTCAGGGTGATGTAGTTGCCAAACAAGAAGGACAGCCGGTCATCATCGTCCTTGAAGTACAGGGTCTTCCGCATGCCCCGGGGCAGCTGGTCGATAAAGCAGAAGATGCACTTGTTCCGGCAGGAGCGTTGCTCGTCCATGAGGTAGGTGGAAAATTCCAGCCCGATCTCCGCGTACTGGGGTTTTACCAGCTCTACCTCATAGGGCGCTCCCTCCCGGGTCAGGGACAGACGCAGTTCCCGCTCGGTCTCAAAAAAGCGGTAGTCCAGCACGTCCACAATCTCATGACCGTTGATGGACACCAGCACGTCCCCGGGCTGAATGCCCGCCCGCTGTGCCCGGCTCTTCTCCGCCACGCCGTCAATCTTTACCGCCATTTTCCCAGCCTCCTCTTCCGACAGGTTCCCACAAAACCTGCCGGTAAAAATAAAGAAGGGAGCGCATGGCCCGCGTTCCCTTCTCAGCATACCAACAAATTTAAGCGTCCTTCTTCACCACGGCACGGCCGTTGTAGTAGCCGCAATTGCCGCAAACTCTGTGAGGTGCCTTATACTCGCCGCACTGGGGGCATCTCATAAGGGCGGGAGCCTGGAGCTTCCACACATTGGAACGCCGCTTATTCTGCCGAGCGCTGGATACTTTCCTCTTGGGTACTGCCATTTGGGGTACACCTCCTTCATCTCTGGGGGATGATATTCCTGCCGCAAGGCTCACAATCGCAAACCTTACAGTTCAGTTTTCACACAACTTGTCCGGCACAAGCTTTCGCCGCCTTATAGCAGCTCCTTCAGGATGGCCAGTCTGGGATCCACCGTGTCTTGCTGACAATCGCAATCCCCATGATTCAGGTTCTTGCCACAGCTGGGACACAATCCCTTACAGTCCGGGGAACAGAGAAATTTGCTGGGTACATCCAACAACAGATCCTCCGTGAGCAGCTCGTCCAGATCCAGCGTATCATCCGGCGCCAGAACAAACTCCCCGTCGTTGTCCTCTTCGTCGCTGAGCTCCCGCACCACGGTGTGGAACAGGTCCAGCTTGTGCTCTTGGGTAGTCAGCTCAAAACAGCGGTCACAGGGCATGGTCATGGTATAGACTGCCCAACCGCTCAGCTCCACCGATGCGGGCGAACCTTTTAGCTCTGCATGAACCTTTACCGGCGCACAAAACGGCTTGACACCGCCCAATTCCATTTCGGAAAGATCCATTTCCCACTCCAGCGTTTCGCTGGCGCCAAGATAATATTTGCGAAGATCTATGGTCATAACTCCACCTTCATGCCGTACTGATATATTATAATAAAGGCCGTTTCTATTGTCAAGCTCTTTTTGCACCCTGACGGGCACAAAAGAGGGCTGTTGCGCCTTTTGCAACAGCCCCTTTTCTCAAAATCCCAGGCTTATTTCGCCACGCAATCCCGCACGCTCTCGGGGATCTCCTCGTCAGCAGCAGAGATAGAAAGCACAAAGTTGGCCTTGGACTCCTCGGAGAGGTGCTTGAGCTCCTCAACCAGGGGGGCCAGCACCTCAGCTCCGGTGCCAGTGATCTTCAAAGTGGAATCCACAAAGACATCGGTGACGTCATAGTTACCAGCGCAAATGCCTGCCAGGAACCCATACAGGCCCTTGCCGCCCTGCACATCATAGGCGTCAATGTCGATTAAACGGGCATTGTGGGAAATATCATAGGTAAGCTTCAGACCCTTCTCAATCACCACCACGTTGCCATTGGACTTCTCCACAGCAGCGTTGGCCATGTCGATGAGCTTCTTGGTCTTGCCGGAGCCTTTTTTGCCAGTCAAAAGAGTAATCATTCTACAACTCTCCTTTATTTTTTATTCTTCCGCCCCAGGGGAGCGGGGGTCAGCAAATGGTTGCCCTCAGCGGGAGAGACGCTTCTCCAGCTCCGCCTTGGCCTCCTCATAGCCGGGCTTGCCCAGCAGGGCAAACATATTCTTCTTATAGCTCTCCACACCGGGCTGGTCAAAGGGATTGACACCCAGCAGATAGCCGGAAATGGCGCAGGCCTTCTCAAAGAAGTAGATCAGCTGGCCCAGGGTGTCCTCGGAGAAATCGCTGGCGTGAATGACCACATTGGGTACGCCGCCGTCGTTGTGAGCCAACACAGTGCCCTCAAAAGCCTTCTCGTTGATGAAGGCCATGGTGCGGCCCTCCAGGTAGTTCAGGCCGTCCACATCGGTGGGATCCTTGCCCAGGGTGATCTGGTGCTTAGGCTCGTCAATGAGCACCACGGTCTCAAACAGGGTGCGGCGGCCATCCTGAATATACTGGCCCAGGGAGTGCAGGTCAGTGGAGAACACAACGGATGCGGGGAACAGGCCCTTATTGTCCTTGCCCTCGCTCTCGCCGTAGAGCTGCTTCCACCACTCGTTCATCATGGCGTAGCAGGGCTCATAGCTGACCATGACCTCGGTGCACTTGCCCTTATTGTAAAGAATGTTGCGGATTGCCGCATACTTGTAACAGTCGTTGTTATCCAGGGAAGGATCGTTGTACTTCTCCATGGCCTTAGCAGCGCCAGCCATCAGAGCGTCAATATCGGCACCGGCCACAGCGATGGGCAGCAGGCCCACAGCGGTGAGCACGGAGTAGCGGCCGCCCACATCATCGGGCACCACAAAGGTCTCATAGCCCTCTTCGTCAGCCAGGTGCTTCAAAGTGCCCCGAGCCTTGTCAGTGGTGCAGAAGATGCGCTCCCGAGCACCTTCCTTACCGTACTTTTTCTCCAAAAGCTCCCGGAACACCCGGAAGGCAATGGCCGGCTCCGTGGTGGTGCCGGATTTGGAGATCATGTTGATGGAGATGTCCTTCCCCTCGCAGATGGCGACCAGCTCGGCCAAAGCGGTGGAGCTGATGCTGTTGCCCGCAAAGTAGATAGCGGGGGTATCCTTGCGCAGGTCGTTGTACTTTTCAGACTTCAAAAACTCAATGGCGGCACGGGCGCCCAGATAAGACCCGCCGATGCCGATGACCACAAACACGTCGGAATTGCCCTGGATCTTCTTGGCGGCTGCCTTGATGCGGGCAAATTCCTCCTTATCATACTGAGTGGGCAGATCCACCCAGCCCAAAAAATCATTGCCCATACCCGTCTTGGCCATGAGCTGCTCATGAGCGGTTTTCACCTGGGGCGCAATGGCCTCATACTCATGCTGAGAAACAAAACCATTCAAATAACCGGCTTCCAATTTCAGCGGCATTGCAAAAACCTCCTTGGTTTTATCGTGATCCCCCGGCCCCGGAACACTGTCCGGCCTCCCACCGCGGGAGGAGGGGACGCCGTTCTTTGTGCTTCTATTCTACAATAAGTTGAGGGGTTTTGCAAGTTTATACCGCACTATTTCCAGAAAAGTTAAAAAATTGTCTCGTCACAAGGTGAACAGCCCCTGCAGCAGCCATCCCAAAGCCGAGGAAAAAGTGATAGCTTCCACATCCGTTTCCGCAGTGAGTTCCACCTCTGCCAAGGTCTCACCGCCCAGCCGGTAGGTCACTTGACCAATCACGTCCCCTTGCTTTACCGGCGCCACCAGCTCCTGATAGGTCACCTGCTGCTCCACCTCCCCGGCGTTGCCCGCCTGAAGCAGCAGCTTGGGAACCTCCCCTATAACTGGATTGACAAACTCCTCCATACCCTTCTGGACGGGGACCGGCTCCAATGCGGGGGATTCCGGCTGCACGCTTTGCCAACCGGCAAAGCCGTAATCCAGCAGGGCTGCGGCGTCCTGGAAACGGTGGTCAGTGGAGTCCGCCCCCAGCACCACGGCGATGAGGTCCAAGCCATCCCGCTGGGCCGTGGCTGTAATACAGCTGCCCGCGTCCCCGGTGGTGCCCGTCTTCAAGCCAGTGATCCCGGGATAGGAACGGATCAGCTTATTGGTGTTCACCAACTGAGTCTCCCCTCCTCGGACAGTGTCCATCCAGGTGAGGGTATAGTCGTAGATCTTTTCGTGGGTGATCAGCTCCCGGCTCATCAATGCCACGTCATGGGCGCTGGTCAGGTGGCCCTCTTCGTCCAGGCCGTTGCAGTTTTTGAAGGTGGTGTCCTCCATCCCCAGCTCCTGGGCTTTGTCGTTCATGGCTGCAACAAAGGCGTCCTCGCTGCCGGAGACCGCTTCCGCCAACACTACGGCCGCATCATTGGCACTCATAATCACCGTGGCTTTCAGCAGATCGTCCACGGTCATCTGCTCCCCCTCCTCCAGCCAGATATCCGAGCCGCCCATGGATGCAGCATGGGCGGAGGCAGTCAGCGTCTGCCCCAGGGAGAGCCGGCCATCATCTATGGCCTCGAACACCAAGCACAGGGTCATCACCTTGGTGATGGAAGCACAGGGTCTTTGTTCATGGGAATTTTTCTCAAACAGCACCGTACCGGTGGCAGCGTCCATCAGCACAGCCGCAGGGGCGGTGACCTCCAGCCCCTCTGCCCGAGCAGGTTGAATTGGCAGTATCATCGCGGCACAGGTCAGCGCCGCAAGCAGTCCAAGCCGGAATCTTTTCATGGGAATGCTCCTTTCTCTGGTTATGGAAAGGATATGCGTTCCCGTCGGAAAACAGAAGCCTTCACGCACAAAAGCTCCACCGGATTTTCCACCGGCAGAGCTTTTTCTGTTGAAACTCAATTCTTTTTGATGCGCAAATAAGCGCCTTCTTCCACCTGGGCGTCAGTTTCCCAGAACACCATCATCTCCGCGTGAGGGGCTACGTTGATGGGCTCCCGGTCCTGATTGTAGATCCGGTCCAGAGTGGCGGTAAAAGAGGGCTTCCCCGGCTGGAGGATATCCACCTCCTGCCCTTGGAAAAACCGGTTCCGCTGGGTCAGCTGAAGCAGGTTTCCCTGCCTCCCCTGGCAGATGGCCACCAGCTCATACCCCCGGGCATAGTGGCTGCGGTCCAGCGTCTGGCCGGGCTCGCCTCCAAAGTAAAAGCCGTGGGAATAGGGACGATGGCTGATTTTCTCCGTCTCCAGGAGGATATCCTGGGGTAAGGGCTCACCGGGATGCTCCCACACGAAGTCGATGGCCCGCCGGTACGCCGCCGTGACACATGCCACATAGTAGGCGGACTTGGCGCGGCCTTCGATCTTTAAGCTGGACACACCTGCCTCCATCATCTGAGGAAGGCAGTCGATCATCCGCATGTCGTTGGAATTGAACAGGTAGGCACCCTTTTCCTCCTGGACCAAGGTGAATTCCTCCCCAGGACGCTGAGCCTCGGTGATGTGGTACTCCCAGCGGCAGGGCTGGGCACACTGGCCCCGGTTGGCATCCCTGCCGGTCATATAGTTGCTCATGACGCACCGCCCGGAAAAGGACATGCACATAGCTCCGTGGACAAAGGCCTCCAGCTCCAAATCGGGATCGGTGTTGTCCCGGATCCCCTGGATCTCAGAGAGCGGCACCTCCCGGGCTAAAACTACCCGCTTGGCCCCCAGCTCCCAACAGACCTGGGCAGCGGCGTAATTGACAATTCCCGTCTGGGTGGAGATATGACGCTCCACCTGGGGCGCCACCTTCTTCGCCAAGGCCAGCACCCCCAGGTCGGAGATGATAAAGGCGTCCACTCCAATATCCTGGCAGGCGGAGAGAAAAGCGGGCATCTCTGCAAACTCGTCGTTTCTGGGCAGAGTATTGCAGGTGACATAGACCTTTACTCCATGGGCATGGCAATAGGCCACGGCATCTGCCAGCTCCTCCAGGGAGAAGTTGGCCGGGGCTGAGCGCATGCCAAAGCTCTTCCCCGCCAAGTACACCGCGTCCGCGCCATAGCGCACCGCGGCCTCCAGCCGCTCTCGATCTCCAGCCGGGGAGAGCAGCTCCGGCTTTTGGTGTTTCATAGTCATCACTCCGTCAGACCGGCCAACTGCCGGTTGTAGTTGTGGTCAGCCTCATTGGTAGCATAGTAGGCTGTGCCGTCTGCAGCGTGGCAGAAGTACAGGTAATAGGGAGCATCGCCCTCGGTATTGGGATGCACCGCGGCCTCAATGGCGTCCAGGCCGGGATTGCAGATGGCTCCGGCGGGCAGGCCCTGCACCTGGTAAGTGTCATAATTGCCGTAAGCACGGGCACCCTCAGCAGGAACATCGCTGGCGGTCTTGTAGGGATAGTACATGGTGGAGTCGCACTGCAGGCTGTAAATGCCGTAGTCCGCACCAAAGCTCAGACGATTGTGGAGAACCGCAGAGACATTGGCCATATCCTGGGTATTGGCTGCCTCTCGCTGAATGATGGAAGCCAGAATCACAATCTGATCCATGGTCATGCCGGAATTGGCAATATCCTCCTCCAGATCGGCGGTCCGGTTCTGGAAGTTATAGAGCATCTTGCTCACCACCGAGTCGATCTCCTCACCCTTGTAGAACTGGTAGGTGTCCGGGAACAGATAACCCTCCAGCTTGAAATACTTCTCGCTGGCATTGGTGATCTCCCCGATCATGGTGTACTCGTCAAAGTCGGCAGTGTTGATGGCAGCCAGGAAATCCTCGCTGGAACAGACCTCGTTCTCCTCCAGCAACGCGGCGGCCTCCAGAGCAGTGACGCCCTCCGGGAAGGTCACAGACACCACTTCCTTGCTCTCGCTGCCCCCCTGCAAAGTGCTGATGATATCCTGATAGTCCATATTGGTTTCCAGCTGGTAGGTGCCGGGCTGGAAGTACTCCATCTCATCCTCGTCCACTGTGATGGAGCAATAGAGGTCAAAGAACTGGGGTTCCTTAATAGCTCCTGCCTCATAGAGGATCTTCGTCAGCTCCTCCATGGTCACATTCTCGGGAATGGTGACACTGGTGGTACCTTCGGCACGGCCCACGGCAAAGAAGTCGTTGGATCCGCGAATCAGATAGCTGGCCAGAGTAAAGGACACCAGCAACACCATGCACAGCCACACCAGGGTGAAAATCCACCGGTTTTTCCGGGATTTCAGCCGGTTGCGCTTCTTGTGAGCCTTCTTCTCCGCACGGCGCTCCTTCTCCGTCATGTACGCCTTGTTCACGGAGTACTCCGGCCGAGGGGGCTGATTCCGGCGATCCGGCATGTCAATGTTGCCGGTGGCCAAATCCCGCTGGTCAATATTCAGCTTAAAGTTCCCGGTGGGACGATTTCCACCGTTCGGATTCTGTCCTTGGTTCATACGCAGCCTTCCTTTCCTGGGCCAGGGGCCGCAGCCGCCTTCGCCCCCGCTTCCGTCACAAGCCAACCCACCCGCTGATCCAAGGGCTGCCGGGGCACCTGAGGAAGCAACAGCTCCTCATAGCACAGTCCCACAGCCTCCACGGCATGGGCCGCCAAAAAGCGGTCATAATATCCTTTTCCATAGCCTAGCCGGTAACCAGCCTGGTCAAAGGCCAGCCCGGGTACCAGGCAAAGGGCGCCGGACGGCTCCTCCAAAAGGGGACAAACCGTTGGATCCGGCTCCCAGATTCCAAATCTGCCTTTTTTGAGATCCTCCCGGGATTTCACCCGGTAAAAAGCCATGTGGCCCTCCCCATCCAAGCAGAGGGGGACAAACACGGCCTTCCCCTGACACAGGGCTCTCTCCAGCAGACCCCAGGTATCCACCTCGCTGCCGGTGCTCAGATAGAGCAGCAGCCTTTCCGCTTGCAGGTACTCCGGCAGGGCCAGCACCTGCTTTTCAATAGCGCGGCTTTTGGCCTCCCGATCCGGCAAAGCGTTCCGCCGGGCGGCAAGCTCCTTGCGCAGAGCCGCTTTCAGGTCTCCCATTGGATGGAAGCGCGGATCTCCGCAGCCTTCTCCGGGGAGACCAGAGCCTCCACCAGAGCCAGGCCAAACTGGGTGGCCACACCCATGCCACGCCCGGTGAGGAACTGCCCGTCACGGCAGACGTATGCCTCACTGAGCACAGCTCCGCCCTCGGTCAAGTCCTTCTGGAAATTGGGGAACGCTGTGGCGTTCTTGCCCCTCAGCAATCCCTTGTGGGCCAGGATGGAGGGTGCCGCACAGATGGCGGACACCAATTTGCCCTCCTTCACACAGGCGTCAATACAGCCCTGCACCACGGGGGAATTCTCCAGGTTGTGGGTGCCGGGCAACCCGCCGGGCAGCATCATGGCCTCCACCTGGAAGACGTCCACATCCTCGGCGGCTAAGTCAGCTTTCACAGTGATCCCATGAGAGCCGGTGACTTCCATACCGGTGACGCCGGCGGTCTTCACCGTCAGGCCTGCCCGGCGCATGAGATCCACCGGCGCCAGAGCTTCCACTTCTTCAAAGCCGTCTGCTAAAAACACTACGACCATCTTACTACCATCCTTTCCAAAACCACCGCAGCCCTGCAATCCGCTCTGGGCCACCGTGAGTATTTCAGGGACTGCCTTGGGAAGCCCCCTATCGAATCACACAGTTAAAGCCTCTGTCACTGCCGCCAGCACAGCCCGGTGGATCTCCTCCACCGGCAGGGGCTGGCCCCCTCTTGTGGAGGGGATTCCCCGCGGAGTGGGAA
>OBYM01000607.1_pt1 | contig 18724 bp, 17 predicted proteins | sample 1538191 | NCBI WGS metagenome assembly OBYM01 (sample SAMEA2580165, study PRJEB22360) | human gut metagenome | biome: human gut; feature: human-associated habitat; material: faeces | place: Denmark | collected 2008/2010 | reverse complement strand
CACTGCTGATATGTCATGAGCACCTGACGGGGTTTGGAACCTTCATGGGGTCCTACCACTCCCAGCTGCTCCAGTTGGTCAATTAACCGTCCTGCACGGGCATACCCCAGACGCAAACGTCTTTGCAGCAAAGAAGTCGAGGCCTGACCGGCTTCCACCACACAACGAATGGCTTCGTTGAGCATGGGGTCCTGCAAAGATTCTTCGCCTCCATCGCTGGAATGTTCTTTTTCCTGGGCAGCGTTTTTCTCGATTTCCTCCATGATTTTCCCGTCATAAGAAACCTCTTCATGGGTCTGTTTGACAAAGTTTACAATGGATTCAATCTCCCCGTCACTGACATAGCAGCCCTGAATTCGCACAGGTTTTTGCGCGCCTACCGGGGCAAACAGCATATCGCCCTGGCCCAACAGCTTTTCGGCTCCGCCGGTATCCAAAATGGTACGGGAGTCCACTGGCGAGGATACCGTAAAAGCAATTCGGCTGGGAATATTTGCCTTAATCAGACCCGTTACCACATCCACTGAGGGGCGCTGGGTAGCTACTACCAAATGCATTCCGGCTGCACGGGCTTTCTGTGCAAGGCGGCAGATAGAATCCTCCACTTCGTTGGAAGCTACCATCATTAAATCCGCCAGCTCGTCGATGATAATGACAATTTGTGGCATAGCAGGCATAGGCTGGCCATCTTCATCCACAAAACCGTTTTCTTCCGCCAATTTATTGTAGCTGGCTAGGTCGCGGACATTGCAGTCTGCAAAAATCCGATAACGGTCATCCATTTCCTTTACCGCCCAGCTTAATGCGCCGGAAGCTTTTCTCGGGTCTGTGACAACCGGCACCAGCAGATGAGGAATCCCGTTGTAAATTCCCAGCTCTACCACTTTCGGGTCAATCATCAACAGACGAACCTCTTCCGGCCGGGACTTATACAAAAGGCTGACAATCAAGGAGTTAATGCATACGGATTTACCGGAACCGGTAGTACCGGCAATCAGAATATGGGGCATTTTGGAAAGGTCGGCACAGGTGACCTGCCCGGCAATATCCCTTCCCAGCGCCACGGTCAGCTTGCTGCGGGCGGTTAAAAAGGCGTTGGACTCTATCAATTCCCTCATTCGCACGACGCTTCTGTGACGGTTTGGCACCTCAATTCCTACGGCTGCTTTTCCGGGAATCGGCGCCTCAATGCGCACACCGGAAGCTGCCAGATTCATAGCAATATCATCGGAAAGGTTGGTAATTTTACTGATTTTTACACCGGCTGCCGGTTGAATCTCATACCGCGTTACCGAGGGCCCCCGGCAAATATCCAAGATTTTGGCCTGTACCCCAAAACTCTTGAGTGTTTGAATCAACAGCTGTCCATTGTGCTGCTGCTCTTCCATTTCCAAAGATGCGGCAGCTTCCCGGCTGGGCTCCAGCATGGAAACCGGAGGGAACACATAGCCTCCGGTGTTTTCGACTTCTGACAGAGAAGAGGCTGTCTCTTTTTCGGCAGGTACTGCTTTTTCTGTAACAGGAGCCGAAGAAGGCGTCTGTCTATGAGAATAAGAGTCTGTGGGGGTTGCCGGAATGTGAAACGGAGCTTCCGTTTCCGGATGTGTGGGAGCTGATAAAGGAACACTTTTTCCTCCTTCGCCCTCTGCTGCTGTACGGAAGGCATCCCGGGCAGCTGCTACTGCTGCTTCTGCTGCGGGAGACAAAGCTTCCTCTGGCTCCTTTTGATTTTGAGCCGGTGCTGCGGATGGCTCTTCTGCCTCATCCTTTACGCCAAATACTTCCAAAAGCCGGTCACGCTTTCCGGCGGTAGGCTGCTCTGTGCGGGAAGGTCCCGAAAACTTGGGCGCTGGCTCTTCCTCTGTTTTTTTGGCAGGTTCCGGACGCCGCACCCGTTTTTTCCCGGAATCCACCGCAATATCAATATTGGTCATTTGCGGTGTAATTTCTGCGATTTTTCGTTCTTTCGCATGGGACGCCACACTTCCGGCAACACTTTTGGCCGGTTTTGCCAATGTGCGAAACAGCTGCATCAGTGTCGTTCCCGTCAAAATCATCAATGCCACGAACAATATCAGTAAAATTGCAATCCGTGAACCAATGGCTCCCAGCAAACTCACAAAGGGATATCCCAACAGTCCGCCAGCCAGCCCGGCTCCACCGGAAGTGGTACCCGTTGTATACAGCTCTCCCAATACGGTAAAATATCCGTGGTTTTGACCTGTCTGTATATCGGAAAATATGTAGCTCGCCGAACAGGCCAAAATGATAATGACGGCTGACAAAATGATTTTGAAGCGCAGTCGCCCTACAGGTTTTTCCATCGCCGTCATCACTGCAATATAAATCAGGAGAATTGGCCATAAAATAGCCCATGTTCCGAACATCCCCATAAAAAAGCTGTGCAGTCCATACCAGCCATGATCCCCAGGGATCAGCACCATACAGGCCGCCAGCAATGCGCCTGCAAACAGGATAATTGCACGAATCTGATTTCGCTGCCGCTTTTGCTCCTGTATTTGCTGTTCCTGTGCTTTTTTTGCCGCTGCGGATGTTTTTTCTCGTTCGCCGCTGCTGGAAGCAGTGCGGGAGCGGCTTTTAGAGGATTGGGGTTTCTTTTGTGATGTGCTTGCCCGCTTTTGTTTTCCAGCTGTCTTTTTTTCTGCCAATATACCTCACCAGTTTCTATATGTTTCGATTTTCCGTTATGTAGCGGTGCGCCTCCGCACAAAGCCTGAGCCCATCCGGCGGCCACCCCGACGGCAACGGAAATGCCGTGTTACGATTCCTTTTTCTTTTTTGAGACCTTTTTGCCTTCTCTGCCGCAATTTTTCTTCTCTTTTTTCTGCGGTTTCGCCTCAATCATATCATATAGCGCTTCCAGTGCATCGGAAAGGGAGCCGAGAGAATCGATGAGCCCCGCTTCTACGGCGTCGGCACCTTCCAGCACGGTTCCCACATCCATCACCAATTCCTGGGTATTCATGGAAAGGCGGGTAAACCGCTCCGGTGAAATATGGGAATTGTGGGTGACAAACCGGGTAATCCGGTCCTGCATCCGCTGAAAATAATCCAGCGTTTGGGGGACTCCCAACATTAGCCCGTTCATTCGTACCGGATGAATCGTCATAGTAGCAGAAGGGGCAATAAAGGATTTTTTCGCAGCCACCGCAAGAGGCACCCCAATGGAATGACCTCCCCCCAAAACCAATGAAACCGTTGGTTTTTTCATGCCGGCTACCAGTTCAGCCAGTGCTAGTCCTGCCTCCACATCTCCACCCACCGTGTTCAGCAGAATTAAAAGTCCCTCTATTCGGGAGTCCTCCTCAATGGCAGCCAGCTGCGGAATCACGTGTTCATATTTGGTGGTTTTGGTTTGAGAAGGCAATACGGTATGGCCTTCAATCTGCCCGATGATCGTCAAGCAATGAATGGTATGGCCGCCGCCGGACGTAATGATAGAGCCTGTTTCACAGATGGACTCCTGTCTGCGCTCTTCCTCCTGAGACAACTCTTCCTCAGCTGTAATCTCTTCTTCCAATGAAACCGGCCTGAGTTTTACTTTCGCCTGATTTTTCATTCGGCATACACCTCCTTACACAGTAGTGTGCCAAAATCTGCCGGTTTCATACATCTCAGGCGGTTTCAAATAGTATACCATTTTTTCCATATCATAGCAAGAAATCGGCCTCTCTCTTTTTCTTGCATTTTCTTATCTCCCACTTTCTCTATTGGGAAAGTCTCGCGGCGGGTGTTGAAACACGGAGAAACTTATGATATACTGTAAAATGTTATTCTGTTGGAGGGAGGAATTTGCTTGAAAATACAGGAATCTGCTGAAAACTATTTGGAAACCATCCTAATCCTCCAAAAGAGGAAAGGCACGGTTCGGGCTATTGATATTGTCAATGAGCTGGAGTTTACCAAGCCGAGTGTCAGTGTTGCCATGAAAAATCTGCGGGAAAATGGATATGTACTCGTTTCCCGGGAAGGACATATTACATTAACAGATAAGGGCATGGAGATTGCCCAAACCATGTATGAGCGCCACACATTGATTTCTGATTGGCTCAAGGCTTTGGGAGTAAATCCTAAAACCGCTGTGGAAGATGCTTGCCGGATTGAACACGTAATCAGTGCTGAAAGCTTTGAAGCTATTAAAAGGCATGTTGGAAACGCAACTGTCACAGCATAATCGTTTCCAATACCAGTATAAAAAATAATAGGCCGGTTGTGTATTTCGCAGAAGCACAACCGGCCTATTTCGATTATTGACAAAAAACTTTTTATATCACGTCCTGTGAGCCTTCCCAGTCCTCTTCTATTGGGATTTCCTCGTCATCCGCTACTTCCCCGGATTTACCATTTTGGGACTGCGGATGCAGCCGCCGAGATTTTGTTTCCCGATACTCCTCATACAGTTTCTCAAGCATACCTGCTGAAGCCATGGAAAGATAATCCGTCTCAGTAATAATCAGATGGTCATTTAACTCTACATCCACTGCATCAAATGCCCAGATGACATGCCGTGTTGCCGAAATATCACTGGATGTTGGAATCGCTCGTCCACTGGGATGGTTGTGGGCAATAATCGCAGATGCGGCATCATATCGGGCCGCTAACCGAATCATTTCGTTTGCATAAATCGGCGCAGCTTTTACCGCACCTTCACTGACAATTCCACAATACAAAGACTTGCCTCTGCTGTCTAGCAGTAAAAGGGTAACGGCTTCCGTTTTTCGTCCGATATATTTGGGACGAATCAATTGTAGAGCATCTTCGGCGCAGCAGATACGCTTTCCTCCCTTTTCCCTGTCCTCTTGGTATTTTCGGAAAAGCTCCGGCATCATTTTCAGCAGCAATGCACTGGAAGAACCAATCCCGTCTACCTTTAAAAGCTCTTCATAGGGAGCGTCAAATACACCGGACAATGAGCCGAAAGCATCCAACAGTCGATGGGCAATCGGGTTGGTGTCACCTCTCGGAATCGCGTAACACAACAACAATTCCAACATAACATGAGGCTCCATGGAAGCAGCCCCATTTTTCAGAAAACGTTCCCGCAGACGGCTGCGATGTCCTTCGTGGATATTCTTGGTTTCTTTCTTTTTGGCTTTTTCCTCCATGGCGATTCCTCTTCATTCATCTTTAATTGAACATGATTTTATCATTCTCATATTCTTATATTACAAATATACTCGAATTTCCTATACATGTAAAGCCTTTTTGGCGATAAAAGTCATAACTCGTCGAAAAAATCTTTCAAACACTAAACACCTCGATTTAAATTTGTAAAACCATCTCTTTTTTCTTTCCTCTTTTCCCGAATTCTCCTTTTTCCTTGATTCTATATAGAAGATAGGATATAATGAAAACACTTCCAATAGCACACACCGCTTCCTGAAAGGGAAGCTTTTCTCTTGCATGGGGATTGTGTCGATTCTGCTTTATGTAACCGGGGGGAATAGTACATATTATGGAAAATGAAAACAGTCCTTTGGAGCTGGCTGTGTTGGCCGGACGTATTCTGCTGTCTAACGGAGCGGAAATTTTTCGCGTACAGGAAACAATGGAGCGCATTGCTGCTTCCTATCACATGGAAACCTTTCATGTATATGCGATTTCCAACGGAATCTTTGCCTGCGGAACCGAAAATGGGGTCGCTCACACTGCAGAAATTCGTCATGTCCCCCTAGCACCGGTACATTTAGGCCGAGTTGCGGCCGTCAATCAGCTCTCCCGGGAAATTGCTCAAGGAAAGCACACGGTTCCCGAAGCTTTTGCACGGCTGAAAGAAATCGAGTCTCTCCCCTTTACGGCAGACTGGGTACAAATTGCGGCTTCTGGAGTTGGCAGCGGCTGCTTTTGCTTTCTTTTTGGCGGAAGTCCCATCGATTGTGTTGTGGCCTTCTTTTCCGGCTTAATGGTATATCTTTTCGTCCTGCTTGCGGGGAAAAAACGGCTGTCTAAAATTATGACCAATATCCTTGCAAGTGCTGTTGCTGCTTTTTGCGGCCTGTTTTTGTTCCAGCTGGGGTTGGGGCACAATATGGACCGGATTATTATTGGTTCTATTATCCCTTTGGTACCGGGTGTTCCCCTCACCAACTCCATTCGGGACTTTTTTAACGGCGATTATATCTCCGGCACCATTCGTCTAATCGATACTCTGCTGATTGCCGCCTGTATCGCCATTGGGGTGGGATGTGTTTTAAAAATTGCCAGTATGCTGGGTGTGTTTGTGGGGGTACCGGTATGATTTCTGTTTGGGATGCTTTGGTTCAGTTGATTATCGCCTTTTTTGCCACTGTTTCCTTTGCTGTACTTTTTCAAGTACCCAAGCATCAATATGCATGGGCAGGCATCACTGGAAGTCTGGGATGGCTATGCTATCTTCTGGTCAATCAGGGATATGGTTCGGTGGTTGTGGCTTCCTTTGCAGCTACACTCCTTTTAACGGCCTTGTCCCGATTTTTTGCCGTATGGCGAAAAACTCCCATTACTATCTTTCTCATTTGTGGAATTTTCCCCTTGGTACCGGGTGCCGGGATTTATTATACGGCTTACTACTTTATCATGGGGGACAATGGCATGGCTGCTTTGAAAGGGGAAGAAACTTTAAAAATTGCGGTAGCCATTACGCTGGGAATTGTGGTGATTCTCTCTCTTCCCCAAAAAATTTTTCGGCTGGGACTGCACAAGGACCGGTTCTGACTAAAGGAGATATTCTGTGAAAACGATTGTAATTCAGGCGAATGATGCCAATCAGCGGGTCGACAAATTCCTCACAAAAAGTTTTCCCAATCTGCCCCAGTCCATGCTGTACAAAAGCATTCGCAAAAAGGATATTAAATGCAACGGTAAGCGCTGCGAGATTTCCACACGGCTCCAGGAAGGGGATGTGCTGACTCTCTACTTGAAGGATGAGTTCTTCCAAAAAGAACCCAAGGAGCATGATTTTCTCAAAGCCCCCAAAAAGCTCTCCATTGTCTATGAAGACGAAAATATTCTGCTGCTGGACAAAAAGCCGGGCCTTATTGTCCATCCTGATGAAAACTATCACTTTGACTCCCTGATTGCCCGGGTGCAGCACTATCTGTATGACAAAGGGGAATATGACCCAGAAATGGAAAATTCTTTTGCACCGGCACTGGTAAACCGTATTGACCGCAATACCGGCGGAATTGTGATGGCCGCCAAAAACGCCGAAGCCCTGCGGGTACTCAACGAAAAACTTCGGGCCAGGGAACTGACGAAAAAATATCTGTGTATTGTCTGCGGGAAAATGCCGAAAAAAGAGGACACTTTGGAAGGCTTCTTGGAAAAAAACGAGAGCCAAAACCGGGTGTATATCTCCCAAAAGGCCAATGCCAACACCCGCAGTATTCGTACCAAATATCGAGTGCTGGCAGAAAAGAAAGGGTTTTCTCTTTTGGAAGTAGAACTGCTTACGGGCCGTACCCACCAGATTCGGGCACATATGGCTTCGATTGGCCATCCATTGGCCGGTGACGGTAAATATGGAAAAAATGCTGTCAATAAAAAAATCGGCTTCCCCTATCAGGCTTTGTATTCCTACTATCTGGGATTTACCTTTACCAGCGACGCCGGTATTTTGGAATATCTGAAGGGACGAGTTTTTAAGGCAAAAGAAATCTGGTTTTTGAAGGACTTTGAAAGCTGGAACTAACCCGCTCTATAATGTAAAAATAAAATCTCCCGGTATGGAAAACCGTCAATTCCATACCGGGAGATTTTTTATTGATTGGTAAAATATCGCAACTCTGCCTGACAATTACTCATGCAGAAGAGCTTTTAACTGGGAAAGCGTGGTGCGGAATGTTTCTATGGTATCCAGCACCGGCTTGGGAGACGCCATATCCACACCGGCAATCCGCAGCAGTTCGATGGGATGGTCACTGCCGCCGGTAGTCAAGAATTTGCGGTAATCTGCAACGGCTGGCGCCCCTTCGGTAAAGATTCGATGGGCAATAGCTGTGGAAGCGGCAATGCCCGTTGCATACTGATACACATAGAAAGCCGTGTAGAAGTGAGGAATACGCGCCCATTCACAAGAAAGGTACTCATCCACCGTCATATCAGAGCCATAATACTCCTCATTGAGCTTGCGATGGATTCCGCACAAAGTTTCCGGCACCAGAGGCTCCCCGCTCTCCACCAGCTTGTGGGTCTGGTATTCAAAATCGGCAAACATGGTCTGACGATAGAAAGTAGAGCGAATATCATCCAGACGCTTGCACAGCAGCAGTGCTTTCTCTTCCTCAGAAGTGCTATGTTCAAACAGCCACTGGCTTAGAAGCTGCTCGTTGAGGGTGGAAGCGACTTCTGCACAGAAAATACTGTAGCCAGAATAGATAAGCGGCTGGTTTTCGTTGCTGAACCAAGTGTGCAGGGAATGTCCCAGTTCATGGGCCAAAGTAAACACGTCGTCCAGCGTGCCGGTAAAATTCAGAAGCACATAAGGTTTGCAGCGATAGGCTCCGGTAGAATAAGCACCTGTACGCTTGGCGTCCCGTGGATATACGTCAATCCAGCGCTCATCAAAAGCTTTTTGAAGCAGCCGGGTATAGTCTTCTCCCAGAACGGCAGTGGCCTCCAACACAATTTTCTGTGCCTCTTCATAGGTATACTTTTTTGCACTTTCCTTTACCAGTGGGACAAATAAATCACTGAAATAAAGCGTATCCAGTCCCAAAAGCTTTTTGCGGAATGTGACATACTCGTGCAGTGGTTCAACGTTGGCACGCACTGTCTCAAGCAAATTATCATAGACCGTCTCGGGAATATGGTTCGCAAACAGAGCGGCTGCCCGGGCACTGGGATAGTGGCGGCTCTTGGCTGTAAAACAATCATTTTTTACCGAACCGTAATGAATAGAGGTCAGGGTATTGATATGCTTTTTGTAGGTACCCAGCAATCCCCTATAATACTCACGACGGAAGTTCGGGTCGGGATTTTCCAGCGCCATGGCATAGTTGGCTTCGTTAGCCCGGATTTCTTCCCCTTCCAGAGTTTTAATCATTGGGAACTCCATATCGTTGACCGTAAGGTCTTCAAACACCTTGGAGAACGATTCTCCCATATCATTCATCCGAACCAGCAGCGTTTCCATTTCGTCGCTGAGGATATGCGCTTTACGGGCAAAGAAATCCTCTGCAAAATGGGTAAACTGTTGTAATTCCGGTATTTCCTCACAATACCGGGTAAAATCTTCCATAGAATACTGCATCAGCTCCGGCGCCATGAAAGAAAGCATTTCCCCTACAACCGTTGCCTGGTTCTGTGCCGTTTCATACAGCTTTTTGGCGGCCGCGTCTGCCATGTTTTGGTCAAAATTAGAATTGGCAAACACCATCAGACGATACAGCTTTTCTTCTATCTCCAAGTACAGCGCCGCCGTTCCCTGTAATGCAGCAGCACTGTCAGCCAAATGTCCCTTTCTTTCTGCCAGCTTTTTGGCGGTTTCAATCGCCGTTTGCATTTCACGATTCCAGTCATCATCTGTGGGGAACATGTCCCGCAGACTCCATCGAGTATTATCTTCCATTGGTATCCTCCCTTTCGGTTCAACACTAATAAAAATATGATACCACGCTATTCCCTGTTTTACAACCCCAGCCAAAAGAAGCGGTAATCCTGTCTCTTCATTGTCTGGGGTAAAAAACTGTGTTATAATGGGGTACAGGCTGAAAAGTCATAAAACTCATTTTGGGGAGGAACCGTTATGGCAAAACAATATCAAACCCCTGTGGAAGGGCTGGTCATCCGCCAAGCCGAAGAAAAGGACTGCGGACTGATTTTGGAGCTGATTCATGGGATTGCAAAATACGAAAAAATGGAGGACCAGGTAGTCGCTACCGAAGAATCCCTGCGGGAATCCATCTTTGTGCGCCGTCGGGCTGACGTGCTGCTGGCTGAATATGAAGGAAAAACTGCCGGTTATGCCTTGTACTTCCGAAACTTTTCCACTTTTGTGGGCCGGGAAAACCTGTACCTGGAAGATATTTTTGTATGGCCGGAATTTCGGGGCAAAGGTATCGGAAAAGCACTGTTAATTTGTGTTGCCAAAATTGCCGTAGAAGAAGGGTGCAGCCGTATGGATTGGGTTTGCCTAGATTGGAATACGCCATCACAAAAATTCTATCAGGCTATGGGCGCTGAACCTCATCCCGAATGGCTGTTGTTCCGGGCAGAAAACGAAAACTTGAAAAAGCTGGGCAATATGCAGTAATGGGAGGAAACCTTTGATGGAAATTGAACGGAAATTCAAGTTGAATGCTTTTCCTGACCATCTTCCTCTTTTACAGGCGAGTGAAGTGGAACAGGGATATTTATCCGTTTCCCCTACTGTACGCATTCGCAGCAAAAACCATAACGGCGTTATGGACTATCGGCTATGCATCAAGGGAAAAGGGACGCTGGTTCGGGAAGAAGTGGAACTGCCGCTGGATGAGGACCAGTTTCTGCGGCTGAAAAACCTTCTGCAGGGAGAAATGATTCGCAAGGAGTACCGGGTTTATCAGCTTCCAGAGGGACGCAAACTCGAATGCAGCCGGGTAGACGCTGGAACTGAAAATGAATTTATGTATGCCGAAGTGGAGTTTCCTACCGAGGAAGAAGCCCGTCAATTTATTCCGCCTGATTTTCTGGGAGAAGATGTGACGGAGGTTCCCGGTTCCAGTATGAGTGCTTATTGGCAGCGCACACGGCTTTCTGTACAGCAACTTTAAAACAAATCAATTAGGGAGGTTATCCGTTTTTGGATACCTCCCTTTTGTTGTGTTTATTTGAGGGCGTTATACTCCTCTTCCGATACCGGCTCCAGCCATTGGTTCTTCGTTCCTTCTCCGGGAACTTCTATGGAAAGATGGGCAAACCAGCTGTCTTGGGCAGCACCATGCCAATGTTTTACGTTAGTCGGGATTTCTACCACATCGCCCGGATGAAGTTCCCGGGCCGGTTTTCCCCATTCCTGATACCAGCCTCTTCCTGCTGTACAAAGCAGGATTTGTCCACCGCCTTTTTCGGCCTGATGAATGTGCCAATTGTTCCGGCACCCGGGCTCAAAGGTTACATTACCAATACTTACTCCCTGCGTACACAGCATTTTTAAATAGCTTTGTCCTACAAAATACTGCCCATAAGGGTTTTCTTCCCCCAAGACAAAAATAGGATCGATTTCCGGTGTTTTCATTTGTCTGCCTCCTTCGTAATTGCATTGATACAGCTTACCGCGTTCAGAGTACGGGGGAATCCAATGTAAGGAATACACCAAGTCAGTGCGGAAAGCAGCGTTGTTCGGTCATTCCCAATTTGAAGGTTTCCAGCAATATGGGCTTTTAGCTGCGGCTCACATCCTCCCATGGCACAGAGAATACAAAATGTCAGCAGCTCCCGAGTTTTTAAATCTATCTCATTGCGGGTATAAAAGTCTCCAAAGCAATAGTCCGAAAGGTACTCCTGAATATGGCGCAGCTCCGGCAGGGCGTTGTTACGGTTACTATCAATGGCTTCTTGACCGAAAATGGCATACTGGGCAGCCAGTCCCTTCTCCAGACGGGTGTTTGCTGAAACTGTCCCCCTGTTTTGTAAGGGAAGAGATACGCCGGCCTGCTTCATCGCTTCTTCTGCTTTTTCCAATGCTTCCATCGCTTTGGGATATCCCACATAGGGGGTACATTGCATAATGGATTCTGAGATAGATTCAGGAGTGATGCCTTCTGACAGTGCCTTAGAAACTTCCTGACCCAAAACGTTGGGCGTTCCTACCGTGGTCAGCACTGCAAAAGAAATATAATATCGGGTTTCCTTTGGAAGGTTCCCATAGGGGGCTACTTCGTTTTCTCGAAATTCTTCGACAATTTTTTTGAGCTCTTCCATGTTTATTCCTCCTGTCCGTTTAGGTGATACACAATATCTTTTTATATAAATTATAGACCTTCCTTTTTTCCATGTCTAATACTTACTATGAATCATCCTTTATGCTTATAAAGCATAAAGCAGAAAAAACCGTTAATAAACAATTCTCCCTGCTTTATAATAAAAAACAACTTTCATCTCAAGATGACACACTGGCGATTCCGGGACGCAAATACTGCTTCAAAAGCCTCTTTATTATATTCACATTGGCCGGAAATAGGGTCTGCCAAAATTACAGTGTCGTCCGTATATCCAATCAGAACGGCACCATGGTCATTGTTGCTCCATTCCACATACTTGCCCGATTCTGTATACCAGCCTTCTGTATCGGCCTGCGGCGCCATTGAGATGGTCACCCACACGATTACGGGGATATCTTCATCTATCAGCCCATACAATTCTTCCAGTGAAGCCCCTGTTTTATCGACTGCACGAAGCGTGCTTCCCTGGTCAGACAAATACCCATCTGCCGCCGCAACAATCGCCTGGGGACCGCAAATTCCTCCAACCTCTGAAGCTGGGTCTCCAATAAAATATGAATTCAAGTCCGGGCCATACAACAGCCCGTCCGCACCGTAATATAACCACCACGCCTTTTGGGGCAAATACGTTTCTGCTAAAACGGTCTTATCTACGTCCCACCCATAATACTGCAAAGCCATGGTCAACGCGGTAACTTCACATCCGGTAGGAAGCTCCGGCATTTGCAGAATGATCGGAAAATTTTCTATCAGATGTCCTTCTTCCCTGCTTTCAGTTTCCGGCATTTCCTCCTCGAGAGGCTCTTCCTTTGGCTGCGAGACAGGTTCTTCTTGCTTTTTCTTCTCTTCCTCTTTTTCTATCTTCTCCACTTGCGAAGTAACTTGTTCTTCTGTTTCTGCTTCTTTTGTTATCACCATAGCAGGCTGTGTGCTTTTCAAAATTCCCTTTGCAGTGAAAACCATAGTACCCATACAAATGATAACAAAGGCAAGAAAAATACATTTGATTACTCTGCTACATCGAGAATGATTTTCCACAATTTTCAAATTCCTCCTTTGTTTCTATTTTGCATTGACCTTCGGCAACAATTAGTATATTAGCATAATATATAATAATTATTTATTATCATAAAATTATTATATGAAACATGTTTTTCTAAATTGTGTCAAAATCAAAAACTCCACAGGCATCCTTACGGTTCATCCTGTGGAGTTCTTTTTATATAATAGAAATCTATCATTTCTGCACTTCCCGAAAAAATTCTTCCCGGGTCATCATCACATTTAAAATTTGAAGCAAACCATTAGGGGAAAGCCTCTCGGGCAAATCCAGCTTTTTTTGCAGACGAAGCCGCCTTTCTGCGCTGCCTTCTCCTCCAGACAATCCAACTGCAAACAAATCCGCTTTTGTAATGGGTTCTCCCTTGGGCAGCGGCTCTTGGCCCTCTTCACAGCAAACGCCCGCCTTCTCCAGTGCCTCCCGAATGACATCAGCTGGGACACCCTCTACGCCCAATTTCCCCTCTTTGGAAGGCTTATTCTTCCGTTTCTCTTTCCCAAATAAATCGGGAATATAGGCGTGCTTAATTTGCCCTTTGGGAATACACCCGCTCAAATAATTGCGGATAACAAACCCTGCCCCATCGCTGTCTGTCAAAACGAGCAGCCCTCTGGTCGCTGCCAATTTTCGCAATAACGCCATCTGCTCCTGGTCTTTGAATATCTGAAAGCCCCGGGTTTCGAGAATCAGGCCGTCTATGATGGAGGACAGCTTGATTTTATCATACTTTCCCTCTACTATCACAGCTTCCCTTACGCGTATCAATTTCGACTCCCCTTTGCTGCCGTAATAAGCATAATTCGCGCAATCAATTCTTCCAGCAATATCCGGTTATCGGTTCGGGAACTTTTTAGCGCCAAATCCGTCTCCAACAGCTGGGAGAGTATCTGGCGAAGTTGTTCGGTAGAAAGACGTTTGACATCTCTTTCGCTGTTTCGGAGGCGGAACTCCCTACCCTTATAGTCGCCGGGAAAACTTTTGGCGAGATTCGTCACCGGCATCCCGCTTTCCATGGCCGCCCGGACCCGATACATGTCAATAAATGCGGAGGACAGTACCGCCAAAATGGTGATTGGTTCTTCATTCTGATAAAACATCTGGTCCAGCAGCTGATAGGATCGATTGTACTCTCCCGCTACCAGAGCCCGGGACAGCATAAATACGGTGGCTTCTGTCTGACGGGATACCATGGTTTCAAGTAAGGCCCCCGTAATTTCTCCTTGCCCAACATAAGCGCACAGCTTTTCCATTTCATTGTGCAGCGTTTGCATGTCAAAGCCGCAGAGTTCGGTCATTTTTCGGGCATCCCTGCGGGAAATCTCGCATTGACGTTTAGAGGCTTCCCCACACAGCCATTTTTCCAGCTCTGCCCCCTCCCGCCGGGAAAGGTTCACGGTTTTTCCGTATTTCTCAGCCTGTTTGAGAAAAGCCTTCCATTTTGCCGCCTTTTTTTCGATAACCACATTGGGCTGATAAATTAACAACACCGTAGTTTCCGGCACATTAGCGGCCAGCTCCAGCCACTTGGCATTTTCACCAGCCCGAAGGGAATCGGGAGATAAATCGGAAACCACCACACACTTTTTTTCACTCATAAAGGGCAGCGCTTCCACCGCCGCCGCAATGTCGTCTACGGAATCCCCTCCGTCAAACCGTTGAAAGTTAAAGGTGGGAAACGGGTCATCCGCACATGCTTTGCGTATCAGTTTTTTGGCATAACGGCGCACCAAATACTTTTCCTGTCCATCAATCACGTATAACCCGGAAAGGCTGCCGGATTCAATATGCTTTTTCAAATCTGTTTCTGTCATCACTGTCACCAGTCCTTTCCCGCCCGGATTTCCTGATTGGGGTAACAATCCACTTGAAACCTTCCATACTTACGGGCTCGATATCCTTCGTTTTTTGTAGTGACATCTTCTGTCAAAGCAATTTCCAGTTTAGCATTTATCAATTCATAATGCTCCGGGACTTCTGCCAGCCATACCATATCCGGCGAACGCCAGCTTTCCGGCAAATCTTCCGCGTCACATTCTTCGGCACATATCAGAAAAGAAACATCATAGCACTTAAAGTACGCTGCCGTATCGGTTTGCCCAAGCAAAATCAGCCGGCCATCTCCAAAAATATCACGATTTTCTTCGGTGGTATCTTCGCCGGTATCTGACAAACTCGTGATTCCCAGCTCTGCCAGCGAGTACCGGCTGGGGGTTTCTCCTATCAATATGACTCCATTTCCCCGGCTCGTGGCCACTGCGTGAACCTCTCCTCCACTGTAAAACGTGCTGACAGAAACGACCTGCCAGTTAACCGCAACATGTACCGTCATCGCAGCTACTACCACTACTGCAAAAATCCAACTTGCCCGGAACAGCAAAATCTTTCTTTGACGGCACAAAAGGCAAATCCCGAGCAGCGTTAGCAGCCCGGCAAGCAGCAGATAGATATATTCATAGGAAACCCGCACGGTGGCATAGGGAAATCCGCTAATCCAGTGGCTGGCCGCCTGTTCATAGTTTGCGAGGATTCCCGCTGCAGCACCAAAAGGAAGCGCTCCCTGAATGGTAAACATCCCTGTTATCACTGTCAGCGCACCGGTAATAAGCAAAAAGGTACCCGGCAGCACCATCAGCAGATTTGACAAGATTCCAATAGTGGAAAGTGTACCAAAGGAAAGAATACTGATAGGCGCCGTGAACACGGTAGACGAAATGGTAACGGAAAAAGAATCCACAATACGATCCGCCAGTTTGCTGCACCGACTTGTGGTCAGCCACAAAGGCAGCCGTGTCTTGCACCAAGTGGTCATTCGGTTCTGAAAAAGAATGATTCCCAGAGTAGACGAACAGGATAACAAAAATCCTACGTCGCCTGCTGAAAATGGATTTACCGCACAGAGAACAAACACGGCAATTCCCAAAGAATTTAGTCCATCCGATTTTCGATTTAACAGCTCCGCTATCAGATATAGCAGGAACATAATACCGCTGCGCATAATGGAATAGGAAAATCCGGCAAGCGTCATAAATGACAATACTACCGGGATTGACAGAAAAAGGCTGACTTTTCTTGGTAACCCCAGTAAAAGCAATAATGCCAGAAACCCCTGTACCAATACGGAAAGATGCAATCCTGATACACTGAGCAGATGGGAAACACCGGCCATTCGGAAATCCTCTGAAACATCCTCTGGAATCAGACCCTTATCCCCCAAAACCATCCCGCTGATAAGTCCTGCCTGTGGCTCGGGCAAAAGGGTATATAGAACATCTTCCATCTTCTCCCGAAGATTTCGGAAGGGTTCATTCCATAAATGATCAGAAGAGTGCTCAACCGAAAAAGGGTCATATTCGTACCAATAGGCATTGTGAAAAATTCCACGGGCCGCATAATAAGGCGCCATCGTCTCGTCTATATGATACAGAAATATGGTTCCCGAAATCACATCCAGTGCATCTGCCGTCAAAGCCATCCGGCTGGTCATGCGAACCTTTCCCTGAATCGAAACCTGATTTTCCGATTCATTTTCTGCCTCCAACACTTCCAGCTGATAGACAAACCTTTCCCCGTCTTTTTCAGGAAAGTCGGAAATCCGAGCGATGATCTTATATTCCCCCTCTGGTACCGTGCCCGCCTGCTCCCAGACAGGAAACGATTGACCAAAATACAAAAGGGACAGAGCACAAACTGCCAGAGCGGTGGGAACTACCCGTACTCTTCGCAAAGAAGGAAGCAACAGTGAAAGCCCAAACAGAATCAGTACCACAATTCCCAGCCATAGACAGCTTTCTTTCAGGATAAAAACAGCGGCCATTAGCGTAAGCAGACAAGTAAACCCTACACACGCAAACGGCCGCTTCATCATTTATGCTCCCATCTGTCGGAAAATCCGGTTATGCTTTTTCTTTTACAAACAAAGGCAATGGCTCCAGAAAAATAATATCATCCCGGTTTGCCGCGTCGCCTTCCGCCAAAACGGCAGCTCTGCCCACGATATTTCCGCCAAATTTTTCTACCAGGGCTTCCATGGCTTCCAGAGACTCACCGGTACTAATCACATCGTCTACAATCAGTACACGCTTGCCTTCAATCGCTTCCTTGTCCTCTTCGGACAGAAAGAGTTTCTGCACATGGTCGGTGGTAATGGATTTCACTTCTACGTGGATAGGATTGCGCATATAGGCTTTAATTCCTTTACGCGCGACTACATACCGCCGCACTTCCTGCCGTGCCATTTCATAGCACAGCGGGATTCCCTTGCTCTCCGCAGTAACCACCACGTCGTGCTCCGGGCAGCGCTTGAGCAGCTCTTTTGCTGCACACTCCGTAATTTCCACATCACCAAACATGACAAAACCAGCAATATCCACCGTATCACTGATGGGGCAAATCGGCAAGTCACGGGTACATCCAGCGATTTCCATTCGATAATATTGTCTTCCGTCTTCTTTTGTAATCAATTCTGCCATGATTTATTTGTTCACTCCCTGCAGATTCTTTGGAATCAAACTGTTTCAGCAACCATCAGCCGGGAGGCCACTTCATGGAACGTCCGCCCAAAAGATGGAAATGCAGGTGCTGTACCGTTTGACCGCCGTCTTCGCCGCAATTGTTGACGATACGATACCCTTTTTCCAATCCCAGCTCCTTTGCCAGCTTTGCAGCCACCAGGAAAATATGGGAAACTACCTGGCTGTTTTCTTCTGTCAATTCATTGGCAGAGGAAATATGCGTCTTGGGAATCAGCAGAATATGTACCGGCGCCTGGGGGTCCAAATCGTAAAAGGCCAAAATCTGGTCATCCTCATAGGCCTTTTTACTGGGAATTTCCCCATTTGCAATTTTACAAAAAATGCAGTCCATAGAAACGCCTCCTTTTTACAGAAATTCATCTTTTTTATTGTATCATACTCCGAAAAAAATCTCAACCGCGAAAAAGCTTCAAAAACACTTTCTAAAATCAACAGGAGCACACGAATGTGTGCTCCTGTAAAATTCAACTTACAGCATATTTCCAACGATTTCGTCTACAGCATTCAGCGCAGCATCCAGCTTACTGACGTCTTTGGTACCAGCCATTGCAAAATCGGGCTTGCCGCCGCCGTTGCCGCCTGCCACCTTGGCCACTTCGCGGACAATCTTACCGGCATTCAGACCCTTGCCCTGTGCCTCTTTTCCTACGCTGACAGCAATATTGGCCTTTTCATCTTGAGCGGAGATCAGCACAGCCACCATGTTGGGCTTAGAATCGCGCAGCTTATCACACATGGTGCGCAAAGCGCCTGCATCCAGGTTGCGGAGAATTGCAGAAATCACCTGTACGCCCTTCACGTCGCGAGCGGAATTCAGCAGGTTATTTGCCTGATGGGAAGCCAGCTTTGCATTCAAGTTCTCAATGGTATGGTCCTTTTCTTTTAGCTCCGCATTCAACTGACGAGCTTTTGCAGCCAAGTCGGCAGGATTATTTACCTTCAAAGCTGCTGCGGTCTCGTGGATGCTATGAATGGCGTTTTGGAGCATAGCCAGTGTACCCACACCAGTCACACCCTCAATACGGCGGACACCGGCAGCCACAGAGGATTCGCTGACAATCTTGAACAGCCCCAGACGGGCGGTGTTATTCACATGAGTACCGCCGCAGAATTCACGGGAGAAGCCGTCTTCCACGCTGACAACCCGAACGATATCGCCGTATTTTTCTCCAAACAGTGCCATAGCGCCCAGCTTCTTGGCTTCTTCGATG
>OBYM01000604.1_pt1 | contig 18771 bp, 18 predicted proteins | sample 1538191 | NCBI WGS metagenome assembly OBYM01 (sample SAMEA2580165, study PRJEB22360) | human gut metagenome | biome: human gut; feature: human-associated habitat; material: faeces | place: Denmark | collected 2008/2010 | reverse complement strand
GAGGGGGTCCACTTCATCAACCGGGAGGACGACGCCGGTGATCTGGGCCTGCGGACCAGCAAGCTGTCCTACCACCCGGTGACCCTGTTGGAGAAATACACCGTCACAGTGGACGAGCCCTGTAAATTCTGCGCCCTGGCGGAGTGACTCTGTCAGAGCCCCGGCTTCCGGCCGGATGAGAGGCATAACGAACGAATGAACACGCCCACAAGGAAAAGCTTGTGGGCGTGTTCATGGATGCAAAAAAGCGTGCAGCCCAGACCAGGCTGCACGCTTCGCGTTTTTGAGGGGGAGCGATTAGCTCACCTTGTCCCCCTTGGTCGTCAGGAAAGCCAGGAAGCCCAGCATCATCACGATGCCGATGGGGAGAGCCAGGATACCGGGAGCGCCGAAGTGGACCAGCAGGCCGGCCACCACATAGGACAGGAAGGAGATGACCGCGCAGGAAATGGCATAGGGCAGTTGGGTGGACACATGGTTCACATGGTCGCACTGAGCGCCGGCGGAGGCCATGATGGTGGTGTCGGAGATGGGGGAGCAGTGGTCGCCGCACACGGCGCCGGACAGGCAGGCCGCGATGGAGATGACCAGCATTTCGCCTTCCGGGAATGCGTGGCACACGATGGGGATCAGAATGGAGAAGGTTCCCCAGCTCGTGCCGGTGGCAAAGGCCAGGAACACCGCCACCAGGAAGATGATCACCGGCAGCAGATACTGCAGCGCCGCAGCGGAGCCGCCCAGCAGATTGGCCACATAATACTTGGCACCCAGCAGGCCGGTCATGCCGGACAGGGTCCAGGCCAGCGTGAGGATGAGCATGGGGCTGACCATGGCCTTGAAGCCCTCCGGGATGCAGGCCGCAAAGTCCTGGAAGGTCATGACGCTGCGCACCCGGTAGAACACGAAGGTGAACAGCAGAGCAATGCTGCTGCCCATCACAAGGCCGGCAGAGGCGTTGCAGTCCGCAAAGGCGGTAACGAAGTCCACCCCGTCAAAGAAGCCGCCGGTGTAGATCATGCCGAAGATGCAGGCCGCGATCAGCACCAGCACCGGTGCGATCAGGTCCACAACATGGCCCTTCGTCTCGGTGCCGTCGTCCACGTCGTCGCCGTAGGGGCGGTCCTCGGTGGTGAACAGGTCGCCGTTTTTCGCGTTGTCCTCATTGAGCTTCATGGAGCCGAAGTCAGTGCCGGTGAAGATGAGGAACAGGCTCATGACGACGGTAAGCAGGGCATAGTAGTTGTAGGGGATGGTGCGCAGGAACATGGTGAAGCCGTTGATGCCGGACCCCTCCGGCACGCTGGAGGTAACCGCCGCCGCCCAGCTGGACACCGGCGCAATGATGCAGATGGGGGCCGCCGTGGCGTCGATGAGGTAGGCCAGCTTGGCGCGGGACACCTTCTGCCGGTCGGTGACCGGGCGCATGACCGAACCCACGGTCAGGCAGTTGAAATAGTCGTCCACAAAGATCATCACACCCAGCAGCAGGGTGGCAAACTGTGCGCCCGCCCGGGAGTGGATGTGCTTCGATGCCCAGCGGCCAAAGGCGGCCGAGCCGCCGGCCTTGTTCATCAGGGCCACCAGGATGCCCAGCATGACCAGGAACACCAGGATGCCCACATTGCTGCTGTCGGACAGTTTGGCGATCATGCCGCCCTCTTCGTGGAAGAAGAGGGTATTCAGGGCCAGTTCCAGGTTTCCGTTGGCATACAGCAGTGCGCCCGAGGCGATGCCCACCAGCAGGGAGGTGTACACCTCCTTGGTGTTCAGGGCCAGCACAATGGCAATGACCGGCGGCAGCAGCGAGAAGAAGGTGCTGTACACCGCACAGGTGTAGGTAGACGGGTCGGCGATCTTGCCGGGAGTGGCTGCCGTGCACCACAGCAGCAGGGCAAACACGAACAGTGCCGCCGCCCAGGACAGATTCTTGTTTTTCATAATGATTCCTTTTCGTTTCAGGCGATTCGTTCCGGCAGCGTATCAGGCCCCGTGCTGCGGGGCAGACTATCCCCACGGAATGCAAAAGGGGAGTGGGGCCGTGCCGGATTACAAAGCGATGTATTTTGAGCTGTTCCGCGCCAGCGTGCAGGCCGTACAGCTGCTGCAGGACGCACAGGCCCACGCCGAACAGCAGCTGCTGGCCGAGGACCCGCCGCCGCTGCGGCTGGAGCCGGAAGAACTCCCTCCGTCAAAGAGGGAGCCTTAGCCTTCCCCCTTGGGGGAAGCCTTTTTCAGTTCTTCTTTGCCTCCGCCTTAGCCGCAAACTTGTCGTTGTGGATCACAAAGCGCTCGTGGGTGCCGCCGCCCACCGGGCCTTTTTCGTCGTGCAGGCTCACTTTGAAGGTGAGCTTGCGGCCTTCCACAGCCACCAGCTCGCTCTCGCAGGTCACAGTCATGCCCACGGGGGTGGGAGCGGTGTGCTCCAGCTCCAGCTTCGTGCCTACGGTGCCGTCGCCCTCGGCCAGAGCCGGGGCCACGCTCATCCAACAGGTCTTTTCGGCCAGGGCCACCAGGGCCGGGGTGGCGAACACATCCAGTGTGCCGCTGCCCATGGTCTTTGCGGTGTTTTCAGCAGTGACGGGCACGCTCTGCTCGCCGCGGATACCGGTTTCCAGTGTCATAAAAATTCCCTCCTGTGCGTCTGTACGCAAATCTCAATTCTATACGTTTTATAAGATACCACAGCTTGGCAAAGAATGCACCCACTTTGGCGCATTTTGTAAAAAATACCTTTTCTGTTTCCTGCCCGCTGTGCTATGATAGGGTCAAAAAGGGAGGGGACGTTCCATGTCTGACTTCTGGAAATCCTATGACATCACCGCCGCCGAATACGGTGCGGGCTATGAGTGCTACCCGCTGTTCGGTACTGTCCATCTCATAGAGCTGGCGCTGTCGGCTTTGTTCCTTCTGTGCATGGTGTGGTGGTACCGCCGCAGCACGCCGCGCATCCGGCGGCACATTCTGGTGGGGGTCACGGCGGCCCTGCTGGTGGACGAAGCCGCCCTGCTGCTGGGCATGGCCTGCACCGGCCAGTGGAACTGGAGCTATCTGCCGCTGCACCTGTGCAGCATCAACGTGTTCGTCTGCCTGTACAACACCCTCACCGACCGCAGCTGGTGCAAGGAGGAGCTGTACGCCCTGTGCATCCCCGGCGCGGCACTGGCTCTGCTGTGCCCCAGCTGGCGGGATGTACCCGGGTGGTTCACCCTCATCAACCTGCACTCGGTCAGCATCCACGCCCTGCTGGTGCTCTACCCTGTGCTGCTGGTGGCGGGCGGATACCGCCCCAGCGTGCGCCGGGTGCCGCAGGTGCTGGCCTTTTTGTTCGGCTCGTCCCTGCCCATCTATTTTCTTAACAAACCCCTGCACACCAACTTTTACTTTTTGAACAACCCCTATGGCAACGTCATCACCAGCACCTTTACCGCGTGGTTTGGCGAAAAATTCTACATTCTGGGCTTTCTGCCCGCCATCGCGCTGGCCCTTGTGCTGATGTACGCCCCCTGGGCAGCAGCCGGGAAGAAGCGTTGAGCCGCTCCGCCACCCGTCCGCTCCCGGTCCACTTTCCAGCGGGCCGGGTTTTCTTTTTTCAATTTGCATCTTTTTGGCGTTTTGCGGTGTTTTTTCATCAATGCAGCGGGAATGTCAAAATTCTTCTGCAAAGGGCTTGACAGGCAGGCATGTGCGTGATATCATGAACACATGAACAGACGTTCATGTGATTTCATCCCGAAAGGAGATGCTTCCATGGCACAGCAGAACGAACCCCTTGTGCAGCCGGAAGAGCTGGACATGCCGGATGACGAAGTGCTGTACGAGCTGGCCGACCTGTTCCGGGTGTTCGGCGACTCCACCCGCATCAAGATCCTGTACGCCCTGCACGACAATGAGCTGTGCGTGCAGGACATTGCCAACGCCGTGCAGCTGAGCCAGTCGGCCGTGAGCCACCAGCTGCGGGTGCTCAAGGATTCCAAGCTGGTACGCTTCCGGCGGGAGGGCAAGACCGTGTATTACGCACTGGACGACGACCATGTGCGCAGCATCCTCTCTCTGGGGATGGACCATATCGAAGAATGATTTTCCGGGCCGCGGCCCGCACAAAAACAGAAAGGCTGGTATCTACGATGAAAAAGACCTACAAGATCGAAGTGGACTGCGCAAACTGCGCCCAGAAGATGGAGGACGCTGCCAACACCGTTGCCGGTGTGGAAAAGGCGACTGTCAGCTTTATGACCCAGAAGATGAAGGTGGAGTTTGCCGAGGGTGCCGACCCCCACGCCACCATGGAGAATGTGCTGTCTGCCTGCAAGAAGGTGGAGGACGACTGCGAGATCTTTGACATCTGACCTCTTCCGGTCCGGTTCCCGGCATCGCTGCTGGGCGGCAGCTCTCCCCCTGTGGGAGAGCTTTTCTTTCCTCTGCCGCCGGGCAGCGGAAAACTCCTCTTTTTCGTGGAAAAAACGGGCAGTTTTCAACACTTTCCACACACTTTTCAACACCCTTCGCGGAAAACTCCAAAAAGAAACGTGGAAAAGCAAGTTTTCTGCGGGAAAATCCCGTGGAAAACACGGGGGAAAGGGTGGAAAATCCATTTTTGTGGGGAAAACCTGTTGAATTCCACTGCGTTTTCCCGTTTTTTCTCAGAACCGCCGCAATCCGACAAAAGGAGCGTTTTGTATGACCAAAAAGCAAAAAAAGAGCCTGCAGCAGATCCTGATCGCGCTGGCCCTTGTGATCCTGCTCAAGCTGCTGCTCCGTGTGCTGCCGGCACTTCCCACCCCGGTGGAGCTGCTGCTCTACCTCATCCCGTACCTTGTGGTGGGCAAGGACGTGCTGCGCAAGGCCATCAAGGGCGTCAAGAACCGCCAGCCCTTTGACGAGTGCTTCCTGATGGCGGTGGCTACCGTGGGTGCCTTTGCCCTGGGCGACTATGTGGAAGGCTGCGCCGTTATCCTCTTTTACCAGATCGGCGAGCTGTTCCAGAGCGTGGCCGTGGGCAAGAGCCGCCAGAGCATTTCCAGCCTGATGGACATCCGCCCGGACTACGCCAACGTGGAGGACGAGGACGGCAAGCTGGAGCAGGTGGACCCCGATGACGTGGAGGTCGGCACCGTGATCGTGGTGCAGCCCGGCGAGCGGGTGCCCATTGACGGTGTGATCGTAGAGGGCACCTCCGCCCTGAACACCGCCGCCCTGACCGGTGAGAGCTTGCCCCGCGACGTCCAGACCGGAGACGAGGTCATCAGCGGTTGCGTGAACATGACCGGCCTGCTGAAAGTCAGGACTACCAAGGAATTCGGCGAGTCCACCGTCTCGAAAATTCTCGATCTGGTGGAAAATTCCAGCATGAAGAAGGCCCGCGCCGAAAACTTCATCACCCGCTTTGCCCGGGTATACACCCCGGCTGTCTGCTACGGTGCGCTGGCGCTGGCCTTCCTGCCGCCCATCGTACTGCTGCTGATGGGCCAGCCTGCCCGCTTTGGGGACTGGATCTACCGCGCTTTGACCTTCCTGGTCATCAGCTGCCCCTGCGCACTGGTCATCAGCATTCCGCTGAGCTTCTTCGGCGGCATCGGCGGTGCTTCCGCCTGCGGCATCCTGGTCAAGGGTTCCACCTATCTGGAAGAGCTGGCCCGCACCGGCATCGTGGTGTTTGATAAGACCGGCACCCTGACCCAGGGCACCTTCAAGGTCACCGGCGTCCACCCGGCCGACGGCATCACCGACGAGCAGCTGGTGGAGGCCGCCGCCCTGGCCGAGAGCTGGTCCAAGCACCCCATCTCCCTGAGCATCAAGGCCGCCTACGGCAAGGAGATTGACTCCGCCCGCGTCACCGACGTGGAGGAACTTGGCGGCCACGGCGTGACCGCCAAGGTGGACGGCAAGCCCGTTGCCGCCGGCAACGCCCGTCTGATGGAGCGGCTGGGCCTTTCTGCCCCCGCCGTGAGCGAGACCGGCACCGTCGTGCACGTTGCCATCGACGGCAGATACGCCGGTTGCCTGCTCATCGCCGACGTGGTCAAACCCCACAGTGCCGAGGCCATCCGGGCCCTGAAGGCCGCCGGAGTGCGCAAGACCGTCATGCTCACCGGCGACGCCGAGCCGGTGGCCAAGGCCGTTTCTGCCCAGCTGGGTCTGGACGAATACCACGCCGGTCTGCTGCCCGGCGACAAGGTGGACCAGATCGAAACACTCATCGCCGCCAAGAAGTCCAAGGAGAATCTGGCCTTTGTGGGCGACGGCATCAACGACGCCCCGGTGCTGTCCCGCGCCGATGTGGGCATCGCCATGGGTGCCCTGGGCTCCGACGCCGCCATTGAAGCCGCCGACGTGGTGCTGATGGACGATGACCCGGCCAAGATCGCACTGGCCATGCGCATCGCCCGCCGCACCCTGCGCATCGTGTACGAGAACATCGTGTTCGCGCTGGCGGTCAAGTTTGCCTGCCTGCTGCTGGGTGCCATCGGTATGGCCAGCATGTGGACAGCCATCTTTGCCGACGTGGGCGTCATGATCATTGCCGTGCTCAACGCCACCCGCGCCCTGTACACCAAAGATCTTGTCAAGAAGAGCCACCCGTAACGCTGCTGCTTTCCATAAAAAATGCCTGACCGCCAACGACAGCGGTCAGGCATTTTTGTGTTTTCCGGGGTTCAGATGTCCCACAGCTCCGGGGCAGAGGTGGACACCGCCGAGGCACCGGCCCGCATGGCGGCCATGACGTCGGCCTTGTCCCGCAGCAGACCGCCCGCGATCACCGGCACCCGGGTGCGGGTACTGATCTCGGTGATGACCCGGGGCATGATGCCGGGCAGGATCTCCACAAAGTCCGGCTTGCCCTGTTCCAGCTGGCCGGAAAGGTTGTTCAGGGAAAGGGAGTCCAGGATGAATGCCCGCTGGATGGTCAGCAGGCCCTGATGGCGCGCCCGCCGGATCAGGGACGGGTGGGTGGAAATGATACCGTCCGGGTGGCACAGCGCAATGAGGGAATTCACGGCAACTTCCCGCGCCGAAAGGCCGTCCACAAGGTCGATGTGCACGACGGCCAGCTTTCCGGCCGCGTGGATGCGCCGGACCAGCTCCCCCACATTGAGCAGGGTGCTCGCCAGCAGAAAGACCGTGCTGCAGGGCGAGGCCAGGGCGGCCGTCAGAGCGTCATCCGTCTTGACGGCTGCGATCACCGGCTCGTCCAGCAGAGTTTCAGCAAGTGGATGCATCGGGCAGGACTCCTTTTCTCTCAGATGGTTCTCATTATCGCACAAAGGGGCCGCACTGTAAAGTGCAGCCCCAGTCTGCGGTTGTGCTTATGCCTGGAAATAGATCGCGGTGTTGGCCACGGTCATCATGGTCATCAGGATGGTATTCAGGAAGGCCGCAACGTACACGCTGCCGGTCTTTTTGTACAGGTACTTGGCCAGGCAGGATGCAATGGCCAGCGAGGGCACCAGCGCAAACAGCAGGATGCCGCCAAGGGCCTGTCCCGGGTAGAAGGCAACGCCGGTACGGAACAGGGTGCCGTACTGCAGCACCAGCCAGAGGAGGATGCCGCCCATGTTGGTCAGAGCAGCCAGCAGGTAGCCCCAGCCGCCCTGCAGCTTTTCGCTGCTGGTGTTGGAGATGGCGGCGGCGCCGCTGACAAAGTAGTACACAAAGAAGAACGGCATATACTTGACCGCCGCCGGGATGGCGCTGGCTTCAAAGGTCTTGAAGGCGAAGGTCCAGATGCGGAAGTCGGTCTTGAAGATGGCATCCACGGCAAACAGGCAGGCGTAGGCGATCACGCACACCAGCAGTGCCACGCAGAAGGCTGCAGCCACAGACACCGGCTTTGCGGCAATGCCGTACTGTTCCAGCGTGATACCCTTCTGCTTGCGGCCGCCGAACAGGTAGACGCAGACCATGGTCACGATGGAGATGCAGGCGCAGATGAGAGCCCAGGTCACGATGCTGTTGACGGTGGGGCCCTGCCAGGTGGCATTGGTCTCGAAGATGTTCTTGGTCACCAGCACACGCAGGACGATGGAAGCGATCAGGACGCACACCGAGCCGGACAGCCAGGTCTTGCGGTCGTCCTCGGTGCTGCGGGCTGCCAGAACGATGCCCACCACCGACAGGAGCAGGGCAATGTCACTGGCGTAGCGCATCCAGCGGATGGGCTCTGCGGTCAGACTGCCGTCGTACACGGCGGGGAAGATGATGGCCGGGATCAGCATACCCACCACGAACAGGCTGATCGTGCCAAGCTTGCCGGACAGGGTGCCGACGGCCGGGGTGGGTGCTGCGACGGCCTGCTTTGCATTGGACAGGAAGGGCAGCTTCATCAGCAGCAGGGCAAGAGGTGCCAGCATGAGCAGGAAGCCCACCAGAGCGACCAGCTCAAAGACTTCTTTCCAGTACCAGATCTGGCTGGTGGAAGCAATGTTCTGCACCAGACCGGACTGGTCGGCAAATGCAGTGGCGTAGAACTCGATGGCATCCTTGGTGGAAGCCTTGGAGAAGTGGTTCCAGGGGTGGATCTCACGCGGCTGGTAAATGATGCGCTGGCCGCCGTCCGAGCCGGTGTACCAGGTGTCAGCCTGCGGAGCTTCCTGCTCCAGCAGGGTCTTGCCAGCGGTGGTGGCAACATAGTCCTTGTGGTAGACGGTGCCGCTCTTCGTGGGAGGCTCGTCGGCCGCAAAGAAGAACTCGTCGTACTGGCCGCAGATCTTGCCGATGGTGCGTCCGCCGAAGGTGGCAACCGCAGCCTCTTCGTCCAGGCTCAGGTAGGAAGTCCAGGAGTAATCGGCACCCATGCTCAAACCGGCCTTGATGATGCGGTAACCGGCGGCAGCGTAGTTCTGCTCATCCAGATAGATGGCCATCTCGGAGGAGAAGCCGCCCATGGAGTGGCCGCTGACCGCGATCTGACCGTTGCCCTGTGCATCCTTGGCAACGTAGTCCTGGCTGTACATGTACTGTGCGGCATCCCACAGCGAAGTGGGCCAGAAGTTGAAGAAGCCGCCGGTATTGTCGGCGTTCCCGTGGGAATGGCCGTGGTCATACATATCCAGTGCCAGCACGACATAGCCGCGGCGGGACATCTCGATGGCGGTCTCGTCCTGCATCTCGGCACTGTTCAGGTAGCCGTGGGTGGTCACGATGGTGGGGTGCGGGTTGGAGGCGTCCACGCCCTTGGGCATGTACAACAGGCCCGAAAGGGTGCCGGAGTCGGTATCAAAGGAAATGCGGGAGACCTTGACCTTGTAGAATGAGGTGTTGAACATCTGGGCAAAAATGCTGCCCAGCAGCATCAACGCCACAGCGATCGCCAGCACAACGACCGTGCGCGAACGCTTTTCGGTGGCCTTTGCGGTGCTTTTCATGGGGATCCTCCTTCTTTTTTCAGAGACATGCCCGGCGGCTGCACTTCCAGAACCAGCCCCCGGAACAGATGTGAACGGGCGGACAAGGGGTGCGATGGGAACAAAAAATGGGGACGCACTGCGGTCGTGTGGCACAGTGCATCCCCATCTCAATTCTCTTGGGATGCTTTCAGTATACCATTTCTCAACGGTTTGTCAACAGACAATTCACAAATTCGTGATTTTTTGTTGGAAGTAGTCAAAATCCAGACAAATCCTTTTAATGCTCTGCCCAGTCACTGCTGCGGCCCACGGCCTTGTGCCAGCCGGACAGCAGCCGAGCGCGCTCGGCCTCCGGCATAGCGGGGGTAAAGGTCATGTTGCAGTGCCACAGGCTGCGGATCTCGTCCCGGTCCTTCCACACGCCAGTGGCAAGGCCGGCCAGATAGGCAGCGCCCAGAGCGGTGGTCTCCCGGATGGCCGGGCGCAGAACGTCCTTGTTCAGGATGTCGGCCTGGAACTGCATCAGGAACTGGTCGCGGGAAGCACCGCCGTCCACCTTCAGGGAGGTGATGGGCACACCGGTGTCCTTTTCCATGGCGGCCACAAGGTCGGCGCTCTGGTAGGCGATGGACTCCTCCGCCGCCCGGATGATGTGGTTCTGGGTGGTGCCGCGGGTGATGCCTACAATGGCACCGCGGGCGTACATATCCCAATACGGCGCACCGAGACCGGTGAAGGCGGGCACGATGTAGATGCCGCCGTTGTCCGGCACCTTCTGGGCATAGTATTCGGCGTCGCGGCTCTCCTGGATCATCCGCAGGCCGTCGCGCACCCACTGGATGACGGCACCGCCCACAAAGACGCTGCCCTCCAGAGCATACTCCACCTTGCCGTTCAGGCTGATGCCAATGGTGGAGATCAGGCCGTTCTGGCTGCGGCAGATGGTGTCACCGGTATTCATGAGCAAAAAGCAGCCGGTGCCGTAGGTGTTCTTGGCCTCACCCTTGGCAAAGCACCCCTGCCCGAACAGTGCAGCCTGCTGGTCCCCGGCAATGCCGGCCACCGGCACCTGCACCCCGCACAGGTCGGTGGTGCCGTAGACCTCACTGGAATCCGCCACGCGGGGCAGGATGCAGCGGGGGATGTCCAGCGCTTTGAGCAGGGTGTCATCCCAGTCCAGGGTGCGGATGTTGTAGAGCATGGTGCGGCTGGCGTTGGTGCGGTCGGTCACATGCACCTTGCCGCCGGTGAGCTTCCACACCAGCCAGGTGTCCACGGTGCCGAACAGGATCTCGCCCGCCTCGGCCCGCTCCCGCGCGCCGGGCACGTTATCCAGGATCCACTTGATTTTGGTGGCGGAAAAATAGGCATCCGGCATCAGGCCGGTATTCTCGCGGATGTATTCCGTCATGCCGGGCTGCTGCACCAGCTCGTCCACCAGCGGGGCGGTGCGGCGGCACTGCCAGACGATGGCATTGTAGATGGGGCGGCCGGTGGCCTTTTCCCACAGGATGGTGGTCTCGCGCTGGTTGGTGATGCCGATGGCGGCAATGTCATGGACATCCACGCCGCTCTGGGCCACCACCTCGTTCATGACCCCGTACTGGGTGGACCAGATCTCCATGGGGTTGTGCTCCACCCAACCCTGCTGCGGGTAGATCTGCTCAAACTCCCGCTGCTGCACCGCGATGATGTTCTGCTCGTTGTCAAACAGGATGGCGCGGCTGCTGGTGGTTCCCTGGTCCAGTGCAAGAACATACTTTGTCGACATGGTTCAACGACCTCCGTTTCGCTCAGGGGCGGTTTTACAGGTCTCGTGTGGCTACGACATCCACACCGGTGCCGCAGACGTCGGTCAGCACGACCTGCCCGGTGCGGATGGGTGCGTGCAGCGTGACGCCGTCCAGCGCAGCCATGACCTGCACGATCTTTTCTTTGGGCACCGCCTGCGCGGTCTTGACCGGGCAGCGCGGATAGCGCCCGTCCTCGGCCCGCACCGTACTGGTCAGGATACGGGTGGGGTGGGTCAGTTCTTCCTTGCCATAGGCGGCACCGTTGGGGCAGGCATTGCCGGTTACATTATAATCGTTTTCCGGGTCCACCTGCAAGTGGCAGCCACGGGGGCAGCAGATACAAATGATCTCACGCTTTTTGTTCATTTTGCTACGACCTCCTCTACTGCAACGGTCAGCGGGCCGTCGGCCTTTGCCAGCAGGACCCCGGGCAGGGTGATGTGCTCCATCTCGCCGGGTGCCATCCGCTGGCGCTTGAACCGGGCCAGCTGCTTCTCTCCGCAGGTGATGGTGATCTGGCTGGGGCCGTAATTCTGCCGCACCCGGAACGAGATCTCCACGCCCTTGTCCACGTCCGCCGGGCGCACCCGCTGGGGGACGGTATAGCCCACGCCATTGCCCGGGACAAGGTCCAGCACGGCCGCGTCCGGGGTCTCACCGTGGAGCACATAGGCGGCGGCTGCGGCTCCGGCCCGGTCGCTCTCGCCGGAAACAAAGTCCACCAGATCGTGCACATGCACCACGTTGCCGCAGGCAAACACGCCGGGAATGCCGGTCTCCATGTTCTCGTAGACCACGGCTCCCTTGGTGTGGGGGTCCAGCGGGATGCCGGCCTGCCGGGTCAGCTCGTTTTCCGGGATCAGGCCCACACTGAGCAGGATGGTGTCCACGTCAAACTCCATCTCGGTGCCCGGAATGGGGCGGCGGTTCTCGTCCACCTTGGCCACAATGGCCTTTTCCACCCGGGTATCGCCCTGAATGTCCACGATGGTGTGGGACAGGTACAGCGGGATGTCAAAATCCTGCAGGCACTGCACAATGTTGCGGGTCAGGCCGCCGGAATAGGGCATGACCTCCACGCAGGCCAGCACCTTGGCCCCTTCCAGCGTCATCCGCCGGGCCATGATCAGGCCGATGTCGCCGCTGCCCAGAATGAGCACCCGTTTGCCTACCAGATAGCCCTCCATGTTGACATAGCGCTGGGCGGCACCGGCGGTGTAGATGCCGGCCGGGCGGGTGCCCGGGATGCCGATGGCCCCGCGGGTGCGCTCCCGGCAGCCCATGCAGAGGATGACGCTCTTTGCTTCGAGGATCTGGTAGCCCTTCTCCTTGCTGACACAGTGGATCTTTTTATCCGGCGTGACCTCCAGCACCATGGTGCCCAGCTCCACCCGGACGCCGGTGGAGCGCAGCATTTCAATGTAGCGCCCGGCGTACTCCGGGCCGGTGAGCTGCTCGCCGAAACGGTGCAGCCCGAAGCCGTTGTGGATGCACTGGTTCAGGATGCCGCCCAGCTCGTTGTCACGCTCCAAAATCAGAATATCGCGCAGGCCGTGCTGCCATGCGCTGTAGGCTGCGGCAAGGCCTGCAGGGCCGCCGCCGACGATGACCAGATCAATCATGGTTGGTTCCCTCCTGCTTGGTTTCGCACAGTAAGACGTTGCTGCCTGCCTTGTCCTGCAGGACGTCCAGCGGGTCGATGCCCCGCGTCCGGCTGATGAGCTCCAGCACCCGGGGCCCGCAGAAGCCGCCCTGACAGCGGCCCATCCCGGCGTTGCAACGGCGCTTGACGCCGTCGATGGTGGTGGCCGGGATCTCGGTGTGCAGGGCGTCCAGGATCTCGCCCTCGGTGATGGTCTCGCAGCGGCAGATCACCCGGCCGTAGGCGGGGTTCCGGGCAATGAGCTTTGCCTTTTCTTCCGGCGGCAGCTCCTTGAACCGCACCCGGGTGCGGCCGTCCCGGTAATCCGTTTTGGCCGCAGGCAGATCCCCGTGGCCTTCCAGAATGCGGACCACCTCTTTGGCAACGGCCGGTGCGCTGGACAGGCCCGGCGATTTCATACCGGCCAGGTCGATGAATCCGGGTGCACCTTCCGCCTCGCCGATGACGAAATCCCCGGTGTCCACATTGGCGCGGACGCCTGCAAAGTTGCGGATGGACTCGCCGAAGCGGATGTCCGGCACGCTGCGGCGTGCGGCCGCGCTGACAAAGGCCAGCCCGGCGGCGGTGCAGGCGGTGTTGTCGCCCACCACCGGCTCGGCATTGGGTCCGACGATCAGGTTGCCGTGAACGGTAGGTGCCACCAGCACGCCCTTGCCGTTTTCGTTGGGGCACTGGAAGATGACATGCTGCACCCGCATGCCTTCCGATTTGTCCAGAAGGTAATATTCGCCGCGGGTGGGCTGGATGGTGAACCGGTGCGGAGCGGCCATGTCGTGCACGGCATCGGCCCGGATGCCGGCGGCGTTGACAACGTAGCGGGCCTCCACCACGCCGGACGGCGTGGTCAGCGCCCAGCCGGACGCGGTTTTCTGAATGCCGGTGACCGGGCTGCTGAGGTGGAGTTCCCCCCCGTTGCGCACCGCCACCTCCGCCATGGCCAGCGCATATTCCCACGGGCTGACGATGGCCGCGCTGGGTGCATACAGCGCTCCGGCCACCTCCGGCGAAAGACCGGGCTCCATGGCCCGTGTTTCCTCTGCCGACAGCAGCCGGATGCCCGGCACCCCATTGGCAAGGCCGTTTTCGTACAGCTTCTGCAGATGCGGCAGCTCCGCCGGGCTGAGGGCCAGCACCAGACTGCCGCACTGCCGGTACGGCACATCCAGCCGGGCGCAGATCTCTTTGGCCAGTGCAACGCCCTCCACATTGAGCCGTGCCATCCGGGTGCCCGGCTCGGGGTCGTACCCAGCGTGCAGAATGGCACTGTTGGCCTTGGTGGTGCAGTCGGCCACATCGTTCTCGGCCTCAAAAATTGCAGTGTGCAGCGGATAATGCGAGAGCTCATAGGCGGCAGCCGCGCCAACGACACCGCAGCCGATGATTGCTACATCCAGCATAAAAACCTCCTGATCTTCTGCCTGTCACAGCATGCTCGTTTGCGTAGCGGGAACAAAAAAGAGCAGAGCAAACAAAAGGGAACAGGCTCCCTCTTGTTTGTTCTGCTCGCTTCTCTGAACAAACACTTGATGGCTTTATGATAATGCAGATTGCACAAGATGTCAAGCATTTGTGGAAAATAAATGCATCTTTCGTGTCGGAACGGTTCAGGACTTGCGCAGCAGGTCGGTGAACCAGGCGCTGACCTGACGGTAGATCTCCGGGTCTGTAACCGACAGATCGAACGGATAGGTCCCGTCCTCGGCCAGCACGGCACAGGCCGCCCGGACCTTCTGCATGGCCTGCGGATCAAAGGCCTTATCCCGCCGCCCGGAAAGGCAGTTCATCAGGACGTCATCCTTCCAGCTCAGCAAGAACTCAAATGCTTCTGTGTTGTTCATTCCAAAATTGCTCCTGTCAGATGGGTTTCCTCAGCGGCAAGGTCTGCCGCCATGGCGTTCAGGATGCTCTGCAGCGCGGGCCGGACATCCGCCGTGTCCAGGATCAGCCCGGCTGCGTGGGGGTGACCGCCGCCGCCAAAGGGCAGGAAGTAGCGGCTCACATCCAGTTCCGTTTCGTTCGTGCGGGCAGAAAAGCGCCAGTGGCCGGGCCCCTGTTCCAGAGCGGCCAGCGCGATGCGGATATCCGAGCAGTCCGCCATCTGGTAAGCAGCCTTCTTCATGTCCTCATAGGACACCTGCAGTTCCGCAGCCTGCGCCGCGCTCAGGCACAGATATCCCACCCTGCCGTCGGCGGCAGTCCGGGCCTGTGCAAGCAGTCCGCCCTGATGGCAGCATTCGCGCAGGGTGCGCACATCCATCGTCTTGACCAGCTCGTCGTGGTCCACCCCGCCGAACAGAAGTTTTGCCGCGACGCCCAGCGTCCTTCCGCCGGAAATGTGCGAAAAGCGGCGGGTATCGTGCAGGATGCCCAGGTACAGGTAATCTGCCGCTGTGCGCAGCCCCTGCTCATGCGCACGCTGCGCCACAGGGACCAGCTCGTCCGAATCCATCATCTGGGCGATCATCTCCGCGCAGGAGGAAAGCGGCTCGATGCAGCCGATGTCCCCGTAACCAGTATTGGTTTCGTGGTGGTCCAGCGTCACCCGGACCGCTGCCCGCCGGAACCATTCCTCACCGGCAATGCGGTCCGGCGCTGCGCAGTCGCAGGCAATGGCAACATAGGGCCTGTCCTTCGGGACGCGCCCTTCCAGCAGTGCAAAGGGGTCAAACGTCGTGTCCTGCTCCACATAGTTCTGCACCCCTTTGGCAAGGCCCGGGGCCGTGTAGGGGATGATTTCCCGGAACTTGCAGGGGAAATTCTCCCGCAGGTAATAGGCAACGCCCATGACCGAACCGACGGCGTCCCCGTCCGGGTTGATGTGGCCCAGGATCACCGCCGTGTCGACCTCCGTGTTGCACAAGGTCATAAAAAGCTCTCGCAGGGTCTTGTAGGTTTCCATCCGTCTTTTCCTCCTGTTCCGTTACATGCCGCATTTTCTGTTCCCATTGTAAGGGTTTCTTCCAGCGGATGTCAACCGTTTTTTCGTCGATTCTCTCATACTGAAATGCAGGAAGTCCCTGCAGAGCGTGCCGCACATCCGGGCTTCTTGTCTCTCCGCCCGAATATGCTATAATGGAAGCTGCCAATCTCCTCACACCTTTTTCTCGTGCCGATCAACGGGAGGTATTTTGTCGATGAACTATAAAGCAGAATCCCTTAATCGCCTTGCTTTTCCCTTAAAATTCGGAGATAGACCTTGCCGCATTTACGGCGAAGCCCATGCAGAATACCTACTGCTCCAAATGACCGGCGAACACGAGCTGCAAAGCATGGACAGCGAGGTTGCCGCTATTGCACAGAGTGCGCACCACTTTTTGTTTGCGGCCATCCCGGTGGAAAGCTGGAACGATGCACTTTCCCCGTGGGAAGCTCCTGCGGTATGGGGCAAAGAGAGTTTCGGCGGCAATGCTGCGGACACCCTGCGCTTTCTGACGGAACAGGTCATTCCGTCACTGAAACAACAGTTTAATCTCCCGGAAAACGTCAAAATCATTCTGGGTGGCTACTCACTGGCCGGACTGTTTGCTTTGTGGGCATCCACCCAGACTGATCTGTTCTACGGTGTCGCCGCCGCCTCGCCCTCGGTGTGGTTTCCGGACTGGATGGAGTTTGAACAGCAGCGCCCGATACAGACGCAGCACATTTATCTGAGCCTTGGTGACAAGGAAGAGCACACGAAAAACGCTGTCATGGCTGTGGTGGGGGATAATATCCGCACTCTGCACAGTCGGCTTGCAGAGCGTGGCGCAGACTGCACCCTCGAATGGAACAACGGCGGGCATTTCAAAGATGCCGACCTGCGCACGGCAAGGGCGTTTCGATGGGTGATGGAGGATATTCGATGAATATTCTGATTGATGCCGATGGTTGTCCCGTGGTTGATCTGACTTTGCAGATCGCAAAGCAGTTCGGCATCCCGGTCATTATCCTGTGTGACACCTCGCACCAGATCGAACGTGAGGGTGCGCAGACGCTGGTATTTGACAAGGGTGCTGACAGTGTGGACTTTGCGCTGGTCAACCGGGTAAAGCCTGGGGATCTTGTCGTGACACAGGACTATGGACTGGCGAGTATGTGCCTTGCCCGGTGTGCCAGAGTGCTGAACCAGAACGGCTTGGAGTACACTGCTGACAACATGGATGCCCTCATGCTGCGGCGGTACGAAAACAAAAAGCTCCTTCGTGCCGGAAAGCACCCCAAGGGGAGCCCAAAGCGGACAAAGGCGCAGGATGAAGCCTTTGCCTCCACCCTGACAAGCCTATTGGAAAGCGTCTGACTGGTAAAACCGCCCGGGTGCTCTCCCGGCAGCAAAAAAGCTCCCTGAAAGCCTTCGCTTCCAAGGAGCTTTTTCTAACAGCCGGAATCGCTTGTTTCGAGGTAGCCTTGCAATTCACCCGGTACGATCCCCGAGACCCAGTGCCCAAAAGCCCTGCCGGAGGGCTTGCCTCTGAAAGGTGGTCCTATACATTTGATCCAGCTGTTTCGGTAAAATAAAAAGTCACAGTTCCGTGAGAAACTGTGACCTTGGCGGAGCAGCAGGGATTTGAACCCTGGCGCCCCTTGCAGGGCCTACGAGATTTCGAGTCTTTGAAATTATTGGATGAAGCTGGTCCCTCGCGGCTGTCATTGGCAGCTGAGGGCATTCTTATAACATCCAAAAAGGCACGTCACACCGCAATTTGCAGGCGAAAATCAGCCGCTTTTTGCGAAATGACGTTAGAAAAAGCCTTTTTCACACGGGTCGTCAGCGGCTGCATTTCAGGTGTAGTTGTGTTAGATGTCCGTTAGAATTATGCAGTGCTGCCGTTGCTGTGCCAGCTCACAGCAGGCTTCCCTGTCTGAACGCAGCGTTTCCCGAAAGCCGGGAGATGCTGCGTTTTCTCTTGCCCGCATTGGGCTGAAAGGGAAGCCGCCATGTCAACATTCCGCGTCAATAAAAACGTCAACTACACCGTTATGAGCAACCACCACCTGCAGGATAAGAGGCTGTCCCTGAAAGCCAAGGGACTGCTGTCCTATATGCTCTCCCTGCCGGACGATTGGGATTACAGCCTGAAAGGGCTGACAACCGGGTGCAGGGATGGCATCGACAGTGTGAGAAGTGCGATTCACGAACTGGAAGATGGCGGGTATCTGTGTCGGAGCAAAGTCCGTGATGCTCGTGGCCGCATTATTGACTACAACTATGAAGTCTTTGAACTGCCACAGAAAGAACGGATTGAAAAACGCCCTGCTCCAGTGCCAAATTCACCATCATCGGAAAATCCAATGTCGGGTTTTCCAACGTTGGAGAATCCAACACAACAAAATACTAATAAACAAAATACTAAAAGACAAAGTACTAATCTATCAGGGCAGACAGACGAATCCGCAAATTTTGACCAGATGGAAGCACAGGTGCGGGAGGAGTTCCGGGAACGGCTGGAAATTGACACCCTTGCCCAGCGGTACGACCCCGACAAGCTGGAGGAACTGCTGGACAACATTGTGGAGATGTACTGCTGTCCTCGGCAGACCCAGTATGTCGGCAAGCAGCCGCAGACCACCAAAGCCATCCGGCTGCGGCTGGACAAGCTGACCAGCCAACACATTGAGTACATCTTCGATGTGATGTCCAACACCACCCAGCCCATCAAGAACATCATGGCCTATCTGCGCACCACCATCCTGAACGCACCCACCACGATGGAGCACTACTATCAGGCGCAGGGCAACTGGCTGACCGCACAGAATCGGAAGAAGTAAGCGCTGTTTTCCACAAAGAACGCAACACCTGTTGAAAATGCAAAGGAGAATTTCCATGAAGAACACGAACGCCGTCCGCACCGAGATCCATTACGCACAGGTCGGGGAGTATCAGCTGCCCCTGCTCACCCTGCCGCAGACCGATGATACCGAACCGCTGGGCAAGTATGGCCGGATGCGGCTGGGCCACTTCCAAAAACACGGGCCAGGGCTGCGCGGATGCTAT
>OBYM01000600.1_pt1 | contig 18838 bp, 16 predicted proteins | sample 1538191 | NCBI WGS metagenome assembly OBYM01 (sample SAMEA2580165, study PRJEB22360) | human gut metagenome | biome: human gut; feature: human-associated habitat; material: faeces | place: Denmark | collected 2008/2010 | reverse complement strand
CCCGGCAAACACCCATCCTCGGGAGAACCGGCAGAACGTCAGAGCCAGGACCAGATTGACCAGAGGGCCGGCCAGGGCGGCCAGAATCTCCCCGCCGTAGGACAGGGACCGGTCGGTTTCCATCTCCGCCCCCACGGCGGTAATGGACAGCCGCCGCACCCGCACCCCCAGCAGACGGAGGACCAGCAGGTGGCCCAGCTCATGGAGGGCGCAGGAGAGCAGCGCCAGGAGGACGATCCCCTGGCGGTCCAGGTAGTTGAGCCAGGCGGCCAGCAGAAGGAAGCCTCCGGTGACCTCCACCCTCCCAGGCCTCAGCTGGTCAAAAATTCCACGTAGTAGGCGGGATTGAGATGCAGTCCGTTCCATTTCAGCTCCAGATGCAGGTGGGGGCCGGTGGACACCCCGGTGGAGCCCACCTCAGCCACCTTCTCCCCCGCCGCCACCACCTGCCCCTGGGAGACGCACAGCTTGCTGCAGTGGGCGTAGAAGGATTTGATGCCGTTGCCGTGGTCAATTTGCAGGTAGAGGCCGTGGTCGTCGTTCTCCCCGATGTAGTCCACCGTGCCTGCGGCAAAGGCCCCGATGGGGTCCCCGATCTGGCCGCCGATGTCCACCCCGTTGTGGAACTTGTACTCCCCGTCCACCGGGTGGTCCCGGTAACCGTACTCCGAGCGCAGATGACCAAGGATGGGGTTTATGGTCTCAAGGCCGCCCAGGGAGATGCAGTCCATGGTGTAGTTCTCCGGCAGGGGCTCGCCGCTGTAATCTGACTTCCATACCACGGTACCCACCGCCGGAATAGTCTCCTCCGCCGCCGGCTCAGGAACCGGCTCCTCCGCCTGGACCTCCGTCTGAAGCCACTCCTCGGGCACCTGGTCCAGGTGCAGGTAGTAGGCCGCCTGCTCTGCCGTCCCCGCCTGCTGGTTCAAAAAGTCCTGGGCCGCCTGGACCTGCACCGACGGGTCCATCAGTTCATCCTCCTGGGAAGGCCCGAATACCTGGACACAGAAGTCCCCCAGCTCCCCTAAAACCGGCCCCTTTCCGGCCAGGTTCTCCCCCAGGTCCGCCAGAGCCACCCGGAAATCGGTGTCCGAGGACAGGAGCGCCTGTAAATCCCCTTTGAGCTGGGTCAGACGCTGGGGAAAGACACCCTTGCCGATAAAGACCACCGCGAACAGGACGGCGCACACCGCCAGCTGCGTCAGACGCACCCGCTCCCGGGCCGCGGTTCTCTGCCGCCGGTTCCCCTCCCGGACGGTATGGCCGTAGGTCCTTCGGCCGGACCGCTGGACAGTTCTGTACATCTGCATTCCCTCCCGTGCAACACTTTGGATAGGGTAAGGATATTCCAGACAAGTTTGGGATATTCCTCTTGACAGGAGAAGGGAAAATCACTATAATTAGATAGCTGTCACAATCGGGGTGTGGCGAAGCTTGGTATCGCGCTTGGTTCGGGTCCAAGAGGCCCCGGGTTCGAATCCCGGCACTCCGACCAAAAAAGTGCTGTTTTCTGATGAAAACAGCACTTTTTCTTTACTTTTTTCTCCGAAATTCGTTATTAAAAATAGGTATCTTTGTTTTGACCACAGAAATACCACAGACGGATTTTTACTTTGACCACAGGAAGGGCCGCCCTTTTTTAAGGGGGCCCTTCTTCTTGTTTACAGCGGCGCAGAATTTGAGGGGGTACTTTTACATCTGGTTTTGACTTTTCATGATGCCTGGACTTTCCCCTCCCTAATCTCTGACCGAATTTCGTCGTAATATTTCTGTACGGTAGACCGGTCCATGTTCAGCTCTCTGGCGATCCTGGACTTGCTGGTCACACCGGGATTCTCCCGCAGGTAGGCGGCAATGGCTTTCTTCTTGGGGCTCACCCCGTCCGGATATTCCGTGCTGGCCCCGGAGCGTAGGGCAGCGATCTCCGCCTTCATCTGGAGGATCAGTTCCGCCAGCTTTTCCTCGCACTCCGCCTCTGTGTGACCGTAGACATTCCGGGAGTGCTTTTTCCCGTCCGGCCACACCGGGGAGTATCTGCCCTCCCAGAGGTGGTCATTGAGCTGCTTGACATATCCGGTTCCCGGCCTGCGGCAGGCCGGAAGGACAGGTATGAAGGGTTCCGGTGCATGGGGTTTCTCTGTCTTCTGCTCCGGCTCTGACTGCACCTCCGCCTTTGCGATCCCCCGGTCGATGTTCACCGCCGCTTTCTGCCGCATCTCATCGGTGACGTGGGTGTAGGTATTCAGCGTCGTGGCCGACGACACATGGCCGATGATCGTTGAGAGCGTTTTCACATCCATCCCATTCTCCAGGGACATGGTTGCAAAAGTATGACGTAAATCGTGGAATCTTATCCTCTTGCACCCTGCCCGCTTCAGAATTACCTGGAGCCGTTTGCGCACATAGCCCGGGTCGATGGGCTGGTTCGGTTTCATGCGGGAGGGAAACATCAGGTCCGAGAAGATGCCCCTTTTATACTCCGCCAGCACCTCCAACATGGCGGGCGGCAGGATAATAGTGCGGTTGGCCGCCTTGGTCTTGGGGTCGCTGACGATCAGCTTCCCGCCCACCGGACAGACCTGCTTGTCGATGCGGAGTTTCCCCGTGGCGAAGTCCAGATCGCTCCACCGAAGGGCCAGCAGTTCTCCTCGGCGCATCCCGGTGGTCAGCTCCAAGAGGAATAGTTCGTACATCCCCTCCGCCTTGGCTTGGATGAGGAACCGCCGGATCTCCTCTTGGGTCAGGATTTTCATCTCCTTGCCCTTCAGGGGCGGCAGCTTGCATCCGATGGCCGGGTTGCTGTGGATCAGCCGTTCCTCTACTGCCTTGTCCAGTGCCATCTGGCAGACAGCGTAACAGCTTCGCACTGAGCGGTCTGACAGCCCCTTTCCGCATTTGTCTACATTGGTCATCCGACCGGCTTCTTTCATGCTGCGGAAGAAGGTCTGGAGATCTGCCTGGGTCAGCTTGTTCAGAGGGATGTCTCCCACGCCGGGGATCAGGCGGTTGCAGATCCATCCCTCGTAACTGAGTTGTGTACTTTGCCGCAGCTTTGGCTTGGAGAAGTTCTGGTACCAGTACTCTAACCAGTCCCCGAACCGCATCTCAGGCCGGACTTGAGCAGGGCGGAAGCCGCCGCACTGCTCTTTCAGCTTCTTCAGCTTTTCCACGCACTCCCGCTTCGTCTTTGCCAGTACATTTTTTGTTTTTGGACTGCCCGCCTCATCATAGCCGATAACTACCCGCCCCTCCCAGCGGCCGTCTTTCCGAAGGCGGATAGTTCCCGACCCTTTCTTTCTCTTTCCCGACATGCGCTCACCTCACCATGATGTTTTCCATAAAGCTGCCCACGATCTCGCTGGCCCGCTTCTGCATATCCCCGGTCACATGGGTGTAGGTATCCAGCGTGAAGGAGGCCTGGGTGTGGCCCAGGATGCCGGATAGAGTCTTGGCGTCTACCCCGGAGGCCAGGGCGTGGGTGGCGAAGGTATGCCTCAAATCGTGGAACCTGATACTGGGCAGACCGGCCTGTTTCAGCAGACCTTTCAGGTGGATGTAAGCGGCATTGGGACGCATGGGCCGCTCCGGGCGGAGGGGGTCCGGGAAGATCCACTCCGAGTATGATCTTGCTTTGCGCTCTGCCAGCAGTTTGGCCGTGCTGGGCGGCAAGGTGATGGTCCGCTTTCCCGTGCCGGTCTTGGTCTCGCCGGTGGTCAGTCTGCCGCCCTTCTGGGCGTGGACAGTGCGGCGGATGGAGAGCGTCCCGTGGGCCTCGTCGAAATCCGACCACATGAGGCCGCAGATCTCACCCCGCCGCAGTCCGGTGGTCAGCTCCGTGTAGAAGAAGTCGTGCCAGATTTTGTCCTCCTGAATGACTTTCATAAACCTCTCCAGCTGTGCATCGTTGAGGATCTGTTTGGGGACCGCTTTCTTCTTAGGCAGGGTGACGCCTTCGGTGGGGTTGCGGGCAATCATATTTTCCCGCACCGCCGCATCCAGAGCTTCATGCAGGACGCCATGGATGCGGCGGATGGTGGAGCCCGCCAGCCGGTACCCATATTGAGGGTGTTCCTCCTGCCTCCCGTGGGCCTGGAGCTCCCGGTACAACTTCCGGATGTCCTCTGTGGTAATCTTTCCCACCGGCTTATCCCCCAGGTGTGGCTTGATGTTTCGTTGGATGTATCCTCGATATCCCTCCAGGGTGGAGGGCCGCACCGATGGGGCGACATACTCCTCCAGCCAGCGGTCCAGCCATTCCCTCAGGGACATCTTGCTGTCCTCACACAGATTCACATCCCGGTATTCCTCGATGTTTTGATGGAGTTTTTTCAGCAGTTCCTTCTGCGTCCTGGCCGATACATACCGGAAGATGGGTTCGCCGCTGTCCTTGTGACCGATGACGATGCGGCCCTCCCAGCGGCCATCCTCCCGTTTGCGCACCATGCCGTCGCCGGACGGCCGTCTCTTTCCCATAGTTCATCCCTCCTCTCGGTTCATGGTCAGGCTCCCGTCATCCTCGTCCAGGGACTCGATAGCGATTCTCATCCCCAGGCGGAAACCCAGGATATAATTCTCCAGCGCCATGGTGCTGCTGATTTCATTTTCTGCATTGAGGAGCCGGAGCAGCAGAGTTTTCTCCTCCCCTTCCAGCCGGGCAGTGAGCCTCTCCTCGCACTGTTCCGCCCGGCCCATAGCATCTGCCAGGACCGAACCTGGTGTGATGTCTTGCTCATTGGGTGTGATTTTTCCAAAGTACAGATTCTCCAGGGTGTCTCTCATGTGTGCCGCCTCCTTTTCAACGACACAACATACCACAGAAACAGGAAATAGCTAGTATCTCGGCGCATAGTTATCAAACTGTTATCATTTAGGCACTCCGGCCTGCCGCTGTATTCATTGTTAACCGCATCATAATTTTGAGAGTTACCACCCCTTCATAGTCATACCCTGGCTTTGTTCTTCCTCATGGTCGTTTGGCTTGTGGCCCAGCGCGATCCTCTTTTCCCGGAGCTGCTGGCGGCGCTTTCGGTCGATGTGCAGGCCGGCACTGGACTGGGGCAGAGAGTGGTTCTCAAAGATCCGGCTCATGTGGTAGAGCAGATGGGTGGCCGCCAGCATGACGGAGGGCGGATGGAGGTCACTCTGGCGTTCCAGGAAGAACTGCGCGTACTGGTTTCCCTGGGCGGCGGAGCGGCTGAACCAGTCCACGGACTGAGCCTGGTCACGGGTCACTCCCTGCCCGGTCAGATACAGCTTTCCTAACAGATACTGCGCATACTGGTTGCCTGCTTTCGCTGAACGAGTGAACAACTCCACTGCTTTGGCAGAATCTTTGTGCATCACTTCACCTTTCAGATACTCCTTGCCCAGCCGGTAAGCGGCGAAATGGTTCCCATTTTCCGCGGCCTGTTTCAGCCAGCGGATACCTTCGTCCGGATCTCGGATTTCTAGATCGTCAGAGAGAAGCAGTTTGCCCAAGGCATACTGGGATTCTGGAAGGTTTCGCTTGGCCGCTTGCGTGAGCCAGTGTTTCGCCCTCAGGCTGTCCGGAATCAGCAGCGGACCGTCACGGCAGAGCTGTCCCATAAGATACTGCGCATGCGGATCACCCCAATCTGCCAGGCGTTCCAATTCCTCTGCCGCGCCGTCCCAGTCAGCCAGAGGAAGGGACGCATCTCGGATGATCTGCCGTAGTTCCCAGCAGGCATAGGACTCACCTCGCACTTGCTCCGGTTCGTCGTGGCCGGTCAGGTCAGCCTCCTCGAAGGTGATCTCCCCCAGACGGATGCGCTCTGCCTCCTGGATGACAGCGTTCTTGATCTGCCGGAACTCCTTCTCCTGGGACAGCTTTTTTCGTTCTCTGGGCTTATCGTGGTAGTAGTTCTCTACCTCACTTTGGAGGACGCACCACTGGTCGTAGCATTGTTTCACTACCGGCAGTTCTTCCAGCCTGTCCACTACCTCGTCCACGGTTTTCTTGACGGACTTGGGCAGGTAGCCGTAGGACTTCTTACCCTTGACCGTCTCCAGCTGTCCGGCCAGCTGCTCCATCTTCTGCTCAATTACAGGCTCTGTGCAAATACTTCGTGCCATCTCCTGCGTGAGTTTTCGGATGGCCCGCCGTGCCTCCCGCACCAATTCATCCCGCGCCTGAGATTTCTGCTCATAGGTGTGCAGCATCTCCTGTTGGAAGATCTGATTGGTCAGCGTTGACTTGATCTTTCGGATGCCCTCCTGCGTGAGATATGCCTCCTTCGGCTGCACAGACCACACCATCATGTGGACATGGGGGTGCTCGCCCTCATCATGGAAGGCGGCGTACCAGCGGAAGTGATTTGGCGGGATGTTCATAGCTACGGCGATGTCATTGCGGTTTGCCCGGAGCAGGTTCCGCCACGCCCTGGCATTGTCGTAGCCAAGGCGGGCGGCGTCCTCGCGCTTCAGGGAGATGATGTGGGTCCACACGTTGCCGGTGTAGTGGTCCAGCTCGTCCATAGCGTTTGCCAAATCCACGCCGTTCTCGTCACTGAACAGACCGTGGTCCCCCAGGCGCTCTGCCCTGGGTCGGGTGGCGATGTACTTCATATAGCCGTCCGACTGCTGCACCGCTGCCCAGTTTTCCTCCAGTGCCCTAGTGATGAACGCAGAGGCGTTTGCTTTGGTGTGCTTGGTTTCGTAGTCAGAATACTCATCCAACTCTTTGCTATTAGGAAAATCCTTCACCAGTTTTGTGATGAGCTGCTCCTGTTTTCTGGTGGGCGGACGGTCATCTCGGAGTAGCTCTACACGCTCTCTGGTTCCGATGTACCGCAGGTAGCCGCTGACAGAATTGCTCCCACCGCATTTGAGGTATGGGCTTTTGACAATCAGTCTTGCCACTCATCGTCCTCCTCCCAAGCTTCCCGCACCCGTTGCTCCAGTGAGATGCGACCGTTGGTCTTCTTCACATTGTTGACACTCTCCGCCCGCCGGCGGTGCAAGTCATCTTCGCTGAACTGAAACGCATCTGCCAGGATGCCGGCTACCATGTCCTGCTCCACCGCCTGTTTGAATGTGAGCGAGGACAGCCGGTCCTCCAACTGCCCCAGCCGTCCATCCAGGTAGGACTTGAGGGAAGCAGGGAGGAATAGTCCGGCACTGTTGGTGCTGAGGTAGTCCAGGTAAAAGTCCACGGCGTTTTCGATAAAAGCAGTGAGACTGCGGCTTCCGTCCTCCTGATACCGTCGTTCCAGGAGTGCTTTCTTCTCCGGCGTCAGGTAAAAGGCAAACTTCTCTTTTCGGCTCAAAATAGGCTCCTTTCCGGGGTATGACCCCTAGTTTCTTCTTGTGGCAGTAGGCGTTCTGGGAATGTGACCGCAGAATCATTTTTTCTTTCTGGATTTGACCCCAATTCCGACCACCTGGGAAACGCTCGGAACTGCCCGCACTGCGGGCAGATGTGACTGGGCAGAGCGGCGGTCTTGACGCCTGCCCTTTATCCTGCTTCATCTTTCGTCCTCCATCGAGTCCTCGAAAGTGCCCTAAATCCAGCGCAAAACTGCTGGGAGGGGCAGGATCTACCCCTCCCCCAAAGAGGGCACACAGCGGTTCACAGACGGTCATGCGGGACTTTCCTGCTCTCGCAGGAGCTTCGCCACACGCTGGCGCTCGGTGGCCAGTTCCAGTTCCTCCATCTGCCGGTCGTAATACTGGTCGATCACCTCTTGGATCGGCCGGAGGGTAAACAGCAGATTCCCGTTGCGTCGGCCACTGTGTTTGGTGATCACTTTAGTGGGTTCAGTGACGATGAGACCGCGCTCCTCCAACTGACGGATATACTTGCGCACCGTATTCTCGCTCATTCGCACCGCCTGTCCAATGGTTCGGATGCTGGGCCAGCACTGGTGGGTCCTGTGGTTTTCACATCGCCGAAGGAAACTGTACACTGACAGTTCGCCGGCGTTCAGTCCAAGCTGGAAAACCTCATTGGGCAGAGAGAAAAAATTACCCCGGCCACTGTACTTGCTGTACCTCACACGCCACCTCCTGTGTGCTCGTTCACCCACTGGATGAACTGTTCCTTTGGCACTACCATCCGGTTGCCGATGCACAGCACCGGGAAGCCCGGCTCGTGCATCAGTTCGTAACTGCTGGATGGTGACACGCCAAGCGCCTTTGCCACTGTATCTGCATTGAGAAACAGCGGCAGGTCATCGTAGGATTTGTATTCAGATTTTTTCAATCAGAATCCTCCTCTTGTACATCGCGGACATCATCTGAGTGAACCAGCTGCAAAAACTCCTCCATGGAGTTGACCACCCCAGCCTCCTTGAGCATCTGGTATCGGATCAGGTCGCAGAGCATTCGGAAATTGACTTCCGCGCACTCCAGCAGCTTATCCATCGCCACGATCTGCTGTTCCGCGCTGAGTGTCGTTGCTTTTTCTGGGCCTTGCAGATAGGCCCGCACCGCATCTTCCTCCGGCATCGCCTCTCCCAAGACTTCCCGCATCTCCCGCAGGACATAGTCCAGGGTTTCTCTCTCCGCATCGGCGGTTAGGAAATGCAGCAGTTGTTTTTGCCTTGCGCCAAATAAATCCATCGTCGTCGCTCCTCTGTGTATTTTGATCTGGGTTCCCCTGACTACGGCCAAGGTCAGGTTTCCGAGTGCCGGAAAATCACCCTCTACTTATCAGGACACTCAGAGGCGGTTTGTAAACCAAAAAATGAAAAATATTTTGAAAAATTTTGCTCCCATCCAGTGTGGGCAGGAGCGGAGCCTGGGAACAATATAACTCAGAGAACAAAAATAGTTGAGGGGCTCTGTCAAATGACAGAGCCCCTCAACTGTTCGTGGAGTTTTTTCAGCCGCTTTGATACCGCCGCCTTGGACACGCCGTAGATCGTCCCGATCTCTTCCATGGTCAGATCCCTGCCATATCGGAGCTGGATGAGATCCCAGCCTGAATCGCCAAGATCATCAACGGCTTTCCGCAGACATTCCAGCTGGAGGTTCCGGAATACAGCATCCTCCACGGGACGCCTGACGCAGTCCGAACAGAACAGCACCGTTTCAAACTCACTTCTACTCAGATGCCTTTGGTCCCGCTTCTCCTGCGCCTGTTCCCGTTTCCGATCCTGCTCCAGGAAGTCTGCGACCTCCTTTGGCACTGATACTTGCTGGCCACTATAGGTAATCACGACAGAGTCGTTCATTTGTGTCCTTTCCGCTTTCTACGGAAAGGCGCACACCCGCGCTGCCGGCACAGCGCCAAATACTGAAGACCTTCATGGAAGTTCCCTTCGTTCAGGGTGGTTGTGGTGCCCTACGAGGCCCATGAATGTCTGAGGTCCCACCGGGGTGTGGACCTCACCGGAAAGCTGCGAGTTTTAGGCTTTCGCCTGATCATATTTTAGAACAAGCGTTCCCTGCCGTCAATATTTGAATTTGCACTTTCTCTTTGTCACGGCGGAAAGTGAATCGCCCCCTTCTGGCAGAACAAAGGATTGGGATACATAATGTACCTCAATCCTTCGTTTCAGCAGTGCAATTCTTAAACCAAACGCTCGGTAAACCTTTGGAAACTATCAGCTTTCATGAACTTTGCATCATTACCAAGAGCGGCAAAATGCTTTTCTCCACACCGGATCTTTGCCTGTTCTTTAGGTCGTAGATCCTTACCCTCGATGCTCCCCTTTGTTTCCACGACAAAGTAGAGTTTATTAAGGCCATTATCCTCAATGACGACAGCCCAGTCCGGGTTGTAGCTGCCGAGAGGAGTGGGAACCTTGAACCAGCCCGGCAGTTTCGCATACACCTTCACACTCTCGTTATTTTCGAGCTGTTCCGCAAAGCCGCGCTCCACATCACTGTCGTAGACGACGTAATCGTAGACAGACCGATGACTCTCAAACATATTTCGCTCAAGATATCCAGTAAGCTCCTCGGAGTCAAAGAGCTCCTGAGCATAGAATTCCGTGTCGCCCAATTTTGTGTATTTGATGCCATCCACAATGAAGAGCTGCATGGTGGAGCCGATCAGCTTCGCCACTTGATCCATATATGCCTGGGGATTCTTTTTGAACAGATTGAGCGTCTTGCTCTCAGTCAGGATCTTTACGATGGTTCTGCGGGTCAGGCCAGTTCGATTTTGCAGATAAGTGATGATGTCAGGCAACTGCTCCTTGCCATCGGTGGTCTTTACGGAGAGCCGTTGAGTTTCTGTGGTATCCACGCCGCCCTCGGACACCTGCACCTTTGCCTTGGTGTACATCAACTTGGCAGCGCCCACATTCAACTCCAACTGCATCTTCTCGCAGCACTGCTCCACAAGCTTCTCGGAATCAAACTCCACCTTGTAGGTGGTCTTGTATTTGATCCGATCCCAGAGCTCTTTGAAGTCCTCGCTCAGGAAGCGCTCTTTGTTCAGGTGTACCGGCCTCTTGTCGTTGGCAGGCTTGATATTCAAGCCGCCGGCGGCCTTCTTACAAACACCGGCAATGGCGTGCTTGTGCTCGGCCAGTTCTGCAGGGACTTGCAGCGTGTTGGTTTTCAGCGCTATCTTCAGAGCATCCGTCACCTCGTCCTTAGCGTCGAGATACCCGCAAGCCTTGAATGCCCGATAGATCTGTTCCGACTTCTCAACACCCAAATAGGCCGTGGAACCGTCCGGCTGCTGGATGGGGATATTGGCAAAGCTGTGGCTCTCCAGGATGCCGAAACGGATTCCTTCCTCCTCTTCGTACTCTTTCTGCAGCGTGGCCGCAAATTTCTCATAACTTTCATTCGCCATGACGGTCAGTGTATTGATGGCAAACCCATGCTGTCGTTCACCGTTCTGGTTAACGCACAGGCGCAGTCCACGCCCGATCTCCTGGCGTTTCTTAACCTCGCTCTTGGTCTCGTTCAGCGTGCAGATCTGGAACACATTGGGGTTGTCCCAGCCCTCCCGCAGGGCGGAGTGGGAGAAAATGAATCGGAGTTTGCTGTCAAAAGACAGTAGCGTCTCCTTGTCCCGCATGATCAGATTGTAGGCAGATTCGTCCACAGCCGTGGTGCCGCTGGTGTCCTTCCACTCCTTATCAGAGTTTCCGCCCTTCTTGTCGCCGGAGAAGTAACCACCATGCACTTCATGGGGCAGGGAATCCAAATCGATGTCCTGGAACAGCGTCCGGTACTTGGGCCGCTGGATCAGCTCCCGGTAGTTCTTTTCAAACATTTCGGCGTAGATACCGTTGTGGCGCACTCCGTCGGCGTCGTAGTAGCGGTAGTTGGACACCTTGTCGATGAAGAACAGGCTCAGCACCTTGATGCCCCGGTGGTTCAGGGCCAGTTCCTTGTTCAGGTGCTCCTCGATGGTCTTGCGGATCTGCTGCTCCTTGATGGACCGGTCGTCAATGTCGCCTACAGCCTCACCGATCCTCAGGAATTCCGGCTTAGTGGTAAAACTGACATACTCATTGCCCTTTTCACAATAGATGTCGTCCACCACATAGCCGCTGTACACTTCCCGGTAGCCGGACAGCTTCTCGGAGAGATCATCCCCCTGGCGCACGGTCACCGCTTTGCGTTTGATTGTGCCCTTGACCTCACAGTCCAGCTCTATTTTGGCCGTGATAGGGGATTTCTTGTTATCCACCGACAGCAGCTTCATGTATGCCTTGTTGTGGTAGTCCAGACTCTCAAAGCTGGCGACCTCGATCTGTTTCACCAATTCCAGGTCAAAGGCGTCCACCGCATCCAGCTTGTACACCAAGTTGTGTTTCTCCACATGGGTAGCGGAGTAGCGCAGGGTACACAAGGCGTTCAGAGATGCCATCGCCTTCTTGGAGGCCGACGCTCCTTTGCCCTCTACGCTCTGAGGCTCGTCCACGATAACCACAGGGTTGGTCTCCTGGATCAGGCTGATAGGACGCATCCCGTTGAGCTTGTCGATGGACCGGTGAATGATGTTGGCCTTGTTCTCCTTGTCGGGGTCGTCAAAGCTCTTTCGGAAGGCGGCGATGTTGATGACCATGATGGAGATGTTGTCGTTGACGGCAAAGGAGCGCACTTCCTCCGGCTTGCTGCCGTCGTAGATGTAGGAGTCATAGACCACATTGTTGTAGATGGTCTGGAAGTGTTCCCTGGTGATTTCCAGAGACTTGGCCACGCCCTCCTTGATGGCGATGCTTGGCACCACGATGATGAACTTCTTAAAACCGTAGGCCTTGTTCAGTTCAAAGATGGTGCGCAGGTACACATAGGTCTTGCCAGTGCCGGTCTCCATCTCGATGTCAAAGTCATAAGCACCCTTTTTCAGCGTCTTAGTCTGGGGCAGGCCATTGCGCAGCTGAACCGCCTGGAGGTTTTCCAGGATCTCTTCATCCACCAGCTCCAGCTTGTTGCCGATGCCGTTGTCGGTGTACATGGTACCCTGATCACTGTAGTTGGAGATGGTAAAACTGCTTTGCTTGGGCGTCTGGCCGCGAAAGAGATCCACCACAGCGGAAACCGCCTGCTCCTGGTAGTGGAGATTGGCGTCAAATTGTAGTTTCATAAGTTTTCACCGCCCTGAACCACGCCTACGGTAGTTCCTGCTGGAACTCTCAAATTCTGTTCTCCTAATGGCGGTGTAATTTCAGCATAATTGTACTTTTCTGCACCGTAGTTTAATCCATACTTATCAAGAACAATAGCAAAATCAGTAATATGATACTTGCAATAATCCGTCCCACTATCGATATCTCTTTGTGAGATTAGAGGTGTATTTTCTCGTGTAACTAAGCAATACTTTTCTAAAAATCTGAGATGGATATTGTCAAAAATGTATTGGCGACCTAATATTTTGCTTAAATACTGCAAGTCTTCCAACGGAATATTCACAATACACCATATTAATCGGTAGAAATCCAATTTACATATAAAACCATTTGAAGCTGATATTGTTAAATGTATGATATATTTGATTTTGCCGTGAGCTTCTATTTTGTCTATGGCAGACAAAATACGTTCTGAGAATTCTTCTCTATCTTCATTTTCCGCAAAGACCGCCGAAAGTTTTCTGAGATCTTCATCATCTTCTAAGATTCCATTCAAGAACATCTGATATTTACCCCAGAATATACAATCACGCATTATGACTGGGCTTTTTGCAATGGTTTGAAAAGCATGAACTGCTGCTACTGGATCACCAAACAACATGGAGATAGTATTACTTAGCAGTTCCTTTGCTTCATCTTTTAGTTCCCCAGAATTTTTTAGTGCAAGCAATGTATCCTTTTTGCTCATTATTCCCACCTCACACTGTTGTAAAGGCGTCCTCTTCCAGGCCGGCGGTTTTGAGGATCTCCTTGATGTTGACTTTGGCGCTGTCGTCGGCAAACCCGTTGTCCTTGAACACCACACGCCAGGTTTCGGGAGCCAGTTCTTTGTAAAGGGCTGCCATGCCCTCGGCCACTTCGGTGGTGATCTGGTCGTCCAGGCAGATCATGAGGGCTCCCATACCGATCTCATAGGCATTCTTGCCGCCAATGGTGTGGGTTTCCAGGGGCCAGGTGAGCTCCATGCCCATTTTCAGCATGATCTCATAGACCACATCCAGCTCGCTGCGGCCCTCCACATAGTTGCTGATGCTGTCAAAGAGGGTGGTCTCCAGGTCGTCATAGTCCGGCTGCCACTGTTTCAGGTTGGAGCTGTCCAGTTTGAACACCTTAAAGCCGATGTCCGGGACTTTCCTGGGTTCCTCGTCAATTTTTAACTGGGCGTTCTGCTCCTCGACCTCCGCCTTGATCTTCTCTCCGGCCCGGCGGATGCGTTCCTTGCCGATCTCACAGATGTTTTCAAAGCCTGCATTGGCTGCCTCGGTGCCATCCGCACAGGGTTCCGGTAGCTGCACCATGATGAATTTGCGATTACCACCGTCCTCAGCATTGATCTGCATGACTGCGTGAGCAGTGGTGGATGAACCGGAGAAAAAATCGAGTATAATATCATTCCCATTTGTAGCCAATGTAAGTGGCCGCATTATTGTTCCAAGTGGTTTTGGCCTCGGAAAAACCTCTTTATCAAATTTCAAATCAATAAACTGCTCTGTACCTCTTTCACTATTCACATCTTTAAAAGTCCATGCAGTAGTAGGTTTAACACGCAAATCGTCTGTGAGATAGTCTTTTTCTACAATCGTCCATCTATTTTTAATCTGCATATAATTGGGAAGCAGTACACTTTTTCTCTCAAGCGCAGTTTCTAATCCCACACGCCATCGGCCTTCTGTTCCATCATCTTTCATTGGAGCAATCTTTATATAGCCTTCCGGAATGGTACTTTCATAAGTTGGATAGAAATCGCCTGTTTTTTCACAATACATAAAATAATAGAACATATTAGGTCTATCAGAGCGCTTATCACTATCTCCGGTCTTGCGTAAATCAATGTGTCTATAGCGCCTTCCGTCATCGTCAATTTTATTGTATCGTTTTATCACATTTTCCTCAGGGGCAAATCCTATCAGCGACGCCTCTCTCTTTTGATAAACCATAATATATTCAAAAGCGGTCGCAAAGTTTTTCTCGTCCGAGCGTCCCTTTGGATTGTTAATATTAGCAATACACGCAAGGAAGTTCATCTCACCAAAAACTTCATTGCACAGCTTCTTCAAATTATTGACCTCATGCTCATCAATGCTGATAAAAATCGTCCCATTTTCCTTAAGTAAATTACGGGCTAACCGCAAGCGAGGGTACATCATGTTAAGCCAGTCAGTGTGGTAGCGTCCATTGGATTCTGTATTTGTTCCCGTATTTCTACCTTCATCATCCACCTGGCTGGTAATGCGCTTGTAATTCTCAACGCTGTCAACGAAGTCATCTGGATAGATAAAGTCACCGCCGGTGTTGTAGGGCGGATCGATATAGATCATCTTGATCTTCCCATGGTAACTCTTCTGCAGCAGTTTGAGCACTTCCAGATTGTCGCCCTCAATGTAGAGGTTCTGGGTGTCGTCCCAGTTTTTGCTCTCTGCCTCACAGGGGCGCAGGGTGCCGGTAGTGGGGGCCTGCGCCAGCCGCAGGGCCTTTCCCTTGCCGTTCCAGGTGAAGTTGTAGCGCTCCTTTTCGTCGTCCACATACTCTCCCAGCACCTGCTTGAGCTTGTCAAAGTCGATCTTTCCCTCCTCAAACACATCCGGGAAGATCTGCCGCAGCTGCTCTATATTCTCCGCCGCCAAATCCGGCGTTTTGCCGTCAAGTTTTGTCATCTGTGGTGGCCTCCTTGCAATATTCTGAAAGTACTTGTTCTCCAAGGCTTCTGAGTTTTCCGTTATAAATTATAAAACTTATATGAAATTGGACTCGATAGTTCTGGGGGTTATAACACTCAAAAGCAAGATTGATTTGAACCTTGTTCTTATCTATCCCCATAAAATTGTGGGATGAAGCAATAAATGAAACACTAATTTTTTTCGTTTCCTCCGACGCCATACCATTTTGTGCTTCAAATACAGGCATAAACCTTTGGAAATCAGTTCCTCCTATCGTATGGAGCGTAGCTTTCACAATTTTAAGCCCATAGATCTGGAAATTTGAAATATTTTTTAGCCCAAATGTAATATACCCTATTTCATGCCCGCCAATAGCACTATTCTGTAGTTCAAAGCCAATATCAGCTCCGTGTAAAAAACCAATATCCCATTTTTGATCTTCAATTTTGTATCTTAAATCTGTAGTATTTAAGACGCTGAAAACAGGGAGTTGTGCCCTGTGTTGCTCTTCTATCAATTTCAAGTTTAGCTGCGTGGCTCGATTATTCTGTATAATTGATACAACACCTAAAGCGATTGTTCCTATAGCTGCTAATGATGCGCCATAGAATCCAAGCGCCTCTCCGACAGATAAACTTGTATTTATCAAGATACGGCAATTATCACCTATAAAATATAAGATCCAGATAAGTAATGGAATCAAAATAAAAGTGATTGTAACGCACCAGAAGCCCCATTTATATGGCGCTCGTCTTATATGCTGTGTAATACTTTCACATAGCTCCTTTAATTTCTCATTCATTTTTATTTACCCGAGTTCTCCAATTTCTTGATCTTCATATTCAGCTCCACTTTCCGGCTGAACTGGGTCTCCTTTTTCAGCTCCACCCGCAGGGCTGCGATCTCCTTCTCCACCCGCTCCCACTGGGCCAGGAGCTACCGGGCCTCGCCGCCGGTCAACTTGTCTCTGAGACCTTCGTGAAACAGATCTTTTTTCTTACAACAGAACTTTTCGCTGCAAAACTTCCTGATTTTATCATAGTATAACATAACATCCGCAATGAATCTACCAAAGGATTTTTGAATTTCATTTTATTTCCAGACGGACACATCCGGTTAGCTGCTCTCCCTAATTGAAACCATTCCAGTCACCACTGGCTCCGTACTCACAGAATAAAATGTATTGCAAAACGCCACACAAGATAGTATAATCATGACAGAAAGGCGGTGTTTCCTATGGCGGGCAAAACGGCCAATGTAACGGCGCGGGTTCAACCGGAGATCAAGCAGAAAGCGGAGGCAATTCTGGATCAGTTGGGTATTCCGGTGTCTGTGCTGATCGATTCCCTTTATCGACAAATTATCATGACGAACAGTATCCCCTATTCCTTCCGGATCCCTACGCTCCCGACGCGGGACGGACTGTCGGAGGAACAATTTGACCAGATGATGGAGAAGGGACTGAAACAGGCTAAGGTAGGCCAGGGGATGGATCTGGACGCCGCGTTTGCCCGTATCAGTAAGAGTATCTGAGGATGGAGTATCAAGTCAAACTGACCGACTACGCAGTGGAACAGCTGCAGGAAATCGTCAGCTATATCTCTAACGTGCTGCAGTCTCCAGAGACTGCCCGCCGATGGCTGGAAAGAGTCAAGTTGGAAATCTCTTCCCTGCGCACGATGCCAAATCGCTACCCTCTGACGCCGGAAGAACCGTGGCGTTCCGAGGGAATCCATAAAATGCCGGTGGAAAACTTTCTGGTGTATTATTGCATCAATGAAAGTCAGAGAATCGTATGGGTCACCGTTGTTGTCTATGGCCGAAGGGACCAACTCCAAGCGCTTCGGAATATGCCGAAGGATCAAGGTTAACCGCGGCTGCACTTATTCTTTGTTTACAGCCCCCCAATTCCTGAGCCGTGGACAGCGTAGAAATAACTTGTTTCATCCTTCCATCCGAGTTATAATACAGGCAGCCGGAAGCAAAAAAGCGCTCCCCCCTCCTTGTCGGTGAAAAACACCGGCAGGGGCTGGGGGCGCGTTTCTGACCACAGGACATACCACACACCGCTTCGGAACACATGGAAACCGGGTGGTCAAAGAGGTCTGAAGATGAATTGGATTGGAGCAAAAAGGGTTAAAAACCACATAAAATACCCAGAAAAAGTTTGAAATCGGCCTTCGGGTCCAAGAGGCCCCGGGTTCGAATCCCGGCACTCCGACCATGGCGAGTGTTCTTATAGCATTTGAAAAGCTGTAAGAACACTCGTCTTTTTTTGTTGTTTTCATCCGGCGATTTCTGCTGGGATGTAGTTGACGAACACGCCCTTTCGGGTATTGACGGTCACATCAGGGATGGGCAGGGGCAGCATTTTAGGGATTGTGATTTCTCCCACGCAGTTATAATGGATGCGAAGCCGCTGCTCCCATACACCATCAATTTTCTCCGCATTATAAACCTCGATCTTCTCAACCAATTCGTTGAGCATCCGGGGCGTGAGTTTGCGTGCGCGGGTGTACTTTCGCACCAAAGAGATGAACATATCCGTGGTCATGGCCTGACTGCTCTGCTTCTCGATTTCGGAGCGGAGCTTTTTGATTTTCTCCGCCAGTTCCTTTTGCTCATCCTCATACCGTCTGGACATTTTCGCAAAACGGTCGTCGGAGAGTTTGCCGGAAACATTGTCCTCATAGATGCGTTCAAACAGCCCGTCCAGTTCCTCATCACGGGCAAGCAGAGCCTTCAATTCCTTCTCCTTCAGCTTACGGTCGGTTTCCGCCGCTTGTTGGGAGTGCCCGATCACCGCTTTCAGAAATTCGTCCTCATAGAGGCTGGCGAACTTCGTCAGGCGACGGATTTCACCAAGCACCACCTGTTCCAGAAAATCTACTCGGACATAGTGGGTGGAAGTACAGCTCCCACGGTTGCCCTTATAGTTGGAGCAGTTGAAATACTTGATCTCCGGGTTTCCCTGATTGAAATGGAAGTGAAGATTGCAGCCGCAGTCAGCACAGACCAGAAGGCCGGAGAACATGTTGTGCTCGCCTTCGTTGGTGCGGCGCTTGCGGATTTTTCCCCGCTTCTGCTGCACCTGCTCAAATACGGACCGTTCGATAATCGGCTCGTGGACGTCCTTGAAGATGACCCAATTCTCACGGTCATTCTCCAACCTCTTTTTGTTCTTGTAGGATTTAGAATAGGTCTTGAAGTTGAGAATATCGCCGCAATACTCCTGCAAAGACAGGATTTTGGTCACGGTGGAACTGTTCCACTTAGTAGCGGGCTGCTGCTTGCCCTTTCCAGGCCGCTTGATGCCCTTCTTTAGCCAATAGGCACGCGGGGTAAGGATTTCGTCCTTTTCAAGTTGGGCTGCAATCTGTTCCGTCCCGTAGCCCTCCAGGGTCATGCTGTAAATCCGCCGAACCACCTGGGCGGCTTCGTCATCTACGATCCATCGTTTTGGATTGTTGGGGTCTTTGATGTACCCGTAGGGAGGCTGGCCCATCGGCTCGCCTGCATTTCCCTTGATCTTGTTGCTGATACGCCGCTTCTTGCTGATGTCGCGGGCATACCACTCATTGAACATACGTCGTTTGGGAAGGTGAAGCGCAAACAGCAAAA
>OBYM01000597.1_pt1 | contig 18858 bp, 18 predicted proteins | sample 1538191 | NCBI WGS metagenome assembly OBYM01 (sample SAMEA2580165, study PRJEB22360) | human gut metagenome | biome: human gut; feature: human-associated habitat; material: faeces | place: Denmark | collected 2008/2010 | reverse complement strand
GTAACCGACGGCGGTGTAAAGTCCCGGCCGCAGGTACGGGAAATCTCCCTCGTTAAAAATCCTTTGTGAAATCGGGCACGGTCTCCCCGAGCCGTTTCGGCCTCTACAGTCATTCTGTCAAAGGGATCTACCCGACAGCAGACTTCAAGGGGAAGAATCCCGGCCTGCCGCAGAACTTCTCCCACTCTTCTGGCTGCCTCATAATCAAAATGGTCAAACTCTTCCGTTTCTATTGCCAAATCTTTCAGCAGTTGAGAGGTGATTCCAAACTGGCTCACAGCCACTTCCCGAATCTGTTTGGCACGAATTTCTGCCGCGTCCCGGGCCAGAAATTCCTGATAGGAAGCGTTGATATTTTGAATCAGCTCCGGCAAGCGGGCACAACGGTTTTGCAGATAGCCGCAGACTTCTTTCCGCTCAATTTGCCCATTTCGGCGTAAAGGCTCGGTCATAGTTTCCAGCGCTTCAATCGTTGCGTGATACTCTCTTTCCCAGCAATAGGGCTTTAGCCCACAGCGCCGGCAGGTTTTTGAAACAGCCCGCACATACACCCCTTCCATATCCGGCGCGCACATCTGAGAAAGCTTTTGCGAAATTTTGTCTACCGATTGGGAAACCTCCGACAATGCCCGCGAGGCGTTTTCCAGTTTCATGACCACCGTTTTTCGCAGTCCACTGCTTTTCAGTGTTTCTCCCGGAGAGGAAAACAACGCGGCTATCCGTCCTCCGGCAGGGAGTATAACAAAAATAATCGAAGCGGCGGCAGTTTCATAAAATCCGGACATGGTCTGTTCAATTCCGGCGGCAGCGTTGGCAATGACAAAAGCGGCGGCCGAAGCCGCTTTTCCAAGTGGTGAAAAGACTCCAGCCATCAGCCCTCCTAAAGCATAAGCACCGGAAAGAGGCGAGAGTCCCACGGTGGAAAGCCCCATCACAGCTCCGGAGGCAATTCCGGCAACCGCCCCAGCAGAAATTCCACCATATCTTCCAGCGTATAGCGTAAACAGAACAGCGGCAATTCGCCCCAAAGAAACGCCGAAAAAAGTCACATCGGCAACAGACAGGGCCAATACACACACTGAGACGGTTACACCCGCTAAATCCGGCTGTGTCAGGCTTCGCAGCCCGCCATTTTGCGGAAGATTCCAGATTCTTTGGAAAAACCAGCATCCGCTACCAGCCAGCAGCCCTTCGGCCAGATAAAACGCAGCCGTTGAAGTCATAGAACCGTTTATCATGACCATGGCGCCGCCGGTTGCCAGCATAGGACCCATGGCTGCCAAAGGGCCGGTAAATTGATTCCGGCTGATACGGTGTAAGTCATGAAGTGTCCAGCGGATGGCCGCAGAAGCCTGACTGAAGTTCCCGGGGGGTGCCCGCACCAGCCAGCACACAGGTCAGATACCGCACCGGAATTAAAATCGGGGAGGGGAGAAGGTAGCCCATCATAGCGCCTCCCGCAGCGGCCCACATATAGTGATAGGGAGCAGCGGCCGCTGCTGCTACCCCAAAAGGGGCATATTTTCCAAATGCCATAGCTCTGGAAAACAACAGCCCTGCCACGAAACTGCCCAAAACACCGGCCAGCTCTGTGATAACGGGGGATTCTTTCCATCGGTATACTTTTTTCCGAACTGCCGCCAATGTACTCACAATACAACACCACGCCTTCCTTTTCTTTCATACATCCGCCCTGCTGTCTGATAAAACGGCAGGGTCATACCTTATAGTTCATTGTATCCCTTGCCGGCAGGCCATTTTGTCAAACGGCGGCGCAGAACGACGGCTTTTCTTCCGGGCAAATTCCCCTTTTTCCCGGAAAATCCACAAGGCCATGCCCATTTTCCCCGGCTGAAAAGGAAACTCTTTTCCCGGCCTCTTCTGCTTCCATGTTTTTTCCCGAAAAGAGGACGGAATCGGCGTGCTGGTGTTGTCGAGGAAAAGGTTTGTAAAAAAATGCATCTGTCCGGCTGGTTTGACCGAACAGATGCATTTTTTTTAAAGAACAGCGGGGTGTTTCAAAAGATAATGGTCCATATCCGTAAACTCTGCATAATAGAGGCGGCTGATATCCAAAAGCAGCTCTGATTTTTCTTGGCTGAGTATCCGACAGGTCTCGGAAAGGGTAGAAACCTCTTTTTCTCCAACATAGCCCGGACGATAGTAAGCCAGCGTGATGTGGGGGGTTAATGGGTAGGGCAAAGGACGGATTTTATCAAACAGCTCATACAGGTACATGAGAATATCGTACTGTTTGTCCGTGGCAGGCTCATATCCTGCTGCAATACTGGTATTTACCATATGAAAGACATGGGTAGAGCGAAGACGAATTTGCTTTGGAAAGTCCTGCGCTTGCATAGCTTGGCAAATCTCCAGATACCTTGTGGCATTTTCGCTCATGATAGATGTAAGGGAAGAGCGAGATGGTCCGCTGGATAAGTCATGAAGAGTCAGGTGAAATCCCGGAGGGGATAAAGGTTGTGAAAGAACAAGAGGAGCTGTCTGATAAAGCTGTTTCTGCATACGGGAAAGCCTTTGGACGGAAGCGGCGTCCAACGTGAACAGAATAGTATCACCATAAAAGGGCAGAAGTTTTCCATGCTCGTCCGCTTTTTGGCGCAAAGCAGGGTGAGTATCAAAACCGGTTCTTTGCCACCGATAACTGTCCGGCTGGAAAGAAAGCAGCCGCTGCTGAAAATCACGATAGGTTTCCCGCATGATAGATGATCCTTTCTGCTAATTTTGCATGAATTCCCGAATTTCGTTCAGGCGTGCGGCGGCATCCTGTACCCCCATGGAATAGACCTCCATCAGTTGGGCTGGGTCACGGCAGAATGCGCTCATGGTGATAGGAGAACTGGGGCGTATGACAATGGCGTTTCCCTGATTTTCCCGGTCTATACATTCCCGGCGAAGTTGGTTGTATACTTCTCCTCGATGGCAAAGTGCTTCGGCGAAAGCTGGGTATCGGTAGTACCGGGCGCGGATGACCGGACGGGGGTATTCCGGTTTTTCGGATTTTCGATAGCTGTCATCCCGGGTAAGAATGATAATATTTTTTTCACAGCCAGCTTCTTCCGCCCGACGCAGAGGAATCGCCTGAGCTACACTGCCATCCAAAAGCTTTTTCCCCATATGACGAATGGGGTGGGAGAGAAAGGGCTGGGCTGAAGACGCCCGGACAGCTTCCATGCCGTCACCTAAGTGTGATTTGTCAAAATATATAATGGAACCGGTTTCTAAGTCTGTAGCACCTGCCTCGTATCCCATGGGGCTGTTATAAAAGGTATCATAGTCAAAGGGAAGCAGCTCGTGAAACATAGGGCCAAAAATAAAGTCAAAACCAAACATGGAACCGCCCCGCAAAATATTTCCGGCACTGACATATCGTTTGTCCTGAATATATTGTGAAAAGATTTCCCGATTCCTTCCGATTTGTCCCGAGAGAAAGCTCAATGCATTACATGCACCGGCAGAAATTCCGTATACGGAAAAGAAATTCAGATTTTCCCGAGCCAGTACATCCAGTGCACCGGCTGTGTAGGCACCGCGGACACCGCCGCCCTCTAAAACAAGTCCATAACGCATGGAAATCAACTCCTGTATCAGATTACTACTCAGTATAAGACTTTTTGTTTTTTTCGGCAAGAGTTCAGACAGAGATAGAAAAAGTAAAAAAATTGAAAAAAGCTATTGACTTTTTATTTTCTGTCAGGTATAATAGTCGAGCAGTCGATGCATGGACGTTTAGCTCAGCTGGTAGAGCATTCGCTTGACGTGCGAAGGGTCAGCAGTTCAAGTCTGTTAACGTCCACCACTGTAAAAGAGATTGGTTTTTCCAATCTCTTTTTTCTTTTTTGAAATATCCTATTGACTTTTTTTGATAGGTACGTATAATAATTATGATTGCTGTCTGCAAATGCTGACAGGGTATCGCTTTGGAGAGTTGTCCGAGTGGTCGAAGGTGCAGCACTCGAAATGCTGTGTCCCGAAAGGGACCCAGGGTTCGAATCCCTGACTCTCCGCCAAATTGCGGTTTATCCGCAAAAGCTAAAAGCCGCAAGGTGTTCCCTTGCGGCTTTTTTTATTTTTTGAGAGTATATTTTTAAAAGGTTATGGGGCAGATAATCTATCAAAAACAAGAGGCATAATAAGAAAACGGTAAAAAAATCAATGGAAAGGAGCGCCCTTATGTTGCATATGATTCAGGGATGCAAAGTCCCGTTCCCAGAAAAATTATCGGCAGAGTATGTCTCGGAAGGAAACCTGATAACCGCCAATGTCAATGCAGAGGATATTGAGGAAATCGTGAAGCAATTTATTCTTATGCACAAGGAACCTCTGTTTTTTATTTTGGAACTTCCTGCCAGACTTTATGATGAAGTGGAGAGCAGGCCGGGAGAAATTGATACTTTTCATAAGGATGTCTACTATATTGATGGGTGTACACAAGAAGAAGCGCTTACGATTCTGCTTCGTGTTGGAAATTTGCTGATTCATGACGGGCTATCTTCCTTTGGTTATGGATGCCACGAAAGCGGAGATGAGATTATGCTGGAAAAATACAATGTTCTTACAATTTTCAGTAGGAATATAAGTCAGTATGATGCCTTTCTGGAAGAGCATCATCTTTCAAAAACCGATCAATTATTGACAGCATGGGATACTTTTTCGCCGGATTCTCCGGGAGAGTCCACTTGTTTTGAGTGGGAAGGGAAAACTGTCTATGATATTCCGAAGCAGTTTCAGGAATGGGGAATCTATCTGGCGGAACGACGCGAAGCATAATGGTTGTTTTTTGTGAACAGGCAAAACTTATTGATTTTTATGATGGGTTGTTATGAGTTTATGAAAGAAAGAAGGAAAATCCATGCCGATAGAAATTATTCAGAACGATATTACCAGAATGGAAGTCGATGCTATTGTTAATGCAGCCAACAGCTCTTTGCTGGGCGGTGGAGGAGTGGACGGATGTATCCATCGCGCTGCAGGACCGGAGCTGCTTTCTGAATGTAGATTGCTGGGCGGCTGTGAAACCGGACATTCCAAAATAACGAAAGGATATTGTCTGCCTTGCCGGTATGTGATTCATACAGTAGGACCACGGTGGAAGGATGGAAAACATGGTGAACGGGACTTGCTGATTTCCTGCTATCAAACTTCTTTACAGCTTGCAGTGGAAAACGGCTGTAAAACCGTGGCATTTCCGTTGGTATCTGCGGGGATTTATGGCTATCCTAAGGAGGAAGCGCTGAAAATAGCAGTTGAAACAATCGAGACCTTTTTGCAAAAAAATGACCTGTGCGTATATCTGGTATTATTTGACAGAGAAGCGTATGAAATAGGGAGAAGGTTGTTTCCCAATATTACAAAGTAAAACAAAACGCTGATATACAGCGGGGTGCGATCATGACGATAAGAAAGGCAAAAATGAGCGACTTGGCTTCCATCAGGCATATGTACTGGGATATGATGGAAGAGATGAAACGATGCCGTATGCAAATATGGGATGACGTGTATCCTTGTGAGTATCTGGAAAAGGATATAGCGGATGGATGCTTTTACATCATAGAAGAAAACGGAAAAATCCAAGGAGGATTTGCGCTGTGTGATTCTGCTTCCGGCGAGGATGAGGTAAAGTGGGAAGCTCCTTCCCAAAAAGTATTCTATATAGACCGTCTTGGAGTTTGTGTGAACAGTCGAGGGAAAGGTGTAGGAAGTCTGTTGTTGCAGGAAGCCCTCAGACTGGTACGCGAGAAGCAGGGAGAATATCTGCGCCTTTTTGTGGTGGATAGCAATATACCCGCTATCCGGCTTTATGAAAAAAACGGCTTTCGCAGAGCCCAAGGTGTTTATGAAGAAAAAATAGACGATGAATTGGTTTTGCGGCAATATGGTTTTGAAATTAAAATCCCTAAACTATCATAAAAGAGAGTAGGACACGAAAATAAAAAGCAGAGCCAGTTCCCAGAAGGAATCAGCTCTGCTTTTGTTGTTTAAAATTGTCTTATCGGAATTCTTCCAGCGGGGACGAAAAAATAGCCCATCTAAAAAGAATGGTCGGGAATGAACGGAGTTTTTCATTATAGCTCGATGCTTTGCGGTTATAATTACTATCCTGAATCGCCTGCTGGGCCTCCTCAAAACTGCTTTGGAAAGAAGATATGGAAGCCCCCGAAGATTCCAGCTCTGCGGCGAGGCCATTGAAAGAACCGCTGAGCAGGCTATTGGCATCAAACTGCTCACTGGGACTATCTGCCTCTAATAACGCCTGCACATCCTGTTCCAACCGTGCTTGAAGAGGCTCGATAGCACTGTTCCTCGATTTATATCCATCTGCCAGACTGCTCAGACCATTAGCTGCCTCAACGCGATAGTCCAGCATCCGCTGAATTCCAGAAGAATATTGGTAGTATTCTTCGGTAATATCCTTGCGCATAGAGTAAAACGTTCGGTTTAGCCCAACAAATACAGAAACGACAATCAGAACCACCATTATCACAGCCGCTACACGCGGTGCTTTTAATTTTGCTTTCAAGAGGTTTCCTCCTTCACAGGGTTACGGTTGGACAGGGGTGCTGGAGGAATTGCGGATTTCCAGCAGCTTTTGCTTCAGCTCGCCTTCAATACGTCCCAATTCTGCTTCAGCTTCACGGCGTTTTTGACGGCCCTCTTCCTGAATATGGGCTACCTCGTCCAGTGTCGAAATCAGCTGTTCATTGGTGTGCTTCAACGTCTCAATATCCACAATGCCACGCTCTGCTTCCTTAGCAGCTTCCACCGAGCCCATTTTCAGAGTATCGGCATTTTTCCGCAAAAGCTCATTGGTCATGTCGGTCACAGCACGCTGTGCTTCGATAGCCTGGGTGGAGTGAGCAATGCCCAGAGCCAGAACCATCTGGCTTTTCCACAGAGGAATGGTGTTGACCAAAGTGGACTGGATTTTCTCTGCCATAATTTTATCGTTGTTCTGTACCAGGCGAATCTGCGGGCCCATCTGGATACAGACCATACGGGTTAATTCCAAATCGTGCAGCTTCTTTTCAAAGCTCTGACACATGGCGTTCATATCATTGGCAGCCTGTGCATCCTCCGGCAGGCCGGTACGCTTGGCCTTTTCCACCAGCTGGGGCAGAACGGTAGTCTCTACTTCCCGCAGCTTTTTCTTGCCGGCCAGAATATACATGGTCAGCTCTTTAAAATAGGCCAGGTTCATTTCATACATCTTGTCCAGCATGGCAATGTCCTTCAAAAGCTGAATTTGATGATTTTCCAGAACGCCGCAGATTTTTTCTACGTTGACCTCGGCTTTGTCATATTTGGCTTTTAGGCCCGCAATTTTGTTTCCGGTTTTTTTGAAGAATCCCAAAAAGCCCCGTTCCTCTTCTTCCGTGTCAAAGCCTTTCAGTTCGGTGATCAGGCCGGTAATAGCATCACCTATTTCTCCTAAATCCTTGGTGCGGACATTGGCCAGAGCAGACTCGGAGAATCCAGCGATTTTTTTCTGGGCCGCAGAGCCATACTGCATAATTTGAGTGGTATTGGTAATGTCAATCTGTTTTGCAAAATCATCGACTGTTTTCTGCTCTGCCGGAGATAAAGCAGCCTGCTCCATCATGACGGCTTCCATTTCGGGCTTTTTTTCTTCTTCGGTCTCCAGTGTCAGAGAGGGAGCGGCAGGCGTCGTCTCCACAGGCTCCATGGTCAACTTGATTTCTTCCATTTTGAAATCCTCCTCATCAATCGATTGTTCGATCCTAATTTATATAGATTACAGTTTTAATGTCGGTTCCTGTCCAGGGGTTTTGTCTTCGGTGGAAATTCCTTCCTGTGCCATCATCCCTTCCAATACGGTAATATCCGCGGAAATATCCATGGCCTCATCCTGGAACAAAGCATCCAACTGCTTTTCAAAGGCCAAAACAATGGTCTGCATAATCCGCTCGATTTCCGTCATGGATTGGGTGATGTTTTCTCCAGCAACATCCTGCTGACTCATCCGGTCATAGGAGTCGAGAAGCTTCAGGGTAGTGGGAAGGTAATAATTCATGAATTTGCGAATTTGGGGGACCTTTTTGGGATGGTCGCAGATATAGGCAAAAATACGGAAGGAAACGTCTTCCATGCGCACAATGGCATTGGAAATTTCCTCGTTTTCAATATTTTCGTCTGCCTGACGCAGCCGGCGCAGATAGTCGGTCCCCTCCTGCACCACTTTGTCTACCTCGGGATTCCCAGAGGATTTGGGCTCTGGAGCGGGCTCTTGGGGAATTGGTTCCAGTACCCATTTCCCTTTGAATATTTTAGAGCATATAAAATAGACAATGACCAGCAGGATGGCAAAGCCCAAAAAGTCCGCCCCTGCATAAAAACTGTCTGTAGTGCATCCAACAAATAGAGCTACAAATCCGGTTACATAAAATTTGACAACACTGGGCTTGCGTACACGGCGCATCCCTTCGGGGATCGGCTCGTCTTTCTTATTACGGCGTTTTTTCTTTTCTCCATACCGATAGCCGCCTGGGGCGGTAGTTTTCTCATAAGGATTTCGGGTACGGGTATCATAGGGACCGGCAGAAGAAGCTGGTTGTTGGGTGGAAGAATAAGGGCCTCCGCTGCCAGCGTGAAAGACATCGTCCTTTTTGGAGGTGCCGCGTCCCACAGCAGCATCAACTATTTTTTCTGCCTTGTGTACGGTTTGTCCAGCTATATCAATCGCTTGGTTGACGGTTTTTTCCACATCGTCCGCCCGTACCTTCTTCAAAACGCGGTACAGTTGGGAAGAATAAAAGTCCTGTTCCCATTTTCCGTTGGGAGACCGTTTGGACATAGGATGCCTGCCTTTCTGCGCCTTAGGCGCGGATGATTTACAATATTCCCGGTCTGCTTGGAGAGAGGAGAAAGATTTTTTCCTGCTCCATCCAAAATTCCGACAACAGGATGTAGTTTTATTGTACGTGTTTTCCCGCAGAGTGTCAAGGGAAACCAAATCCCTTTCCGGCCTGATTCCGTCGGGATTTCCGCGTTTTTTCCGGTCAGTATGAATTGGCGGATTCCTGCTTCTTCTGAGTGGTTCCCTTGCGTTGGATTGGGCATTTTTCTGGATTTTATCATTTATTTACATTTACGTTGGACTTGACAGAAGAGAAGGTTCGCTGTATCATTACAAATGCAAATCATTTGCATTTAGGAGGATTTCATGAAAGCGATACCATCTGTAGGCCGGTATATCCGCCGCTTGTTGGCGTTGGCGTTGATACCGGCTGTTTTATTGTGCGGGTTTTCGGGTTGTGCCCCCAGGCAGGAGAAAAAAGCGGAGTTTCAGATTGTGACTTCTTTTTATCCCATGTATATTATTGCGCTGAATGTTACGCAGGGAATCGACGGGGTGGAAGTTTCCAATATGGCGGGACAACAAACCGGATGCCTTCACGATTATCAATTACAAAATAAGGATATGAAAAATCTGGAGACAGCAGATGCCTTTATTGTGAATGGGGCCGGAATGGAGAGCTTTTTGGATAAGGTATTGGAGCAGCTTCCTTCACTGCCGGTCATCAATGCCAGTGAGGGGATTCCCCTGTTGGTTTCGGGAGAAGAAGAGGTTCACGACCACGAAGGGCATGACCATGAAGAAGAGGATTATAATGCTCATGTGTGGGTAAGTATTTCTAACTGCATACAACAGGTGGAAAATGTAACCCAGGCACTGGAAAAACTGGATTCCAAACGGGCCGCTGAATACCGGAAAAACGGAGATGCCTATATCCAAAAGCTTTCGGACTTGCGGGATGAAATGCATCGGGAACTGGATGGGCTTCCCAACCGGGATATTGTTACATTCCATGAGGCGTTTCCCTATTTTGCCGAGGAATTCAATCTGAATATTGTGGAAGTGGTAAACCGGGAACCTGACAGCCAGCCCAGTGCCCGAGAATTGGCGGATACCATCCGATTGATTCGGGAGACGGGGGTCAAGTCGGTTTTTGCGGAGCCTCAATATTCCCAGTCGGCGGCACAGGTGATTTCACAAGAAAGCGGCGCTACCCTTTATACATTGGACCCGGCTGTGACGGGGGAAGAGAATGCTGACGCCTATCTGGATGCCATGCGTGCTAATCTGGAAGTATTGAAACAGGCGCTGGCATAAAGATTGTCGGACAATTTTGAAACCAAGATCACGGGAAGATTCCTGTCTTGAAAAATCGTTGGAAAGGACTTTGAATGATGCAGACGACGATTCCTGCCTCTACCACCTGCCATTGCAGTGTGCGGATTCGGGGGCTGAGCGTAAAAAAACACGATGGTCTGATTCTCGACCATATTGATTTGGAAGTGCGGCATGGAGAAATTCTGGCACTGATTGGCCGCAATGGCGCCGGAAAAACCACGCTGCTCAAAGCTTTATTGGGCCGGTGTGCCTATACAGGGGAGATTATTTTTCATAATGGCCGCGGCGAACGGGTGCAAAAGCCCAAAATCGGATATGTGCCTCAAAGATTGGATTTTGACCGCTCGGCGCCAGTTACAGCAGCGGATTTGCTGTGTGCCAACCATTCCCGCCGCCCGGTGTGGCTGGGGAACTCGGCGGCAGCACAGAAGAAAGCCGGAGAAATGCTCAAAAAAGTTGGCGGAAGCCCCTCGCTGCTGCCCAAGCGTCTGGGAAGCCTATCCGGTGGAGAGCTGCAGCGGGTATTGCTGGCTTTTGCTCTGGACCCCATGCCGGATTTGCTGTTGCTGGATGAACCGGTTTCGGCGGTGGATAGAAAAGGCATCGGCATGTTTTATGATTTGGTCACCTCTCTGCGCAGTGAATACCATATGCCGATTATTCTGGTTTCGCATGACCTTTCTCATGTGCGCCGGTATGCTATCAGGGCCGCTGTCCTGGACAGAACCATTCTTTCCCAGGGGACGCCCGACGAAGTGCTGGCAAGCCCTGATGTACAGGAAATTTTTGGACTCGGAGGGCTATGATGGACGTACTTTATGGAATTATTGATACACTGCTTCCGTTTGAATGGACGGAATTCGACTTTATGAAAAACGCATTGCTGGCGGTGCTGCTGATTTCTCCTCTTTTTGGATTGGTGGGAACGGCGGTTGTCAGCAACCGGATGTCGTTTTTTTCTGATGCACTGGGACACTCAGCACTGACGGGAATTGCCATTGGCGTACTGATGGGCGTGGATAATTACCTTTTATCCATGCTGGGGTTTGCGCTGCTGTTTGCTTTGGGAATCGCGGCTGTATTGGAATCGGGGAATTCCTCCGCAGACACCATTATCGGTGTGTTTTCAGCTACCGGTCTTGCGTTGGGAGTCGTACTGCTTTCTGCCAGCGGCGGCTTTTCCAAGTATTCGGCTTATTTAATCGGTGATATTTTGACGGTGCAGCCACAGGAATTGCTGCTATTGCTGATAATTCTGATTGGCGTTGTATTGGTGTGGGTGTTCGGCTATAACAAACTGTTGCTGACCAGTCTCAACGAAGATCTTGCAGCGGGAAAAAATATCCGCGTTCGGGTGGTAAACCGCCTGTTTGCGATTGTACTGGCTGTGATTGTCACCATTTCCATTAAGTGGGTGGGAATTCTGATTATCAACTCCCTGCTGGTGCTCCCGGCTGCTGCTGCCCGGAATTTGGCCAAAAACAGTGCGGCTTATCACGGCTTCTCCGTTATCATCTCGCTGGTGTCCGGCCTTTCGGGATTGATTCTTTCCTATTACTGGGGAATCGCTACCGGCGGTACTATCGTATTGATGGCAGCAGTGATTTTCTTTGGAACGTTCCTTTTTGCCAGGTTGAAAAGAGGCTGAGAAAATAAAATTGGTTGCGGTTTGGAGATTGTTTGTGGGAGTCTTATGAAAATTCCGTGAATTTTGTCGATGAATTCCGTGTTTTTGACTAAAGAATATCTTGACATTCAAAGGATTTTTGCTACAATAAAATAGAGTAAAAAAGAAGGCATTGCCCGAATATGGTTTTGGGGCGGTGCCTTTGTTCTATCCTGCGTCGGAGGGTACCGGCGTTTTTGTGCCGAAGGGAGGTAAAAGGCATGAAGACCATTGAAGGAATTGCAGCGTCAGAAGGATATGCCATTGGAAAACTGTATCTCAATGTAACAAGAGAGATTATGACCACTCCAGAAAAAGCTCGTGACCCGCATTGGGAAATTAACCGGTTTTTGAAAGCTCGGGAAAATGCTTGTACAGAAATCAGCTCAGTTTACCACCGGGCGGTCGCAAGAGTCGGGGAGCATCATTCCGATATTTTTAAAATCCATCTGGCACTCTTGCAGGATGAGGACTTTTTTCTTGCAGTGCATGACTGCATTATGGAAAAGGGGGTAACTGCGGAAACGGCTGTACAAGAAGCGGGTGAACAGTTTTTCCGCATGTTTGAAGAAATTGACGACGATTATATGAAGGCCCGCGGTGCGGATATCCGGGATATTACCGATCGGGTTTTATATTATCTACGGGACGAAAGAGGCGAAATTCAGGCGCCGTGGCTCCCGCCGGATGCAGAAGGTATTTTGGCGGTGGAAGAAGTGATGCCCAGCCAAATGATCCAAGTGGATACGGACCGGATTTGTGGAATGATTAGCCGCAGTGGTTCCCGTACCTCTCATTCAGCTATTTTGGCCCGTTCCATGCGTATGCCGGCTATTACCGGAATTGACCAGGAGTTCTCGCAGCTGAAACATGGAAGCCAAGTGATTTTGGATGGCTTTACCGGGAAATTGATTCAAGACCCGGACGAGGAAACTTTATGGAGATATCGAAGACTGGCCAAACAGTATGAGGAACGCCAGAAAGAACTGGAGTCATATAAAGGAATGAAGGCGGTCACCCTTGACGGAACCGTGATCCATTTGACTGCCAATATCAGCCATCCCAATGATATGAGTGAAGTGTTGGATGTAGGGGCGGACGGTGTCGGTTTGTTTCGCTCAGAGTTCCTGTTTATGTTTTGGGGACGGCTGCCAACGGAAGAGGAACAGTTTCAGTCCTATCGCAGGGTTTTGGAACAAATGCAGGGGAAACGGGTTGTCATCCGTACCTTGGATATTGGCGCAGACAAACAGGTTCCCTATCTCAAAATGGAAAGGGAAGAAAATCCCGCTATGGGCAGGCGTTCCATTCGGTTTTGCCTGGCAAACCGCAGCCTGTTTTTAACCCAGCTGCGGGCACTTCTTCGGGCAGCGGCTTATGGGAAACTGGCGATTTTGATTCCCATGGTGGTTTCGGTGGAGGAAGTATTGGCTGTCCGCCATTTGTTGGAAGAAGCTGCTGCACAGTTGGAGAAGGAACATGTGCCTTTTAGCCGGGAATATGAATTCGGTATTATGATTGAAACACCGTCGGCAGTGATGATTAGCGACCTGTTGGCGCCTTATGCCGACTTCTTTAGCATCGGTACCAACGATTTGATTCAATTTACCTTGGCTGCGGACCGGGAAAATCCTCATGTGGGGTCCCTGTGTGATGCCCGGCATCCCGCAGTGCGCAGACTCATTGAAATTGCTGTGAAAAATGGTATCAAACAGGGGCTGTGGGTGTCAGTTTGCGGAGAAGCAGCGGCTGACCCGGATATGACCCGGTTTTTCTTGTCGGCCGGAGTTCGGGAACTTTCGGTGGTGCCGGCTTCTTTGCTGGAAATTCGCCATATGATTCAGTCTATTCGCCTGCCGTAATGATGAAAAAAGTGTTTGGAGAGCGGGTATCATCATAAAATCTTCACAATCCTGCGGTACAATACGGATAACTTTGGAAAATAGGAGGGTTACTGTATGGTACGCCTGCTGGTAGTGGACGATGAAGCCAAAATTCGTATGCTGATTCGAAAGTATGCCGAATTTGAAGGAGACCAGGTGACGGAAGCGGAAGATGGTATGGAAGCTGTCCGCTTGTGCCGGGAATCCCCGGATAAGTTTGATTTGATTATTATGGATGTGATGATGCCGGAACTGGATGGCTTTTCTGCTGTGGCCGAGATTCGGAAAACCTGCCGGACGCCAGTGTTGATGCTTTCGGCAAGAGGAGAAGAATATGACAAAATCCATGGCTTTGAATTGGGCGTGGATGACTATGTGGTGAAGCCGTTTTCTCCCAAAGAGCTGATGATGCGGATTCACGCCATTATGAAGCGGGTCCATCCGACGCAGGAGGACGGAAGAAATATTTTGCGAGCGGAAGGTTTGGTAATCGATTTTACCGGCCGGATGGTGGAAGTGGATGGAAAACGGGTGGATTTGTCTCCGAAAGAATATGACCTGCTGTTTTATATGGCTTCCAATAAAAATATCGCTTTGACGAGAGAAAAGCTGATTACCAATGTGTGGGGGTATGATTTTTATGGGGATGACCGAACCCTGGATACCCATATTAAGCTGCTTCGGAAAAGTTTGGGGCCATACAGTAAATTTATTGTAACCCTGAGAGGGGTGGGGTATCGGTTTGAAGTATAAGAAAAATGGGGAAAATCCTTTCCGGCCCCGGGGGAAAATCGGAATTCGGTGGGGAATTTTTGCCGGATTTGCCATTTTTACACTTGTAATTATCATACTGCTGTGGGTTTTCCAGATTGCTTTGCTGGAGAGCTTTTATCGCTCTATTAAAACCCAGGAGATTCGTTCCACTGGTGAATCTATTACAGCCCAGATGCAGCAGGAAAATATGAATGTGTTCCGTATGGAAGAAGTCATTACCAATGCTGCGCAGGAAAAACAGATGAGCATTTTGCTGTCTGATGAGCGGGGAAGATGGACGATCCTGAAAAAATCTTCACCAACTTCCTTTTTAGACAGACTAAGCTGGGTGGATTTAGCTCAAATTTATATGGAGACAGACTCTCGAGGGGGAAAGTATCTATATAGCCAGAATGGAAACGATGGACAGCCAGAAAACATGATTTATGTTTCTACGTTTACAGAAAAAGGGGGAGATAACCGGCTTCTGATTTTGGATACCAGTATTGTCCCGGTGGAGTCTACCGTGGATACCCTGAAAATTCAGCTGTGGTATTTGACCATTGTGATGATTTTGTTAGGGCTGGGGCTGGCTATCCTGATTGCCAGAAGAATTTCTGCACCCATTCGGCAAATCAATGAATCGGCTAAGACGCTGGCGACAGGTGAGTATCAAATTGAGTTTGAGGACAAGGGTTTTCGGGAAATTGCTGAGCTGGGAAATACTTTGCGGTATGCTGCCAGTGAACTTTCCAAGGTGGAACAGCTGAGGCGGGATTTGATTGCCAATGTGTCCCATGATTTGAGGACACCGCTGACTATGATTGCTGGATACAGCGAGGTGATGCGGGATATTCCCGGCGAAAATACCCCAGAAAATGTGCAGATTATTATTGACGAGACCCACCGGCTGACAACACTGGTGAATGATATGCTGGATTTGTCCAAGCTGCAGGCGCAGGCCATTCCTCTGGAGAAGTCCGTGTTCAATTTAACGGAGAGTATTCGGGAAATTATGACACGGTATGACAAAATGGCGGATTTTCGCTTCTCTTTTGAAGCAAATGAAGAGGTCTATGTCAATGCGGACGAGCTGAAAATCAGCCAGGTGGTATATAATCTGGTTAACAATGCCATCAATTATACTGGCGCAGATAAAACCATTCGGGTTTGTCAAAAAGTTCGGGACGGCGTGGTGCGTATTGAAGTGATTGACAGCGGCGAAGGAATTCCTGCGGATAAGCTGAAGGATATTTGGGAACGCTATTATAAAGTCGATAAATCCCATAAGCGTGCGCAGGTTGGTTCCGGGTTGGGGCTTTCCATTGTCAAATCTATTTTGGACTTGCACGGCGGTATGTATGGGGTACAAAGTGAGGTCGGAAAAGGAAGCGTGTTCTGGTTTGAGCTGAAACAGGTTTCTCCTGACCACAATGAAAAGGATTTACCCGCGTCCTCCGGCAGAACCTCTTGACAGGTACCCTTTTCGGGCATATTATTAGAAATAACGCATGGCGGCGGGCAAGCGTGTCCGCCGCTTTTGTTTGGATGAACCATAATGAGGAAAGGATGAACCATCCATGAGTGAATGTAATCATGATTGCAGCAGCTGCCAGCAGGGGGACTGCGCTTCCCGTAACGCCCCCCAAAGCCTTTTGGCTGAGCCCAATCCGCTCAGCAGCGTGAAAAAGGTGATTGGTGTTGTCAGCGGTAAAGGCGGCGTGGGTAAATCCCTCGTGACTTCCATGATGGCAGTGATTTTGAACCGTCGGGGATATCATACCGCCATTTTGGATGCAGACGTTACCGGCCCTTCTATTCCCAAGTGCTTTGGAGTAAAGCAGCAAGTGCTGGGAACCGAGCAGGGGATTATCCCGGCTACTACCAAAACCGGTATCGATATGATTTCCGTGAACCTTTTGCTGGAGGACGAAAGTGCTCCTGTGGTATGGCGCGGCCCCGTTATTGCCGGAACCGTCAAGCAGTTCTGGACGGACGTGATTTGGAAAGACGTGGATTATATGTTTGTGGACATGCCTCCCGGAACCGGTGATGTGCCCCTGACGGTGTTCCAGTCTTTGCCGCTGGATGGCATTATTATTGTTACTTCCCCCCAGGAACTGGTATCCATGATTGTTTCCAAGGCTGTGGGAATGGCACAGATGATGGATATTCCCGTTTTGGGCTTGGTGGAAAATATGAGCTATGTCCAGTGTCCCGACTGCGGCAAAAAGATTCATCTGTATGGCGAAAGCCATGTGGATGAGGTTGCCGCCAAGTATCACATTCCCGTTCTGGGCAAAATGCCCATTGATCCGGCTATTGCTATGAACTGTGATAAGGGATTGGTAGAACTGGTGGAAGCTCCCTGGCTGGACACCGCGGCGGATGCGGTGGAAGCAGCAGCTCCCAAGCGCGGAAGAGTGGAATAAGATTTTTCTATAATATTTAGGAAAAGAAAAGCTCCCGGATTTTTTCCGGGAGCTTTTGTGCTGTGTGATTTATTTTGAAAACAGCCTTTGCAGCATGTCGGGGATTTGTGACAGAGAAGTACATACTCCGTCGGCCTCATTGGGACATTCCCGATGTACCAGGATGGTTTTCATATCGGCAGCCTGTCCACCCTTGATATCTGCCTTTGGGTTATCCCCAATCATCACTGCGGTTTGTGGAAAACCCGCTTCTTTTCGGGCTATGGCGAACAGCTCTGGACTGGGCTTTTCTTTTCCCGCCAGCGCCGAAATGGTCATGCCATCTAAATAAAAAGAGAGTCCCAACTTTTCTATTATATCAGGAAGTTCGGGGTAGTTGTTGGAAAGCAGATGGTTTTTCCATCCCAGCCTGCGGCATTCTTCCAATACGGAAATGGTATCCGGGTATAGGTGATAGAAGTGGGGAGTCAGGATATATTTTCGGACAGAGTGGGAAACTCGAAGAGATGCATCTTCCGGAAGCCCCAGGGAGCGGGCCGTTCTGTAAAAATGTTTTTCCATGAACGCCCACCACAGTTCCGGAGTGGAAAGGGCAGAGGAATCAAGATGGGGAAGGTCCCAGGGGTAGCCCGTCTGCATATAGGGCCGTACTTCTTCCAGAGTGATGTCTTCTCCTGCCGGTTCGTCGGTAATAGCCCGCCACATGGAACTGCTCCAAAGATGATGGCAATAAACCAATGTGCCGTCGAAATCCCAGAACAGAACCTTATTCTCCATAAAGCTTCCTCAAATCCTGTAGGTCATAGGGGGTCTGCTGGTAAACATAATAGTTGAGCCAGTTAGAGAGAAGCAGGTGGCCATTGCTCCGCCAGGTGAAGGGTGGGGTCTCGCTGGGGTCATCATTGGGGAAATAGTTGTAGGGGACTTTGGGGTTCAGGCCCTTGTTGACATCCCGGAAGTACTCCTTGGCCAAGGTATCCCGGTCGTATTCTGCATGACCGGTGACAAAAATTTGGCGTCCGTCTTTAGAAGCAATAATATGTAAGCCCGCCCGGCGGGAGATGGAGAGGATTAGCAGTTCGGGATGCTTTTCGATATCTTCCCGGCGGACTTCCGTATAGCGGGAATGGGGTGCATAATAGTTATCATCAAAGCCGCGCATGAGCGGATGATAAGGAGCCAGTACCCGGTGATTATAAATACCGCTGAGTTTTTCGGGAAGCATGTATTTTTGAATCCCGTAATGGTAATAGAGTCCAGCCTGTGCTCCCCAACAGATATGCAGGGTGGAATAGACATTGGTTTTTGTCCATGCCATAATGCGGCACATCTCTTCCCAGTAATCCACTTCTTCAAATTCCAGCTTTTCCACCGGTGCGCCAGTGATAATCATTCCGTCAAACACTTCATCCTTTAAGTCGTCAAAGGTTTTATAAAAGGTATTCAGATGGACAGAAGAAGTATGCTTGGAAACATGGGTGGCCATGAGCATCAGTTCCACATCTACCTGAAGAGGTGTGTTGCTCAAAAGCCGGAGCAGCTGGGTTTCCGTTTCAATTTTAGTAGGCATCAGATTGAGAATCACAATTTTCAGCGGACGGATGTCCTGCTTCATGGCACGCTCATGGGTCATCACAAAGATATTCTCAGACTCCAGTACCTCGATAGCTGGCAGGGATGCTTGAATACGAATGGGCATATCATTCCCTCCTTTATAGATGCACATTATAATAGGTATAGATAGAACGTTCTCAGTATAGCAAAAAACGAAATATGGAGCAAGTAGTTGCTGATATAAGGACAGGTAAGGGGTTTGTCTATTGGTAGTAAACAATTGTGGATAAATTGTGAATAAAACAAGCGAAATTCACAAACCGAGTAAAACGGCGAAAAAAGATGAAAAAAGGCGTTGACAGGAGAGAAAAAGCGTGGTAGAATAGTCAAGCGCTCAAC
>OBYM01000594.1_pt1 | contig 18903 bp, 17 predicted proteins | sample 1538191 | NCBI WGS metagenome assembly OBYM01 (sample SAMEA2580165, study PRJEB22360) | human gut metagenome | biome: human gut; feature: human-associated habitat; material: faeces | place: Denmark | collected 2008/2010 | reverse complement strand
GAAAATACCAGAATGGCCCCCGGGCGGTGCGCCCCGGCGGTCAGCCGGGTAAATTCCAGCTTGGCCTTCCGGACCCCGGTCCGCTCCCGCCTGACGACGAACACTTTGTTTTTACGGCTGTCCTTGAACAGCAGATCTTCCCATACCGCCTGCTCCGGGGGTGTGCCGTGGACCTGGGCCAGGTACTCTTTCACAAAGGTCCCTGCTTGAATTTCCCGGGAAAGCATGGCGGCAGCCTTGGATGTGCGGGCGTAGACCATGACCCCGCCGACATTTTCGTCCAGCCGGTGGACCGGGTAAAATTCCCCGCCCAGCTGGGCTTTCAATGCCTCCGGCACGCCGATTTGGGAATCCAGTCCCACGGGCTTGATGCAGACGCACAGCGCCTCGTCCTGATATAAAATGTCCATAGGGGACCTCCTGATGCTCGCTTTTTCCTGTTTTTATATTCTAACAGCCCCGGCGGAAGAATGCAACCCCTTGCATTTTCTGCCGTTTTTTCGTATAATAGAGGGAAGAAAGGATGAATCGAAATGACCACGAAAGATTATCAAAGAAAGCGGCCTCTGGCCATTTTCCTGGGCTATTTCCGGCGGCACAAGGGGCTTTTTTCCATGGACATCCTCTGCGCCACCGTCATTGCCCTCATTGACCTGGCCTTCCCCCTGGTGACCCGGACGGCCCTGTATGACCTGCTGCCCAACGAAAAATACCGGCTGTTTTTCACCATCATGGCCGTGGTGGTGGCCTGCTACCTGTTCCGGTCCTTCCTGAATTACATCGTCTGCTACTATGGCCATACCTTCGGCATCCGGGTGGAGGCGGACATCCGGGAGGACCTGTTCCGGCATATGCAGGAGCTGAGCTATGACTTTTACGACCAGAACCGCACCGGTGTGCTGATGAGCCGCCTGACCAGTGACCTGTTTGACCTGACGGAGTTGGCTCATCATGGCCCGGAGGATCTGCTTACGTCCATTCTGACCATCTGCGGAGCGCTCATCGTCATGGGCCGTATCCAGTGGCGGCTGGCGCTGATGGTGGGCATGATGATTCCGATTTTCGTCATTGTTGTGTTCGCCATGCGTTCTTCCATGCGGAAGGCCTCCGCCGGGGTAAAGCAAAAGACGGGGCACATCAACACGGAAATTGAAACCAGCATCTCCGGCTTCCGCACTGCCAAGGCCTTCGCCAACGAAGAAGCGGAGACGGAGCGGTTCCGGGCGGCCAACGAGGTGTTCAAGACCTCCAAGCGGTCCTTTCACAAGGCCATGGGCCGGTTTTCCAGCGTCATGGAATTGCTGCTGTGCAGCCTGAACGTCATCGTCATCGGCTACGGTGGCTATCTGACCATGAAGGGCCAGATGGATTACCGGGACTTGTTGACGTTTTCTTTGTATATCGCTTCCTTCATCAACCCCATGCGGAAGCTGGCCAACTTCTCCGAGCTGTTCGCCAACGGCTTTGCGGGCCTGAACCGGTTCGTGGAGCTCATGCGGACGGAGCCGACCATTCAGGATGCGCCCGACGCCAAGCCTCTGACCAACGTCCGGGGACGTATCGATGTGGACGACGTGTCCTTTGCTTATGACGGGGACCTGGATGTGCTGCACGATGTGTCCCTGAGCGTGGAGCCGGGGGAGACGGTGGCCATCGTCGGCCCTTCCGGCGGCGGAAAGTCTACGTTATGTCAACTGATTCCTCGGTTTTATGATGTGACCGGCGGAGCCATCCGTATTGACGGCCAGGATGTCCGGTCCGTGACCCAGCGGTCCATCCACGAAAATCTGGGCATCGTCCAGCAGGATGTGTTCCTGTTTGCGGACACAATTTTCGAGAACATCCGCTACGGCAAGGACGATGCGACCTTTGAGGAAGTTGTGGAAGCAGCAAAAAAAGCCGAAATTTACGAGGATATTCAGGCCATGCCCCAGGGCTTCGAGACCTTCGTGGGGGAGCGGGGGACCCTGCTTTCCGGCGGGCAGAAGCAGCGCATTGCCATTGCCCGTATTTTCCTGAAAAACCCGCCCATGCTGATCCTGGACGAGGCTACCTCGGCCCTGGATTCCGTCACGGAGGCGAAGATCCAGCGGGCCTTCGATGCCCTGGCCAAGGGCCGCACCACCCTGATCATTGCCCACCGGCTCAGCACCATCCGCTCGGCCAACCGTATCGTTTCCATCGCCGACGGCCACATTACCGAATGCGGCACCCACGAGGAATTGCTCAAAAAGGACGGCGTGTACGCCGGCCTGTACAAGACCCAGAACGCCCTGGCGCTGGAAGCGCTGCAGTAAAATCTTCGGCCGCTCTGCAAAAAACGCAGAGCGGCCAAAATTTTATCTTTTTTCGCCCCAGGATCTCAGGGCCAGCACGATGCCAAAAAGCAGGGTGCAGATGCCCAGAAAGAGGATGAAGCCCGTGAACCCGGAAGCCACGTTCCAGGCGGTAGTGTCGATCCTGTCCAATCCGGAAGCGGCGAACCCGGACTGACGGTTCCGTTCATTCAGAATGGATTGGGGGACGCCCCCGGATGTGGTCCAGCCGCCGTAGGACGTGCCTGTCCCGCTGAAGATCATGGCCCTAAACATCCAGCGGCCCAGAAAGCCCATGGCGGTCATCAGCGCCCCGCCGATGGCCACACGCAGACCGTAGAGCCAGCCGAATTTCCTGACCATGTTCATCATATATAAACATGAATTTTGGCATTTCTACAAGTACCAATATGAGTGCATTCCACATAAATATGTTTTGGAATTTTTCGGCATTTGCTTTATTGCATTGTAAATATTTAAGTAATCCCCAAACCCCATTCCAATACAAATAATTCCAAATAAACCCAATCCAACAAATTGCGGAAATATCAAAAATAAAATATAGGGAATTATGCCAAGGATAAGATTCGGGCACAAGCACATAAAAATAAAACGCCCTTTACTCATATCCTCTGTTCCTACCGCAAACATCAACCCATGTGCCAAATCATTATACATATATACATCTTTTTTATAACATATTGCATGCAGCAATTCATGTGGCAACAGAGATAATCCGCCACAAATTCCACCGATCATCATCCATATTGCATTATCAGGAATATATTCTATTCCCAATATTAGAAACGGAATTGCGAATATACCCATTATCAAAACACATCCCACATTTGCAATGAATGATAATTTCTTCGTATCCTCTGGTTCTTTAAACGGAGTTGCATTCGGATGATGTTCCTTGTATGGAAGACTACGCTCATCTCCATTATATTTGCCGGCATAGTGAAGAATCATATTCTTCTCCTCTCCATAAACTTCAAAGTTTCTGTTCCTTACAAACCTCCGATTTGTAAAACACATTCTTTTCCGGTGTATACAATCTCTTTTCACTCAGGTTTCTATAGAACACCTCCTGGGCGCATCTTAGCAAAATTGCCGGTTGCACCACAACCAGCCTTGGCTGGAATCTGTGCAACCGGCAGTTGCTTTTTCAAAAAGGGCCGTTTTTACATCTTTTCCGGGGCCTCGAAGCCCAGAATGGAGATGCAGGTCTCCAGAATATTCTTGGCAAGGCCGATAAGGGCAATGTAGCCCGCCTGCTTTTCCTTGTCCTCCTCGCCCAGAATGCGGGTCTCGTGATAGAACTTGTTCACGCACCCGGCCAGCTCGTAGATATAGGCGCAGATCAGGTTGGGGGAGGCGGTCCGCAGGGCGCTTTCCAGGGTGGGGGCCAGACGGGTGACGGAGAGCATCAGGTCCTTGGCACTGTCGTTGACGGGGGCCTGAATGGGCAGATGCTCCCAAGCGCCGTACTTGGCCAGGATGGACTTCACCCGGACGATGGTGTAGAGGATATAGGGGCCGGTGTTGCCCTCGAAGGCGGCGAACCGCTCTAAGTCGAAGTTGTAGTCCTTGGTGGGCTGATTGCTCAGGTCGCCGTATTTCAGGGCCGCCAGGGCGATGATGTGAGTGGTGTTCTCCACTTCGTTTTCGTCCACGATCTTGTTTTCCACCACTTTGGCCCGGACGAAATCGGTCATTTCCTTCACCAGCTGTTCCAGCCGGAGAACGCCGCCGTCCCGGGTCTTGAAGGGCTTGCCGTCAGCACCGTTCATGGTGCCGTGGCCAACGTGTTCCAGCTCCGTCTCCGGCTTCACGATGCCCGCCTTCCGGGCGGCCCGGAAAATCTGCTCAAAATGCAGGTTCTGCCGCTTATCGGTGACGTAGAGAATTTTATCCGGGTCCCAATCCTGCATCCGCTGGACCATGGTGGCCAGGTCCGTGGTGGCATAGATGGAGGAGCCGTCGGATTTCACCAGAATGACAGGCGGGATTTCCTTTTTGTCTCCCGGCTCGGCCACGGGAATGACCCAGGCTCCCTCGCTGGGGACGGCCAGGCCCTTGGCCTTCAAATCGGCCACCATGGCGGGGATGTAGGGGTCGGCATCGCTTTCACCCAGCCACTTTTCAAAATGCACGTCCAGGCTGTCGTAGACCCGGTGCAGATCGGCCAGAGAAATGCGCATGATGTGCTGCCAGATGGCCCGGTAGCCCCGGTTGCCCTGCTGCAGGGCGTAGGTGGCGGCGTGGGCCCGTTCGGCAAACTCCGCATCGGTCTTTTTTCGGGCGGAGGCGGCAGGATAGATTTCTTCCAGTTCCGTCAGGGTGAAGGGGGCTTCCGCTGGGTATTCGCCGGTGAAGTCCGGGTCAAAATAGGGAAGATTCGGCTGCCGGTCCTGCAATTCGGCGATGATGAGGCCCATTTGCAGGCCCCAGTCGCCCAGATGAACGTCGCCGATGGCGTTGTAGCCCATGAACGTGTGGAGCCGCTTCAGGCTCTCGCCGATGATGGCCGGGCGCAGGTGGCCGATGTGCAGAGGCTTGGCCACGTTGGCACCGCCGTAATCCACCACCACGGTCTTGCCGGTGCCGGATTTCTCTACGCCGAAGTCTGGGGCGGTCCGCATTTGTTCCAGATAGCCCGCCAGGAAGCTGCCGGAGAGCCGCAGGTTGATGAAGCCGGGCATGACGGCCTCCGCCAGGGAGAAGTCCTGAGCGTCCAGTTCGCCAACGACCTTCTGTGCGATCTGAATGGGGGCGCAGTGGTAGGCCTTGGCGGCGGCCAGCGCACCGTTGCATTGGTATTCGCACAGGTCCGGCCGGTTGGACACGGTCACTTTGCCGTAAGAAGCCTCGTAGCCGGCCTTTTCGAAGGCCAGGCCCATTTTGTCGGAAATATAATCAAGGATACGTTCCATGGTGTCACCTCAAATAGATTTGGTTTTGGGTAGTAAAGCGGGAAAGCCCCTCCCGCTTATTTCTTTGCGGGAGGGGAGGAGATGTCAGCGCATTTCTCTGGAGGAGAGGTACTTGCGGACCATCAGGGCCACCTTGAACACGATGGCGTGGTCGAAGAGCCGCAGGTCCAGGCCGGTGAGCTTCTTGATTTTTTCCAGCCGGTATACCAGCGTGTTCCGGTGGACGAACAGCTTCCGGGAGGTCTCGGACACGTTCAGGTTGTTCTCGAAGAACTTGTTGATGGTGAACAGGGTCTCCTGGTCCAGAGATTCGATGGTGTTCTTCTTGAACACCTCGGAGAGGAAAATTTCGCACAGGGTGGTAGGCAGCTGATAGATCAGACGGCCGATGCCCAGGTTCTCATAATTGATGATGGACTTCTCGGTGTCAAAGACCTTGCCTACTTCAATGGCGGTCTGGGCTTCCTTATAGGAGTCGGCCAGGGAGCGCAGATGCTCGGAAATGGTGCCGATGCCGATGACGGTCCGGACAAACAGCTCATTGCGGAGGGTGTCTTCAATCTTCTTGGCCATCCGCTCCAGATCTTCCTCCGTGGTGGAGCCGTTGATCTGCTTGACCACGGCCACGTCGGTCTCGTTGATGCTCAGGACGAAATCCTGCAGACGGTCCGGGAACAGGTTTGTGACTACATCCAGGGTGCCAACATCCGTGTGGCCCACCTGACGGACTAGAAACACGGCCCGGGGGGACTCGGTGGAGAAGTGCAGCTCCTTGGCCCGAAGGTAAATATCGCCGGGGAGGATGTTGTCCATGATGATGTTCTTGACGAAGGTGCCCCGGTCATGCTTTTCCTCATAGAAGGCCTTGGCCTCGCTGAGGGAGATGTAGGCAAGGTTGCAGTAGGTCTTGGCCTGCTCGTCCTCGCCGGTGCAGAACACGGCGTACTCAAAGGCGTTGTTGCCGTTGACCAGGGACCGGAAGTACCGCTCCCGGTAGAACAGGCACCCGTCGGTGCTGTCGGCGATGCGGCCTACGGCATCGGGCCAGCGCTCACCCTGCAGCGTCAGGTCGGTGCTGGACACCACGAAGCCCTCGGCATCGATGACGCCGAACTCCCGGTCGGTCACATCTTTAAGCTGGACCATTACACTTTGAAAAACACTGTTGGACATCATTCCATCCTCCCAAATCTATATACTGTCTCGTGGATGATTTCACAAATTAGCATCTATATTATATACAAAGATTCGGCAATATGCAAGTGGTTTTTGGGATTTTCTTGTGGCCTCTGTCGAAAAATTCGGCGTGTTGCCTAAGGGAGCCAAGAGAAACACGAAAAATGCTCCGTTTCTTGGTGATTTTTACACCGGATTTTGACCATCCAGGGCCTGAATTTCGTTTTCCGTCAGCGCTCTGGCCTGTCCACGGGGCAGATCGCCCAGGGAAAGGGGCCCTTCGGAGCGTCGTTCCAGGTAAGTGACGAAGTGCCCCCGGCTGGCCAGCATCCGCCGGACCTGGTGATATTTGCCTTCGCAGACTGTTACGAGGCTTTCTCCGTGGCCCAGAGGTTCCAGCTTGGCGCTGAGGCAGACCGTGCCGTCCTTCAGGACAAGACCGGCGGCAAAGGCGGCCACATCGTCCGCCGTGGTGTCTCCCTCGTGGCGGGCAAAATAGACCTTGGGGACTTGTTTTTTCGGGGAAATGAGCCGGTGGAGCAGGTCGCCGTCATCGGTGAAAAGCAGCAGACCCTCGGTGTCCTTGTCCAGCCGTCCCACGGGCCGCAGGCTGGCGCGGAGGGACGGGGGCAGGTAGTCCATGACCGTGGGGCCGGGGTCCTCCGTGGCGGTGACGCACCCGGCGGGCTTGTTGAGCATCCAGACCTGCCGGGCGGGCCGGCCGATGGGTTCTCCGTCCAGGGTCAGGGTGTCTTTGGCCGGGTCAATATGCCGGGAACCGTCTTTTTCCACAAGTCCATTGACCTGTATCCGTCCGGCCTTCAGAAGTGCCTTTACGGCGGAGCGGGTACCGGCTCCGGCGTTGGCGAGGGTTTTGTCCAGTCGTTCCATGGGACCTCCGTTCTAACGTCCTCCGGCGGCGCATAGAGTGCCAATGAAAGGAGGAATACGCATTGCTGGTGATGACTGCGAAATTGGATAAAAAGCGGATATTGGTGGTCGTTCTGGTGCTCATCGCCGTGGCGGTGGCGCTGGTATTGCTGCTGGGCAGCGGCGAGGAGGCACAGGCCACGGCGGCGCCGTCTCTGTCCGCCAACGAGGGCCGGGTGGCCTACCTGAAGGAGCGGGGCTGGGAGGTGGCGGCCACGCCGGTGGAGTCCGGCCAGGTGCGGCTCCCCAAGGAGGCGGACCCGGTCTATGACCGGTATCTGGCCCTGCAGAAGAGCCAGGGCTTCGACCTTGCGTCCTACGCCGGAAAGACCGTCATGCGCTATGTGTACCAGGTGACCAATTATCCCGGCGGGGGTACGGAGCCGGTGTACGCCACCCTGCTCATCTACAAAAATCAGGTCATCGGCGGGGACGTCACGGACACCTCTGCCAAGGGCCAGGTCCGGCCGCTGGAAAAGCCCACAACGCCCAGCACGTCCCAGACGACCCTGCCCACGGAGACCACCGTAGCGCCTTCGGAATAAGCCTATTTTACCATGGCCGGCGGGACTTGACAAGTGGGGAAAAGGGTGCTATACTGACGACAACCGAATAGAGTCGATCTTCAGGGCAGGGTGAAATTCCCGACCGGCGGTAAAGTCCGCGAGCGCCTTTGGTGCTGAATCGGTGCAACTCCGATACCGACAGTAAAGTCTGGATGGAAGAAGATACGCAAGGGGTCTCTTTGCGATTATTTTCACGCCCTGGGTGTATTCCCAGGGCGATTTTTTTACCTATGAGGTGGTCAAAAATGAATCTTTGGGAACAAATCACGTCGAATCTGGCCTTTGTTGGGGTCAGCATTCTCATCATTGTGGCGCTGGCGCTGCTGGCCCGTCTTGCCGAGCATTTTCTGCCGGGGAAGCGGAAGATCAGCCCCGCCCGCCGGGTGAGCATCATCGGCATCTGTGCCGCCATTGCCGCCGTGCTGCACATGCTGGACTTCCCGCTTCCCTTCCTGGCGCCGGGCTTCTATAAATTGGACTTTTCCGAGCTGCCCGTGATGCTATGCGGCTTTTATGTGGGACCCTCAGCAGCGGTGGCCTGCGAGGCTGTGAAGATCGTCCTCAAGCTGCTCTTCAAGAGCACCAGCACCGCTTTTGTGGGCGATCTGGCCAACTTCGTGGTGGGCTGCTCCCTGGTGCTTCCGGCCACTATTTTCTACAGGGCCAACAAGAGCAAGCACGGGGCGGTCATCGGACTGGTCATCGGCACAGCCTGTATGACCGTGTTCGGCAGTGCTTTCAATGCCATTTACCTGCTGCCCAAGTTCGCCGAGCTGTACGGAATGCCCCTGGATACCATCATCGCCATGGGCACGGCCATCAACGGCTCCATTCATAATGTGACCACCTTCGTGTTCTGGGCGGTGGCCCCGCTGAACCTTTTGAAGGGTGCGGTCATTTCCGTGCTGACCATGCTCCTTTACAAGCGGGTGGCCCGACCCCTGTTCGCCGCAGGCGAAAAATAAAAATTCCCCCAAAAAATCAAGAACCGCTCCCCGGATACTCAGGGAGCGGTTTTCGCATTCTGGCTTTTTTACTTTTTCTGATAGTAGCTGTCCAGCCACCAGAGGAAGCCGTTGGAATTTTCTTCCACGGGGCGGCGGGTGCCGTCCGGGTAGACCACGGAGACCACGCCTGCTTCATAGGTGTAACAGCCGCTGCATTCCCGCTCCTCGCCGGTCAGGAAGTTCCGGTAATAGCGGTGAATGACATCGGTGTCCTGGTCGTAGAGATACCGTTTCAGTGCGGTACGATACTGCCAAAGTTCCTCGGTATACTTATTTTCTTCCAGATAGGCCAGGGTCACGCCCGGCTGGCCCAGGACGTCGGAGAAAAATCCCTGGGGAGATTTTCCACCCATCAGGTCCGGGGTCTCCCAGTATGTTTCCATTTCCTCCTGGGTGATCTGCCGGGTGACGGTCCAGGCAACGGCCACATTGGAGACGATGCTGAAAGTGACGCTTTCGGTATCGCCCGCCGGCAGGTCTTTTACCAGCAGGTCCAGGCGGTTTTCCGGCACATAAAGCCGGTAAATGCCGTCAGTGTTTTCATCCACACCGGCCAGGAAGAACAGGCAGTTTTCAAAATAGGCCGGTTGGGAAATCCGGGAGAAGGAGTCCGTGTAAAGGGCCTCCGGCGCAGCACCCTCGGCGTAGGGCAGCTTCCAGAGGGTGCTTTGGTCCTCGGAGACGGCGGCGCAATACTCCGTGTTCGCTGGCCTGACCTCGTACATTTTTTCTTCGCTGAGGGAGCGCAGATATTTGTCGTTTTTGTCCAGCAATACCACACGGCCCAAAGTGTCCGAGGGCAGGTCAAAGACGGTAAGCGTGCGCTCATACACCAGGGTATAAGATTCCTTGCTGTTGGGGCCATAAACCGCTTGCGTGTCCAGCCAAAGTTCCCCATAGGAGTCTTTTACGGGACAGGCGATCTCCTCGGAAAAGAAGGATTCATAGGATTTTACCGGTTCCGCGGGGAGTGTCGTGGGGGCGGTGGCGGGAGGTGCGGTCGGCTCCGTCCTGGGGGCAGTGGTAACGGATGGGGCGGGTTCGGTCCCGGCGGTGGTCTCCGCCGGAGCGGCCGCACAGCCGGAAAGCAGCAGCATGGCCAGGACCAGGGTAAACAGCTTTTTCATAGGGAAACCTCCTTATAATTTCGTTCTGGGGTATGTTTACTTCTTCTGATAGTAGCTGTCCAGCCACCAGAGCTGGTAGTTCATATCCTCATCGCTGGTGCGCATACTGCCGTCTGGGTAATAGACCCGTGGGTACAGACTCCAGGTGGGGTAGCCGTAGGCCTCCCGGGTCTCGCCGGTGAGGAAATCCGCGTAATACCGGAAGATGGAGTATTTGCCCTGATCTTCGTAGAGCAGACCATCCAATTCACGCTCATACCGGTGCATCCATTCCCGGTTGGGGCCATCCTTCAGGTCAGCAACTTGGATATCCGGGTTCTCGGACATCTCTTGGCAGAATTCATGGGGGGTACTTCCGCTGATCGGCCCCGGTGTCTCCCAGTATTCTTCCATTTGCGCTTCCGTGATCTTGTAGTAGATCTCCCAGGCAACAGTTACGTTGGAGATAACATCATACGTTACGTCCAAATCGCCGGTCATGGGCGGCAGGTCCTTTACCAACAGGTCCAGGCGGCCCTCCGGCATATAGAGCCGGTAGATACCGTCGGTATTTTCATCCACACTGGCCATAAAGAACAGGCAATTTTCAAAGAAATAGGGGTGGGAGATTCGGGAGAAGGCATCTGTGTAGAGGACCTCCGGCTGGGTGTTTTCGGCGTATGGCAGCTTCCAGAGAATACGCAGGTCCTCAGAGAGGGCAACGCAGTACTCTGCCGTTGCGGGCTTGACTATGGACATTTTCTCATCGCTGAGGGCACGCACAAGATTGTTCTTTGCATCGAGCAGGACGACTTGGCCCAACAGTTCCGGGTCCAGCGGATATACTTCCAAGGAGAAATCGTCAACGCGTATGTAAGACAGATCATCGCTCGGTCCATATATCCGAACATTGCCAAAGAACAGTCGTCCGTCTTGCTCCTCCACCGACCGCACGATCTCCTGGGAGAAGAAGGTGTCGTAAGGCACTGCCGGTTCCGTGGGAGCGGTGGTGGGGACCGTTGTCGGCTCGGTGGCCGGCTCCGTTGTGGGGGCAGTGGTAACGGATGGGGCAGGTTCGGTCCCGGCGGTGGTTTCCGCCGGAGCGGCCGCACAGCCGGAAAGAAGCAGAACGGCCAAACCCAGAGCAAACAGCTTTTTCATGGGAAAACCTCCTTAGAATTCAAATGCATCGATATTTATTCGATCATCTTCACCTATACAGTACCGGATTTCAATGACTTTGTCAAGAAAATGTGGTTACAACTAAAAAATTCTATTTTTTAGACAAAAAACCGCCTGGATTCGGCAATTCTGCCGAATCCGGGCGGTCAAATTAGGAGGATTTACCGGCGGGCGCTGGCCACCAGAGACAGCAGGGCATCGGCGTTGGTGTCCAGGAAGTTCCGGTAGCCGCAGAAGCCCTCTCCCGGGGCGCAGCAGACCTCCCGGCGCATCCGGGGGCATCCGCCGCCGCAGAAGGCTTTCCAGCGGCAATTTTCGCACAGACCGGGCATTTCCGTGGGGCGGCGAAGAAAATCGGTCATTTTTTCGCTGCCCAGCAATTCCGGCAGGGTGCTTTGGCATAAATTGCCCAGGGCATAGGCTTCCAGGCAGTAAAAATCGCAGGGGTACACGCTGCCGTCGGCCTCCACCACGATTTGGGGGCTGCATTGGCCGCCCATGCCGCAGGTGCCGGAGGTCCCGTAGGCCAGCCGGTTCAGCACGTCGTCAAAGAGCTTCACGCTCCGGTACCGGCCCGCCCGGTAGTCCGCCAGCCATAAGGGGAACAGCCCATTGTAGAAGGCGGCGAACCGTCTGGGGGTCAGGGTATAGAGACTTTCGCCTGCCAGGGGGGCCAGGCAGGGAGTGAACTGCACATATTCGATACCCAACTCGCCCAGCCGCTTCCAGACCTGCCGGGGATGCCGGGCCACGGGGTTGGTGAGGGTGCAGAGCACATTGAAGGAGACCCCGGCCTTTTGTAAATTGGCAATGGCCGTCTCCACCCGGCGGGTCGTGCCTTTCCCTGCAATATCGACTCTGGCTGCGTCATGGTATTCCGGCAGAAGGTCATAGGAAATGCCCACAAGAAAGTTGTGCTTTTTCAGAAAAGCGCACCATTCTTCATCCAGATGCAGCCCGTTGGTTTGGAGCGTGTACTGCAAGCGGATGTTTTTGGGCCACTGACCGGTCAGGTCTATGACCGTCCGGAAGAAGTCCAGCCCCGCCAGGGTGGGTTCGCCCCCCTGAAAGGCCAGGGTGACGGTGTCTCCCGGCTGGGCGCTTTTCCGGACGCTTCCCAGGCAGTCCCGGAGGGTCTCCGGACGCATTTTGCCGAAGGAAGCCGTTTCCCGCTGAGCGGCCTCGTCCCAGTAAAAGCAATACCGGCACCGCAGGTCGCACCCGGCGGAGGCGGGCTTTATCATGACGCAGAATTGACTCATTTTAACACTTCGCTTTCTCTCCCGGCATCGTATCTTCGTTGATCTGAATGGCATGGTTGAAATGTTTCTGATCGTACTTGAGAATCAGGCCCTTTGAATCCGGGCTGTCCCACAGATAACCAAACTCGTTGGAGGCGGTCACCGGATCGTAGAACGCGCTGAAGGGGGCGTTGTGACGGACAATCCTCTTTGACGCCCAAACCGATTCCCGGCACAAAGGACGCTCCTGCACTGTGATTTCTTGGGTGAATTATAGCATAAGCCGGTGATAAAGTCAAAATCCCCCCCAAAAGTTCCGGGAGGGGAATGTTCTTCTCCCAGAATACCGGGTTGCGGGAGTTCCCTTTTCGGCAGTTTATCGGCACGGGCCTTGGCGTCCTCGCAGAGGCTGTCCAGAACCGGGTTGGGATCGAAGCCCTCCCACAGGGGGATACGTCTGCCCTTGGCAAGGGAAGCCTTGCCGCCCTTGATGTACGGGTGGTCGTCCTGGTGGTCAGTGTCGGCCACCGGAGAGAAATTTACGAAAACTGACGCTTTTCCCTGTGTGCAGGGCATAAAAAGCCAAAAAGTCAAAAAAGAAACGCTGCATCTTTTCAGATGCAGCGTTTTTGCTGTGGTACACCGGAAGGGACTCGAACCCCCAACCCTCGGAACCGGAATCCGATGCTCTATCCATTGAGCCACCGGTGCATTTCCTAACAGCCCTAGTATTATAGCACCGGTTTTCCGATTTGTAAAGGGGGAATTTCAAAAATTTCCGAAGAAAGACGTTACTCCACGTTGGTCAGCAGGGAAATGAGCATTTCCACGCACTTTTCCATGTCCTCCACGGGGATATACTCAAAGCGGCCATGGTAATTGTCGCCGCCGGTGCAGAGGTTGGGGCAGGGGAGGCCTTCGTAGGAGAGCCGGGCTCCGTCGGTGCCGCCCCGGACCGGGGAGGTCTTGGCATCCATGCCCACGGCCCTCATGGCCTTCATGGCCCGCTCGACGATGTAGAAGCAGGGCTCGATCTTCTCCCGCATATTATAGTAGCTGTCCTTCACGGTCAGGGTGACGGTACCTTCTCCGTACTTCCGGTTCAGGAAGTCGGCGGCAGCGGCCATGATCTCTTTTTTCTCCGTGAATTTGCCCATGTCATGGTCCCGGATGATGTAGCGCAGCCGGGCATGCTCCACGCTGCCCTCCATGTCCGTCAGGTGGAGGAAGCCCTCGTAGCCCTCGGTATATTCGGGCTTCTGGGCGGCGGGCAGCAGGGACTGGAACTCCATGGCGATATACTGGGCGTTGACCATCTTGCCCTTGGCGGAGCCGGGATGGATGTTCAGGCCCTTGAAGTCCACGGTGGCACCGGCGGCGTTGAAGGTCTCGTACTCCATTTCGCCGATGAGGCCGCCGTCGCAGGTGTAGGCATAGTCGGCTCCGAAGCCGGGAATGTCGAATTTATCGGCGCCACGGCCGATTTCCTCGTCGGGGGTGAAGGCGATTTTCAGGGTGGCGTGCTTGATGCGGGCGGTTTTCAGATACTCTGCGGCGGCCAGAATTTCGGCCACACCGGCCTTGTCGTCAGCGCCCAGCAGGGTGGTGCCGTCGGTGACGACCAGGTGCTTGCCGTGGTGCAGGGACAGGGCCGGGTACTCGCTCTCCCGGAGATAAATGCCCTGTTCCTCGTTCAGGCAGATGTCGCTGCCGTCGAAGGGGACGATCTTCGCTTTGATGTTGGCGCCGCTGGCGTCCGGGGCCGTGTCCATGTGGGCGATCAGGCCGATGGCGGGCAGGGCCGGGTCTCCGGGAATGGAGCCGTACACATAGCCGTTTTCGTCGATGCGGGCATCTTCAATGCCCATTTCCAGCATTTCCTTCACCAGCTGCTCCCCCAGCAGACGCTGCTTGGGGGTGGAGGGGCAGGTTTCGGAAAATTCATCGGAGGTCGTCTCGTAGCTTACATAGCGCAGGAAGCGCTTCACAACAGATTCCATTGTTTTTGCTCCTTTTGTCGGGATTTGGAAAGAGCCGCCGCAAAGGCGGCGGCTCAAAAATTTGCTATCTTACTTCTTGGCGGAGTTGACCAGATCGGCGGTATCCTGAGCGATCATCAGCTCTTCGTTGGTGGGCACCACCCATACCTGGACCTTGGAGTCGGGGGCGGAGATGACCATTTCCTTGCCCCGGCACTTGTTCAGTTCCGGGTCCAGCTTCACGCCCATGAAGCCCAGGTAGTCGCAGACCATGGCCCGGACCAGACCGTCGTTCTCGCCCACACCGGCGGTGAAGGTCAGCACGTCGATGCCGTTCAGAGCGGCAGTGTAAGCGCCCACGTACTTGGCCACTTCGTAAGCGAACTTCTCCAGAGCCAGCTTGCAGTCCTCGTTGCCCTTGTCGGCGCCGTCGCCCAGGTCACGGAAGTCGGAGGACACGCCGGACATGGCCAGCATACCGGACTTCTTGTTCAGCATGGTCAGGCAGTCGTCCACGCTCATGTTGTACTTATTGCAGATGAACTGCACCACGCAGGGGTCGATGTCGCCGGAGCGGGTACCCATAGGCACACCGGCCAGAGGGCTCAGGCCCATGGAGGTGTCCATGCACTTGCCGTCCTTGATGGCGGACAGGGAGGAACCGTTGCCCAGATGGCAGTTCACCATCTTGAAGTTCTTCTTGCCGACCAGCTCTGCGGTCCGCTTGGCCACATACTTGTGGGAAGTGCCGTGGAAGCCGTAGCGGCGGATGTCGTCATTCTCGTAGTATTCCTTGGGAATGGCGTAGCGGTAAGCCTTGGGGGGCATGGTCATGTGGAAGGCGGTGTCGAACACGGCCACCTGGGGGGTGTTGGGCATGACCGCCTGGCAGGCCCGAATACCCATCAGGTTGGCAGGATTGTGGAGGGGGCCCAGGGGGATGCAGTCCTCGATGGCCTTGATGCAGGCATCGTCGATGATGCAGGAGTCGGAGAATTTCATGCCGCCGTGCAGGACCCGATGGCCCACGGCGTCAATTTCGTCCACGGACTTGATGACGCCGTCCACGGGGTCAACGAGAATGTCCAGAACGGCCGCAATGGCCTCGGAATGGGTGGGCATGGGGATGTCCTTGACGACCTTCTTGTCGCCGACCTTGTGGGTCAGGCGGCCGTCGATGTAAATACGCTCACACAGGCCCTTGGCGGACACGGCCCCGGTCTCCGGATCCATGAGCTGATACTTCAGGGAAGAACTGCCGGCGTTGATAATAAGAACGTTCATTTTGGAATTGCTCCTTCTAAAATATTAGTTTTCATTTTTTGCCGTTTGTGGTAAGATAGCCATAGCTACCGTTATTTTAACCCATTACGACGGATTTCTCAACCCCTGCGGCGAAATTTTTTCAAAAAGGCGGGATATTTATGGCCGTTACCGGCATCCTCTGCGAATACAACCCCTTTCACAAGGGCCACGCCAAGCAAATCCGGTACTTAAAGGACCGGGGGGACACGGTGGTGTGTCTGATGAGCGGAGATTATGTCCAGCGGGGCGAACCGGCGCTGCTGGACAAGTCCCTGCGGGCCAAAGCGGCTTTGGAGGCCGGGGCGGACCTGGTGCTGGAGCTGCCGGTGCAGGTGTCCTTGTCCTCGGCGGAGGGCTTCGCCGCCGGGGGGGTGGGCATTCTCTCCATACTGTGCGATACGCTGTGCTTCGGGGCGGAGCATCCAAAAGCCACGGACTTTTTCGCCACGGCGGAGGCGCTGCTGTCCAACCGGTTCTCGTTTTTCCTCCGGGAGGAACTGGCGGCGGGGGTATCTTTCCCCAGAGCCAGGCAGGCGGCCCTGGATCGGATGGGGGTGGAGTCCGGGCTACTGGTGTCGCCCAATGACATTCTGGGCGTGGAGTACGCCAAGGCCATTCTGGCCGGGGGAAAGCGGATGAAGCTGGAGCCCATTTTCCGGGGCGGGGATTATCACGCCGATGTTGCGGACCGGTCGGACCCTTCGGCCACGTCCCTGCGGAAATTATTCCGGGAGGGGGGCGACTGGACGCCTTATGTGCCGAATCCGGAGATTTTTCGTGGTGCAGCCCTGCATACGTTGGAGGCCGGGGAGCGGGCGGTGTTGGCAAAGTTAAGAAGCATGGACGAGGCGGAATTTGAAGCCCTGCCCTATGGCTCGGAAGGGCTGTGGCGGAAGTTCCGGACCGCCTGTGAGCAGGAGCGGACCATCGAGGACATTCTGGAAGCCACAAAATCCAAACGCTACACCCGGACCCGGTTGAACCGGATGCTGCTGTGCGCCTTTTTGGGGTTGACGGACCGGGACATGAAGCAGGCTGCCCCCTATGTGCGGCTGCTGGGCCTCAGCGAGGCCGGGGGCAGGGTGCTGCGGGCGCGGAAAAACAGCTTCATCGTCAACGCCGGGGAGCGGAAGCGCTGCCCCTACGAAGAACGGGAGCGAAAGTTTTCCGCTCTCTACGGCCTCTTTGCCTTGGATGCCACGGAGGGGCCGGTCCGCCGGGGGCAGGTGGTCTTTCCCAGCGGTTTTCCCTCTGTACAGGAACAAAAAGATGTGCTATAATGACACAATCCTTTAAGAAGGGAGCAATTCCGATGATCGAATCCAAAGCAATGGCCTATGTGAATATGTTTGGCGTACTGGGTGCGCTGGAAAATCTCTGCGTCATGGATAAACCTGCCAAGAAAATCCTGGCGGGACTGAAAAAACCCGTATCTCTGTGCTTCTCCGTGAAGGGCGGCCCCTGCGCCACCTTTCACTTTACCGCTTCCGGCTGCCGGATGGCGGAGGGGGATGAAAGCTGCAGCTGCAAGATGGTGTTCCCCGGCCCGGAGGCCTTCAATGCCCTCATTGACAAGTCCAAGCCCGGCATTCCCGCCAAGAATCCCGTGCAGGTCCTGTCCTTTCTGATGGGCCCCTTCACGGCCTTGACCAACCGGCTTACCGAACTGCTGCGGCCTGATGAAAAGGCTTTGAAGGACCCGGCATTCTTTGAAGAAAGCACCATTCTGACCATGTACACCATCGCCGGAGCCATTTCCGCCCTGGCCAACACGGACCCCATTTCCCGTATTTCTGCCGAGAACACCGTGGACGGAGAGGTGCAGTTGGGCATTGCCGATAAAGTGGCCGTGACCATTGCCGTCCGGAACCATCATTTCACCACCATCAAGGCCCCGTCTCGGAATCCCCGGGCCACCATGGAGTTCGCCAGCGTGGCTCTGGCCCACGACCTGTTCAGCGGCACCGCTGCCACCATGAACGAAATGTGCAAGGGCAACATCCGTCTGCGGGGTATGATCTCCATGGTGGACAACATCAACCGGATCTTGGACCGGGTGGGCAAGTACCTGGCGTAAGGAGGCAATTATGAGCAAGTATCCTGAATATGTACATACCAAAAGCCGGGAATGGTTCGACCGGGCACTGAACGTGATTCCCTCCGGCATTTACGGCCATCTTGGCCCCACGGAGGGCCTGTTCCTGCCCCTGGAAAAGTGGCCCCTCATCTCCTCCAAGGCCAAGGGGACCTATTTCTGGGACATGGACGGCAACAAATACTTAGACCTGATGTGCGCCTACGGTCCCAATGTGCTGGGCTATGGGGACCCGGACGTGGACCGGGCCGCCATGGAGCAGCTGCTTTCCGGCAACTGCACGACGGCGCCCTCCTATAAAATGGTAGAGTGTGCGGAAATGCTGGTGGACACCGTGGCCTGCGCCGACTGGGCCTTCTTCATGAAGAACGGCACCGACGCCACCACCTTCGGCATCCTGACCGCCCGTGCGGCCACGGGCCGGAAAAAGACCCTGTTCCTGAAGGGGTATTACCACGGCAATCAGCCTTGGGCCATGAAGGCCGATTATCCCGGCATCCTGCCGGAGGAAGTGGTGAATAATATCATTGTTCCCTGGTTTGACTTGGACGCTCTGGAAAAGGCCTGGACGGAAAGCAAGGGGGACATTGCGGCCCTCATCGCTCAGCCCTATGACCATGGCAATTTTGCTGACAATCGGGTAGCCACCAAGGAATATTGGAACGCCGTGCGGAAATTCTGCACCAAGCATGGCATTGTCCTCATTGTGGACGACGTGCGGGCGGGCTTCCGGCTGGACCTGGCGGGCAGCGACCATTTCTACGGCTTCGAGGCGGATATTATCTGCTTCTGCAAGGCCCTGGCCAACGGCTATAATATGTCCGCAGCCTGCGGCAAGGAATCCCTCCGCTCCGCCGCTTCCAGCCTGAGCTTCACCGGCTCCTACTGGATGAGCGCCGTGCCCTTTGCCGCCTGTATGGCCTGCATTGATAAAATGAAGGCCCTGGACACGCCAAGTCTGTTCCGGGAGACCGGCAAGAAAATCACCGACGGCTTCCAGGCTGCCGCCAAGACCCACGGCTTTGACCTGGGGGTCTCCGGTGAACCGGCTCTCTTTTATCTGCG
>OBYM01000593.1_pt1 | contig 18957 bp, 25 predicted proteins | sample 1538191 | NCBI WGS metagenome assembly OBYM01 (sample SAMEA2580165, study PRJEB22360) | human gut metagenome | biome: human gut; feature: human-associated habitat; material: faeces | place: Denmark | collected 2008/2010 | reverse complement strand
AAAGTAGTGTCAAAGACTAGAAGTCCTATTTATCGTACTTTAACCTTGTAGTCCTATTTATCGTACCTACAAACCGCCACCCACCTTCACCCTTTAGCAGTCCGCTTTATCGTACCTCTCACCCAACCCATAATTAGCATTATACACTATGTAATAATCATTCCTAATTTTACAAAAAGTACAATCTGTATTATTGACTTTATACACATTGTAAACTATAATATAATCATAGGGAACGGAAGGCACGAATGATGCTCCTAAGCCGTGGTCGGGCGCGTGAAGCGTTACGGATAGGTTTGCGTGACTGCTAGCTCATTTCCTTCCGTCACCCTTAACATGGTAGAACTCTTTAAGAGTAACGGAAAACTGGTCATTGGACGTTAATGGGGTTGTGCCCATTTCTACCACCACGGTTCAAACTATGAGCTTCATCCGGTGTAAAAGCCATAGAGCCGCGCTAACACGCCTGTTAGCTTGATGGTTATATAGGTTTGTCATTTCTCCTACTCCCACCATCCAAAAGGACAGCGCAAGATGTTCGCAATCCAAGTTAATTGGAACGCTAACTCTAAGCATAATGGTCGAGTCCTCGGCTTAATATTAAATATGAAAGGAGTGTATTACAATGTCAATGTGGTGGGATTTAAAGAACACATTATCTTATAATGCGCTCTTTAATTTTGTAGTTGGTTCTCGTGGTTGTGGTAAAACTTATGGCTTTAAGAAATGGGCTGCTGAAGATTTTATCAAAAATGGGAATCAATTTATTTATATTCGCCGCTACAAAACAGAGATGAATAAGAAAGCCAAAGAAAATTTCTGGGCGGCAGTTGCTCACGAATTTCCTGACCATGAGTTAAAGGGAACGCCTGAAGGTGCTTACTATATAGACGGTAAACTTGCCGGACAAACTCGTTATATCTCAAGTGCAAAATCTGAAGAACTCCCACTTGTTAATAAAATCTGCTTTGATGAGTTTATTTCCATGGATGAAACCCATCATGGTTATCTTAAAGATGAAGTCACATTTTTCTGTGAACTCTATGAAACTATTGCTCGTATGCGCAGAGTGGTTGTATTTTTCTTTGGCAATGCTGTTACATGGGCAAACCCATATTTCACAGAATTCGATATTAAAAAGCCAATTAACAAAAAGCAAATTGCTACAACTAGAGATGGCTTAGTCTTAATCCAAATTGCTAACAATGAAGAATACATTGAAGCAAAAGAGAAAACTGACTTTGGTCGTTTGATGAAAGGCAGCAAGTTTGGTAAATACGCCGTTCACAATGAATTTTATCTTGATAGTGTAGTTGGCATTGCTAAGAAAACTCCTGAAGCTAAATATCAATTTGGTTTTAAGATTCATGATGATTATTTAGGCTTATGGGTAGACTTCTCTTCCGGTAAATGTTATCTTTCTAGAAAATACAGTCCAGGTAGTGGCGTGATTTATGCGTTGACAAATGATGACCATGATTATAACACCATTTTGATTGCACGCACTCCACGCCCTAACTGGTTATTATATATAATTAAACAATATCGGTTGGGGGGATTGTATTGTGAAGATGAAATAATTAGGAGATACCTGATGGACATTTTAAAGATTGTAGGTGTATAATGTTAGGAGTTGAGTTTATGCCCTTTGTCATTGTTCTTGGGTTTATTGCATTTGACATTCTAACAGGGCTGATTAAAGCAAAGCACGATGGTTCTTATAATTCCAGTATCATGCGTGAGGGCGGTTATCACAAGTCCATGGAGATTCTTGCAGTGGTAGGCTCTTATGGTATCGAATATGCAATGCAGTATATTGAGCTTGGTATCCCAATTCCCCTTGTAGGTTCCGTGGTTACTTATATTTGCATTATGGAATTTATCAGCATTATGGAGAATATGTGTGCTGTAAATCCTGAACTTTCTGCTCTGTTTAAGCCCTATCTGGAAAAACTTAAAGGAGATGATGGAAATGAGGAAAGCAAACGGTGATGTCCTTTTCTGTTGGCCTTTAGAGAAGCACATTATCACAGCTGGCTGGACTTACAATGATGGTTCTTCCCACCATGCTATTGACTTGCGTGCAGCTCCCTGCACACCTGTTTATGCAGCTGAGGATGGTGTAGTAAATCAGGTACAGAGCTGGGATGGTAGAACCAAATCTGGGATGCAGTCTTATGGCAACATGGTTAGAATTAGGCATAACAATTATAATGGTTCTAAGCTGGAAACACGCTATGCGCACCTTAAAGACTGTCTCGTCAAAAACGGTCAACACGTTTACGAGGGTCAGCTTATTGGGTATTCTGGCGCAACTGGTAATTGCTATGGTGCACACCTTCACTTTGAAGTAATTTACCATGATTGTCGTGTTAATCCTTTGAACTGGTTAGATAGCAATTTTTGTTGTGCAACGCAGACAGTAATGAAACATCTTGGTAATTATACTTCGGTTCCTAGAGAATCTACTAAAGGTGATTTTATTAAGATTCATGCAACTGGCGTTGATATGCAAGCTATTATCGCTCTCTGTGAGAATCTTAAACTTACTTATGAACGGAGTAATAAATAATGAAAACACGCGATGAAATTTCTGCAATGCTTGGTGGCTTTGTCGATGCCAAACCTGATGAACAAGGAACTCTGATTGCTGGTGTGCTTGACGAATTTGATGAATGTCGTAATGAAGCAGAACAGTTCACTAATGGTTGTCCAGATGGTGCATCTAACTGGCATGAAGCTTATGACAATCTTCGCAAAGATTATGTTAAAGCATTTCTGAATGATGACAATAAGCCTAATGACGAATATCAGAAACCTAATGGTAATACAATTACAATTGATGAAGCTGCACAGGATTTTGTGAAGAAAATGTTTGGTAGAAAGTAAGGCGATAGATTATGAGTAGACCATTTAGTTATAATGATGAAAATTTTACTGTAATTGGAAATATTCTTTTTGTTCATATTTATATTGGTAAAAAAGCTTATGAAGTTGGAGATACACTTATTACTACTGATACTACTGAAACTACTGCTGATACTACTGAAACTACTGCTGACACTACTGAAACTACCGCTGATACTACCGCCCTAGATAAAGGCGAAATTTCTGATACTACTGCATTTACCATTCCCCGCGAAGTAATGTCTCGTGTTATGAAAACTGATTACGGTAAATTTGTAGTTACCAATTCTATCCCCTGCTTGCGTGTAGTTCTTGAAGATGGCACCGTTTCTAGTGCTAAAGTCTCTTCCGATGGCGTTGTAACTTTGACCGCTCCTGCTACAGGCAAACTCATTATTGAAGGCACTCTGGATATTGAGTGCAACTATTAAGAAAGGTAGGTAATTAAATTATGGCTTCTGCTGCTGTTGGTATTATTAACGCTGTATTTGGTAGTGATGCTACTTTTGGTGGTGCTCCTAAGATTGAGAATACCACCGAATCTATTAAATCCGCATGGTCGTTTATCAATTCTTATGAACCGCGTCTGAACTATTTCTGTAATGCTCTTGTTGACCGTATTGGCCTGACCGTTATGCGTTACATTTCTTTTGAAGACCCTTGGCAGGTTTTTGATAAGGGCGTTCTGGGCACTGGCGCTACTGTTCAGGAAATTTATGTAATGATGCAGAAAGCGACCCCTTACTTCTCTGCTGACCGTGCTACTAATGATGAAGTTATGAAAGCTGAATTTGGTAGCGACCCTGCTGAGGTTTACACTGCTTACCATGCTGTGAACTCTCGTATTAAGTACAAGGTAACTGTCAACCGTGAAGCTCTGGAAACTGCTTTCATGAGTGAAGCTAATTTGTCTGCTTTTGTACAGAACGTCATCGACCAGATTTATAAGCCTGCTGAGCTGGATGCTTTCATCATGAAGAAGTATCTGCTGTATCAGCTGGTAAAGAATAATAAGCTTAAGAAAGTAACTGTTTCTGCCGTTACTGATGAAGCTTCTGGCAAGACCCTGGTTAAGAAGTTCCGCCAGATTTACGGCAAGATGAAGTTCATTTCTAAGGAATATAACGCTGCTGGTATTCCTATGAATACTCCGGCTGAACGTCTGTACACCATTGTTCCTGTTGATATTTCTGCTTCTATTGATGTTGATGTTCTGGCAAGTGCATTTAATATGGATAAAGCAGATTTTATGGGGCATCGTCTGGAAGTTGATAGTTTTGCTCTTAATGAGTATGAAGTTGAACGCTTGGAACATCTGCTTACTGGTAATGACCCCTCTGGCAATGGTTCTGTAACTATCGCAACTGGTGGCGATAAAACCTATACTCACGTTACCCCTAACGATGAAGATATGACCGCTATTCAGGCGCTTATGGTTGACCGTGACTTCTTCCAGATTTACACTAAGCTGAACACCATGCGTGAAACTGACCTTGGCTCCACTCTGGATTGGAACTACTTCCATCATATCTGGCGTATCTATTCTGCATCTCCGTTTGCAAACGCTGTGCAGTTTACTACTAAGGCTTGATAATTGACATTTTCTTAAGCATGTAGGCTTATCCTCCTAAAACGTGGGGCGCGCATACGATATCACGCGTTGCTTTGATTATGTCTACCTATAAACAATGTATCACTGACCAAAGCACAATCAGAGTTTCAGCAGGTTATCCACATTATTCTGATGGTTCAGTTCATGGCGGTATTGACACAGTACATACAAATCATCAATCTTATGCACCAATGGCAGGTACGGTTGAAACAGCCCATACTTGGCAAGGTGGCACGACTGGTAACGATTCTTGGGGCAACTACATTGTAGTTAAGATGAGCGATAATAGCTATTGGCTTGCAGCTCATTTTGTTAGTCAGATTCATAGTGTTGGTGAAACAATTACTCGTGGTCAATATATTGGTGAGCAAGGACGAACAGGTAATGTTACTGGTATTCATACGCATTGGGAATACTGGATAGGCGGTTATGGCACAGCTTACAGAACTGACCCCTCTGCTATTCTTGGTATTCCTAATGAAGTAGGTACATGGGATGTTGAATGGGATGCTACAAATCCACCAACTCCACCTACACCACCAACACCACCCGGCCCAAGTCCTACTCCTACAGTTAAACGTAAACTTCCAATTTGGATGATGTGTAAACCACCCTACAGATTTTGAAAGGAGCTGAAAACGCAAATTGCCGAATATGCAACTTTATATCTGTAAGGGTATCCCTACAGATAAAACCTATAATCATGTGCTTAGGTTTCAGTCTGATTCTTCCCGTTTTGCTTATTTCACTTCTAAATCCGTTCTTCATCTTACCAATTACACTTATCAGCGCTTAGAGCATTATCTCTCTGTTGGTGTTAATGCCGAAACGATTGAACAGTGTAATTATATTCTATTTCAGAACGCAGACTTTTCAGATAAATGGTATTATGCCTTTATTGACAAGATAGAATATGTAGCAAACGAAACCAGCAGAATTTATTTTACTGTTGATGTTATGCAGACTTGGTTTAATCAAGTAACATTACAGCCTTGTTTTATTGAGCGTTCTCATACAAACACTGATGAAATTGGAGATAATATCATCAATGATGAACTAGATACAGGCCCATATATTGACGATATTCAACAGTACATTGACTTTGATAAGCGTATCTGTATTGTTACAACCTTTGATAAGCCTGAAAAAGACTCTCCCCCTGCATCCGGTTCTTTACGGTTCGGAATTTATTCTGGCTGCAAAGAAAACTTTTTTACTACAGCTGAATCTGCTAATGACTTTATTGCTAAGGCTGTAGAAGCAGGGCAAGCTCCTGACGGTATTTTGGGAATTTATATGGTTCCTCTTACCTTTGATACTGGTAAGTATGATAAGACTTTTGTAGTTCCTAATAATGTAGCTGGTTATGTTCCTAAGAATAATAAGCTTTTCACATATCCTTATTTTTATCTCCGTTATTATTCTACACAAGGCGATAACCATGTTTTTCGTTTTGAACTTGGAGATAGAAAGAAAAGTCTGCATATTGGATACAATGTAATGTCAAATGCTGGTCAGACTACAGCAATGTTTGCAGCAGAGGATTATAAAGGCTCTACTGGTTATAATCAGGAAGATGTTTTTGCAATTAGCAACTGGCCTACTTGTGCTTATAACACTGATATTTATAAGGTATATGTAGCACAGAACTCTAGTTCCATGGCAGTTGAAAATGCAGGTTTGGTAGCTGGTACAATGTTTGCTGGTATTAACCTGCTGACTGCCCCAGCAAGGGATGTTCAGGCTATGAGTGGTAAACATCCTGCTCTTTTCCCCGATAATACTTATGGAGCTATTGAAGGCTTAGCAAATCAAATGCTTAACATTGCTGGCACGCTTGCAAAACGTGATGACATGGACAGATTGCCGCCACAAAGCCACGGCTCTGTAAGTCCTTATTTCCGTTTTACTGATGCTGGTATTTTACCGACAAAGGATGCAAGTGCTCCATATGCTATGGCTAGTTATCATCATGTTACTAAAGAATTTGCAAAAGTTATTGATGACTATTGGACTATGTTTGGCTATCCAATTCACCAAGTTCAGGTTCCTAACATTGACTCTCGAAGAAATTGGAATTATGTTAAAACGCAAAACTGTTGTTGCTTAGGTGATGTTCCTGCGGATGTTTCTACAATGATTAACGACATCTTTAATCGTGGTGTTACATTCTGGCATAATCCCAGTCTTGTTGGAAATTATGAAGCAGACAATTCTATCTATAAACGTATTCCAGAAGTAGGTGAGTAAATGAGTAAACGTTCGCAAAAACCACAGCCACCTTGGATTGATTCATATGACTTAACGGTTGCAACTTATGCTAACTGGTTTAATCGTCTGTATGATGTAGCACTTGCAAGATTCAAATGGGAAGGGCTTGAAGATTCTCCTTTTTTGGATGAACGATTCATTGAACAGTTCTTGTTCTGGCAACCCTTAATGGCTGGTTATCATGACCCTGTTATGGGCAACTTGATTCTCCCGGCTATGCCCAGTGATAACTTTGACATTATTGGCGACCCTAAATATCTTCGTGCTTATGGCTACAATTCTAATTATCAGAAAACTGGCCTTAATAAACAAAACTGTGCTTACCTTTGGTGTAATATGCGCCGCTCCCCTGATGCTATTATCATTAAACAGTTTGCACAACGTCTTACCAATATAGACAGAACGATTGACTTAAACCTTGCCGCACAGAAAACTCCGCGAATTGCTTATGCAAATGAGAATACAAAACTTTCTGTACAGAACTTGGTTTATCAGCAAGATAAATACGACCCTTGGCTGTATCTTAAAGGCAATCCCTCTACTGATGATATTAAGAACATGATTGGCGTTCTTGATTTAGGTGTTCAGTACATTGGATTGCAGTTAGAGCAACAGAAAAAAGAAACTCTTGCTGAAGCTCTTACCTATTTAGGTATTGAAAGCAACTACAATATGAAAGCAGAGCGGCAGTTTACTACTGAAGTTCAAATGACCTTAGGCCAGGTAGAAGCAGACCGTCTTTCTCCATTGTACTCTCGTCAAAAATTCTGTAAAGATTATAACAGGCTCTTTAATACTGACATCTCCGTATCTATGCGTTCCCAGCTTGAATTAACTAAGATTATGGAGGGCCGTGAGGATGAAGAGAATTTAAGCGATACTAATATTGAGGATGGTGATAAGGACAATGAGTAAATATACAACTCAAGTACGATTTATCTGTGAATCAAAAGCAGGTATTGTTGAACCTTACACCAATGTTTCTTATTCGGAAATTATTGAGCGTGCTCGTCCTAAAATCTTTAATTTTAGTTATCCTATCTGGAATGAAAACAAGCGCAAAGAGCTTGAAACCAATATTCTTAAGCATTTCTATACAAATGAAATTGGTTCTGAAACCTTCGGTCTTTGGCAGCTGCGTCTGGATGATTGGATGAACAGCCACATGCCTTATTACAATCCTCTCTTTGAAGCACTTGATAAACAGTATGAAATGTTTTTAACTGATGACTTTTCCATTACCAGTGATGAAAATACTGAACATCATGATGTGAATACAGAGGATAGAACCAAGAATAGTAAGGTCAATATTGACGGCACCAATAATTCCAATTATACTTCCAATTCTAGCAGCAATGGAGAGAATACCAATACTCACACTGATACTCCACAAGGTAGTATTGATAATTTTCTTGCTGGTAAGTATATGTCGGATGCTGACCATAGTAAGGCAAATTCTGCCAATGATTTTAGGTCTAATGCCAGCTCTAGTAGTAATAGTAATACCACTCAGGATGATAAAAACAACACAAAAGAAAATCGTGATGGCAATGAACATCGTGTTCTTGACCATGTAGAAAAAGGTTATCGTGGTCGTTCTCTTGTATCTATTATGAACGATTATATGAAAGAAAACACGAATATCTATAATTGTTTGTATAGAGATATGGAAGTTCTGTTTATGCGTTTATGGTAAAGAGGTGATTAGGTTTGAAGTACAATCCTTTGGATAAACTTTTCCGTTCTGTAATTCCTGTTGCCTATGATGATAGCATTAGTTACTATGAAATGGTATCTAAGGTTATTGAGGTAATGCAGCAGTACATTGAAACCAGCTCCATTAGTTATGCAGACCCTATTCAATGGGATATTACCAAACAGTATCCTCGTAACACAGTTGTTGTCACTGTCAATGGTGATGGATATTTAAGCACTCAGCCTGTGCCTATTGGCATTGATATTGACAATGAAGATTATTGGACTAAGATTGGTAACTTCTCTGAACTTTGGGGAAATGTTAAGCTTGCTATCACTCCCATTGATGAAGGGCTGAAAACTACTGCAAGTGGTAACCGCAATATTAACGACCTTGTTTGGCTTAATAATGATTTGTGTGTAATTCTTAAGCCTATGGATGCAGGTACTCGGTACATTAGGGGCACCAACTGTGTTAAGACAAGTATTGCTGAACGTTTGCACTATATTCTGTCATTAAAAGTTGCCAAATATAATGAAGATGACACATCTATCTCTTTTGGTTTCTTTAATCCTAATAATGGTACAATCGTTACTGGTGGCGACCTTCATATCTATGACGCTCCTGTTGAAACTATCAAAATTGTTGGCAAATAAGGATAGGTGATATTATGCCAAGTAATTATGTATCTAAGTTCAACCTTAACGACCAAGAAGTAATTGTTAAAGACAGTGAAGCTCGTACTACTGCTAATACAGCAAGCGCTAATGCTACTAATGCTCTTAACAAAGTTACTGAACTGGAAAAGCTCTCTCGTGTTGAAGTTACCTATACGCAAGATACTGAAACGATTAGTATTACTGCTGGCACTCATACTGTTTGATAAAGGAGTAAAATATGGCTACTACTAATTTTGTAACGCAAATCAATGTTGATGGTACTATCTGTGAAATTAAAGACTCTGTTGCACGCACTGATGCAGCTAGTGCTAAATCGACAGCTAACACTGCTAATTCTACTGCTAATGATGCTAAGTCTACTGCTGATACTGCATCTAGTGATGCTACTAATGCTTTGAATAAAGCTAATAGCGCTATCACTACTGCTAATACTGCTAAGTCTACTGCTGATACTGCTGCACAAGATGCAAGTGATGCTAAAAATACTGCTAATGCTGCATCTAATAATGCAACTAATGCACTTAATAAAGCTACTGCACTTGAGCAACTCCCTCGTGTTACTGTTACTTATAGTCCTGCCGATACCACTATTAAAGTTGTTACCACTAATACACATACGACTGCTTGATAGAAAGGGTGACTTAAATTGGCAAATCCCACTGTTGATAAATTTAAGATTGATAATGCCACTTATGACGTACAAGATACCCAAGCTCGTACTGATATTGCTAAGAAGATTGACAAAGACACTGTTGGAAATCTTGACCAGACTGTCACTGGTAATATGAATCAGACTATTAACAGTAATCTGAAGGTATCTGCAAATAAAGTAGAAATTGTTTCTAAAGGTAAATCAGCGTTTACTGCTCATTCGGGTATTACTTCGCTCGGTAACACTGACGTACCCACATATATTTATGGTAAACTAACGTTGGCATCAGCCTTTGAAAAAAGTATTGATGATAATTATGCTTATGTTTCTATTGGAACAATTTCAGGCTCAGACACAAAATTTTTAACAACCCGCACTGGTAAGATTCCTAGTTTTGTTGAGCCATCCCCTGTTAGCATTGAAAAATATCAGACGTTGAAAAAAGACGGTACTGATGATATTACCAATACCATTAACACTCACACTAAGAATGAACCTCTGTTTATTCCTGCTGGTACTTATAAAGTAAGTGCTCCTTTACAGCTTAAGCATAGCTTGTATGGTGCTGGTTCTTCTCGTGACCCTGCACGCGGCACAAGCGATACTATCTTGCAGTATACTGCTAATCCTACTGCTTTTGGTACTCAGGGTGTTATTACGGTATCTGGTAGTGATGTAACTGGTAATATTGTTATTGCTAATTTGGATATTACTTGTAATGGTATGATTGGCGGCATTGTATTTACTACCAGTAAATACACTGATAACAGCATTTACAATGTAAGTATCAATAAGGTTAAGTCCTATGGTGTTTACTTGCAGCCCAGCAATGGCACTCTGAACCGTTACTGCTACATGGATAATGTAATGGTGTGGGGATTTAGTGATAATACTCCGGTGGAACGCTGGACTGGTTCGGTTGCGTTTTTCTGGGGTAGCGCAGCTCCTGACTGCGAATGTAATAACCTTGTTAATATGGTATGTCAAGTTGGTTTTGACTGCCGTACTGATGTATACGGATGCAACTGGACTAGCTATCATGGTATCCCCTCTGGTGGTACAGGTGGTACTGATGCTAATACTTGGTGGAATAACACAATCGCTTGCAAGGTTACTAACAATGATATTCATGTTACTAACTTTTATGCAGATACTTGCCGATATGGTTTTGTATTTGACGGCCCTGGTAAGGCAGCAGCTTATATTAACAATATGATTTATACCTGCGATGATGGAACTGCTACCACTGAAACTGGCTATGCTGGTATTGCTTTGATTGGTAGTAGTCCTAATCCTCAGTTCATTGTTAATGGTGGTATTATTAACCGCTCCGCTAAAGTTAGCACAACTATTCAGTCAACTGGTACTTATCCTGCTACCAATGCTGTATGTAAGCTTGATGATGTTTACATTTATACTAAGCGTGAATATATCTTCGGTAGCGGTGCTGTGGAACGCGGTCAGTTTATTTGTGCAGCTGGCGAACACCGTTGCATTGATTTAGCTATCACTAATCAGGTGCAATACACAGTCGCTGGGAAGGCAGTTAGTGGCGACCCATACCAGTATAAGGCATTTGCATATATCCCAGTTGATACGAATACATCACAGGGTTGTATCCATCTCACTGACGGAACCAACATTGATTATAAAATCTATATTACAAAAAACGAAACAGATACATCTCTTAATATTACCGCATTTGACAGCCGTAAGCTTAGTCAATCGATTTTTAGCGCGTCTGCTGGTACAAGCAAGACAGTTACTTGGGATATTAGCGATAGTGAAGATAAGTTATATTATTCTAGGGATTCTAAAGCTGTTATCCTATACTGCAAGCGCCATGCGTCAACTGAATTCACTGTTAGTTTGTCTGGATTCCAGTCTGGTATTTCTCCTGTAATTCTTGACCGTATTAGAAATGAAGATGGCACTCCTATGGATTATCCTCGCTGGGATAACAACAATGGTATGACTGCTATTAAGGTTCTTCGTCCTAATATTAGTTAAAATAAAACACCCCTAGGTGGTTATCCACTTAGGGGTGTTTTTCTATTTAGAATGGCAAATCATCGTCAATGTCTGGCGGCAATTCATTAGGGAGCTTGTCAGTCATCCTCACTTTCATCATCTTCATCTTCATCTTCCTGCAAGGAATCAAAAGCGTTAAGAATAGAATCACTCAAAACTTTACGGAATTCCTTAGTGATGGGGTAGCAAATATCATGCCATTCATCTTTCTTATTCTTTGCGCTGGGCATTGCTACAAACAGACCCTTGCTGCCGTCCATAATCTTAATACCAGAGATGCAAAATACATTTGCAAGCGTAACAGAAACCATAGCGCAGCAATTAGACTTCTTGTTGTTAATAGGGAAGATACGAATATCAGTAATGACGGAAGAAGCGGACTTAGCAGAATTGGTAGCCTTAGCGGATGCTTTCTTGTTAGTGTACATAGTTAGTTCTCCTTTGTTAAATAATGATAAGTAAGAAATTTATATTGAGGACAGTTTTTATACTGGCCGCAACAATCGGTTTTAAGGTTGTACTCTTGGCGTGACACACTCATACCCTCACAGCGAATGTAATTTGTTGTATGAGAAATATAATAAGGACAGGTAGCTCTTATACTGATTCTGTAAGAATCTTTTTCTTTCAATTAAATCATCTCCTATCACTCCATTCCCACTGGAATACACTTGCAGGATTGCCATCAATTAACATAGCATATTCTTTGTCGGATTGTACTTTATGATAAGTTCCGTAAAGTTCCTTACCATTTTCATCGTGGTTTATGCTAACAACTTCGGGCAAATAATCTATATACGATTCTCCACGTAATGAATAACAGAATGAATAATACATTCTATTAACAGGACTGTTTGTTGAACGCAATGTATAACCACAAGGTTCTAGTACAGTTACAGAATATTCATCTAAGTGGTCTGTTTCTCCGTTATCATCCGTAAAATCTCCTATAATATGCGTTCCTGGGGTTTTACGAATAAGTTTCTTGTTTATGGATTCATCATAACTGATATTAGGTCGAAAATATTCTTGTACTAGATACTCAAAATCTTCATCGTTTACTATTTGTGTAAACAATTCAGAAAGCTGTTTCTTACTTGCACCTGCTACAGTGGCCTTAACTTTTAAGTGCTTATCTGCATCTAAGTATGTTGCGCAATAGCATTTACTTCCCCATGTTACAAAATCCTCATAGTGACCATCAAAGTCCATAATTCCAAAATTGTAACAATCTTTATTCTCACTGTTATTGAGAATATTCTCATTGAATCTATCAATGGCTTTTTGAACATTCTTATTGTAGCCAACAAAATAACCGCTATCTGTATCGTGATAGAGAGGTTCAATGCCTTGGCTTAATACTAGATAAAGCATAAAGCAAATAAGGTGCAGTCTACTATAAGCAACCGTATATAAACCATCTGTGAAAATATTTAGGGAATTTCTGGATTTAATAAACTTAACCCCGGTTGGAATCCATTCAAAATTATCACCTTCCCCCTGTACTCCAACTTCCTGTCGTAATGGCTTCATTGCTGAACATCCATACTGACCATTCAATCCACCTTTACTTGCCATTAAGGCGAAGTGAACTAAATCTTTGTTATGAGTATTCATAATTTCTTGTGCTACAGAATCATCATAAAGCTTCAATCCCTCAAATGTAAAATCATTTAACGTTTCTACATGGTCAGCAACTTTATGCTCAAGCTTCTTGAATCCTGTTTTCTGGCGTGCATAATATTTAACTGTATTGCGTAAAGGCTTGTTAATAAACTTGTGGGCTGTTGCATAATAAAGTTCATCACATTCTGAACTACTATAATCATAAAGCATTTGAATTAACATAAAGTCAATATCGCAGCCGTGAAATGTAAGTTCATCTGCTTTGACTACTTTACCATTGTCGAAGTTACCATTTTTAATATTGCTACATTTGGATGTACTGATATAGCTGTAAATACAGTTACCAAAATCTTTAGCGTTAATATTATAAAAGGTAACATTAGCCATGAAGTTATATTTTATTGGCCTTTCAAATAAGATTGATTCACGGTATGCTGCTTGGAGGACTGAATAGAATTTAACATCTTTACCTCCATATAACTCAATCCGCTGGTCGGGATAATCGAAGAACCCTGAGTTAGCGCCGCTTTCGCATCCAGATAAGAACTCATAGTTTGCAGACTGGAAATTTTGGTAACATTCATTAGGATTAGTCTCCTTTCTCCATTTATAAGGGAATTTCCTACCGTACATTGCTGATGGGTGCATAGAACTTGCATCAAAACACCATACATTCTTAAATATTTTACCAACTGCGTAAGGATTAGCATGAGTATAACCACCTGCAAGACAGTCTTGAAAGAACTTCATAAACGGTTCATTATTCTTAAGTTCTATCGCCGCTGTGAATTGTGCAGTATGAACTTCTTTATCAGTAGCAATATTCCTGTTAAGCCTTGTTTCACGCTTAATCATTGATGTGTTAGATACTCCAATATCTGATACATTATCAACTTTAGTGAAGTTTGCCATATAACGACATAGTGCATACAAAACTAGCTTGCAGTCACGTTCGTTATAAATGTATTCAGAATCAGGTAAATCTGACCACCAATAATATTTTTGGTCGTAACCGCCTTTGACTTCTTTAAGTTTAGGAACTCCAAGCTCTGTACCTATAAGTTCAAGACTTTTACAGGAAAGAATCTTGAAGCTGTCATAAAATTCAAGATGGTCAAAAGCTGCTACTAATGGCTGGTGCGGAGCAACTGCAATGAAATGTTTAGGATTAAAGTTCTTAATGCAGAAATTTATGTTACGCATCATTGCTTCAAATTCATAGCTCAAGTTATGCACAAAGATTTTGACGTATTCATCATTATTCTTAGCATCCTCATTGATTCTCTCAAATTCGGAAGAAATTGAATCATAAGTTCTAAAGAAATTATAATCCATTTCATTCTCAAAGTCACTAAATGGTGCATGAGGTATAGGACGATAAGCAAATGAAGCTAGGCCGTGAAGATAAGTGCTTTGCAGATGCTCTTGAAGTTCATCCTCACCATACATTAAGGATGATGTTTCAATATCATAGCAATATATGATACTTGAATACTTATGTTCATTACGCTTTCTCACATATAGCACCACCTCCCATAATATATTTTTCTTATTTGCCTAGTTTCTTATCTAACCAGTCAAATAGCTTAGCTACTGCACTGAGATATAGTGAAACAAAAACAATGCCAATAGTTAAAGCTGCAAAAAATATAATGACAAAGACTATTACACTGACTAGTACATTAACCATAATATCACCACAAATCATACTTAGATGCAAGTTCTACAAATTTTTTATAAACTTCTTTGTTATTCTCTATAAACTCTTCATTATCCTTCGTAATAGATTTAAGCTTCTCGCTTGCATTAACAAGAACTTCACCAATCTGGTCAGAATTTCTTAAAAGATTGTCATACTCTGAATAAGCTCTATCCATATCTGCTAAAGAGCCAAGTCCTAACTCTTCACCAAGTTCACATAATTTTTTCAAATCTTTTGGTGGAATATCCCTGCTATATGTGCCCATAAGATTATTAAGTATACCAGAAATTGCTCCCCATTTCTTTTTGTCAAAATAGGAGTTTGGATTCCTAAGAATCTTATATGCGGCATCGCTATAGTTAAATACATCCTCAAGACGATTAGCTACTCTCAATGACCTGTAACTATCTGTAACAGATTTATTTAATGATTTAATATGCTCTGAATATTTAGATAAATACTCTTTCATGAGCTTTTGTGATATTTTGTCATCGAGATTATCGGATATGTCAATAAGGTCGCTATACAGTTTTTCGGCTTCATTAAGAGCGGTGTTAGCAGTAAATTTCAGAGCATTGGCAATTTCAGGAGATTGTCTACCTCTAAGACTTTCTTTTAAGTCACCTGTTACAGTGATGCCAGCTTTTCTGGATTTACGTCTTGTTGCGCCTATCTTTTCCAGTAACCTAGTTGCTTCGGCTTGACGCTTAAATGTTTTGTTCTTTGCCATAACGTTACTCCTGCTGTCGTAAAGCTAACTCTTTTCTAATGTCATTATCATAACGGTCAAGCAGATAGCACAACTCTCTAAGCTGACAATCTTGGCAATCTTTATCCATGAAGTGTGTAAGCCATGATGGACAGGATTTAATGTACCAGTTATTGCATAGTTTATTAAGTAGATTAAGAGTTTCTGTATCTAGGTCTTTAATTGTCATAATCACACCACCCAAATTTCTAATTTGCCCGGTTCATCAACTGATTTATAACCTGTACACTTAAAACTCGTTACTTTCAAATTCCTAAGAACATTAGGCATTACTAAGTATTCATCTTGATAAAGTATACATCCGTTTACAATATCATCGCCAGACATACCTTCAGATTTATTATATCGACAACGTATGACACATATTGAGTGTGAGCACATGTCTTTATTAGCATTAACCAATTCTTCAATAGTCATAGTAAACACCCTCAACATTTTCTGGCCAAACAGAATCTAGGCAATCGCCTACAAAATATTGGTTAAATGTACAGTTAGAACTTGGTGCTACAGAATAATAAGCTACTCTGCCATCATGCTCTATAATGTCAATAACCTTACCAATTTTAGCAATGGTAATTGCTCTATTCTCTTGTCCATCTCCATAGAAATAACCATATTCTCTTACATTGTATTTAATGATTGAGCCTATGGGAATGGGATGAATGGGAACATCATAACGCATTGTATAAACTCCTATCTTAAACTAATCGCTTAAATCATCATTATTAACTCCTCTTAGGATGTCGATGATAGCTCCTAAAACCACAATAAATTAAGCATTGTATCAGCTCCTTATACATAGAATTTGAAATATATTTTAAGATTACCTTTATAGATTGTAAAACCTATAGTGAAGTATTTAATGTTAAGATTATCATACTCTCTTGGTAGATTCTTGAATAAATTTTTACACTTAACATCTCCGCAATACTCAGCTATAATAATTAGAGTATCAGAACTTATAGAACCACAATGTACTAGAATATCATGGATTGTCATTTTATTTCACCTGCTTTCTTAAATAATGAAGAGGGAGAGGGGAGAGGGGGATTTGCAAGTTTAATAAATTGAACCCCGGTTTATTTTTAAGGCTTCTCACGACACCCCCGGTGGGCGGCGCGGCAGGGTTGGTGCTAAGGTTAATGCCCATTATCACCATTTTCTTAAAGGTCGGACGCTTTAGCGCTTTACAGTGGTAAAGTGTGTTAAGAATTTATCAATCGCTTTAGAACTCTAAATTGCTAAAGTGTGTTAATTTCTTAACAGGTAAGTCACATTATCATATGAACAACTATTCATGTGTTAAGAATTTCACAGGTTAGCGGTTAGGCTTAACTATTGCTAGTTATTTATACTTAATAGTAAAGAGTTCTAACTAAAAATTTGCATAAAAAATGCGCTGCTTTTAACAGCGGCGCATATTTTATTTTTGGTCAACAATTAAATTTTAATTCTTTGAAATTTGTTGAAAAAATACTGATTTAATGCGGTTGAAATAACGCTTGCAAAATCATCATCTAAATTCTTGCGGGCGGCGCGTTTGCCGGTTTTAGAGTCGTTGTATAATCTAACGGTTACCGGGTAATTCCATCCGGTATTATATTTATATCGTATCCAATTTCTAAACTTTGCAACGTGTTGCGCGGTTGTATTGCTATAAAAGCCAAATACCCAAAGAATGCCGGTTGAAAATTGATAAGCGGCTACGATAGTTGAATAACTTTGTAAAATCAGAAAATCGGAAAAGTCGGGTTTAATAATCCATGCTGTGCAATAATTTAAGCGACTTTTAGAGCCGCCAACATGCAAACTAGACTGATATTCAACGGCCTTTACAATATCTGAACGTGTGTTGTAAATCATTGCGCAAACACCGCCTTTACAAACTCGTCAATTGATTCTTTGGTGTTATTCATATCGTGTAAAATGGTTGACTTGTAAATGCTGGAAAAGCCGGAAGCGATAAAGCCACTTTCACAAGCGCGGAATGTGTCAATGTTGCAATAGGCTGTATCCACAAGTCCACAATTATCGAATAATTCGCGCTTGATTGTAAATCCGTTGTCAATGCCGGATTTTTTCGGCTTAATTGTAATGAGTTGCATTTTCATTTTTATACCCTCTTTTAATTTATTTTGGCTTTATGCCATATGGTACCGGGCTTTACTGTAAACCCGGTGGAACGATTAAATTTTACTGTTGTGAAAGCGGGCGTTCGATAGGTACAGCCACGGCGTTAAATACCTCTCTAGGAATTCCCATGGTATTTTCCTCTTTGGGCTGAACGTCCAAAACCTGCCATTTGGTACACGGCTCTGCATTGTGCAATGCCTTTTCAACCTTTTCTGCGTCAAGAACGCCGTCAAACTGTTTTACCATTTCACCGGATTCTACAGAAAAATCGTCGTTGAAACGCGCATACTTTACACGGGCGACAGTACCGGCCTTTAGCGTTCGGCTCACGCAAGCGGTGCTTTTGGGCTTGTCATTGATGGGGCGGGTAATGGTAATAATTTCATTCTCTCCGTCAATGGTTTTTTCGATTTTCCAATTAGTCATAGCAAAATACCTCTCTTTTATGTTTTTGTTTTGGAATGGGATTTTTCTTTATTTCCCTTTCCTCTTTACAATTATATTATAACATACGTTAGAAATAATACCATGCAATTTTGTTGCAATTATATGGATAAATGTTGACTGTTAATTTAATGACAATTGGTTTAGTGCTCTAAAGTGGCAAAGTGTGAAATTATTAACAATCGCTTTAGTGCTCTAAAGTGGCAAAGTGCGTGCTAATCATGCAACGCCCAACGCTACACATATAAGCGCTTTAATACTTTTAAGTGCTAAAGTGTGTGAATAATTTAACAATCGCTTTAGTTATTTAAAGTAGTGTAGTGTGTGAAATATTTAACAATATACCAGTTAGAGATGACTAACTATACCATATGTGAAAAATTTAACAAAGGGGAAAAATGGAAAAAATTGGTAAAATGTTTTGACACTACTTT
>OBYM01000591.1_pt1 | contig 19004 bp, 15 predicted proteins | sample 1538191 | NCBI WGS metagenome assembly OBYM01 (sample SAMEA2580165, study PRJEB22360) | human gut metagenome | biome: human gut; feature: human-associated habitat; material: faeces | place: Denmark | collected 2008/2010 | reverse complement strand
CAGCGACCACGGCGGTTTGGCAGATGTAGCTGGCTCCCTGCCCCAGGCGCTGCGGGCCAGGCTCATCGGCTGCCGGGTGGTGGTCCCCCTCTACGACGGGATCTCCCAGGAGCTGCGGGACCAGATGCATTTCGTCACCAGCATCAGCGTCCCTGTGGCGTGGCGGCGGCAGTATTGCGGTATCTTCGAGGCAAAGGTGAACAATGTCATCTATTACCTCATCGACAACCAGTACTACTTTAAGCGCAGCGGCATCTACGGCCACTTTGACGACGCGGAACGCTTTGCCTTTTTCTCCCGCGCCATCTTGGAAATGCTGCCCTACATCGACTTTAAGCCCGATGTCATTCACGCCAACGACTGGCAGACCGCTCTGGTGCCCGTCTATTACCGGCTGTTCTACGCCAACAATGAGTGGTACTCCGGCATCAAGACGCTGTTCACCATTCACAACATCCAGTACCAGGGCCAGTACGGCAGAGAGATTCTGGAGGACGTGTTTGGCATCCCCAACTCCGAAAGCTCGCTGCTGGAGTTCAACCGGGATGTAAACCTGATGAAGGGCGCCATTGAGTGCGCCAACTGGGTTTCCACCGTCAGCCCCACCTATGCCCAGGAGATTCTGGACCCCTGGTTTGCCCACAAGCTGGATCCCATCCTGCGGGAACGCAGCTGGAAGCTCTCCGGCATTTTGAACGGCATCGACACCGTGAGTTACGATCCCGCTACGGACCCCAACATCTTCGCTCACTTCTCCCAGGAGGATAAGGCTGGAAAGGCCATCAACAAGCAAAAGCTCCAGGAGCGGCTGTGCATTGAGCAGAATCCTGACCTGCCCATCATCGGCATGGTCACCCGCCTAGTCTCTCACAAAGGGTTGGACCTGGTGAAAGAGGGCATTGACAATGTCATGGAATATTCCAACGCTCAAGTTGTCATCCTGGGCAGCGGCGACTTGGAGTATGAAAACTACTTCAAGTGGATGCAAGAGAAGTACCCCGGCAGGTTCGTCATGTGCCTGGGCTTTGTGCCTGAGCTGTCCAGAAAGATCTACGCCGGCGCGGACATCTTCCTGATGCCCTCCAAGTCGGAGCCCTGCGGTCTGTCCCAGATGATCGCCCTCCGCTATGGCACCATCCCTGTGGTGCGGGAGACCGGCGGTCTGAAGGACTCCATCACCGACAGCGGTGACGGCCAAGGCAATGGCTTCACCTTTAAGACCTACAACACCGGTGACATGCTCCACTCCCTGCATCGAGCCATCTACGCCTACAACTCCGATAAGGAGGGTTGGGGTGTGCTGGTGGATCGCGCGATGGCCTGCGACAACAGCTGGGGCCGTTCCGCCAACGAGTACATCCGTCTTTACAAACAGATCTTAAAAGGATAACAAGCGTCCCCTTTATACAGAGAGGACCTTCCGGGAAACTGGAAGGCCCTCTCTTCATTTTATTTGATTGACACTGTTTTGCCCCCATGCTACAATTTCCCCAGCAGCCCGCTGAGGGCACATACTACCCGAAAAGGCAGGAACGTTTATGTATCAGCATCACATCGAATCCATTGAGAAAATGAAGGCCTATTTTGCCGACACCCCCGGTATCATCGCCCTGGTGCTGGGAGGCTCTGTGGCCAAGGGGAATGAACGCCCGGATTCCGATTTGGACGCTCTAGTGATCCTCACTGACGAGGCATACGCGGAAAGAGCCGCCCAGGGCAAAACCGCTGAAACCGTCACAGGCTACTGCACCTATGAGGGCGGCTATTTCGATGTCAAGTACATGACCAAGGACTACATTAAGGCCGCAGCCCTGCGGGGCAGCGAACCCACTCGGAACTCCTTTGTCAAGGCCCGGGTACTGTTCAGCTCTGACCCGGAAATTGACCAGCTGGTGCCGAAAATCGGCGTATTCCAGACCCAGGAGCGTGAGACCAAAATGCTCTCCTTTTTGGGCAACTACCGGCTCAATCACAACTACTTCATCCGGGCCTGCAAAGCAGAACACTATATGCGGCTGCGGGCAGTCAGTGAGATCCTCTACAGCGTCTACCGGATGATCCTGCAGGAAAACGAGATTCTCTTCCCCTGCAACCGGCGTCTGGAGGAAACTGTCCAGGCAGCTCCTCACAAACCGGAGCACATTGTGGAACTGGGCCGAAAGGCTGCTGACACGCTGGCTGACGAGGATTTGGAAGCCTTTGCCAAGGCCTATTTTGACTGGACCACCTGGCAGTTCCCCACCGAACACAGTGTGATCCTTGCACGCTATGTGGAAGACTTTGAACAGTGGTGGTATCAACCCCGTCCCCTGGTGGGCGAGTGGTAAAGAAGCCCTAGACGGTCATTTTCGGAACTGCCGGCGGTACTCTGTGGGCAGGGCGCCAGTGTGCTCTTTGAAAGCCTGGGTGAACTTGCCCTGGGTTCCGTAGCCCACCTCTTGAGCGATGGCCGCCACGCTGTCCTCCGTCTCCCTGAGAAGCCCCTTGGCTCGCTCCATACGGTACTCCTTCATATAGGCTGCAATGGGTTGGCCGTACACTGCTTTGAATAGCTCCTTGAGTGTGGAGGTGTTCAGTAGGTACTTTTTGGAGAGCTCTTCAATGGTGTAGCGCTCCCCCAAATGCTCCACCAGAAAGTCGTGGACACTGCGCACCAGTTCCACCTGCTGGGGGCTGTATTGGGAGAGATCCCCAGGAGCGGAACTTCCTCCGGGCTCGCCAGGACAAGCCACCTCCACCAGCTTCTCGATGATCTTGTGGAGCAGCTGAGCTTGCTCCGTCTCTGCGGCTTTATAGTAGACCTCTTTGCCCACTCTCCTACTGACGATCAGTCCACTGGCCTTCAGCTGCCGCAAATGATGGGACACCGCTGGGCTGCTCATGCCCACCAGCGCTGCCAGGTTGATCACGCACTCTTCGCAGTGGCACAGCAGCCAATAGATCCGCACCCGACTGCCGTCGCACAACTGCTTGAAGATCTCCGACACCGTTTGGAACTCCTCCACGCTGGGCATTTCCTCCAGTTCCTGTTCGATCCACTGCCCGTGATTGTGGGGCAGGTGACATTCTGCCATGGCGATCTCCTTCCTGCGGCCCGGCCACTGAGGTACTGCCGCGCTTTTCTCATCAGCATTATACCAGTCCCCGGACCGTGGCGCAACTGTTCCACGGTCCGGCTTTTTTATCCAAACAGAAACTCTTTTTGCCCAAGTGGAAGCTCTGGATGAATTCCACTTGACGGCATTGTTTCGGGAGAGTATGATAGAGCTATAGTTAAACAATTATTTAATTGTTTACTGCTAAACACTCTCATCTGAAAGGGGTTTTTACACTGTGAAGAAGACCTATAAAATCGATGTAGATTGTGCCAACTGCGCCAACAAAATGGAAGCCGCTGCTCAGAAGACGCCTGGCGTCAAAGGCTGCACCGTCAACTTCATGACCTTGAAGATGAACGTGGAGTTTCAGGAGGGAGAAGATCCCAAAGCAGTGATGGAGCAAGTCCGCAAAAACTGCAAACGTGTGGAAGATGACTGCGAAATCTATCTGTAACCGCAAAAACTCATTTCGCTTAAAAAACGCCTGGGGGCGTTTTTTAAAGCCCAAACACATGAATGACCTCTCATATATTCACAAGAACACCCCACACATATCGGAGGGAAGAACATGGAAGAACTTATTGTCATAGGGCTGCTGACCGTTGTACTGCTTTTGGCGGCAGGGCTATTGATTCTGGGTGCACTGCGGGGCGGCCTGACGAAAAAACAGCACAAAATGCTGGTGCGGATTTTTGCCGCCACAGCGCTGCTTCTGGTGTTGCAGCTGTTGGGAAACGCCGCGTTCGCCCCCCTGGACAAGATGCTGCCGGGCTTGGGGTATGGCGTTCGGTTGGCAGCCTATTTGGTGGATTATTGGATCATCGGCTATGACATTCTGCTCAAGGCTGTGAAAGGCATTCGGAACCGTCAGATCTTTGACGAGTGTTTTCTCATGGCTATTGCCACCGTGGGAGCCTTGGTTCTGGCTCTCTACGAACAGAGCGGCGACTACACGGAAGCCATTGCCGTCATGCTGTTCTATCAAATCGGAGAATGGTTCCAAAGCTACGCTGTGGGCAAAAGCCGCCGGAACATCAGCGAGCTAATGGACATTCGTCCGGACTACGCCAACCTGGAAAAGGACGGCAAGCTGGAGCAGGTGGACCCTGATGAAGTGGAGATCGGCACAGTCATTGTGGTGCAGCCCGGGGAAAAAGTGCCCATCGACGGTGTGGTGGAAGAGGGCTCTTCCAGTCTGAACACTGCTGCTCTCACCGGCGAAAGCCTCCCTCGAGAGGTACACCCCGGAGATGAGGTCATCAGCGGCTGCATCAACATGCAGGGACTGCTGAAGATCCGCACCACTAAAGAGTTCGGGGAATCCACCGTGTCCAAGATCCTGGATCTGGTGGAAAATGCCAGCTCCCGGAAATCCAAATCCGAGGCTTTCATTTCCAAGTTTGCCCGGATCTACACCCCTGCTGTATGTATTGCCGCTCTGGCGCTGGCGGTCCTGCCCCCTCTGGTGAGCCTGGCTATGGGCATCCCCGCCCTATGGGATCAATGGGTTTACCGGGCGCTGACGTTCTTGGTAATCAGCTGCCCCTGCGCTTTGGTCATCAGCATCCCGCTGTCCTTTTTTGCCGGCATCGGAGGCGCCAGCCATGCCGGTATCCTGGTGAAGGGCTCCAACTACCTGGAAACCCTCTCCCAGACCAAAACCGTGGTCTTTGACAAGACTGGAACTCTGACTCAAGGCGTTTTTGAAGTCAATGGCATCCATCACAGCGAAATGGAAAATCAAAAGCTGGTGGAGCTTGCCGCTTTGGCAGAGAGTGCCTCGTCCCACCCCATCAGCAAAAGCTTGCAGCGTGCCTACGGCAAAGAGCTCGACCGCAGCCGGGTCTCCCACGTGGAGGAGATCAGCGGGGGCGGCGTGATCGCCACAGTGGACGGCATTCAAGTAGCTGCTGGCAACGACAAACTCATGGACCGCTTGGGTGTGAAGTACATCAACTGCCACAGCGTGGGCACCATTGTCCACATCGCCATTGACGGGAACTATGCTGGACACATTGTGATCTCCGACGTGGTGAAGCCCCATTCCAAGGACGCGTTGAACGCCCTGCGCCGAGCTGGCGTTCAGCGGACAGTGATGCTCACCGGCGACCGAAAAAAGGTGGCAGATGCCGTGGGCGCTCAGCTGGGAATAGACCAAGTGTACAGCGAGCTGCTCCCCGCCGGAAAGGTAGAACAAGTGGAAACCCTTCTCCGGCAGCAGCCCAAAAATACAAAACTGGCCTTTGTGGGAGACGGCATCAACGATGCGCCGGTGCTGGGCCGGGCAGATATTGGCATCGCCATGGGAGCAATGGGTTCCGATGCTGCCATTGAGGCCGCAGACGTAGTACTCATGGACGATGACCCCAGAAAGATTGCCAAGGCCATTGCCATCAGCCGGAAATGCCTGGGCATTGTGTATCAGAACATTGCCTTTGCCATTGGCGTTAAGCTGATCTGCCTGGTTCTGGGGGCGCTGGGAATCGCCAACATGTGGCTGGCTATCTTTGCCGATGTGGGCGTGATGGTACTAGCGGTGCTCAACGCCATCCGGGCACTGTTCGTGAAAAAACTCTGACAATCCATTTGGAGGGTGCTGCGTTATGCAGCGCCCTCTTTTTGCAGGACACCCGCTCCACACCTGCATCCAAAGCGCATTTTACTTGAGAATTCCCCGGAAATCTGCTATAATCTTCCTGGTAACTATGAAGATCCCGGAGAGGACTTACCCGTCCTTCCCCGGAGTGAGGCAGGGAGATGAACCGAATTATGAATATCACACTGCAGGATCTCACCAAACGGTTCCCGGCTCGGGGCAGAAAGGCTCAGGGCGAGGTCACCGCTGTGGAGAACCTGAGCTTTGAAGTCCCGGATGGGATGCTGGTAGGGCTGTTGGGGCCCTCCGGCTGCGGGAAGTCCACCACACTGAACATGATCTGCGGCTTGGAATCCCCCACCCAGGGCAAGATCTTTTTCGGCGAGGAGGACGTCACCGCCCTTCCCCCGGAACTGCGGGGCGTGGGCATGGTGTTCCAAAACTACGCCCTCTATCCCCATCTGACCGTGCTGCAAAACATCCTGTTCCCTCTGGAAAATCTGAAGGGTAAGGAACGGCCCTCCCGCAAGGAGATGAAATCCCGGGCGCTGGAGGCTGCCAAACTGGTGCAGATCGAGGAGCTCCTGGAGCGCAAGCCCCGGGAGCTCTCTGGCGGTCAGCAACAGCGTGTCGCCATCGCCCGAGCCTTGGTGAAAACACCCCGGGTACTGCTGCTGGACGAGCCCCTCTCCAATCTGGACGCTCGGCTGCGGCTGCAGACCCGGGAGGAGATCGTGAAGATCCAGAAAGAAACCGGGATCACCACCCTGTTTGTCACCCATGACCAGGAGGAGGCCATGAGCATCTCCGACCGGATCGTGGTGATGCGTGAGGGCGTACTGATGCAGCAGGGCGCCCCCCAGGAGGTCTACGACAACCCGGAAAACCTCTTTGTGGCCAAATTCCTGGGCACTCCCCCCATCAACGTCTTTGACGGACGGGTGGAAGGCGGCTTCCTATTCCTGGGGGATCAGAAAACCCTGGCTGTTCCCGGTGCTCCTGATGGCAAGGTTCTGGTGGGCATCCGGCCCGAGGGATTTGAGCCCGACAAGGATGGCCCCGTGGTCTGCGGACTCAGCCGGGTGGAGGTACTGGGCCGGGACACCAGCATGGTCTGCACCCATCCCGCCTGTCAAAAGGACTCCCTGCGGGCCATCATCCGCTCCGCCGGGGAGGTCAGCGCTGTGGCGGGTTCCGTCCGCTTTGCTCTTCGCCCGGAGAAGGTCTTCCTCTTCGATTGTCAGAGCGAGCGCCGTATCCCCTTCGGCCAGGCAGCCGTGTAAAGGGGGCGTGTACGCATGGACCGCAACTCCAAAAAAGCTTGGCTCTATCTGCTGCCCTCCCTGATTTTGCTGGGCGCTTTCTTGATCTACCCCCTCATTGACGTACTGGTCTACTCTGCGGAGGAATGTTACAATTTCGCCTCCCAGACTTATCAGGGAGTGGGATTGTACAACTACTCCTATGTGCTTCACGACCCCTATTTTCTCCAGGCGGTGGAGAACACCTTTGTGCTGGTGATTATCACGGTGCCCACCTCCACGGTGCTGGCCATTGTCATCGCCACGGCGCTGTCCTCCATCAAGCCTTTGCGGCAGCTGTTCCAGACCATCTACTTCCTCCCCTATGTGACCAACACCTTGGCTGTAGGCTTGGTCTTTATGGTGCTGTTCCAGCGCACGGAGTACACCGACGGTCTGGTAAACATGGTGCTGGCACTCTTCGGGACAGGACCCATTGACTTCATCAACGGTCCCCACTGGGCCAAGATGTTCGTGCTGTGCTTCTACACCGTCTGGGTGGTGCTGCCCTTTAAGATCCTGGTGCTCACCAGCGCTTTGGCTTCTGTCAATGACGAGTACTACAAAGCCGCCCGGGTGGACGGCACCTCCCGGACCAGGACTTTCTTCCGCATCACCCTGCCCATGATCTCACCCATGATCGTCTACCTGGTCATCACCGGCTTTATCGGCGCGTTCAAGGCCTACAGCGATGCAGTGGCCCTGTTCGGCACCGACCTCAACGCCGCTGGAATGAACACCATCGTGGGCTATGTTTATGACATGCTCTACGGCGACAGCGGCGGGTACCCCTCCTATGCGTCGGCAGCGGCAATCATTCTGTTCGTCATTGTGCTGACCATCACCTGCATCAACCTGCTGGTCACCCGCAAACGGGCTACGGACTGAGAGGAGGGACACTGTATGGAATCCAAAGAAATGGAAACCCAAGAAAAACAGCGGGACGCCATGCGCAAAAGGGAAAATCTCCGCAAAGCCCTCACGTACCTGCTTTTGAGCGTCTGGGCTGTGGTGGTGCTGTTCCCCTTCTACTGGATGGTGCTCACCTCCTTTAAAAGCTACAGCTCCTACAACGGAGAGCGGACCCCGGTATTCTTCACCCTGGCCCCCACGCTAGAAAACTACCAAAATGCTTTTACCGCTGTCCCCCTGCTGGGGTACCTGCTGAACACGCTGATCTTCTCCCTGGCCACCACTGCCGTCATGGTGGTGGTGAGCACCTTGGCCGCCTACGCCTTTGCCCGGCTGAAATTCCGGGGAAAGAATCTGGTGTTTGGACTGTTCCTGTCCATGATGATGATTCCCACAGAGCTGGTGGTCATCACTAACTTTGTCACCATCACCAATCTGGATCTACGCAACAGCTTTTTGGGGCTGATCCTGCCCTCCATCACCTCGGTATTTTACATCTACCTCTTGAAAGAGAACTTCGAGCAGGTCCCCGAGGAGCTGTATAAGGCTGCCAAGGTGGACGGCACCTCTGACTTGAAATACCTGTGGAAGGTGATGATCCCCATTTGCAAGCCCACTTTGGTGACCATCACCATCTTGAAGCTCATCGAATGTTGGAACTCCTACGTGTGGCCCCGGCTTATCACCGATGATCCCGCCTACTACCTTGTCTCAAACGGCATCCAGGAGATCCGGGAAAACGGCTTCGGCCGTGAAAACGTTCCCGCCATGATGGCCGCTGTGGTGGTCATCTCCGTGCCGCTGATTTTGTTGTTTCTAGCCTTCCGCAAGAAGATTATGGAGGGCGTCTCCCAAGGAGGTACCAAAGGATGAGAAAGTTTTTTTTCATTGCTCTTGTTTTGGCCTTGTGCTGGACGCTGACTGGCTGCCACGGCAGCCGGGAGCAATCTGTCTTTGACCTTCCGGAGACCTTCGACACCAGCCGCGACTACGAGGTCACCTTCTGGGCGAAAAATGACACCAACATGCGTCAGACCGATATCTACAAGCAGGCCATTGCCGAGTTCCAAGATCTGTACCCCAACATCACAGTGAACTTGCGGCTGTACACCAATTACGGTGACATCTACAACGATGTGATCACCAACATCTCCACCGGCACCACCCCCAACGTGTGCATCACCTATCCCGACCACATTGCCACGTATATCACCGGCAGCAACGTGGTAGTCCCCCTGGATCAGCTGTTGGAGGACCCTGATTATGGTCTGGGAGGCAGCCAGGTGCTGTTTGACTCCCCCACCAAGGACGAGATTGTCCCCCAGTTTTTGGAGGAGTGTTCCCTGGCAGGCCACACCTACGCCCTGCCCTACATGCGCTCCACCGAGGCCTGCTATGTCAACAAGGATCTGGTGGAAGCCCTGGGCTACACCCTTCCCGACGTGCTCACCTGGGACTTTGTGTGGGAGGTCAGCGAAGCCGCTGCCGCCACCATGGGCGATGACGGCATCTACAGTGTCAACGGGCAGGAAGTGCTGATCCCCTTCCTGTACAAGTCCACGGACAACATGATGATTCAAATGCTCAACCAGCTGGGGGCCGGATACTCCACCCCGTCCGGCGGCATTGAACTCTTTAACGACACCACCTCGGATCTGCTGTTGAGCATTGGCCAGCATGCTGCCAGCGGAGCGTTTTCCACCTTCAAGATCTCCAGCTATCCCGCCAACTTCCTGAATGCAGGACAGTGCATCTTCGCTGTGGACTCCACCGCCGGCGCCACCTGGATGGGCTCTGATGCCCCTCTGGTGGACATCCCCGAGGAAGAGATTGTGGACTTCGAAACTGAAGTCCGGATGGTCCCCCAATTTGACCCTGAGCATCCCAAGATGATCTCCCAGGGACCGTCGGTCTGCATCTTCAACAAGGACGATCCCCAGGAGGTACTGGCCTCCTGGCTGTTCACGCAGTACTTGCTGACGGACTCCGTCCAGATTGCCTACTCCCAAACTGAGGGCTATGTCCCTGTGACCACCCGGGCACAGCAATCCCCGGAATATCAGGACTATCTCTCCCGGGCCGGCGAGGACAACGACACCTATTACCAGGTGAAAATAGACGCGGCCAAGCTGCTGTTGGACAACTTGGATAACACCTTCATCACCCCGGTATTCAACGGCTCCACCTCCCTGCGGGACGCTGCGGGACAGCTCATTGAGGATGTCTCCAAGGCTGCACGGCGGAGCCAGACCGTGGACGAGGCCTTTATTCAGCAGCTCTACAGCGACACCGAATCTCTCTATCACCTGGACAGCATCAGCAGTTCCGGCGGAGAAAAGGAAAACCTGGGCCCCCTGCCCACCACAGCCGTAGCACTGCTGACAGCCATTGGCGTGGCCTGGGGACTCATCTTGGTATATCTGGCAGTGCGCTGGTGGAAAAAGCACCGCTCTACCGCAAAAAAGCCCAATTCTTTCGCCAAATAGAAGCCCATCCTTGGCGGAATCGAACCCTTGACTTTTCGTCATTCTGATTGACTTTTCCACGTTTTGGTTGTATAATATGCCCGAATCCGCAAGGAGGCTTTCCCCACGGGGAAAGCCTCCTTTGACGGTACCTTATCAAAGGAGTAATGAAATCATGCGTAAAGTTCTTTGTGCCATCCTTGCCCTGTGCCTTGCCGCTTCTATGACCGCCTGCGCCGGCAGCGGCAACAGCTCCACCTCTGAGAGCAGCACCTCTGAGTCCTCTGTGGCAGAAGAGACTAGCTCTGAGTCCTCTGCTGCAGAAGAGAGCAGCTCCGATGTCAGCGCCTCCGAAGAGGAGACCAGCGGCACCGATGCAGAAGCCACTGTGATGAGCTATGACGAGTACATGGCTGCTGCCGTGGATGACCCTGTGACCATTCAGGCTTATGTTCAGGCAAAGCAGGCCTACTACGCCGAGCAGGAAACTGCCACCGTGTACCTGCAGGATCAGGACGGCGGCTATTTTGCCTATGACATGAAGTGCTCTCAGGAAGACTACGACGCCATGACCGAGGGCACCTGCATTCAGGTCAGCGGTTATAAGGCTGAGTGGTCTGGCGAAGTTGAGATCATGGACGGCCAGCTGGACAGCATTGTGGAAGGCGATACCTTTGTGGCCGACGCTCTGGACGTCACCGACCTGCTGGGCACTGAGGATCTTCAGTCCCATCAGAATGAAAAGGTCAGCTTCACTGGCCTGACTGTGGCTCCCAGCACTGATGCCAACGGCAACGAGGCTGCTTTCCTGTACAACTATGACGGCTCCGGCACCCAGGGCGATGACCTCTACTTCAACGTCACCGTGGGTGACAGCGAAGAAGTCTACACCTTCACCGTGGAGTCCTACCTCTGCGATAGCTCCTCCGAAGTCTACAAGGCTGTGGAGGGTCTCCAGGTTGGCCAGACCATCGACGCTGAGGGCTTCCTCTACTGGTACGAGGGCGTCAATCCCCACATCACTTCTGTGACTGTGGCCGGCTAATTCTTCTCGAAATTCATTTCAAAATCCCCGACAGTGAATGTTCACTGCCGGGGGTTTTTTTAGCATAATAATTCCACCTGTCTTCCCATAAGCCGAAAAGTGTGGTACAATGAGCACAGAAATTCTCTTGGAGAGGAGCGAAAAACATGAAAATTTTATTCATTGATATTGATACCCTTCGTCCGGATCACATGGGATGCTACGGCTACAGCCGCAATACCACCCCCAACATCGACCGCGTCTGCAGTGAAGGCATCCGCTTTGACCAGTACTACTGCTCTGACGCTCCCTGCCTGCCCTCTCGCGCTTCTCTGGTCAGCGGTATGTTCGGCATTCACAACGGCGCTGTTGGCCACGGAGGTACGGCCGCAGATCGCCGTCTCACCGGCTATCCCCGGGACTTCACCGACATTGTGGATGACAACTGCTTCCACAACATCTTCCGCAAAGCCGGTTTCCACACCGCTTCTGTGAGCACCTTCCCGGAGAGACACTCTTCCTGGTGGTTTAATGCCGGCTTCAACGAGTGCTACAACGTGGGCGGTCACGGCGGAGAATCCGGCGAGGAAGTCCTCCCCGTAGCTCTGGACTGGCTGCGCCGGAACAAGGACAAAGACAACTGGTTCCTGCACGTCCATTTCTGGGATCCCCACACGCCCTACCGGGCTCCGGAAAGCTTTGGTAATCCCTTTGAAGACGTTCCCATGGACACCTGGATTGATGAGAAAATTCTGCAGGAACACGTCCACGCCACAGGTCCTCACAGCATCAGCGAACTAAACATGTTTGATGACGCTCAGAATCCCAAATACCCCCGCATGCCTGGCAGCGCTTCGGATATGGCCGGCATGAAGCGGATCATGGACGGCTATGACACGGGAATCCTCTATGCGGACTACCTCATTGGCCAGATCTTTGATCTGCTCAAAGAACAGGGCAACTACGACGACACCGCCATCATCATCACCTCCGACCACGGCGAGAATATGGGCGAGCTGTCCATCTACTCCGAACACGGCACCGCCGACTATCCCACCTGCCACATCCCCTTTATTATCAAGTGGCCCGGTGTGAAACCCGGCTCCTCTGACGGCGAACTCCACTACAGCCTGGACCTGCTGCCCACTATGGCAGAACTGCTGGGCGTGGATCCCTGGGAGAAATGGGACGGCCAGAGCTATGCCAAGACCATCACCTCCGGCGAACCTCAGGGACGGGACAGCTTGGTGCTCTCCCAGATGGCCCATGTGTGCCAGCGCTCCGCCAGATTCGGCGACTGGCTGTACATTCGCACCCTCCACGACGGATTCCACCTCTTTGACAAGGAGATGCTCTTCAACCTGAAGGAGGATCCCCATGAGCAATTTGACGTAAAAGAGCAGCATCCCGACATCTGCGCTCAGGGCGCCAAGATCATCCTGGATTGGCATGATGAACAGATGCTCAAGTCCGACAGCCCTGTGGATCCCATGATCACCGTGCTGCAGGAAGGTGGGCCCTATCACGCCAGGGGCTTCCTGGAACAGTACGCCCAGCGTCTGGAGCAGACCGGGCGTGCCGAAGGCGCTCAGGAACTGCGCAGAAGACATCCCAAGGGCTGAGCCGATTCCCATGCGCAACCCTCACATCATGATAAAACCCTCCTCCGGGGCTTGTGACCTGCGGTGCCGTTACTGCTTTTACCACGACCTGACAGAAAAGCGGGACCAATCTTCCTACGGTTTTATGACGAAGGAAACCCTGGAGACTGTGATTCAAAAGGCTTTGGCGGCTGCCACCCAGAGCTGTACCATCTCCTTCCAAGGCGGGGAACCCACCCTCATTGGGCTGGACTTTTTCAAAAAAGCGGTACAGCTCCAGCGAAAGCACAACGTCAACCGGGTGGAGATCCGCAACGCCATTCAGACCAACGGTCTGTCCCTGGACGGGGAATGGGCAGATTTCTTCCGAGAACATCACTTTTTGGTGGGAATCTCCCTGGACGGCGTCAAGGACACCCACGACGCCAACCGTCTGGACGCTCAGGGAAAAGGCACCTTCAACCGGGTAAAACAGGCCATTCAGCTTTTGGAAAGCCGGAAGGTGGCTTACAACATCCTCACGGTGGTAAACGGCCAGACCGCTCCCCATGCCGGACAGATCTATCGGGCATACCAACGAGCGGGACTGGGGTACTTGCAGTTTATCCCCTGCCTGGATCCCATTGGAGAGACTCCCGGCAGCCATCCTTACTCCCTGACTCCGGAGGCCTACGGCAGCTTTCTATGCAATCTGTTTGACCTCTGGTATCAGGATGCCCTGCAAGGCAGAGCGCCCTCCATCCGCCAATTTGAGAACTACATTGAAATGCTGCTGGGTTATCCTCCGGAAGCCTGTGGAATGGCTGGCATTTGCAGCATCCAACACATTGTAGAGGCGGACGGTTCCGTCTATCCCTGTGATTTCTACGTGCTGGACGCCTTCCGTCTGGGAAACCTCCTCACCGACAGCTGGGAGCAGATCGAACAAGCTCGGAAAGCCCTGGGCTTCCTGGAGCAATCTCGCGGGGTGGACCCCGCCTGTCAGAAGTGCCCCCACTTCTCTCTGTGCCGGGGCGGATGCCGTCGCTATCGCCCGGTAAAAGAGGATGGCACCCTGGGAAGAAGCTTCTTCTGTGAAAGCTACCGGACCTTCTTTGCCCACGCTGCTCCCGGTCTGCGGCAGCTGGCAGATATCGCCAGAGTGCAGCTGGGAAGACGATGACAACAGAAAACGGCGGTCACTTCCATGTGACCTCCGTTTTCTGTTACTGCGCTTCTTTTTCCCGCTGGGCCTTACTGTGGGAGATAGCCTGCCGGACTTTTACGGTAAACACCACCATTACCAGGAAAAACGCCGTGAGATAAGCCGGGAACAACGCCACCGTGACCACCTGGCCCAACACGCCAAACACTGTGGGAACCAGCATCACGCCGATGTAGGAAAATGCCATTTGTGTGCCAATCACCGACTGGGAGACCTCTGGTCCGAAACTCTCCGGTGCCAAATAGTTGTAATTGGGGAACATGGGACCATTCCCCAATCCCACCAAGAACAATCCCACTGCGGACCACACAGGCGGCACCGGCAACAACAGTACCACCAACGCCACTCCCAGGACAACCATTCCCAGGCGAATAATCTGCCAGCTGTGAAGCTTTGCCGCCAGCACACCGGACAGGAATCTCCCCACCGCCATGCCGATGTAATAGAACATCACATACCACGCAGCTCGGTCCTCTGTCACGCCCTTGGATTCCACCAGGAAAGTGGCCCCCCAGCTGCCAGCAGTCACCTCGATACCCACAGAGGCCACAAAGAGCAGGCACATCCCCTTGACCCCAGGAAGCTTCAAGACCTTTCTCACAGGCAGGGCATTTGTCTTCTCCTCCCCGCTTTCTCCGTCGGTACGGACCCCTTGGACCTTCTTCCACAGGGGCAGCGTCAAAAACAGCAGCAGAGCGATCACCAACTGCATGGCAAAAGCTGTGCGGTATCCTCCCCGCCAACCCTGGGGACCGCTGATCACTAGGGACAACACATAAGGGCTCAAGGATACTCCCACCCCGTAAAAGCAGTGCAGAAAGCTCATGTGGGTTGCTGAATAGTGCAGCGCCACATAGTTGTTCAGGGCAGTGTCAATGGCTCCAGCACCCAACCCCAAAGGGATCGCGCAGAGGATCAACAGCCAAAAGCTGCCGCTGAAGGAAAATCCCAGCAGAGCCACTGCCGTCAGCGCGGTACTGAACGCCGAGACCCGGGCTGTACCAAATCGCCGGATCACCTGGCTGCTCATCAGACTGGAGACCACCGTCCCACAGGATGTGGTCACCGTGACAAAACTGGCAAAAGAAATGGGCAGGGAAAACTCCCTGTAGATAGCGGGCCAGGCAGTTCCAAACAGGGAGTCCGGAATCCCCAGCCCGATGAAGGCGGTGTAGATCACCGCCAACAAGAGCATTGCCATAAGTACATTTCCCCTTTCACGCATCCATTCCATTATAGCAGTTTTTCCCTCTGGTTGTCACTGCACCACTGATTTTTCCAACGTCCATGGTCGGTTCCCAGGCCAACGGAAGATGGAACACTCCTTAAAAAGGGGCTGTTGCATGATGCAACAGCCCCTTTTGCCTATTCGGAAATTTCGGAATTCGTCCGTCAGGTTTTTTCTTTCCACAAATTGCTGCAAGCTTGTTTAAAAAGCTTCCATCAGTCCACAAAAACGTATTTCTGCATCCGGTCAAAGGCCTCCTGCACACGGGACAGGGGCAGTGCCAGATTCAAGCGGATATGGCAAGGTCCATGGAAAGCCCGGCCGTCCTGCCAGGCAACGCCCACTTCCCAACCGGCATCCAACACCTGCTGAATCGTCTTGCCATGGGCCTCACACCACTTGGTGCAATCCAAGAACAACATGTATGTACCCTGGGACTTCATAACCTCTACCCCGGGGAAATGCTTCTGAATGAAATCACAGGCGTACTCCACATTGCCGGTGAGCACCTGGCGAAGCTCGTCCACCCACTCCTGGCCCTCGGGTGAATAAGCACCCACCAGAGCATGCATGGACAACACATTCATGGAGTTATAATGGGACAGCGAGGATTCCTTCTCAATACGCTCCCGCAGAGCCTTATTGTAGATGATATGATAGCTGCCGATCAAACCCGCCAAGTTGAAGGTCTTGGAGGGAGCATACATGGCCGCAGTGCGCATCTTAGCGTCCTCAGAAATAGTCTGGAAGGGAATGTGCTTGTTGTCCCCCAGGATCAGGTCGGACCAGATTTCATCGCACACGACCATCACGTCGTGCTTCTTAAAGAGCTCCGCGGCCTTCTCCAATTCCCAACGCTCCCAAACACGGCCACAGGGATTATGGGGAGAACAGAACACCGTGGCATGGATTTTGTTTTCTACAATCTTCTTCTCCATGTCCTCAAAATCCATCCGCCAGATGCCATTCTCGTCCCGCTTCAGGGGGCTGTGAATAATATGATAGCCATTGTTGGTAAGGCAGCCGGTGAAGCCCACATAGGTGGGAGAATGGAGCAGCACGTTGTCGCCTCTGGAGCACAGCACGTTCAAGGCGCTGGTCACGCCGCCCAACACGCCGTTCTCATAGCCAATACACTCCTTGGTCAGACCCTCTACACCATTGCGCTCCTTCTGCCAGTTGATGATGGCGTTAAAATAGTCATCGCTGGGGGCAAAATAGCCAAAGAAGGGATGCTCCAACCGCTTGGTGACAGCCTGGGGAATGGTGGGAACGGTGGGGAAGTTCATGTCCGCCACCCACATGGGGATAATGTCAAATCCCTCCTTGGGAGGCTTTGCTCCCGCAGTCAGACTGTCCACTGCGATGGCGTCATGGCCATGCCGGTCGATTACACTGGTAAAATCGTATTTCATAGTTGTTTCGGCATGTTAACCATGCCTTCCTCCTTTTCTGATGACACATTTCGATCATATATGACATATTATAGTATAGTTTTTTCCCATCCACAAGGCCTGGGAGAAAATTTTGGGAATGGCGCCGGCAACAAAAAAAAGATCAGACCAGTTCGTGAGAACCAGTCTGATCCTATCGTCATTATGGTCGAGGTGACAGGATTTGAACCTGCGACTTCTACGTCCCGAACGTAGCGCTCTACCAAACTGAGCCACACCTCGTAAAAAAGCCTCGGCTCACTCAAACCGAGGCTTTGGCAGCGGTACCAGGATTTGAACCCAGACAAACAGAGTCAGAGTCTGCTGTGCTACCCTTACACAATACCGCTATCTCAATGCCGCTCTGTCCAAACGGCAGTATTTATTATAACAGGTTTTCGCGGAAAGTCAATGCCTTTTTCCAATTTTTTTAAAAACTTTTTTCGCGCCGCTTTTTACACCCTACGCACAGGAATCTGACGCTGGGTCAGGTACTCCTTTAAATCAGGAATGGCGATCTCACGAAAATGGAACAAGCTGGCCGCCAACACGGCATCCGCTTTTCCTTGGGTGAAGGCATCGTAAAAATGCTCCATGGTGCCAGCGCCACCAGAGGCAATCACAGGAATGGACACGGCCTCTGAGATCGCCCGAGTCAGCTCCAGATCATAGCCAGCTTTGGTGCCGTCGCAATCCATGCTGGTGAGCAGGATCTCCCCCGCACCCAGGGCTTCCACCTCCTTGGCCCACTCCACAGCGTCTTTCCCGGTATCCACCCGGCCGCCGTTTAAGTACAGGGTCCAACCACCCTCAGGTCTGCGCTTGGCGTCCATGGCCACCACCACGCACTGGCTGCCAAATTTGTAGGCCGCCTCCTGAATCAACTGGGGGTTCTTCAGCGCTGCGGAATTGACCGACACCTTGTCCGCTCCCGCACGGAGAATCCTGGTGAAATCCTCCACAGTACGGATGCCCCCTCCTACGGTGAAGGGGATGAAAATGCTCTCGGCCACACGGGTGACGATGTCCGCCATAATATCCCGGTCATCAGAGGATGCGGTGATATCCAACAACACCAACTCGTCCGCGCCTTGACGGTCATACTCAATAGCTGCCTCCACCGGGTCCCCGGCGTCCCGCAACCCCACAAAGTTGGTGCCTTTGACCACCCGCCCGTTCTTCAAATCCAGGCAGGGAATGATGCGCTTAGCGTACATGGTCACGCCCCCTTTCCCAGCATCGCCGCAAAGTTCTTTAGAATCTGCAGTCCCACTCGCCCACTCTTCTCAGGGTGGAATTGGCAGGCCATCAGGTTCCCCTTGCGCACTGCCGCATGAATCTGGGCTCCATACTCTGCGGTGGCTGTCACAATGTCCTCCTCCGCTTTCAGGTAGTAGGAGTGAACAAAGTACACATAGGGCTCCTCCGGCAACCCGGCAAACAAAGGCTCGTCAGGCCGGATATTCAACGAATTCCAACCAATATGGGGAATTTTCAAGCCACTCTCCTTGGGCAGACGAAGGATCTTCCCCTTCAGCAGGCCCAGGCCCGTGGCTCCGGGGGATTCCTCGCTGGACTCAAAGAGGATCTGCAGTCCCAGGCAGATGCCCAAAAAGGGTTTTCCGCTGTTCACAAACTCATGGATGGGCTGCTCCAATCCCCGGGCACGCAGCTGCTCCATGGCGTCGCCAAAAGAACCCACTCCCGGCAAAATAGCCCCATCCCCGGCAAGCAACGCCTGAGGATCCGCTGTCACTGCACATTCACAGCCCAGGTACCGCAGGGCTTTCTCCACACTTTGGAGGTTCCCTGCACCATAGTCAATAATTGAGATCATCCGTCCACCTCTTCCTTGGCCCAACCCATGCTTTTTTCTACCGCACAATGCCAGCGGTTCAAGTCTCCCTGCCGGAGGCTCTCATCGTAGCTGGGGGTAAAAACAGCGCTCTCTCGCCAGAGAGAGGAGAGCTCTGACAGGTCATCCCACACACCCACGGTCAAGCCCGCCATCATGGCAGACCCCAAAGCAGTGGTCTCCAAGCACTGAGGACGGCACACCTTGGAACCCAGAATATTCGCCTGATACTGCATCAGGAAGCGGCTACGAGAAGCCCCGCCGTCAGCACGCCGCTCGTGGCAGAT
>OBYM01000590.1_pt1 | contig 19046 bp, 13 predicted proteins | sample 1538191 | NCBI WGS metagenome assembly OBYM01 (sample SAMEA2580165, study PRJEB22360) | human gut metagenome | biome: human gut; feature: human-associated habitat; material: faeces | place: Denmark | collected 2008/2010 | reverse complement strand
CACGCCGTTTCTCCAGCGGCAAAGGGCACCTGGCCGCCACCGGTCATCCCCAGAAGGGCTATTCTCACTGGTTCGTGACCCTGGGCGGCAGCGGCACCTATCACGACGCGGAGGCCTACCGTGGCACCGAGCGCATCCGGACCAAGGGTTATCTGACGGACGTCATCACCGACGACGCCCTGTCCTTCATCGACGAGTGCTGCCGGGGAGACAAGCCCTTCTACCTGAACCTGACTTACACCGCCCCTCACAGCCCCCATGTGGACCAGCACCCGGAGGAATACGTCCGCTACTATCAGGAACACTGCACCTTCTCCGACGTGCCCCAGGACCCCAGAAGCCCCTGGAGCATCCAGATGCCCCACGACATTGCTTACAGCCTGACCTTCGCCAACAAGGAGCGGGAGTATCTGACCCTCCGGGACCTGCTTTCCGGCTATTATGCCGCCGTCCAGGCGGTGGACGACAACGTGGGCCGTATCGTGAAAAAGCTGGAAGAAAAGGGGATTCTGGACAATACACTTCTTGTTTTCACTGCCGATAATGGATTCAGCTGCGGCCAGCACGGCATCTGGGGCAAGGGCAACGCTACCAACCCCCTGAATCTGTTCGACACCTGCGTAAAGGTCCCCTGTATTTTCTCCATGCCGGGGACGCTCCGCTCCGGGGTGTCCACGGACGCTCTGCTCAGCGCCTACGACTTCATGCCCACCCTGCTGGACTTCCTGCACATCGACAATCCGGAGGCAGACCGGCTCCCCGGCAAAAGCTTTCTGCCGCTGCTCACCGAAGGCGGCTATCAGGACTACCACGAAAGCGTGGTGGTGTTCGACGAGTACGGCCCCAACCGAATGATCCGGACAAAAGATTGGAAGTATATCCATCGCTACCCAGAGGGTCCCGACGAGCTTTACGACCTGAAGCACGACCCGGCGGAGCGGTTCAACCTGCTTACGGAGAACCGGTTCTTCAACTACGGGCCGAAGTTCATCGAGGAAAAGGCCCGGGAACTGCGCGCACAGCTGTTCGGCTGGTTCCGGACCTATGTGGACCCCGATAAGGACGGGCCTTTGGAACCGGTGGCAGGACGGGGCCAGCTGTGCAAGGTCGGCCCGGAGGCCAACGGCCGCAATCCCTTCCACCCCGCCGTGGCCGTGGAGTATCACCGGTAAAAAGAAACATCAACGGAGCTGTCTCATCAAGAGGCGCTCCGTTGATGCTTTTGAGAGAGATTTTTGTACCTCCCCCGGCGGGAGATTTTTTCAGTTGTCGTTCAGGCCGAATTCCCGGCTCAGCAGCTTTTGCTTATAAATTCTTTCAAAATCCAGAACTTCAGCATCGTCCTGATTCATCGGGAACACTTTCAGAATGGAATACTGGAAATATTTCCGGTGGTCCGGGTCTTTTTCCAACAATTCCGTCAGCTTTTTGTTGCCGCCGTCGCCGTTATGGCCGTAGCTGCTCCACCGTCCCCAGAGACCGTCATCACCAGTCGCAGACCCCACATAGAGTTTGCCCGTGGAGGTATCGGCAATCACGTAGACCGCCTTAATTCGGGACAATTCCTTCTTCCACCGGGCATGTTCCTTGGGGTGGGTAATCATTTCCGTGAGCATCTCATAGGGAAGGCATACTTTGTCATATCCCTCAAAGGTATATTTCGTCACTTTTGGGTCAATGGCCAGCACTTCCTTGCTGGTCGTGCCATACTGGAACCAGTTGATGGCCCCTTTGCCCCAGTCAATCACCAACCGCCGGTCATATTCCGCCAGCAGGTCCGTTTTCTCCAAATTCCACCAGGCAAGCATCTCCGGATTTCCCAGGTCTTTCCGTATGTTTTCCGGCAGCCGTTCCGGGTCCAGCGGTTCCTGCCCCAGCACCCGGTAGCATCCCAGAAACCGGGAGGAAGTCCCGTCCTCTCCAAGGAAGGATAGCACATACCTGACCCGGCTGAACCGGTTTTTGGACTGGATAGACTGGTAAATATCCAGCGTCTTTTCACTCCAGCACTCTCTTACCACCTTGTGGGTCAGGTTGTGGCGCACCAGGCAGAAATCCGCCGGGTCCAATTTGTTAATGGTCAAAATGTCCTGCAATGTCATGTTTCTCGCTCCTGTTTTTCTATTTTTCCCCGCCCGGCAGATACAAGCTGCCGGTTTCCCTCAGCCAGCGGTGCCATTTGGGGTAATCCGGAAACACCCGGAGGACTTCAGCGTAAAATCGGGCCGAATGGTTCATTTCCTTCCGGTGGCACAATTCATGGACGACCACGCTGTCCAGAGCCTCCTGCGGACACTTCATCAGCGCGCAGTTAAAGCTCAAATCTCCCCGGGAGGAGCAGCTGCCCCATCGGCTTTTCTGGCAGCGAATGGTGATCCTTCCGTAGGTCACGCCCAGCTTTTCGGCATAAAAGCGCACCCGCTCCGGGATGACCGCCTTCGCCTTCCGGGTCAGGTCCTGAATCTCCGACCCCGTCAGTGGCTGCCGCCGGGCACGCCACTCCGTCTGGCGTGGGCCTGCCGGTCCGCCTGACGGGCCCGGGCCTTGGCCACCCAATCCTGATGCTCCGTCAAAAACCGCTGGATCTCGGCGTTGGGCAGCCCGTATGGCGCCCGGACCAACACCGTTTCTCCCCGGACCTCCAGGCCTAGGGTCCGGCGGCGGCTGCGAACGATCCTGACCTCCATGTTACCGGTCCACCATGTGGACATTCAGGTGGTCGTAGGTCATTTCCACCCCATGATGCTCGAACGCCACCCGCAGGGCCTCGTTCAGTGCCAGGTCCGTGGCCGCATAGTCCTCCGGTTTCGTCCAGCAGCGGACGGTGTACTCGATGGAAGAACTGCCGTAATTGGTCAGATAGACCTCCGGTGCCGGGTCGATAAGGTCATTCGCCACCTGGGCCAGAGCCTCCCGGCAGGCAGCTTTCACGTCCTCGGTGGGGGCATCGTAGGAAGCGGTAACGGTGCGGACGACGCGCCGCTTGCCCAGAGCCGTGAAATTCACGATGCGGGATGCGGACAGTTCTTTATTGGGCAGGAACACGATCTGACCGTCAAAGGTCTCCAGCTTGGTGTGGTTCAGGTTGATCTCCCGGACGATGCCGGTCATGTCCCCGGACTGGATGATGTCTCCGATGGCGAAGGGCCGGGAGGACAGCAGGATCATGCCCCCGGCCACGTTGCCGAGAATGTCCTCCGCCGCCAGGGTCAATCCCAAGGTCAGCACCGACACCAGCGCCGTCAGGGAGGACGTGTTCACGCCCAGAGCGTCGGCAGTCAGAATACCGGTGATGATGTACAGGCCCGCTTTCAGGGCGGTCAGAAGAATACGCTGAAGCCGGTCGTTCAGGTGCTTGGACCGGGAAAGCAGCTTGGCGGCCAGCTTGTTGAGGAGCCGCACCGCCAGAATGCACACCGCCAGCGTCAGGGCGGCGGAGAGCAGCTTGCCCAGGGTGAAGCTGCCAAGGGAAACTTTCAGAAGATCGGAAATACTGTTCACGATGACCCCCTCCTTTGTGTTTGGGTATAGTATAGCACCGGGGAAGGGACGTTGCAAGCGGGAAGCAAGAAACACCCCCCGGCGGGACGCAAAATAGCCTTCCCCTGGAGGGGAAGGTGGCTGCCCGCCAGGGCAGACGGATGAGGGACGGTAGGGACTACGATGTTGCACCGTCTCTTGGCCCCCCTCCCAGAGGGGGCTGTCACGCTACAAAGCGTGACTGGGGGAGTGTGCTACCCCCTAGAAGTAGGGGCTTGCCCACTTTGAGTAAAGGCTTCTCCTGGAGGAGAAGCTGTCAGCCCACAAGGGCTGACTGATGAGGTCGAAGCTATCAATTTTTACCATAGGTTGGTACGACGCCGTGACCTTCGACCTCATCCGTCACGCCAAAAGGCGTGACACCTTCCCCTCCAGGGGAAGGCTTTCGCTTCGCCGGTTTGGCGTATAGAAGTCGGCGGGCGGGGCATGCCGCCGCCCCTACAGACCCTCGCCAGGAGGTTTTTCTCCCGGCGGGATCTCTGTTTTGGCTCATTCAGCCGATTCTTTCATCACTCGATGGACAGAACGTTCTTCTTAGGCAGCGCCTTGGGTGCCTCCTTGGGCACGCTGATCTGCAGGATGCCGTCCTCAAACTTGGCGTGCATATCGTCCACGGTGAAGCCCTCGCCCACATAGAAGCTGCGGCTCAGGGCACCGGCGTAACGCTCCTGACGGATGTAGCGGCCCTTCTTGTCGGTCTCGTCCTTATCCAGGCCCTTCTCGGCCCGGATGGTCAGATAACCGTTCTCCAGCTCCACCTGAAGCTCATCCTTCTTGAAGCCGGGCAGGTCGATATCCAGCACGTAGCTGTCCTCGGTCTCCCGCACGTCGGTCTTCATCATTTCCTTGGCGTGCTTGCCGTACAGAGGATTCCGGCGGCCGAACATATCCATATTCATCGTCTGGTCAAACAGATCATCAAAAACATTCTCATTAAAGATGCTGGGCAACATAAGTCATTCCTCCAATATTTTCGTCCCGCACCCGGCGGGAACCAAATCTTGGGGTCCCATTCCACGGGGGCCTCGCGGATGATCTTCCCGGGTCCCCTCTTGGGGTCCCTTTCTCATCCACGCCTATACTATACCCCCATTTTTAGCACTGTCAAGGGCCGAGTGCTAAAATTTTTAGATTTTTTTCAAAAAAGTCCCCGGCAGGAGGACCTGTCGGGGACTTCTCGGAATCTCGGTTTACCGGTTGGCCTTCTTCCGGTTCAGGGTCAGCATGGCCGCAGCGGCGGCGGCGCTGAACACCAGCAGGCTCAGCCACAGGGCCGGAGCGTTGCTGTCGCCGGTGGAGGGGGTCACGGTGGGCTTGGGCAGTTTGGCGATGGTCAGGGCATCCTTGGTGGTCTCGGTCTTGCCCTCGGCATCGGCAAACAGCTTGCCGCAGGTGTCGCAGGACCAGTATTCCTTGTTGCCCTCGGCATCGGTGGTGGCCGCCTTGGCATCGTGATGGGTCAGCTTATGACCGGTAGCCGGAACGGCACGGGTCTCCTTGGCATCACACTTGGAGCAGGTGCGGCTCTCCTCGCCCTCTGCCTCACAGGTGGCTTCCCTGGTCACGGTCCACTCACCGAAATCATGGCCGGTGGCCGGGATCACAGTACCGTCGGCAATCTTCTCATTGCAGTCGGTGCAGTAGGTATCACCGGTGTAGCCGTCCTCGGTGCAGGTAGCTTCCTTGGCATTCCGAATCTCGGTATGCTGGTGGCCGGTGGCCGCAATGGGACGGGTCTCCTTGGCATCACACTTGGAGCAGGTGCGGCTCTCCTCGCCCTCTGCCTCACAGGTGGCTTCCCTGGTCACGGTCCACTCACCGAAATCATGGCCGGTGGCCGGGATCACAGTACCGTCGGCAATCTTCTCATTGCAGTCGGTGCAGTAGGTATCACCGGTGTAGCCGTCCTCGGTGCAGGTAGCTTCCTTGGCATTCCGAATCTCGGTATGCTGGTGGCCGGTGGCCGGGATGATGCTGCCCTCGGCAACCAGAGCGCCGCAGGTCTTGCAGTAGGTGTCGCCGGTATAGCCGTCCTCGGTGCAGGTAGCATCCTTAGCGTTCCGAACCTCGGTGTCGGTATGGAAAGTCACATCCACATCAACGGAGGTGTCGGGAGAAGTGTTGTTCCGCTCCAGGAACTTCACGCCGAAGGTGGCCGTTCCGTCCACGGCGGCGGGGTCCTTCACGGCGAAGGTCAGGGTAGCCAGATCGCTGCCTGCGGCCTTGCCGGTGGTGTCCACATAGCCCAGGGTCACGGTGCCGTCCGCATCCTTGTAGGAGGAGTGCTCGGCGGCGATGGCCACGTTGGTCAGCTGGAACTTGGAGGCGTCGTAGCTGACGGTGAACAGGCCGTTGGTGGTCTCGCCCTCGCCCATGTCGGCCACGGTCAGGGTCAGGGTCTTTTCATCCTCGGACAGGGTGGCCTCGGTCTTGGCCTCGGGAGCTGCGGGAGCCTCACCGTCGGAGGAGGTGGTGGAAGCGTTCAGGCTGCCGGCGGCAGGAGTGGAAGCGGCCTTTGCGGCGCTGAAGTCCTGCTCGGAAGCAACTTCGTTCCCGGAGACCACGTTGGCCATGGTATCCAGAGCGGCAAAAGCGTTGCCGTCAGCGGTCTCCTTTGCCTGGCCGCCCAGAATGATGGTCGCAGGCCAGACGTTCTCGCCGAAGGAGCCGATCTTGGAAGCGATCCACTCGCCGTCATCGCCCAGCACCATCCGATAGATGTCGTTGGTCTTGCCGGTAAAGGCGGACAGATACAGCACCAGGTCATCGCCCTCGGTGGTGAGGATCATGGAGGAGTTTCTGCATTCGTTCTCGTCGATGCCGAACTTCACACCCAGCTCGGCCAGGTTGGAGGTAAAGTAGCTGAGTTTTGCGCCGTAGCCCTTGTCGGTGGCGTAGACCTGATACATCCAGATATAGCCCGCATCGTCCAGGATCAGTACCCGCTCGGCCGTACTGTCGTTGACGGTGCTGGCGCCGGCGGAGGCCAGGGCAGCCAGATAAGAGGCACCGGAGTAGTTCGCCATGTAACTCTGCATGTTGAAGGCCGCAGTAGTCAGAGCCGTGGGAGAATTGGGGGCCAGCAGGTAGTAAGCGTAGATGGAGAACACCTTGGGATCGTTATCGGCGGAGAAAACGTAACTGTACTCCATATCCCAGATGGGCACCTCGGTGGCATTGGTGTAGGAGGCGATGTCCTTACCGGTGGCCACGTCCACCTTGTGGATCTTGAAGGCAGAGGTTGCGTCGCAGATCCACAGGTTGTCGTCCATATCCATGGTGGCGGAAATGGCGCTGCCGGCTTCCAGGTCGTTGTAGTTGGACCAGGTGTCGTTCTTGGACATATCCCACTTGTAGATCATGGCATTGCCGTCGGCATCCTGCAGGGTACCGTAGATCAGGGTGTTCACATTGGAAACCGTAACGGTGCAGGAAGCGGACTTGGTGGTGTCCTTATCGGAAGTAGCGGTGATGACGGCCGTGCCTTCAGCGATGGCGGTCACCAGGCCGTTGTCGGAAACGGTAGCCACGGCATCATTGCTGGAGGTCCAGGTCACGGTGTCAGGCTGCACGCCGAAGGGCTCCACGGAAGCGGTCAGCTTGGCGGTGTTCTTCTTGTACAGGGTCAGGCTGGAAGCATTGAGCTTCACGCTCACGTCGCCGCTCAGCTCGTCCGGGTTCAGGTTGATCTTGTAGGTGGAGATGTTGTCGGCATAGTCGGCCACCTGCACCAGGATGTGCTTGGCATCACCCAACTCGGAGGCATCCAGTTCAATGGTAGCCTCGCTTCCCAGCTCTGCGCCCTTGGCAGAACCTGCGGAGCGAGCCAAGATGGACTGCTTGTCGTTGTCAATCAGGAAGGCTGCCGCCACATAGCGGTTATCGGCAGCCTGGACGGTGATCTTCCCGTCGGCCATGGTCACGCTGGAAATGGTGGGAGCGGTCTTATCCACGTAAGCGCTGTAAGAGCGGGTGGCACCGGCGCCCAGGGCATCCCAGTCAACGGTCTTGGCCGTGTAGTCCACGTAGTATTCCGGAGCCTTGGTCAGGGAGACCGTGATCTTGCTGCCCTCGGGAGCATCGGTAGGCGCAAAGCCCAGGCTCAGGCTGCTCTGAACATTCCGCCAGGTCGAGCCATTGGTATAATAGTAAGCGCTGTAATCGGCGCCGATGGCGCTCTGCTCCAGATAGGTCTTGCCGGAATCATCGGTAACGGTCACACGGGTAGCCGCTGCGTTCCGGATCAGGGTGTAGTAGAAGCTGTTGAAGGTCGTAGTCTCCGGGTTGAATGCATCCCGGGCGGGATCGTAGTCCTCGTCCACATAGGGGTTGCCGCCGAAGTAATACTCGCCGCTGTCACCCTCGTAGTTCACCGTCATCATCTGGAAGTTGATGGTCTGCTGGTAGGCGTACAGGTAAGGCGCACGCTCCTCCTCACCGGACAGGTAATCATAACGGGAGCCCACGTCATACATGGAAGCGTCGGTCCAGTTGCCGTAATAGCCCAGCACGGGGATGGAGTGGGAAGTACCGGTGACGCCCTCGGCAGAGCTCATCTCATCGGCATACACATAGCCTTCCACGTAAGCGCCGGTACCGCTGCTGAATTCGTCCACATAGTCCATGGTATCCTTGTCCAGCGTCACGGTCAGGCTCACATGAACGGATCCGTTGGCGGGGACCTCCACGCTGCACTTGCCCATCTGACGATAGAACAGGTAAGCATCGAAGGTATCCACACCGCCGTCCTTATCCAGGTCGGCAGCATCGGCATGGGAAATGGCATCCCGCACGCCGGTCACATAGTCCAGCAGGGCCTGTCCGTCAGCCAGGGTGATGGAGCCGTTGCCGTCAAAGTCGCAGTTCTCCAGGCCTTCGGCGCTCTCGGCTTCAACACGCTTGCCGTCCACGACCCAGCTCAGCGTAGAGCCGACGGTGGCCGTCTGGTCCATCTTGAAGTTCATACCGCTGTTCTGTGCCAGGGCCTGCGTGAAGAAGTCGGCGGAAAGGGCGAAGTCGCTGGTGGTATCCTTCAGGTTGTGGATGGTAAAGCCGAAGGTGTAGACACCGGTGCGGTCGGCATCGTCGCCCAGCTCCACCTTCACCTTGCCGTCGGCATAGGAGTCGGTGGCATCGGCGTCCATGGAAATGTAGCTGCCGGCGTTGATGGCATTGCCCACATTGGCAAGACCGGCGCCCTGCTGCAGCACGGAGTAGTAATACTGATCGGTGGTCAGCGGGGTAGCGGTGGACATCAGCAGACTCTGGGACAGGAACCGTGCCGAGCGGCCGGTCTTTTCGTCCAGCTTATTAGCCTTGATGTACTGAGCCAGCACAGCGGCCATACCGGTGACCTGGGGAGCAGCCATGGAGGTACCGGACATATTCTGGTAGCCGCCGCCATTCATCAGGGAGTAGATGTTGCCGCCGGGGGCGGTGATCTCCGGCTTCATGGTCAGAGAACCGGGCACGCCCCAGGAGGAGAAGCTGCTCATGGTGTAGTAGTCGCTGTTGTAATGCTCGGAGGCAGCGCTGCCGCTGACGGTGATCTTACCGGTGTAGTAGAGGATCTTGCCGGAGCCGTCCTTGACGGCCGTGGCATGCTCCTTCAGGAAATTGGCATCGGCCAGGGTAATGGACACGGCGGGCTGGGTCTTGGTGTAGTCCGACAGATCCATATTGATCTTACCCTCTTCGTTGTTGGCGACAATGGTGGCAATGGCTCCTGCGGCCACGGCGTTCTCGGCCTTCACGTAGAAGGAGATGGTTCCACGGTTGCAGATAGCGATCTTTCCGGCCAGAACGTCCTTCACGGCCTCGAAGTCTTCAGGCGTACCGGCGGAGTCCACGTAAACGAACTCATGCTCCCCTGCGATGGTGGTGATGGGGGCATTCTTGTAGCCGCTGGAGCTGGTGTCGGAATAGAAGATCTTGTGGTCGTAAGCTTCCATGTAGGTATCGGTGATACCGTCGTTGTCCACGGAGGCCACGGTCAGGGCATTGGTGTAGGATCCGGGGGAACCGCCGGTGGCCCAGCTGTTGCCGTCGGCATAAGCCACGCCGTTGGTAGAGTTCTCGTACCAGCTGCCGGAGTTACCGGCGGAGATGGAGACCACCATGCCGCTCTCGGTGACCCGCTGCAGGATAGCTGCATAGGTGTCGGAGGAAATGTGGTTGAAGCCGGGGTTGCCGGAGCCCAGGGACAGGTTGGCGGAATCGGCGCCCAGCACCATGGCGTCCTCAATGGCCACCATGTAGTCGGAGTCATAAGCGCCGCCGGACTTACCGAAGACCTTCATGACCAGGACCTGTGCGTCGGGAGCCACGCCCTGGGAGCTGACGGTGTCCAGCGCATTGGCGTAGCCGCCCTTGCCATCGGGCACATAGCGGTTACCCGCGGCGATGCCGGTGACGTGGGAGCCGTGGTCACCCTGAGAATCCTCGTCATGGGTAATGTACAGGCTGTCGTCCACATAGTTGAAGCCGAAGGGGATCTTGGCGTTCACATACAGGTCGGAGGCAGTCAAGCCGTCGTAACGCTTGTAAGCATTCAGGGAGGACAGCTTATCGGCGATGTCCTCAGTTGTCATCAGCTTGGCGCCGGAGTCCTTCACGGCGTACTCGAAAGCGCCAGCATCCAGGGAAGGATGGTCGGTGTCGGCACCGGTATCGATGATGGCCACCTTGCTGCCTGCACCGGTGTAACCGGCGGCCCAGGCGGCGGTAGAGCCGATCATGGCATCGGAGGTGGCCATGTTGGGATCGGCAGCATCGGAGGTAGCGGCGCAGGCCTCATAACGGGTCTCGATGAGCACTTCCTTGACACCGGACAGGGCCTCGATCTTCTCAATGTCGCCGTAGGCCACATTGGCAGAGATGATGTTGGCGGCCAGGGTCAGGTTCCAGACCACATCCAGGTCTTTCCCGTCCAGAGCCTTCTTGGAAATGGTCTTTTCCATGCTCTCCTGCTTGCTCTGCAGAGAGGCACGGTAGCGCATGGCGCCGGAATCGGCGGAAGCCACCTGTGCTGCGCTGAAACCCTTTTCCAGAGTGGAGGGAGCGTCCAGAACGATGGACACACGGACAATATCCGTGGGCGCATATTCTGACGTTGCGAGAGATTCAAAGCTGTTGCTGTCCTTCACGGGCAGCTTCACGGAAACGGTGTCGTTATCGACCTTCTCAAAAGAGAGGGACTTGCTGCCGTCCGTCCCGGCAGCGAAGGCCGGGACCGCCAGGCTGAAGATCATCGCGAAAACGAGGATCCAGGAGGCAAGCCGTTTCCAGGATGTGGGATGGGACATTTTCTTCACGCTCCTTGTTTCTTCCGGCACGGGCCGGGGTCTTACCCTTCTCCGGGAAAACTCCCAGAAAATGGTAAAATTTTAGATGTGAGAAATTGTAGCACAGCCACGGACACCTGTCAATCGAACGTGTCTACAAAAATTTAATATTCTCTTAAAGAAGTTCTGTGCAAATAGACGAGCGTCCACATCACATAGACACATTCCGACCTTTTTCGCCCTTTGTCCCCAATTTGCGCACACTTTCTCCCACACCGTAGAACCGTTCCATGCCCATAGAACACTTTTTACGGACACGCCCCCTCTCCCCCGCCGCCTCCGGGACGCAAAAAGTGCCGGGGCAAACGCCCCGGCACTGCGGATGTATGCAATTTTTAGCCGTTCACGGAAGCCCACAGGTCCGTCCACTTCTCGATGAGGGAGGACTTTTCCTTGGACATCTTGTCAAAGTCCATGGCCACAACGCCCTGGTCGATGTCGGCGGGGAAGTAGCTTTCATCGTTCACATAGGTCGTGTTGGGGCCACGGGAACCGGCTGCCTTTTCACGGGCCAGCTGGAACTCCGCAGAGGACAGCACATCCAGAACAGCCCCGGCCAACTCCGGATGGGGGCAGTTCTTGACCATAGCGGAAGCGAAGGCACAGACGGTGTTGCCTTCCTTGGGCCACACGATCTCCACATTCTCCGCACCGTTCATCAGCAGGGAGATGGCGCCGTTGTCGTAGGTCAGGCCCACGGCATATTCGCCGTTGTAAACGTCCTTGTAGCAGGCGGAGGAGCTGGTGCTGATGACGCCGTCGCAGTTCTCCATGAGGCTCTTCTGGAAGTCCCAGGCCTTGTCGTCACCGAAGCTGTCGCCCATCAGGTACAGCATGGTCTGCAGCTGCCGCCAGGCAGAGGAGGAAGCGGAGGGGTCCGCCTGAATGATGTGGCCCTTCAGCTCCGGCTGCAGCAGGTCCGCATAGCCGTTCACGTCCACGCCCAGTTCTTTCAGAACCTCGGTATTCTTGATGAGGCACACATACTGATAGGCAAAGTAGGTGTAATAGCCGTTGGATTCCACGGCGCACTGGTCGGCATACTTGGGGGTGTACTTCTGCAGCAGGTCCAGGTACTGGTCGCCGTCGGTCTGGGACAGGCCGCCGAAGATCACGTCCGCCTGGGGATTCTCTTTTTCCGCATCCACCCGGGCCGTCAGTTCGCCCAGGGAGCCGCTGATAAACTCGACCTTCACATTGGGATAGGCTTCATTGAAGATTTTCAGGAACACTTCGTGGTCTACGTCCGTCTGGGTGGAGTAGATCACCACCGTGCCGGACAGAGCGGAATCGTCGCCTTTGGAGGGGGTCTTGTCCCCGCCGCAGGCTGCCAGGGTCAGGACCATCGCCAGGGTCAGCAGCAGACATAGAAACTTCTTCATGTTCATTCTCCTTTTCTTGTGGGTAAAATTATTTCCTCGCCCTTGGGCGGAGAGTACGTCAAAGCTGAATTTCTTTACCACGGTTCAGCCGCATATAGAGGAACAGAGACAGGGCGGTCAGCACCGTGGTCACTGCCGCAAAGGCCGCCGCTTCTCCGAAATTGCCCCGGGACACGGCGGCGTAAGTGCCGACGGTCAGGGTAATGGAGCGGTTGTTGTACAGGATGGCCGCACTGGACACCTCCGTCACGATGGACACCCAACTCAGGATGGCGCCGGAAATAATGCCGCTGGACATCATGGGCACCGTGACCTTGAAGAAGGTCTTCATTTTGGAGGCTCCCAGACTGATGGACGCTTCTTCCACGGACAGCGGTATCTGGATGAGGGTCGCCGTAGCGGACCGGGTGGTATAGGGCAGACGGCGGATAATAACGGCAATGATCATAATGGCCAGGGTGCCGGTCAGCACCAACGGCTTTTTGCCGAAGCCAATGACCAGGGCGATGGCAATGACGGAGCCGGGCATGATGTAGGGCATCATGGAGATGGTGTCGATGCTGTGGTTGATGAAGTTAGGCCGCCGGACCACCAGGTAGGAAATCATGATCGCCAGCAGGACAATGGCCGCCAGGGCGATGACGCCCACGAGGACTGTGTTGCCCGTGGCCCGCAGCAGCAGCTTGTCCAGCGCCGCCCGGTAATTGGCCAGGGAGTAGCCCTTCTGGAACACGCCCATTTTGGAATTCCGGAAGGACACATAAATGATGTAGATCTGCGGCAGCAGGGACACCGCCACAACGCCATAACAGAATACGTGCATTAATACGCCGCCCAGGCCCTTGGGAGCCTTCTTCTCCACGGGATGCAAGGCGTTCATGGTGAAGCTGAATTTCTTCGTGGCATATTTTTGCAACAGGAAAATGGCCGCCGTCAAAACGATGGCAATGACGCTGATGGCCGAGGCGAAGCTGTAATCCGAGCCGGTCTCACTGAGGAACTGCTTGTAAATTTCCACGGTGAAGGTCCGGTAGCCCTCGCCGATGAGCAGCGGTGTACCGAAGTCTGCGAAGGCCCGCATGAACACCAGCAGCGCCGCCGCCAGCACCGTGGGCATGGACAGCCGCAGAATGACCTTCCAGAACCGTTTCAGGCCGCTGCACCCCAGATTGGCGGAGGCTTCCATGAGACTGTTGTCCAGATTGCTGAACATACCGTTCATGTAAATGAGCACCAGCGGATAGAGCTTGGTGGCCTGGACCAGCAGGATTCCGCCGAAGCCGTAAATGCTTCCCGCAGGCAGACCCAGGGCTTTCAGCAGCCGGGTCAGGTCCCCGGAACGGCCCATGAGCAGTATCCAGGAGTAAGCCCCGATGAAGGGTGCGGACATACAGCAGAGAATACTGGCGATGAGCAGAAATTTTTCCCCTTTCAGCCGATAAAAAGAGTAGAAATAGGAGAAAACGATGCCGATAAACAGAGAAACCAGTGTCACGGCCACGGAGACCTTGAAGCTGTTCAGAATGGTGTTGTAATAATAGGGCTTGCTGAAAAATTTTACGAAGTTGTCCAGGGTAAAGCCCGATTCCTTGGTGGTGAAGGCCTGCTTCAGAAGCGTACACAGGGGGTACAGGAAGAACAGCAGGAAGGCCAGCAGCAGTGCAATGGAAATGGCGGACCAGACTTCAAATTTCCGGCGCTTCGGATTCATACCAGCGCCCCCTTATCATCCCGCACGCCCGGCAGCAGATTCCGGGTGCCGTCTAAGGAGAAAAGGTTGATTTTTTCGGCCTTGACCCCTAGGGTCACATCTGTTCCCTTGGGGATAATGGAATCAATGGAGGATTCCTGAATGGTCTCCACCTCGGTGCCGTCGGCCAGGGCTAGCCGGTAATGGGTGTTCAGCCCCAGGAAAATGCTGTCGCAGACCTTGGCCCGGATGCCCTTGCCTCCGGCAGGGGACACGATGAATTCCTCCGGCCGCACGGAGATCTGCACGCTCTGGGCCGGTGTACCGGGGGCCAGGGTGTCCATTTGTACCCGGAACCCGTCCGGGAAGGTCACTTCCCCGTTTTCGGAGAGGGTCCCCGGCAGAATATTCGTCCGTCCGATGAACGTGGCCACGAACACATTGGCGGGCCGCTGGTAAATGTCCTTGGGGGTGCCGATATGCTGGATGACGCCGCCGTTCATAACGGCGATCCGGTCCGACACCGCCATGGCCTCCTCCTGGTCGTGGGTCACGTATACGGTGGTAATACCCACCTCGTTCTGAATACGCTTGATGATGCTCCGCATTTCCACCCGCAGCTTGGCATCCAGGTTGGACAGCGGCTCATCCATCAGCAGCACGTCGGGCTTGATGACCAAAGCCCGGGCCAGGGCCACCCGCTGCTGCTGACCGCCGGAAAGCCGGTCCGGCATCCGGTCGGCGTAAGCGTCCACATGGACCAGCTTCATGAACTCGTCGGAGAGGGCGGCTTTCTCTGCCTTGGACATTTTTCGGTTCTCCAGACCGAATTCCACGTTTTTCCGGACCGTCAGGTGGGGAAAAATGGCATAATTCTGAAAGACCATACCAATGTTCCGCTTGGCCGGGTCCAGATCATTGATGCGCCGGTCGTTGAAATAGAAGTCGCCGCCTTCGATGCTGTTGAATCCGGCGATCATCCGCAGAAGCGTGGTCTTTCCGCAGCCCGACGGCCCCAGCAGGGTGAAAAACTCGCCCTGGCGGATGTTCAGACTCAGGTCCGGAATGACCGTATTTGCTCCAAACTGTTTCTTTGCATGGTCGATGCGAATGGTAACGCTCATGCTGTTCCCCTCCCGTGTATTCTCTCGTTGATTGGTAATTTCCTCGAATCAGTACCCATATATCGAATCCAGTTTCAGAATTTCCGTGATACGTCACGTCATAATTCACAAACAGTTCCCTTGTTTTCTGTGTCTGCATTATATATTTTTTCATATTATTCCGTCAACCCTTTTCTCATGATTGACAAGCAGTTTGAAATATGATACAGTGAAATAAGAGAATATGAGAATATTCACGCACAAATAAGCACCATTGGAGGAGTCCTTATGTTTAACAGTGAGCGGCAGGCGCAAATTTTATCCTGTCTGGAGCAGCAGAACACCGTCTCGGTCCAGGCGCTCTCGGAGCGGCTTTACGCCAGCCCCAGCACCATTCGCCGGGACCTGAGCGAACTGGAGGCTCAAGGCTTCCTGAAGCGTATTCACGGCGGGGCGGTACTGACGGCGGGCAGCACTTTCGATACCCCCGCCCGGCTCCGCCGGACCCAGCAGCTGGCCGAAAAGCAGCGCATCGCCCAGCTGGCCAGCCGGTTCCTGAAGCCCTCCAGTTCCTATTTCTTCGATTCCAGCTCCACCTCCGCCATGCTGGCCCGGCGGCTGGCGGACTACCCGGACGTGAAAATTGCAACAAACGGCGTGGCGATTTTGCAGGATATGAGCAGCACCGACAAGATTTCCATCATTTCCTGCGGCGGTTATCTCCGCTCCCCCTGGGACGAGCTCACCGGCAACATTGCCCTGCGGGCCATCGAAAACATGAACGCCGACTTTTTCTTCTTCTCCTGCGCCGGATTTTCCGCCGAGCAGGGGTCCATGGAACTGAATGACGACAATGTGGCCGTAAAGCGGGCCTTTTTCCGCAAATCCCGGCAGCACATCCTCCTCTGCGACAGCACAAAATTCGACCAACGGTTCTTTTATAATCTCTTTTCCCTGTCCGAACTGGACTACGTCATCACCGACAAGCGGCCGGAGAACCGGCTCTATGAAGAGCTGCTGGGCGACCGGCTCATTTACGAATAAGCCGCTCATTTTTGCTCATTCCTGATTATTTTTAATCGTTCCTCTTTCCCGTTTCTCAGTTTGATTTCCAACCTGCCCCGCCGCCTTGACGGCCCCGGCGGGCAAATGTTATAACATAGGCAAAGAACATTTCGGGAAGGTGGAACCTATGAAACCCAGTCAGCTTGCCCCATCCATGATGTGCGTGGACTTTGCGGAAATGACCGATACCCTCCGCTGCTTCGAGGCCCAGGGCATCGAATATCTCCATGTGGACATTATGGACGGCGAGTTCGTGTCCAATTTCACCCTGGGCACGGATTTCTGCAAATATCTCCGCAGCCACACCTCCATTCCGCTGGACCTGCACCTGATGATCAACCGGCCGGACAACAAACTGTCCTGGTTCGGCATCCGGGAAGGCGAGTTCGTCAGCGTCCACTGGGAAAGCACCCCCCACATCCAGCGGACCCTGACCATGATCCGGGACCTGGGCGGCAAGCCCATGCTGGCCCTGAATCCCGCCACCCCCATCGAGGTGCTGGACTATGTGCTTGACGACATTGACGGCGTGCTGCTGATGACCGTAAATCCCGGCTTCGCCGGGCAGAAAATGGTCCCCTGTATGCCGGAAAAAATCAGAAACACCCGGGCCTATCTGGATTCCCATGGCCGGGAGGACGTTTGCATCGAGGTGGACGGCAACGTGAGCTTCGTCCACGCCGGGGAAATGCGTGCCGCCGGTGCCGACATTTTCGTGGGCGGCACCTCCAGCATCTTTGCCAAGGGGACCCCCATAGCCGAGAACATTGCGAAACTGCGTGCAGCGGTCCGTTGAAACCATAAGGAGGAACTACCAATGGAAAAAATGATGAAAGCCGCCAGAATGCACCGCATCGGCGAATTTTCCGTAGAAGAAGTGCCCGTTCCCGTGCCTCACGGGGAAGAACTGCTGGTGCGCATCGGCGCCTGCGGCGTGTGTGGGTCCGACCTGCCCCGTATTTACACCACCGGCACCAGCAAGCAGAAATATCCCCTGACCCTGGGCCATGAATTTTCCGGCACCGTGGTCGCCGTGGGCGAGGAGGCCGACCCAGGCCTCCTCGGTAAGCGGGGCACCTTCTTCCCCCTGATCCCCTGCCGGAAGTGCGACCCCTGCCTCACCGGCAACTACGCCATGTGCGAGGACTATGACTATCTCGGTTCCCGCCGGGACGGCGGCTTCGCCGACTACTGCCTCATCCCCAGCGCCTGGCACATGGTCATTTCCAACAACCCGGAAACCAGCTTTGAGGAGTTGGCCATGGCCGAGCCTGCCTGCGTGGCTCAGCACGCCATGCTTCGCCGGAGCAATATTTACGCCGGGGCCAATGTTCTGGTGTTCGGCGCAGGCCCCATCGGCATCATGGCCGCCCGCTGGGCCCAAATCGCCGGAGCGGGCCACATTCTGATGGTGGACGTGCTGGACGAGAAGGTCGCCTTTGCCAAGGCCCACGGCTTCGCTGCCGTGAACTCCCGCAGCGGTGATCTGGAGCAGGCGGTCCGGGCTGCCTTTGACGGCAAGCTGGCCGACGTGGCCTTCGAAGGCACCGGCTTCGGTTCTGCCCTGAACAACGCCATCGACTGCGTGCGGCCCTTCGCCACGGTGGTCATGGTGGGCAACCCCGCCGGAGATACTACCATCGGCAAGGTCCAGCACAGCAAAATTCTCCGGAAAGAGCTGACCATCAACGGCATCTGGAACTCTCATTTCAGCAATCTGCCCATCAACGAGTGGCGCTACACCGTGGATATGCTGGACAAGGGCATTTTCCGCTGCGCCGACCTGATCTCCCATACCACCGACCTGGACGGTCTGCCCGGCCTCATCGACGACGTGAAGAACCATCGGGTCAACGCCTGCAAGGTCCTGTATGTGGACCCGGAAAACAAGTAATCGTCCTTCCGATACAAAGCCGCTCCCTGTCCGATGAGACGGGGAGCGGGTTTTTCCGCCCTTGCGCCGGAATAGGCTTCGTGCTATAATAGCGAAAAAGAATGAAAGAGGACATTTTTATGCGTGTTATCTTGATTACCGGCGTTTCCTCCGGCTTTGGCCGGGCCATGGCCAAGGAATTTTCCGCCCGGGGCGATGCGGTCTACGGAGTCAGCCGCCGTGTTCCCGGGGAGGACGTGATGGCCTGCCTGGCAGGACATATCCAGGGGGACCTGTGCCAGCCGGATACTGCAGAGCGGGCAGTGGCCCAGGTACTGGAAAAGGCCGGGCGCATCGACGTGCTGATCAACAACGCCGGTTCCGGCATCGGCGGGGCGCTGGAGGAGACTTCGGACGAGGAGCTTTCGGGCCTGTTCCAGATCAATTTCTTCGCCATGCCCCGGCTGTCCCGGGCGGTGCTGCCGGCGATGCGGCAGCAGAAAAGCGGCCGCATCGTGAATTTCAGTTCCCTGGGTGGCCTGGCGGGGCTTCCCTATCAGGGGGCGTACAGCGCTACCAAGTTCGCCGTGGAGGGCTACACGGAGGCCCTGTACAGCGAGGTCCGGCCCTTTGGTATCCATGTTTCCATGCTGGAGCCGGGAGATTTTGCCACGGGCTTCACCGGCAGCCGGGTCATGGCCCTGTCGGAAGACTCCCCCTACACGCCCTATCATAAGAAGGCCCTGAAGCGCATCGAGGCCGACGAGACCGGAGGCTCCAAGCCGGAGGTTCTGGTGAAAACAGTGGCGAAAATTCTGGAGAAAAAGAAGCCGAAGCTGCGCTACGGGGCGGGCAACCCCTTCGAATGCGTGCTGGTGAAGGGCCGCCACTTGATGGGCGATAAGCTGTTCCTGTTCCTGTTGGGAAAATATTACGGCACGAGATAAAACCATCCTCCCCCGGAGACTTTTCCCTCCGGGGGAGGCGTGTATATGCAGGCCAATGGCTCCCCTGTGTAGGGGGAGCTGTCACACCTTTCGGTGTGACTGA
>OBYM01000588.1_pt1 | contig 19119 bp, 16 predicted proteins | sample 1538191 | NCBI WGS metagenome assembly OBYM01 (sample SAMEA2580165, study PRJEB22360) | human gut metagenome | biome: human gut; feature: human-associated habitat; material: faeces | place: Denmark | collected 2008/2010 | reverse complement strand
GTTAAGCTCATCTGCGCCGACAATACTTGCAGGGTGACTTGCCGGGAAGATAGGTATTGCCAACACAAACATTCCTCCTTAGCTCAGTCGGTAGAGCAACGGACTGTTAATCCGGCGGTCGTAGGTTCAAGTCCTACAGGGGGAGCCAGGAAAGCACTTGCTGAAAGGCAAGTGCTTTTTCTTTGTTTCGGGGCTGTTTTTACGATGCCGACCTGTTAGAATGGGATTTAGAGGATACGAGGGAGGAAATCGCATGGCTTCCGTAAAAGAAGAAAAAATCCCTGGTGGGGGAGGAGATTATCCGGGAAATCCTGGCGCAAATGGGTTTTGAACCTCAGGCTCTGGTGACGGCATTCAGGCATGAAGAGGATGACGAAGATTATGCCGTGTGGAAAATCGAAGAAAATGACGCATTTTATGTTCTGAAAAAGGCGGATGAACAGGAATTGGAGATCAATCAAGCCTTTCTGTCCGACCTTGACCGTGGTGCGCCGCATTTGTACAAGAGCCTGAATTTTCAGGGAAAAGTGTACCTGCTGATGGAGTATGTGGAGGGGCATGACCTGCGGAAATGCGACCGGGAATCCCTGACCGCCGTGCTGAATGCGCTGATTTATCTCCAAAATCAATATTGGGAGCGAGCGGACCTGCAAAATATCGGGTGTAACTTTGCCGCCAGTCTGTCGGGGCGGAAAAACGGGGGAATTCCCTGGGAGATGCGGATTTGGAGCGGGCTTACGAGCGCTTCTTGCAGATTTATGCCGAAATTCCCCGGACCCTGTGCCACGATGACCTTCTGCCCTTCAATGTGCTTTTGTTCCGGGGACCGTGCGGTACTCATTGACTGGGAATATGCGCTTATTCTGCCCTATCCCACATCCCTAGCCCGGCTCATTGCCCACGGGGAGGAGGACGAAAATGCTTTTTTCCACATGACCCAGCTTGACAGGGAATTTGCCATTCAATACTATTTCGAATATTTCATCCGAAAAAAGAGGATTGAATACCTGGAATATCGCCGGACTCTGGACTATTTCCTGCTCTACGAATATTGCGAGTGGGTGGCCATTGGCGTGCAGTATGGCGAGACGGACTCGGAACGGTATCAACAGTATTTCGCAAAAGCCAAGGAACATCTGAAAAAATTGAAATAAGTGAGCAATTTTTACGCTTCCCATGAAGGAAAACGAACGCCCTGCAGTTGTGGCATAAGATGCTTGTCTCCTCTCGGAGGGGGCCAAGAGACGGTGCGTAACGATAAGCCCCTACCGCCCCTCATCCGTCATGGCTTACGCCATGCCACTTCGTAGCGGTATGACTGCCACCGGCAGTCATGAATATTTCTATTCGCTGCGCGGGGCACAACCCCCAGGGGAAGGCTTTTTTCGCTCCATCGGGGGTGCGGACGACAATGTAGAGGCTTTTCATAACCAAGACAAAACCCCCGCCGGGGACTTTTCAGTCGCTCCCGGCGGGGGTTCCTATTTGAAACCGTACTGATTTGCTTACACGATCCCTTGGGCCAGCATGGCGTTGACCACTTTCAGGAAGCCTGCAATGTTGGCACCGGCCACATAGTTGCCCGCCATGCCGTACTCCTTGGCGGCGTCGTCCAGGTTGTGGAAAATATTCACCATGATGCCCTTCAGCTTGGCGTCCACTTCCTCGAAGGTCCAGCTGAGCCGCTCGGAATTCTGGCTCATCTCCAGGGCGGAAGTGGCCACGCCGCCTGCATTGGAGGCTTTGCCGGGGCAGAACAGGACATTATGGTCCTGGAAATATTTGGTAGCGTCCAGAGTGGTGGGCATATTGGCGCCCTCGGCCACGGCGATGACCCCGTTGGCAACCAGAGCCTCGGCATCTTCCAGATGCAGCTCGTTCTGGGTGGCGCAGGGCAGGGCAATGTCGCATTTCACAGTCCAGACCCCACGGCCTTCGTGATACACGGCGCTGGGGCGGGCCTTGGCATACTCGGTGAGCCGGGCCCGGCGGACTTCCTTCACGTCCTTCAGCAGGGCCACGTCGATGCCTTCCGGATCATAGATCCAGCCGGTGGAATCGGAGCAGGTGACGACCTGTGCCCCCAGCTGCTCCGCCTTTTCGATGGCGTAGGTGGCCACGTTGCCTGCACCGGACACGGCGATGGTCTTGCCGGAAAGCGTGTGGCCGTTGCAGCGGAGCATTTCCTCGGTCAGGTACAGCAGACCGTAGCCTGTGGCCTCGGTCCGGGCCTTGGAACCGCCGAAGGTCAGGCCCTTGCCGGTAAGCACACCCTCGTAGCGGTTGCAGATGCGCTTATAATAGCCGTACAGGTAACCGATCTCCCGGCCGCCCACGCCGATGTCACCGGCGGGTACGTCGGTATCCGGCCCGATATGCCGGTACAGCTCGGTCATAAAACTCTGGCAGAAGGCCATGACCTCCCGGTCGGATTTGCCCTTGGGGTCGAAGTCGGAGCCGCCCTTGCCGCCGCCGATGGGCAAGCCGGTCAGGGAGTTTTTCAGCACCTGCTCAAAGCCCAGGAACTTGATAACGCCCAGGTTCACGGAGGGGTGGAATCGGAGGCCGCCCTTGTAAGGGCCGATGGCGGAGTTGAACTGGACCCGGTAGCCGTTGTTCACATGGACCTTGCCGCTGTCGTCAATCCAGGGCACCCGGAAAAGAATGGACCGCTCCGGGGTGGTGAGCCGCTCCAGAATGGCGTCCCGGCGGTACAGATCCTCGTTCCGGCTGATCACCGGACGCAGGGATTCCAGCACTTCCGTAACGGCCTGCAAAAATTCGGGCTGGCCGGGGTTCTCCTTGGCCACCCGCTCCAGAATTTCATCAACATAAGACATGGGATCAGTCCTCCATAGAATTTCGTATGTCCGTATTGTACCAGATTCCCTGCAAAATTACAAGAGGAATTGCAGGAAGAAACGATCTGCACTGCAATTTTCTTCTGATTTCACGAAAACAAAGGAAAATTCTGGCGGGAAATGGCGGATTTGCTGCGAGACTTGCAAGAAGGAACAGGGGACTTCCCTTTTTCAACAGAATCTGCTATAATGATACACACACCAAAAACGGAGGGAAACAATATGGAATATCGTATTTTGGGCAAAACGGGCCTGCGGGTGTCCCGGTTGGGCTTCGGCGGCATTCCCATCCAGCGCATCGATGCGGAGGGGACCAAGGCTCTCATCCGGAAGCTGGTGGAGGCGGGGGTCAATTACATCGACACCGCCCGGGGCTACACCGTCAGCGAGGAGTACCTGGGCTACGCCCTGGAGGGCATCCGGGATAAGTTTGTGCTGGCCACCAAGGGCCGCGGGCTGACAAAAGAGGCCATGGCGGCGGACGTGGAGACCAGCCTGAAAAATCTGCGGACGGATTATATTGATCTTTATCAGTTCCACAATCCGTCCCTATCGGACCTGAAAACCATCACCGGCCCCGGCGGGGCGCTGGAGGCATTGCAGGAGGCGAAGGCTGCCGGGAAGATCGGCCACATCGGCCTGACGGCCCATTCGGTGGCCGTGTTCGCCAAAGCGCTGGAAATGGACTGGGTGGAAACGGTCATGTTCCCCTATAATATCGTGGAATCCCAGGGGGAGGACCTGATCCGCCAATGCGGGGAGAAGAACGTGGGCTTTATCTGCATGAAGCCTCTGGCAGGCGGTGCCATTGAAAATGCCACGCTGGCCCTGCGGTACATCCTCACCAACCCGGACGTGACCGTGGCCATTCCCGGCATGGCGGCGGAGGGCGAATTGGCGCAGAATCTGGCGGCAGCCGGGGACGCAAGCCCTCTGAGCGACGGGGAAAAGGCGGAAATGCAGGCGATCCGGGACAGCCTGGGGACCCAGTTCTGCCGCCGGTGCAATTACTGCGCCCCCTGCAGCGTGGGAATTTCCATCCCCAACGTGTTCCTGATGGACGGGTATCTGTCCCGGTACGGCCTGGCGGATTGGGCCAGAGGGCGGTATAACGCCATGGCCATGAAGGCCGGGGACTGCATCGGCTGCGGCGAGTGCGAGAAGCGCTGCCCGTACCATTTGCCCATCCGGGAAATGATGCAGAAGGCGAAGGACCACTTCGGGGCGTAAAGCGAACATCTTCCGGCGTGGCCTCATGCCACACACTCCAAAAACCAAGCCCGCAGGGGAAAATCCTCCCTGCGGGCTTTTGCTTATGTACGGGGCGCTTTCTTACTTCAGAAAGCCCAGGCTGCGGATGATGGCAGGCTCCTTGGCCTTGCCGGAGCAGATCTGGAAGAAGCAAATGACCTTCAGCACCAGCACGATGGCCAGGCACACGCCGCCCACGATGGGCACGATGATGGTCCAGAACAGCAGGGCCATGACGATGCCCAGCAGAATGGTGACGACCTCAAATTTCAGAGCCTGACGGACGTGGAAGGCCACATATTTGGAATCCTTTCCGGCCAGCAGCGCATAGATAATACCGATGGCACCCATCAGGTACACCAGCATACACAGCACCTTGTTCTCGGAAATGTCCTGGGCGTCGAATTCGCCGGTGTGGTCAAAGGGATCGGGTTCGGGAGCGGCGTAAACGGGAGCCTGATAGGGGCTGTTGTTGGGCTGGGCATTGTTGCCGCAGTTGGGGCAGAACGCAGCGTTATCCTCCATCTGCGCACCGCACTTGGGACAATACTTCATGGGGAGACCTCCTTCTATCTCTGGGTCTTTGGGACCCGGTGTTAGCTTCATTATACGGTTAGGCCGGACCTTTGTCAATGCTCTTTCACAAATATTAAAGAAACCGGCTTATGTCTTTTCCTATTGACATTTTCACGAATTTCTGTATAATAATAGCCACTGACACTTTTGTGCAGATTTATCTTGAAATTTTGCAAAATTCTGAATTGCCGCCTTTGCGGCTCTTTTTATGGAGGAAAAATTATGTGTGGAATCGTCGGCTTTACCGGCCATCGACAGGCAGCCCCCGTGCTGCTGGACGGACTTTCAAAACTGGAATATCGGGGGTATGACTCTGCGGGTCTGGCGGTGCAGCAGGAGGACGGCACGGCCATGATCGTCAAGGCCAAGGGCCGGTTGAAGGTTCTGGCGGACAAGACGGAGCAGGGGGCCACCATGCCCGGCACCTGCGGCGTGGGTCACACCCGCTGGGCCACCCACGGGGAACCCAGCGAACTGAACGCCCATCCCCACGAAAGTGACGACGGACTTGTTGTCGGCGTCCATAACGGCATCATTGAAAATTACCAGGAGCTGAAGGAAAAGCTCCTGCGGAAGGGCTACACCTTCTATTCCGGCACGGACACGGAAGTGGCCATCAAGCTGGTGGATTATTACTACAAAAAGTATGCCCACACCCCCGTGGATGCCATCAACCACGCCATGGTCCGGATGCGTGGCTCCTACGCCCTGGCCCTGATGTTCAAGGACTACCCGGAGGAAATTTATGCCGCACGGAAGGACAGCCCCATGGTCATCGGCATTGCCGACGGGGAAAGCTATCTGGCCTCCGACGTGCCTGCCATTCTGAAATACACCAGGAGCGTGTATTACATCGGCAATCTGGAACTGGCCCGGCTGCAGAAGGGCAAAGTGACCTTCTTCAACCTGGACGGCGACGAAATTCAGAAGGACCTGGTGGAGATCACCTGGAACGCCGAGGCGGCGGAAAAGGCCGGATTCGAGCATTTCATGATGAAAGAAATCCACGAACAGCCCAAGGCTGTCCGGGACACCCTGAATTCCATCCTCCACGACGGGGTCATTGACCTCCAGACCATGGGCCTCACCGAGGAGGAAATGCGGGATACCCAGCAAATCTACATGATCGGCTGCGGCTCCGCCTATCACGTCGGCGTGGCGGCCCAGTACGCCGTGGAGGACCTGGCTCAGGTTCCCGTGCGGGTGGAATTGGCTTCCGAGTTCCGCTACCGGCGGCTGCTGGTGGGAGAAAAGACCCTGGTGGTCATTATTTCCCAGTCCGGCGAAACGGCGGACTCTCTGGCGGCCCTCCGTGCGGCGAAAGAACATGGGGCCAAGACCCTGGCCATCGTCAACGTGGTGGGTTCCTCCATTGCCCGGGAGGCGGACCATGTGCTCTATACGCTGGCAGGCCCGGAAATCGCCGTGGCCACCACCAAGGCGTACAGCACCCAGCTGGCGGCCACCTATGTGCTGGCGCTGGCCTTTGCCCAGGCCCGTGGCACGGTGACTGCAGAGGAATTCAAGAAGCTGACCGCCGAATTGGCGACCATTCCGGAAAAAATCGAGAAGCTGCTGGAGCATAAGGAGCGCATCCAGTGGTTCGCCTCCAAGCGGGCCAACATGGAGCACGCCTTCTTCATCGGCCGGGGCTTGGACTATGCCGCCGGTTTGGAAGGCAGCCTGAAAATGAAGGAGATCAGCTACATCCACTCTGAGGCTTACCCGGCGGGCGAGTTGAAGCACGGCACCATCAGCCTCATTGAGGAGGATACCCTGGTGATAGGCTTGCTGACCCAGCAGGCATTGTACGAAAAGACCCTGAGCAATCTGCTGGAATGCAAGAGCCGGGGGGCGTACCTGATGGCCCTGACCATGGAGGGGAATTATTCCATTGAGGACAGCGCCGACTTCGTCATTTATATCCCTAAGACCGATTCCCACTTTGCCCCCAGCCTGGCGGTCATCCCACTGCAGCTGCTGGGCTATTACCTGAGCGTGTCCAAGGGGTTGGACGTGGATAAGCCCCGGAACCTGGCCAAGAGCGTTACGGTGGAGTAAAAATGAGCCGGAAACGGCGAGAATAGGAGCAAAGCCCCCGGCGGAGAATCCTCCCCGGGGGCTTTTGCGGTATCTCCTGGTGAAGCGCTACGACTCCGCTGCGGGACGTCCCTCCCGGCGGCCGTGTTCGTACATGGTACGGCACAGGCGGGCGGTGATGTCGTCCAGGGCGGAGATCATCTGCTCCAGGTCCCGGTCCTCGTCCTCCACGCCCAGCCGCACGCAAAGCCGGGCGTATGCCTGGCGCATATCATCGTACCGCCGCTGGCAATAGCTGCCCTCAGCAAACAGATTTTCCACCCCGGCCACGGCATATTCCGATGCCATCAGGCCACGCACCGTGTCATAAAGTTCGTCATAAGGAACCATGAATGAACCTCCCAGTTCTAGGATATACTAAGTATACCTAGTACATCTTTCCTTGTCAACAGGCAAGGTATATCATGTATATGGGTGATCACATGAACTGGAAGAAAAAGACGGAATACATTACCTTCCGGGCCACGGAGGAAGTCAAAGAAGCCCTTCGGGCGGAGGCCGAGGAACACAAGTGGAGCATTTCCCAGCTGGTGGAGCAGATCGTCTCCGAGTGGCTGGAAAAGAAAGAGAAAACATGACCCGAAAGGCGAGACGCTTTTCAGGTCGTTTTTTCGTACTCGTGGCGGGGCATAAGCCTCCCCTGTGCCGGGGGAGCCTTTGAAGAAAAACCTCCTTGCGCCGGGTCCATCCCTTTGCTATAATGAAAAGAAAAACCCAAAGGAGACGACTATGGATACTTTGCTTTTGGAGGTCTGCCGGTTTGTGGTGGTGTTCTTCCTGTTCGCCGTGGCGGGCTGGTGCATGGAGGTCACGCTGAAATTCATCCAGTTCCACCGCTTCATCAACCGGGGCTTTCTCATCGGGCCGTACTGCCCCATTTACGGCTGGGGCGCCGTCATTGTGACATTGTCCGTAGGGGGCCTGTTCGGTCAGGAGGGCAGCTATGCCGAGGTGTTCCTGGCGGGGCTGGTCATCTGCGGTGCGCTGGAATATTTTACCAGCTGGTACATGGAAAAAATGTTCCACGCCCGCTGGTGGGACTATTCCCAGAAGCCCATGAACCTTCATGGCCGCATCTGGATGGGCAATCTGCTGCTCTTTGGGGCCGGGTCGGTGATTATTGTCAAGTGGGTGGACCCGGTTCTTTTCGGCTGGCTGGACAGTTGGAGCGCCCTGGCCCTGGAGATCACGGCAGCGTGCATTATTCTGCTGCTGATTGCAGATAATATCGTGTCCCATGTACTCATGGGCAGCGTGAAAAAGACCATTGACGGCCAGACCGGCGACTCCACCGAGGAGATCAGCACCAAGGTCCGGCAGCTGCTCACCGAGAAGGGCGCGCTGCTGCGGCGTATCCGGGACGCTTACCCCAATGCGGTGGCCCGTTCCCGGAAGCTGACGGCGGAATGGAAGGCCGCCAAGGCCAGGATGAAGGCCGCCGAGGCCGAGTGGAAGGAAGCCAGAGACAATGCTTCCCAGGCGGCCATCGGCAAGCTGCGCCAGTCCGGCGAAAACTGGAAGAAGCGGCTGGAGGAGGCCAGCGCCAAGTTCGACGCCGCCCGTGCCGAGCTGCGGAAGAAGGAAGAGAACGCCTTCGGCCGGAGGGAGTGACGAAGGCGCCCCGGTGGGGGTGTGGGATGTGACGCGCTTTCGGCGGGGCACTGCAGGGGCGGCGGCATACCCCGATGCGCCAACCTACAATATTTGAGTGGTAGGAATCGACGCATTACCTGACGGGACAGAGGAAAGCCTTCCCCTGGGGGTTGTGCCCCGCGCAGCGAATAGAAATATTCATGACTGCCGGTGGCAGTCATACCATTCCTAAGTGGCACACCGTTAGGTGCGACGGATGAGGGGCGGTAGGGGCTGACGGTTTGCACCGTCCAAAGCCTTCCCCTGGAGGGGAAGCCTTCCGCTTCGCCGGTTCGGCGTATGGAACTTAGGCGGGCGGGGCATGCCGCCGCCCCTACAAGGCATCGTCGGAAGTTTTTTCAAAAAATATTACCAGAAAGAAGGAAATAATATGTGTACAGCAGCAGTTTATACCACGAAAAATGGCTATTTTGGAAGAACGTTGGACTATGAATTCAGCTATGGGGAGGAAGTGGCGGCCATGCCCCGGTGCTATGCCCTCCATTTCCGCCATGCAGGGGAGCTGGCCGAGCATTACGCCATCCTGGGCATGGCCCACATGGCCGGGGGCTACCCCCTTTACTACGATGCCATGAATGAGAAGGGCCTGGGCATGGCAGGACTGAATTTTGTGGGCAACGCCGCCTACGCCAAGCCCGTTCCCGGTAAGGACAACGTGGCCTCGTTTGAATTTATTCCCTGGATTTTGGGCCAATGCGCCGATGTTCCGGAGGCCCGGAAGGCTCTTGCCAGCCTGAATCTCACCGACGATTCCTTCGCCACCGGCCTGCCCGCCTCCGGATTGCACTGGATGCTCTCCGATGGAAAGGAAACGCTGGTGGTGGAGTCTATGGCCGACGGGCTGCACGTCTATGACGACCCTGCCGGGGTCCTGACCAACAACCCGCCCTTCCCCATGCAGCTTTTCAACCTGAATAACTACCGCCATCTCTCAACAGAGCAGCCGGAGAACCAATTTTCCAAAGATTTGGACCTGCAATGTTACAGCCGTGGCCTGGGGGCCTTGGGCCTGCCGGGAGATTTGTCCTCCATGTCCCGGTTCGTCCGGGCGGCCTTCGTCCGGGCCAACAGCCGCAGCGGCGACGGAGAAGCCGAAAGCGTCAGCCAGTTTTTCCACATTCTCGGCAGCGTGGACCAGCAGCGGGGCTGCTGCCTGGTGGCACCGGGGAAGTGGGAGTACACCATTTATACTGCCTGCTGCTCCCTGAGCCGGGGCATTTACTACTACACCACCTATGATAACCACGCCATCACCGCTATCGACCTGCACAAAACGGACCTGGACGGCGACACGGTAGCCACATACCCTCTTGTGACCGGCGAACAGATATACCAGGGAAACTGAAAAATTTTTCTTCCCGGCATTTTTCGGTTCTTTTCCGGAAAATGCCGGATTTTCTTTGGGAAAATCCTGTAAAAATTTGGAAAAGTCGGGACGTTATAATCACTAAAAACATATCGAATTTAGAAATGCTTTTGATGATTATTGACAAAACCTTCGGCGCGGTGTATAATCCAAGTATCCGTGAAGGAATTGCCTATAGCGGAAATTGAAAAACGGAGGAAACTGAAGAAATGAAGAAAGTCCTTGCCATCCTGCTGACCGTTCTGATGATTCTGTCCATGGCCGCCTGCGCCAAGACCGACGGAACTGCCGGTACTACCACCCCTGCAACTACCAAGGGCAACGATTCCAAGCCCGCCGACACCACGCCTGCGGACACCACCCCCGCTGAGCCCAGCCTTGTGGAGGCTGCCAAGGCCGAAGGCGAGCTAGTCGTCTACGGTTCCTGCGAGGAAGATTATCTGGCCGCTGCCTGCGAGAACTTCGAGAAGCTCTACGGCATCAAGGTTACTTATCAGCGCCTGTCCACCGGTGAGGTTCAGGCCAAAATCGAGGAAGAAAACGGCAACCCCAGCGCCGACGTCTGGTTCGGCGGCACCACCGACCCCTACAACGTGGTCGCAGCCGAGGGCCTGCTGGAGGCCTATGAGGCCGAGAACGCCTCCCACCTGCTGAGCCAGCAGTATCGGGACCCCGACGGCTACTGGTACGGCATTTACAAGGGCATCCTGGGCTTCATGGTCAACCGGGACGAGCTGGCCCGGAAGGGTCTGGAAGAGCCCAAGGACTGGCAGGACCTGCTGAAGGACGAGTATAAGGGCCTGATCTGGCTGTCCAACTACAACACCGCCGGTACCGCCAAGCTGGTTATCAACACCATGATCCAGAAGTACGGCCATGATGCCGGTATCCAGTATCTGGTGGATCTGGATAAGAACATCGAAGTGTACACCAAGTCCGGCTCCGGTCCCTCCAAGAACGTGGGCACCGGCGAGTGCGTCATCGGCATCGGCTTCCTGCATGACGGCATCACCCAGATCGTGGACAACGGCTACACCAACGTGGACCTGGTCATCCCCTCCAGCGGCACTTCCTTCGAGATCGGCGCTACCGCCATCTTCAAGGGCGCCAAGCATCCCAACGCCGCCAAGCTGTGGATCGAGTACGCCCTGTCTCCCGACTGCGTGGAGCTGGCTGCCAGCCACGGTTCCTATCAGTTCCTGGTCATCGACAACGCCAAGCAGCCCGAGCAGGCCTCTGAGTTTGGTCTGGACCCGGAGAACGTGATGGATTACGATTTCGAGGACGCCAAGAACAACATCAAGACCTATGTGGAAGAAGTCATGACGGCTCTGGGCGGCGGCGACGACCGCTTCAAGACCGAATAACCCATGGAATCCTATGGAGGATGGCGCAGTCCGCCATCCTCCTTTTTGGTTCCCAAGGAAAGGAGCAAACGCTATGCGGCAAGGTGCGTCGCTGGATCGGAAAAAGCTGATGGCCGACCCCATTATGGTTACGACCATCGTGGTTCTGATCGCATTTTTGACACTGTTTATTCTCTACCCCCTGGCCATTCTGCTGGTGGACAGCTTCTATGGGCAGAAAGGCTTCTCTCTGGATACCTTCCGGCGTATCCTGGCCATGTCCACCTTCCGGACGGCCATCTGGAACACATTGAAAGTCGGTTTCCTGGTGGGCATCCTGTCTGCTCTGCTGGGGCTGCTGTTTGCCTATGTGGAAGTGTATGTAAAGCTGGGAAAATTCTCCGGCGGGCTGTTCCGGGTGGTGTCCATGCTGCCCGTGGTGTCCCCGCCCTTCGTGCTGTCCCTGTCCATGATCATGCTGTTCGGTAAGGCGGGCCTCATTACCCGGTTTTTGCTGAAGATCTATGACAACAGCGTCTATGGCTTCTGGGGCATCGCCATTGTGCAGACGCTGACCTTCTTCCCGGTGTGCTACATGATGCTCAAGGGCCTGCTGAAAAACATTGACCCCTCCCTGGAAGAAGCGGCCCGGGATATGGGCGCTTCCCGTTGGAAGGTATTCACCACCGTGACCCTGCCGCTGATGCTGCCGGGCCTGGGCAACGCCTTCCTGGTGACGTTCATCGAGTCCATTGCCGATTTTGCCAACCCCATGATCATCGGCGGCTCCTATGATACCCTGGCCACCACCATTTATCTGCAAATCACCGGCGCTTACGACAAAGAGGGCGCTGCGGCTATGGCCGTGGTGCTGCTGAGCATCACGCTGCTGATGTTCGCCGTGCAGAAATACTATCTGGAGGCCAAGACCGCTGCGACCCTGACCGGCAAGGCCTCCCGGGCCAGAATGCTCATCACCGACCGGAGCGTGACCATCCCCCTGACGGTTCTCTGCTCCCTGGCGGCGCTTTTTGTGGTGCTCATGTACCTGTGCGTGCCCATCGGTGCTTTGTTCCCCACCTGGGGCTATAAGTTCACCCCCCTGACCTTCAAGTGGTTCGGCCAGGTGTTCAGTAAGTACAAGGGCCTGAAGGCCTTCAAGGATTCCTTCGTGCTGTCCCTGATCTCGGCACCCATTACGGCCCTTCTTTCCATGATCATTTCCTATCTTGTCGTAAAGAAGAAATTCAAGGGCAAGGGCTTCATCGAGGCCGTGTCCATGCTGGCCATGGCCGTGCCCGGCACGGTGCTGGGCGTGGGCTACATCCGGGGCTTCTCCGGCGGACTGTTTCACACGGGCCTGCTCAGCGGCCTCTACGGCAGCGCAGCGATCCTCGTCATCGTGTTCGTGGTCCGCAGCCTGCCCACCGGCACCCGCAGCGGCATTTCCGCCCTGCGGCAGATCGACAAGTCCATCGAGGAATCCGCCTATGACATGGGTGCCAACAGCTTCCACGTCTTTATGACCGTGACCCTGCCCCTCATCAAGGATTCCTTCCTCAGCGGCCTGGTGACGGCCTTCGTCCGCTCCATTACCGCCATTTCCGCCATCATTCTGCTGGTGACGCCCCAGTTCCTGCTCATCACCGTGCAGATCAACGAGTTCGCAGAGAAGGGCGCCTACTCCATCGCCTGCGCCTTTGCGACCATTCTGATTCTGATTACCTACGGCAGCGTGCTGCTGATGAACCTGGGCATGAAGTTCTTCGGCACCAGCAAAAAAATCAAGGAGGCTTGAGCCATGGAAAAAGCGAAAAAAGGCGTGCGCCTGGACCATATTTCCAAAATTTACAAGGACCCCAAGACCGGAAAGGACTTCTACGCAGTCCATGATACGTCTCTGGACATTGCCCCCGGGGAATTCGTGACCCTGCTGGGCCCCTCCGGCTGCGGCAAGACCACCACTTTGCGGATGATCGCAGGCTTTGAAAGCCCCGACGAGGGCGAAATCTACCTGGGGGACGAGGCCATCAACATCCTGCCCCCCAACAAGCGGGACACGGCCATGGTGTTCCAGAGCTACGCCCTGCTGCCCCATTACAACGTGTTCGACAACGTGGCTTACGGCCTGAAGCTGCGGAAGGTCCCCAAAGAGGAGATCAAAGAGCGGGTCACGAAGATTCTGGAACTGGTAGAGCTGTCCGGCATGGAAGCCCGGATGACCAATCAGCTTTCCGGCGGCCAGCAGCAGCGGGTGGCCCTGGCCAGAGCCTTGGTGCTGGAGCCCTCCGTGCTGCTCTTTGACGAGCCCCTTTCCAATCTGGATGCCAAGCTGCGGGTGAGTATGCGGACGGAAATTCGCCGTATCCAGCAAAAGACCGGCATCACCGCCGTGTACGTGACCCATGACCAGAGCGAGGCCATGGCCCTTTCCGACCGGATCATCATTATGAACAAGGGCGTCGTGGCCCAGATGGGTACCCCTCAGGAGATTTATTACCACCCCAACAGCGAGTTCGTGGCGGACTTCATCGGTGAAGCCAACTTCCTGAAGGGCGTGTGCAAGGGCCTGGACGGGGACCATGCGCTGCTGGAGGTGGCCGGGACGGAGGTCCGGGTGGCGGCCGTGGAGAACATGAAGGTGGGCGAGACCTACACCATCGTCCTGCGGCCGGAGTCCGCCGGGCTGGCCCCGGAGGGGGCCCTTCAGTGCAAAGTGGTCCTGAGCTGCTTCATGGGTGCCTACCAGAACTATCATGTGATGGTGGGGGATACCCTGGTAAAGCTGACGGATTACGACCCCAAGAACCACCATATCTACCAGGTGGGCGATACCTGCGCCCTGACCTTCCGGCCGGATGGGGTACATATCCTGTAAAAGCGAAAATTTCCGCATCGGGCCGTATTGCAGATTTCCCAGGCTGGAAATCTTACAGACCCGAAAACGGCAAAAGTCCGAATGTGTCATAAAACACCCACCCCGGGGCAAGCCACCGCTTGCTCCGGGGTTTTGCGTGCCGAAATACCAAGGGAAACGCCTTCCCCGTGAGGACAAGTTTCCGACGAGGCGAAGGCTCCCCTGTGTAGGGGGAGCAGTCACGGCAACGCCGTGACTGAGGGGGTGTACGGTTGGAGATTGTAAGGGTACCGACCCATCTGAGGGATGCCTTCCCCCAGGGGAAGGCTTTTCTCTGTTCCGGCAGTCCCTACGTCGATTTTTACTGCTCAAATATTGCTACCTGGCGCATCGGGGCATGCCGCCGCCCCTACACACAAGGACCAACTGCCTGCCGCCCTGCATACGATTTTGTCCCGCCGGGGGGCTTGGTGCCTAACGCATATCCGGATGGCTGGCGGCATAGTCTCCAACAGGGCTTTTGTAAAAATTCTACAATTCAGATTTTATTTTTTTGCTTTTTGCCTTGACATTTGACAACAATGGCGCTATGATAATGGCGTAATGTCGATTGCATACAATCCTGACGGGTGAAACGGCCTGTTTCCCCGCCACACAACAAGGGAGGTTTCCTATGCAAACCATTCAGATTCCTTATTATACGTCTACGCTGGACCTTCACGTGGAGGAAAAGAACCTCTTGCAGGTGGTCACTGCGAAAATGCACGAATATGACCCCGGCAAGAGCGAAGTGGAGCTCATCCGGGAGGCCCTGGAGCATCCCATCGGCACCCCCCGGCTCCGGGAGCTGGCCAAGGGCAAGAAGAAAGTCGTTCTTGTCACCAGCGACCACACCCGGGCCGTGCCCAGCAAGCTGACCCTGCCCATCCTGCTGGAGGAGATCCGCTCCGGCAATCCGGATGCGGACATCACCATTCTCATCGCCACGGGCCTCCATCGTCCCACCACCGAGGAAGAACAGCGGCGGATGTTCGGCGATGCCATCGTGGACCACGAGAAAATCGCCATCAACAACGCCTTTGACCCCACCCAGTTCACCCACGTCTGCACTCTCCCCTCCGGAGCGGATTTCAACGTGAACAAGCTGGCCACGGAATGCGACCTGCTCATTACCGAGGGCTTTATTGAGCCCCACTTCTTTGCGGGCTTCTCCGGGGGCCGGAAGAGCATCCTGCCGGGCATCTGCTCCCAGGAGACCGTCAACGAGAACCACTCCTACAAGGCCATTTCCAGCCCCTACGCCAACACCGGCGTGCTGGAACACAATCCCATCCATGAGGATATGGTCTGCGCCGCCCGGGCGGTGAACGTGCAGTTCATTTTCAACGTGGCCCTGAACGGCGAGAAGAAGGTCATTGCCGCCTGGGCCGGTGATCTGGAGCAGGCCCACGCCGCAGGCGTCGCCTTCATCCGGAAATGGAGCCAGTGTCCCGGCATCACCGGTGACATCGTTGTTACCAGCAACGGCGGCTATCCCCTGGACCAGAACCTGTATCAAAGTCCCAAGGCCGTGGCCACTGCGGAGGCCTGTGCCGGGGAGGACGGCGTTATCATCATGTGCTGCTCCTGCGCCGACGGCATGGGCGGCACCCACTTCGCCAAGCTCATCAAAATGGGTACCGTGGACGAAATCGACGGCTATCTTTCCAAAATTCCCCCCAAGGAGACCATCCCGGAGCAGTGGTGCCCGCAAATTTATGCCCGCATCCTGAAAAAGCACCCGGTCATTCTGGTCACGACATATCTGGACCACGAGGAGGTCCGCAAGGCCAACATGATCCCTGCATCCTCTCCCGATGAGGCGTTGGAAATTGCCTATCAGATGAAGGGCCGGGATGCCAAGGTGGTCGTTATCCCCGACGGCGTCAGTGTGCTGGCCGTGAAAGAATAAGGAGGTCCCTATGGAAGAAGCAAAAATTGCCCTGCACGTCAATGACAAGGACAATGTGGCCACCATTTTCGCCAACGGCATTACCGACGGCACGGAAGTGGAAATTCGCAACAAGCGGGGCGAATGCACCCCCGTCACCGTCATCGGCGACGTGCCCTACGGCCACAAAATCGCCGTCCGGGACATCCGAAAGGGTGAGCTTATCATCAAGTACGGCGAAGAGATCGGCATTGCCACCCACGACATTCGCCGGGGCGAGTACGTACACATTCACAACCTGGACTCCCTGCGGGGCCGGGGCGACCTGTAAGGAGGGGTTCTCAAAATGGCTGATACCTTTTACGGCTATGTCCGTCCCGACGGACAGGTAGGTTCCCGGAATTTTGTGGCGGTCATTCCCAGCGTCACCTGCGCCAACGATGTGGCTCAGGCCATCTGCCGCCAGGTCCAGGGCTGCGTGACTTATCTGCATCATCAGGGCTGCTGCCAGATGCCGCCGGACCTGGAGCGGGTCACGGACACCCTGATTTCTCTGGGCAAAAGCCCCAACACCGGCGCCGTCCTCATCGTGAGCCTGGGCTGCGAGGGCACGGACCACGAGCGGATGTATAACGAAATCAAAGCCACCGGCAAGCACGTTGAGATCATCCACATTCAGGAGCTGGGCGGCGTGTCCAACGCCATCCGCCTGGGTACGGACATTGCCCGGAAGCTGGTCATTGAAGTTTCCGGAATGCAGCGGCAGGAGGTGGGCGTGGACCGTATCGTCATGGCCATCAAGTGCGGCGCTTCGGACACCACCTCCGGCATGGCCTCCAACTGCGTCATCGGCTACATTGCCGACAAGCTGGTGGACCAGGGAGCGACCGTTATCTTCGGCGAGACCACCGAGTTCCTGGGCGGCGAGCATCTGCTGGCCCGCCGGGCGGTGGGCGGCGAGAACGGCCCCGTGGGCCAGAAAATTTACCAGATTGTCAACGCCATGGAGAGCCGGGCCAAGGCCATCGGCTGCGATATGCGTAAGGGCCAGCCCACCCCCGGCAACATTGCCGGCGGCCTGTCCTCTATTGAAGAAAAGAGCCTGGGCGCCATCGTCAAGAGCGGCACCAAGCCCATTCAGGGCGTTCTCGAATATCCCCAGCACGCCTTCGGCTGCAAGGGCCTGTGGATCAAGGATACCCCGGGCCGGGAGCCCGAAATCCTCACGGGCATGGCGGCCACCGGCGCACAGTTCATGATGTTCTCCACCGGCCGGGGCGCGCCTCAGGGCTTCCCCTCCATGCCGGTCATCAAAATTTGCGGCAACCCCAATACATACGAGCGCATGGAGAACGATATGGACCTGAATGCCGGACGCATCATCACCGGCGAAAAGAGCATCGAGGAAGTGGGCGAGGAAGCCTACGCCAAGATGCTGCGGGTCCTGAGTGGCGAGATGACCAAGAACGAGGCCATCGGCTATTTCAGCGCCATCGACATCCACTGCCTGGGTCCCGTGATTTAAGCAAAAAAATCTCCTACCCCTGCTCTTTGTGCCTGCCTGCATCCGAAAATTGACCCCGTTGGAATTTAGAAAGGAGTAAATCTATGAATCCCGTATTGGCAATGCTCATCGGCGTTGTTGTGATGATGGTCCTCATCATCTGCACAAGAATGCATGCCTTCCCCGCACTCATTATCTCCGCAATTCTCATCGCAGTTCTTTCCGGTAACAATCTGGCCGGTGTCGCAGAAAGCGGCAACCTGCTGGGCACGGCGATTTCCACCGTTACCTCAGGTTTCGGCGGTACCATGGCCTCCATCGGCATCGTGATCGGCTTTGGCTGTATCATGGGCATTTTCCTGGAGAAGAGCGGTGCTGCCAAGCGGATGGCTCTGTCCATCCTGAAGCTGGTGGGCATCAAGCGGGCCGATGTGGTTCTGGGCCTCACCGGTTTCGTGGTCTCCATCCCTGTGTTCTGTGACTCCGGCTTCGTGATCCTGTCCTCCCTGGCAAAGGAATTCTCCCGGCTGACCAAGAAGTCCATGGTTGGCCTGGGCGGCATCCTGGGTATGGGCCTGTACATCACCCACTTCCTGGTTCCCCCCACCCCCGGCCCTCTGGCCGTGGTGTCCACCTTCCAGCAGAACGGTATGAACGTGGACCTGGGCCTGTTCATCATCTATGGTCTGCTGCTGTCCATCCCTGTGTTCGTCCTGTCCGTGTTCCTGTTCCGGTACTTCGGCAACAAGTACCCCCAGTTCGTTGTTCCCTATGAAATCGACCGCAGCAAGTACACTGCCGCTCAGCTGGAAGTCCTGGACAAGATCGACGCCAAGCTGAAGGCCGGCAAGGAACTGGAGAACGAGGACTTCGCCGCTCTGCTGAGCACCGAGAAGCTGCCCGGCGCAGGCATTTCCTTCACCATCCTGCTGCTGCCCGTGATTCTGATCCTGGCCAACACCATCGTTTCCCAGACTGCCCTGAAGGGCATGATCGTGGGACAGATCATCACCTTCCTGGGCAACCCCGTCATCGCTCTGTTCATCTCCCTGTGCCTGGGCGCTTTCGTGCTGGCTCATGACAAGGACAACAAGACCGTGGTCGGCATGATGGGCGAAGCTCTGAAGGATGCAGGCCCCATCGTTTTCATCACCGCCGCCGGCGGCGCTCTGGGCGCTGTTGTGAAGGCTACCGGCGCTGCCGGTATCATGGGCGAGGCCCTGGTCAGCACCGGTATCCCCGGCATTCTGGTTCCTCTGCTCATCGGCGTGATTATGCGCTTCCCGCAGGGCTCCGGCACGACCGCTATGATCACCGGCTCGGCATTGGTTGCTCCCATGCTGGCTGCCGGTCTGGCCGTGAACCCCTACCTGGCAGGTCTGGCCATCTGCATGACCTCCATGTGCCCGTCCTTCCTGAATGACAGCTACTTCCATGTGGTCACCAGCTTCTCCGGTATGGACATCAAGACCAGCCTGAAGACCTGGACCATTGGCTCCATCATCGTCCCCGTGTTCGGCGGACTGATCCTGTTCATTCTGAGCCTGTTTATCCATTGATCTCTGACCTTGGCTGAGGGGCCTTGCGGCCCCTCGGACCAGGACGAGCAAACCCACGCCCTTGGCAGGCACGTGAGGATGTGGACCCGTTCCGGCCACCGGCAAATGAATTCCCT
>OBYM01000586.1_pt1 | contig 19180 bp, 19 predicted proteins | sample 1538191 | NCBI WGS metagenome assembly OBYM01 (sample SAMEA2580165, study PRJEB22360) | human gut metagenome | biome: human gut; feature: human-associated habitat; material: faeces | place: Denmark | collected 2008/2010 | reverse complement strand
CCGAACCGGATCCCCGCACGGGCCAGCTGGGCCCTCCCTGCCTGCTAAACTGCTTTCGCAGATGTAGCCTATCTAATGAAAAAAGAAAATATTAATAATTTGTTTAGTTTTATAGCGGCCGTTTTACTCACACGCGAGAGGTCAAGGGTTCGAGTCCCCTCGTGTCCACCATAATAGGAACATAAAAAAGATATGTTCTGCATAAACCCCGATTTTATCGGGGTTTTTTGCTATCCAAAGCCGGGATTTTAAGACGCATATTTGAAGATGAAAAACGTATTTTTCCCTTTGCGTGTGGTTTTGAACTCCCGTACAACCGAATATCTGTACAGACGGCGGACAGGTGATAAAAACTTGTCCGCCGTTTTTTGTACCCCTGCAGCCCGAAGTTTTGCAAAAGACTTCGGGCTTTTTTTCATTTCAAGAAAAGGAGCTGACAAAATGTACTTTACCAATACCCCCACTCTAAACAGCATAGAGGTGATTATGAAGAAAATGTCCTATGGCACACAGAATAGGAGGCGGTCGGTTTTGCAGCTCGTACAAATATACCAAGAAAGACTGCGATTCCAGACTTGATTTTAACAGGATGAAAATTAGTTTTACGCAAATAAAGACCGAAGTTCCCCAATGCTTGGAACTTGTTCCAGAGGTAAGAAACGCACTTCGAGAATATCTTGCCAAGATACGACCTAATACAGATATTCAGAATGTTTTCCTAACATTTGCGAATTCTCTATCTCCACTTTCAGCGCAAACTGTATACTGTAAGCTTTTCAAAGAACGGACAGGTACCAAGCAGGCTATTTCTAAGATTATGTTCGATTGCTTGTTGAATTTGACCGACATTTTGAGGATTGCTCAGCAAAATTGATTTCCGTGCGGGTGAAGACCTGCGGCAGCCGTGCTGTTTTTGGAGAGTATTATTTATGAATCCTTTCGTAAGAAAGTTGCATTGTCGCAAAATCTGTTGACAAAAAAAGTTTGCCGTATTACCATTTGCGGCAAGATGCCGGCCGGAACAGCCCGCTGCTATCAATTTGCAAAAGGGATGATTTTGTAATGGAAAACACTTTTTATGTCAGCAATTACGACGGCGTAACAGACGATGATAAAATTCGGGTTTGTATGCAGGAGGCAATGCAATGCAAAAATCCGACGGTGGTTTTTTCCGGTCGCAGCTTTGAAGTCAGCAACGCAATCCTGCTGACCTCAGGAATGACGATTCTTGTGGACGACTGCACCATCCGGCAGAAGGACGGTGCGTTCGACAACGTTTTTCGCGGTGCAAATATTCACCTCGACCCTGCGAAGCCAACGGCAGAAGCCGTCGCAATTGAACGCTTTCAGACGTCCGCCTGCTCGGCAGAGGCAACGCCGTGATTCAGGGCTGCGCGCAAAACCGGCGTGCGGTTCACCCTGTGCTGCAGAGGGAAATGGAGATGACCGGCGACTATTGGGGCTTTTTAACCTATCAGGTTCTTCTGGTCTGCACGGACAAAATCGAAATTTCGGGGCTGCACTTTCGCGACACACGCGGTTGGGCAATCACCCTCGACCTGTGTACAAGGTTTCATATTCACACGGTGCGCGTGGATTCCGACGTAAAAAATGGAGACGGAATCCACCTGCTTTCCGGCTGCAGCGATGGCGTAATCCAAAATATTACCGGCAGCACCTCGGACGATATGATTGCGGTTCAATCGGTTTTTTCTCTGCCGACGCTGCCCTACAAAAATTATCTTGCTCCGTTTACTCCGTCCGGGGTGGTTTCCAAATCGCTGCAGACGCGCGATCTGGACTGTCATCATCTGGTGATACGCAACATTACCGCCGGCGGAAAAATGCACAATATCATTTTGCTGGCGCTCAATGAAACATGCATTCACCATGTCGAAATCGAGAATATTCGAGACGAGAACCGACAGGAGCCGTATTTTGCGACGGTATTTCTGTACACAGGCATTTACGGCGCACCCGGAACGCTCCGGGATATTTCCGTCAAAAACGTGTGCGCCCTTGCCGATACCGCCTTTGTTTCCAATACGACCATCCACAACTTGCTGCTCAGCGATATCACCACCCAAAAAGAAAACGGCAAGCTGTACGGAACCTTTCCGCTTCGCTGATCAACACCGCAAAACCGGAATGCTTTACAAACCGACGAATTGTTGATATTATTGAAGAAACAGAGAGCCTGCAAGTGTTTGTTGCCGGGAGCTGCGCAGGCTCGTGTCAAAAAGCAAACGCCGCCTTGTACAATCGGTGCGAAAAAGGAAGGGCGATGACTTTGAAAAGCTTACGATTAAAAATCACCTGGTTGTTGCTTGTGGCAACGTTGATTCCGCTGATTACCGCAACCATTTACTCGCATTACATTGCCAGCCTGACGATTTACGAAAAAATCAGCCTGACGACAATGTCCACGCTGAAAACCGTTTCGCAAGGGGTGGACAGCGAGCTCATGCGCCTCACGGCGGAGATGGAAAGCGCGACCTCATCGCGGGAGTTTCAAAAAACCGTGAATGAAATCCGGCTTGCTCAGACTGACGGGGAAAAATGGGTGGCTCTGCGAAAGATGGATAAGCTGATGATCGGCATTTTCGGCAAGACCTATGCCGTAAACGGGGTGTACCTGACCTTGCCGAACGGAGAAAGCTACGCCGTTCAGGATAAGTACCGGCTGAACCTGAAGGAGCTTTCCAAACAGCCTTGGTTTCAGGATACGGACAGCAACTTCGGCGCGCTTGCCTCCTGTGGGCTCGTGGAATTGCAGGAAGGAAAAAGCGCGCTGATGTTCGGCAAGCCGCTGCGTGACGTTGTGGATGTGGGAAACCTGTCTGTAATCGGTTCCATTCATTTTGCCATAGATCCGGTTTTGCTCTCGGCGCTGAGCGTAAAGGACGAGGACGGAAGCTCCTCTTTTTTGTTGAATTCCAGCGGGCAAGTGGTTGCACAGTCGGTTTCGCGGGCAACCGATCCCGAGGGAGCGGTTCGCCTGATTGAGGAAAACTGGGGTATGCTTGAGCAGGACGACAGCGGCAGCGCAACGGTTACTTTGGGCACGCAGCAGATGATGCTTTTGTTCGACACCTCGCCGATGTACCGGTACCACTATGTTCGGCTGATTCCGCTTTCTCTTTACACCAGTGAACTGTCGGGAATATCCTCTGCAACCTTTCTTTTTGCGCTGGTTTGTGTCGTCGCGGTCGTCCTTGTTTCGGTTGCCGTTTCCAACCATATTTCAAAGCCGGTCAACGAGCTGAATCGTGCGATGCGTTACACGGAGAAGGGTAATTTTGATATTCAGCTTCAAAGTCACAGAAAAGACGAAATCGGCCAGATTATTCAGTGCTTTAACAAGATGGTGCGTCGGCTCCACTCCTTTTTTGATCAGACCATTGCCGATGAAAAAGAAAAGAAACGGTTGGAAATCGAATCCCTGCAGTATCAGATCAGCCCACATTTTCTTTACAATCAGGCTGGCTTCCGGGTAACGCTGCGCAACGTGTGCAAAATATTCACCCCGAGAAATGCGCGGCTGCGATTCCGGTTCAAAATTCAGCTTTCCCGCATGCATCAGAATCGGCATATCAAGCTCGATGCATTTTTCAACAATGGGAAACTGCACCGGGTCGTCCATCCGATACTGGTGATACATTTTTACGCCGACAAAGCCATTCGCTTTGCAGCGCTCAATTTCCTCCAGCGCGGCTTTGGTAAAGCCGGGGTTGATAAAACACATTCCTCGCAAGCGCTCGGGACATCTCTTAACGGCGCCCAGCACGACATCATTGGCCGCGCGGAACCGTATACTGTTGTGCCTCTGTTTTCATGCAATCAATTCCTCTGCAAACTGCGTTTTGAATAATTATACAATTTCAAAAAATGTTATTCGACCACAATGATCTCATAAGCATCGATCTTATCAAGAGTAACCATCACGCTGCTACCGTTCTTCTGAACATTCTTTATCTTCGCGCCTCTTACAGAACGTAGGGAATACTCTGCCTTATCGACCCCGAAGCCTTCAAGATTCAGTTGGAATTCCACATTGTAAAGCGGAGTGATGCTTTCGATAGGCCTGGCCATTGCCCCGGTAAGGTTGATGATGTGCAGGATGAACCGATCTTTTTGCTTTCTGAGCACTGTTTCGTACAAACCGGGCGCATCAGAAATCACCGTGGGACGGGAAGTGAGTTCACAGTATCGCCTGATGATCTTCGCATAATCAGGGATATTTCTTTCATTCGTTGCCGTTTCGCCGTAGTTCCCGCTGATGTAATACGCCGTGCCCTTGCCATACTTGCGCTTGAGAACGGAGGGATACCGGTCTTCCGTCGGAATATTTGCATAGGTGCTCGGCATGGGATGGTTGGTTCGCATAAGGACCTCGGTATCGTCCGCAACGCTCCATTCCAAGTTCAGAACGGGAGCGGGAATTCGGAAGAAGGAGAGGGTGTCGAGCAGCTCGTCGTTCTTTTGCCGGAACATGTAGGATGTGCCGATGCTGGGCGATTTCAGAATTTTTGGTGTGCCAACAAGACCGAATACCTTGCCGAGCTTGGAACTGCCGACAAAACTGCCGTCCTCGTTGTACATGCCGATATCAAAATTGCCCAGAACATTTCCGCCCGCGGCAACGTATTCCTCAATTATGGCTGGCGTCGTCGGAAAGGCAGGCCACTTCCGGGAAGATAACGGAATCGTATTGATAAATTATTTTGTTGATGATGCTTGTTTCGTCGATGATATCGAATTGGATATGATTTCTTGCAAGCATATCGTAGGTGGAGATCAGGGCGCTGTAATGGTCGCCCCGTTCGGGATATCCGGCTTTTCTTGCAGCGACAAAGTCGCTGTCTCCTACGCTGGAAGCATAATTATTGGCAGTATTCTGCGACCACATCAGCGCAACTCTTGCACATGTTTTAGACGGGCCGAAAATATCCTTATGATTTAGTACAAAGTTGTTCATTTCACGTGCCTTAAGGCAGGACTTGGTATTCATAAATTCGGAAGCGGAGAAATGAACGCCATACCAGATGTTAGAACCGTTTGCATAACTTTGTGCATAAGAGAGCAGCGTCTCTGCTGGAGTGTGCATATAGTATGGAATGGCTGACTGATTCCCGGCAAAAAAGCAAACGATCGGCTTTTTGCCTTTTAAGGTATCGCCTTCAATTCCCTCGAGATATTTTGCCTGGGAACTCAGCTGCCAGATCCCGTGCGCCCCCATCTGAGCCGCATGGAATCCGCCCTCGGTGCCGAGAATGTCAACATAGTTGTAAACCTTTCGGGTATTGTTTCCGGTAACGTCAGCTCTGAGCGCTGAATTGTTCAGGTAAAGTGCAATTTCGGGGTTCATACGTTTCACCGTCTCATATGCTTCCTTGATATGCTGTGTTACGGATTCAATACGCATCGTCTGAAGCTCGATCCTTGTCGCTTCGAAAATAGAATGACCAAAACGTTTTTCAAAGTCCGCTCTGCATGTTTCACAGTAGCATCCGTTGTCACGCATGACCGGCCCATCCAAAAAAACGCCGTCGATATCATGCCGGCAAAGAGCTTCCAGCTCCTTCAGAAAATTTTTGTGCCATGCACCGTGGGGGTTGACGCAGACCAGATTGTAGACAGAGTATGCCGGCATCTTCTCGCCGTCCTTTGTCAACTGAAGCCAATCGGGGTGTTCGGAGGCAATGGAGTCGCTGATGCAGTGGGTATTATGGTATACGATTTCACGCAAGCCGTGCGCGCGGGATTTTTTCAGATACCGATCCAGCTTTTCCCCGTGTTCCTTTTCGTTGTAATAACCCATATGTCCTTTTGCCACAAGATGGAGAAGCTGTTCGGTATTGAATCCATATTTGGAAACGTATTCGTCTAATACCCATTCATCGGAATCTCCCATACTGCACTGAACTGCGCTTATGGTAAGAGGCTGTTCCTGCCACCAATGTTTTTTCTTTTCTGTTTTCATAAAATCCATTCCTCTGCAAATTACCACAGCCCTCGCGGGCTCTTTGTTTCCATTCTTTCAAAAGCAGGAGGAAAACATTTCTGTTTTCCTCCTGCTTTCTTTCATGTTTCAGGATGCGATAGCATGAATTAGTTTCGTTTTAATCGGACGACCGCATTATAGAATCTGCAAATCAGCCCTTCCAAGCCTTATAAGCCTTGTTCATGATGTCCATCCACTTCTGTCCATCATACTCGTTCAACATTTCCTGCTGAAACTTTGCGTATTCTTCTTTGGTCAGAGGGCGCTTGCCTTCGACAAAATCCTGGAACTGCAGCGTGAAATGGTCGTTGAGCAGGGTTTTGGCGTCGGTAGCGGCCTGTTGTTCGCCCTCACCGAAATATTTTTTCGGAATGCTGAACGGAATGGGAGCAAGCCAACCGTTTTCTTTATACATCATAGCGCCCGGGTAAGAGTATTTGCCGTAGGCAGCCAGCTCATAAGCCGAAGTGTCGGTAATCATACCGAACAGCTGACGCCGCAGTGCTCTCCAGTTATCCGCTTTGTTATCGCCTTTGAAGTCATTCAAAGCGGTAGGAACATCATCGGTGTAAGTGGGCTTGCCGTCGACCATGGTGTAGGTTTCGCCTTCGATGCCATAGTTGTTCCAAAGATTGTACTTTTCGGAGAGAACCGTATCCAGAATTGACAGGCAGGTTTCCGGGTGTTCCGTATCCGCGTTGATGCACCACTGGTCGTTAGAAGCAACGGTGCCATTGGACCACATGTACGGTTTGTAGCCGTCTTCCGTTACCGGCAGTGCGATGGCGCCCATTTCAAATTTGGAATTGGGATCCTTTTCGCGGATCGGGTTAGTCAGGGCTTCGCAGCGGACAAAGTAATCCCAGCAGACAAAGGCCTGCGAAGTGGTCATTTTTTCTTCCCACATTGCGGTGGTGTTCAGGGAATATTCCGGATCGATCAAACCCTCATTCCAAAGCGTATTAAGATAGACGAGAAGCTTGTACAGTCGATCATCGATAGACGCAATAACATATTGCTCTGTTTCGTCATCATAAAATTCGGCCTCTACGTCAAGCCCAAAGCTGGTGGCAAAGGTCTGATAAAGACCAAACACGCCGCTGCGGAGTGTAAACGGAGCTTTGCCGGTTTCCTTCTTAATGGCGCGGAGCAGGCCGGTAAAGCTGTCGATCGGCCCGTCATACTCGTAACCGATATCTTGGATCACGTCTGTACGAGCCAGAATGCCGTACCAGTAGAACGGCTCGGAATAGCGGCCGCAAATGGAGTACAAAGTCTGATTGCCGTCATAGTCCAAAGCATAACGGGTTTCGTCGTTGTCGTTGTATTTTGCGATATTCGGGTATTTGTCCAGATAATCGTCGATGCAGAGAAGGAGACCATCCTCAACATAACCGGCCGTGTCGTCGTGGTTAGGCGAAAAGAAGATATCCGGTGCGTCGCCGCCAGTGATGGCAAGATTCAGCTTCTGCAGATACTCTTCAGCGGTAACGCCCCATTCGTACCAGGTAATTTCTGCGTTGCAGTCCTTTGCAAGTTCAATGCAGGGTTCCCATTCTGCCGGGTTGACAGGGGCGTTCGCATCGCGCATATAGGAGATGCTGATTTTAGCAGGTTCAGAAGTTTCCTCGGATGAGGGAGCCTCGCTTACAGGGGCAGCGCTGCCAGTACTGCTTGTTGCGTTGCCTGCACAACCGGCAAACAAACACACGGTTGTAAGAACGGCGAGCAGCATAGAAAGAATTCTTTTGCTCATTTTTTTTCCTCCAGTTTATAATATTTTATATAAACGCTGCTTGCGTTTATACCATTACGGTTAAGATCAACCCTTGATGGCGCCGATCATGATACCCTTGACCAAATATTTCTGGATCAGCGGATAAAGAATCAGCATCGGTACCATAGAAACAATGACAACCGAATACTTCAGCGAGGTTGCGGTAACGACCTCGCTGCTTCCCTGTGCAGCCATGTCCATCTCTCCAGTCAGAACAACTGAGCGAATTACAAGCTGCAGCGGAAATTTGTCGGCATCCAGCAGGTAAATGAATTCCGTGAACCAGGAATTCCAACGGCCGACGGCATAAAAGAGGATCATTGTACTGATAATCGGTGTGGAAAGCGGCAAAATAATCTTTAACAGAATCGCCATATCACTCGCGCCGTCCAACTTGGCGGATTCCTCTAAAGATGTGGGAAGCTGCTCAAAAAAGGTGCGCATCAGGATCATGTTGTAAGCGCTGCAGCATCCGGGCAGAACGATTGCCCATATGCTGTTCATGAGTCCGAGCTCCTTTATATTCAAATAACCTGCGACAAGTCCTCCGCTGAACATCATGGTAAATACGATCATTAAATTGAAAAAACGGCGCCCTTTCAGATACGATTTGGAAAGGGGATAAGCAGTCAGTGTTGTAACAACCAACGCAATTGCGGTGCCCACCAGAGTATATAAAAAAGTGTTTTTGTAGGAATTTAAAAAGTTATTTACAGAGGCGACCTTTTTATAGGCGTCCAGGTTAAAGCCGATCGGCCAAAGCCATACGTCGTTTTGCATAACCGACACGCTGTCGCTTAAGGAAACAGCCAGAATATAGATAAACGGGTAAAGGATGATCAGCGTACACAGGCTGAGAATGACCGAAACAGTGATGTAACTGCCGGTGATCTTTTTTCTCGTTAACATAGCAGCAGCTCCTTTTGTTAAAACAGGCTTGTTTCGGAAAGCCGTTTGGATATACTGTTTGAAATTGTGATCATGATAATTCCGATGACCGACTGAAACAGGTTAACGGCTGTGGAATATCCGTAATCGTTATCGAGCAGGCCGATTCGGTAAACATATGTACCGATTACGTCGGCGGTCTCATAAGTTCTTTCTGTGTACAGCAGCAGGATTCGGTCAGTGCCGCTGGCAAGAATGGAGCCGAGGCTCATGATGAGCATAACCGAAATGGTGGAGGCGATGCCCGGCAAAGAGACATACCAGCATTGGCGGAGCTTTCCCGCGCCATCAATATGCGCTGCCTCGTACAGAGACTGATCGATGCCGGTCAGCGCCGCAATATAAATAACTGCGCTCCAGCCGGTCTCCTGCCAGATTCCAATCGTGTTATACACGGTACGGAACCACTTGGGGTCTGTTAGAAAGCCAACCTTTGTTCCGCCCATTGATTCGATAACAGTGTTGATAACACCGTTTGGTGTGAGAAACTGGAAGAAGATTGAAACAACAATAACAGTGGAAACAAAATGCGGCATATAAGAAACAGTGGTAACGATTTTTCTGAACGGACCATTGCGGAGTTCATTGACGAGCAGCGCAAAAATCAGGGTGAGCGGCATACTCCAGCACAGATTGGTGATGTTGAGCCAAATGGTGTTACGGAGCAGCCGCCAAAAGAATTTATAATTGAAGAACCGTTCAAAGTTTTCAAACCCGATCCATGGACTCTTAAAAAAACCGAGCTTGGCTTTAAAATCTTCAAACGCCATTAAAATGCCGCCCATGGGTTTGTAACAGAAAATAATAAAATAGGCAAGGCCGGGAATCAGCATCAGATAAAGCCAATAGTGCTTTTTGAACGCTTGCCCCCAACGTTCACCGCGGTGGCTGGTCAGCTTTTCCCAGTTTTTTGTTTTTGTTGCCAACGCAAATCTCCCTTTCTCAACTTTGATATCGTTACACAAGATCGATATCTCGCTATCTTAATCGTTCACATAATCTTAATAATCTTAAGCTTACGTTCACATAAAACAACGGCTTGTGTAGTAATTGCATTATGGTCAATTTGCTGTTATTTGTCAATCTTCAATATTTAATATCTTTCTTCCGAATTTAATATTTTGTTCATTTTTGCGACCATCGGTTTGATAAGGTGCGGCGCTGGCTTCTTGAGATGCATTAACTTGTTTTTATTAAATTTTGAATATCGCAATAAAAAAAGAATATTGACAAATTCGCCAAATTCGCCAATAATTATATAAGATTTAATGTGTACAAAATGCGGGTTTACTTTAATATGGGAGATTCAATCTGTATGAATTCTGTTTTACCAAACCAAAGCTCCAAGAAAAAACGCCGGTCAAACCGCTTGTTTTTTAAGCTTTTGATTACCTTTTTGCTTTGCTTTACAATTCCCGTCTGTGCAGCATGCTTTGCTTTTTACTCTATTTCTGTTAATGTAATTCAGAAAGAAGTTGAAAATTATAATCATGCTCAGTTGATTTACCTTTCAGACAAACTGGACGATATATTTTCCAAGGCAAAGGATATTCTTTGTGAATACTCTGTTAAGGATTACATCAATAACAGCTTTAAAACCGCCCGGGACATACTCGACTGTATGGAAGCCTTTCAGGGCACTATGAGTGTAAATACCTTTATTGACTCCATGTTTGTTTATAACGAAGCAGACGGTTCCATCATTTCCAACAACGGCTCATTTCCTCTGGAAACATATTTTACACGACATTACGACTTTTCAGAGCTTCCCTTCGAAAAGCTGCAAAACCTGTTCAGCGCCAACCGGGGGTTCAGCGCGGTTGGCGCCGAACACTATTCGTACTATATAACCTCAAACCAATACCGTGAAACAGATTCGGTTCTAACCCTGTTCAGTTATACTACCCACAGCCGCAAGATCACGATCGGTATTATGATAAGCTCGTCCGCCATTAACGCTCTTCTGACCGATAGTGCCAATACTCATAATGGCGAGCTTTACATTTTCGACAGAAATCGAAAATCAATTGTTTCTTCCGAGATGAAGATTGATTTTGGTGCCTTCTTAAACGAAAATTCTACAGAATTGAATTCCGGCGTGTGGCACAACAGGGACGGAGAAAAAATACTTTTCAATTATACGACTTCTCGTTATGGAATGATATTGATCAATGCGGTCCCATGGACAGAGGTTTCAAAAAGTTTGCAGCAGATCACTCGTTTTTCCCTTATGTTAGCAGTTTGTCTGATCGTGATCAGCTTAATTCTTTCGATAATACTTTCCAAGCAGATCGCAAGGCCAATTGAAACCGTTTCGACGAATTTGACGCTGAATAGCACTTTCCCGCTTAAACTCAACGGTGTAATGGGTCGTTCGACAGAATATATGAATATTTATTCTAAGATCAATCAGTTGCAAAGCAAAAACCAGCATTTACAGTCCGTACTGGATGATAATCGGGATTCTTTGCGAAGTTCGTTGTTGCAAGGCCTTTTGTACGCAGACCGTGATATCGATTTTTTAATCTTCCGATTGTCGGAATTGGGTGTTAATTTCAATTATCCGTTTTTTTCTGTTGTTTTGCTGAAGATTGACTTATACAAAAATGCCTATGAAACATATTCTACTGATGAACTCAAAAATATTCGAACGGGCGTATGTAATCTGGTGTGTTTGTGGGACTATCCCTGTGACAGCTCGGTGCAATCAGTGAAGATTTCCGAAGACGAATTCGCATTGCTCATTAACAGCGTCAGTCATGATATGGAGATTTTCAGCAAGGAATTTGGTGCGATTTCCCGCTTGGTAGACATAGAAAACGATCAGGCACGCATTACCTTCGCAGTTACACAGTTTACCGATTCAGTCAGAAAAATATCCTCTCTGTTCAGTTCTGCGCAAATGGCGATGGAATACCGTTTGATTAACCGGCAAAGTCAGATCGTCAACAGCGAGCGGCTGACACAGATTGATGATCGGCAGTATCTTGGTATTCCAACAAATGTTGAAGTCTCCGTTACCAATTATATTGCCGTCGGAGATCATGCTTCCGCTATACAACTGATTGGTGCACAGATTGATTTCATTATGAAAAATGAGCTCCCTTATGAGTATTTTAAGCATATGCTTTCGTCGTTTGTTAATGCTTTTGTGTTAGCGCTTTCTTCCCGTAATATCCCGATTGGCGATGTGTTTGACAGCGACCCTTATCAAGAACTGCACTCGTTGACTAATATCGATGAGATTCGTGACTTCTTTCGATATGCATGCGAAAAAGCGTGCAGTTACATCATGTCCAGCCGAAAGAACAATACTGCCTCTCTGCAGAAGATTCTGAAATATATTCAGGAGAATTACCAACGGGATTTTTCTCTTGAGGAAATCAGCCAGTATTCTGGTTTTTCTTCACAATATTTTTCCAGATATTTCAAGGAACAAATGGGGATTACTTTCACTGATTATGTTAGCCAGCTTCGCATTCAAAAGGCCAAGAAGTTCCTTGCAGAACCGGACAGCCTTGTCAGTAGTGTTGCTTACGCAGTGGGGTTTGAAAATGTAAATTCTTTTATTCGGATGTTCAAACGCTATGAGGGAGTTTCTCCGGGAAAGTATAAGTCCTACAGCAGTAAAGACGATGCTTCGGAAGAGAATGAAACGAAAAAATGATTTTATAAAGAAAGAGGCACAGGAATATCTTGAAAATTTCATGCGTCCTATTAAAGGAACAATTTCTGGCGAAGTTAAGAGGTAATACCTCTCCTGAAAAAACAACTCAACTGAAAGAAGGAAAAGAAAATGAAAGTTGTTATTATGACCGATCTGGAAGGGATTAGCGGTGTGGATTCCATAGATATGATGGATGAGTCCGGAAACGGCTATCAGGAAGCTTGCCGTCGACTTATGGCGGACACAAATGCTGCTGTGCAAGGTGCCATTGACGCGGGTGCTTCAGAGATTTTAGTTTACGACGGACATGGTTCAGGAAAGAATTTCCCGTTCGGCGGGCTAGATTCCAGAGCAAAACAGTTTTGGGATTTCAACGCTTCTGACCTTTGGGATAACTGCGCGGCCTATTTGGAAATCGGGCTGCACGCCAAGGCGGGAACAATGGATGCGTTTCTTGAACATACACAATCTTCTGTCCGGTGGTATAATTATTATATTAACGGCAAGCCTTATGGAGAATTGGTGCAAGGTGCAGCTTATTGCGGAGCCTATGGTGTACCTATGGTAATGGTAAGCGGCGATAAAGCTGCATGCGCAGAAGCAGCCGAGTTGATCTCTGGCATTGAGTGTGCAGTGGTGAAACAAGCCATAGGACGCAATCATGCCGAATCAATAGCTTTGGAAGAGGCGGAACAGCGCATTCGAGAGGCAGCCAGAAGAGGAATTTGTAAAGCGGCGGAGATCTCTCCGTTCCGAATTTCGCTGCCCGCCGAGCTTCGGGTGGAGTATTGTCGGGTTGATTATTGTGAGGAAATGCTGAAAGGGCATCCTGAACGCAAACGACTGGATAGCCGCAGTTTGATGCGAACGATTACAAAAATTGAAACTTACAACGATCTTCTGCCATGATAAGAATACATTTCTTTTTACAAAAGCACTTTTCTCCTAAATCATATAACCCAATCCTCTTCAGCGGAATTTTTTCATCGTTGGAGAGGATTGGGTTATAAATTCGGAAAATATACAGAATGTAAAATATTATTATCTTTTGCAGCTGTGTTATAAAATGATTGGAAATATGAATCATCTAGATAGTGTTGACACGAAATTATGCTAATACATTTGCCCAGATAGCAATACAGCGAATGTGGACAGCAGCAAGGAATGACGCCGTATTTTTAGCGTAACAAGTGGCAATGCCCCGCCATCTTTTCAGGTGCAAAAAGGCGTTTTCAACCAAGTGGCGCAGTTTGTATAAATCCTTGTCATAGGCTTGCGGCTGTTTCCGGTTCTTCTTCGGCGGGGTTTCGGACTGCATGCCGGCCGATAACGCCGCCTTGACAATAGCGTCAGAATCATAACCTCTGTCCGCCAACAGATATTCTGCGGTCAGGCCATCAATCAGAGCAATAGCTTGTTTGCAATCAGCAACGGTACCTGCTGTGACAAGGATTCGGACTGGCATACCATGAGCATCCACGGGCAGATGAATCTTCGTATTAAGCCCCCCTTTGTACGCTCCATGTCTTGATTTCCCCCAACCGCTCCTGAAGCATGAGGGTGAACCTTGCAATATGCCTCCCCACTGCCCTACCTGTCCCGGCAACAGGGGAGATCCTTCAATTCTTTTTGTGGCAGAGATGCAAATCATCTCTCTCGGGTCATAAAAAGAATAAACGAGATCCGGAATATTTACACAAAAAAACTTATAGTTCTCATATATTTTGATTTCGTTCTGTAATGATATAAAATATGGTTCTTCTTTAGGTATGCATACTTTAATAAAAAGATCGTTCGAAAAAAAGAATAGCGGTTTTTAGAACTTAATTCTTGAATGACTAAATCTGTTATACTATCTGATAAGTTTAGATCCTTTTTTAAATGTTTGGTTATTTCAAAAACGTTCATTTCTGATAGGACCTCACTCGGTGCAGTATTGCTATAATGTAATTATATACCATGATTGCTTACAAAGATTACATGTCGATTGAGAAAGATGATAGTATAGAATTAGCCGTGCGACCTATAAATTGCGGAATATACATAGCGTTAAAAATATCCCGCTTACTTCATCGTGAAAGAATTGAGGAATTCCGCAATATAGGATAGTGCAGTTCCAATTGCCGGTGTATACTGTCCGTGCGTTCCGACGAGCAGCAGGTTGCGTTTGATGGGGAACGGATTAAAGGTGTTGATCTGACTGAGCAGGTACTCAATATCTTCTTCTTTTAAATAAGGTGCAAGATAGCCGCTGAGAATGATTGGGCTGTCAATAATCAGATTGAAATTTTTAACTGCGATTGCCAGATTGCCGAGATAATTGCGCCACATTTGCAATAAATTAACATTCTCCGATGTTCTCAGTTTGGAAAAGAACTCTTTCACTGTCAGTCCGGAGTTTTTTTCAAGGGCGTTTGCTGAACAGTAGGTTTCCAGGCAGCCATAATTCCCACAATAACACATCGGTCCGTCGGGATGAATACAAATATGCTCAATGACGCCGCTGCGCATCGAAACGCCGTTGTGAACGGAATGGTTGGTGATAACGGCGCCGCCGAGATTCCTGTTTAAAAGGATGACCGCCGCGCTGTCAAGTTCGGGATGATTCCAAAGCTCAAGATAAGCGGCAGCGGCAGAATCGTGCTCCAGCCGGCAGGGGTAAGGCAAACGGTCGGCAAAGTCCGAAAGTTTCATATCGGTATTGCCCATAATGGCCCCGTAGGTCACATGAGAACCGTCCGGCGAGATAATGCCTTGGGAAGCGATTGAAACGCCAAGAATTTTTGCCTCGTCATAATCATTCTTTTTGATAAACTGTTTGATCTTGTCAGTAACTTCGGTGTAGTATGCATCAGACTTTTGATATGGAACGGGAAAGGTCTCTGTTTGAATCGCTTCACCATATAGATTGACTGCAACGATGTGAAACATATTTTTAAGAATACCAATGCCGATAGAAATTCTGGCATCGGAAACAATTTGGAGTAGATTTGCCTTTCTGCCTCCGGTCGATTCCAAATAACCGTTTCGCTCAATGAGACCTTCCTGTTCCAAAATAATTAGATTTTGGCTGACGGTAGAAATCCCCATTTGAAGGCTGGCGGCAATCTGCTGCTTTGAAACCCCTCTCATCCGGTAAACATGCTGATAGACTTTCCCTCTGTTTATTTTTTTCAGAGCAATTGTCGTTATGCTCTTTTCACCCATGACCAGTACCTCCATTATAGTTATGCAACACACTTAACTATAAGTATTAATTATATTATAATCGAAAGCGTATAAAAAGGCAATAGAAACAGCTGCAATGCTCTGTCTGAACACTTTATTGTTGTCTATTGACTTTTTAAAAGCTAAGTTTTATACTATACTTATCGATAAGACTTGCATATAAGTAAAATAAAAATCGGAGGGGAATCATATGAAAAGCGCAGTTTTTTACGGTAAGCACAAATTGAAGGTGGAAGAACATGAAATGCCGAAGTTAGGACCGAACGATGTTTTGATTCAGGTGAAAGCCTGCGGCGTGTGCGGTACGGATGTGCATATCTATGAAGGGGACAAAGGTGCTGCAGAGGTAACGCCGCCCACCATTCTCGGGCATGAATTTTCCGGCGTTGTTGCCGAAGTTGGCGCAGACGTCACCAACTACAAAGCGGGGGATCGCGTCTGTATTGATCCAAACTGCTATTGCGGGGCGTGCGAGGCTTGCAGAAACGGCATTGCCCATTATTGCGAGCATATGATCGGTTACGGCACGACTGTCAACGGCGGATTTGCCGAATACTGCGCAGTCAATGAAAAGCAGGTATATAAGCTGGGCGAAAACACCACATTTGAGCAGGGTGCTATGACAGAGCCGGTTTCCTGTTGCCTGCACGGGATCGACATGTGCGAAATTAAGCCGGGGCATCAGGTGGTCGTGATTGGCGGAGGAATGATCGGGCTTCTGATGCTTCAGCTTGCCAAACTTGCCGGTGCGGCGAAGGTTGCTCTTTTGGAACCGGTTGAAAGTAAAAGAAAGATAGGCATGAAACTTGGTGCCGATCTTTGTATCGACCCGATTAAGGAAGATGTAAAGAAATGCTTAAAGGATGCCGGGATAACCTGGATCAACACCGTTATTGAATGCGTCGGCCGTCCGTCCACGATTGAGCAGGCAATTGATATCGCGGGAAATAAGGCGGTAGTAATGATGTTTGGCCTTACAAAACCCGATGAAACAATTTCTGTGAAGCCTTTTGAAATTTTCAAAAAGGAACTGGAATTGAAAGCTTCCTATATCAATCCTTATACCCAGAAACGTGCGCTCGATCTGATTGATTCCGGAAAATTGGATGTCAGCAGTATGGTCTATGAGGTCTGCGGATTGGATAAGCTGGAGGATGTTTTGAGCAAACCGGAGCTTCGGGCAAACGGAAAATATATCATTTCCCCTGAAAAGTAAGGGGATTGAGAAAAATGGCACCCGACCGGGATGAATTCCGGGTCGGGTGTTGATGTTCTATGCAGCGCTTTCCGGCGTTTGGATTTGGCTTCGCCGTTCCGCCGCCTGCCGCCGTTGCATGCTTTTCCAGTTGGTAAAGCCGTAAATATCGTTGAGCAGAAATATGACAAAACAGATGACGACCGAAATACAGGACAAATCCGCAGCGGATGCCATTCCCCATAAAACGATCAGTACAAGATCGTTGGCTGCGTACGCAAGGGCAAAATATGCGCTGCGCCGGAACGTGAGGTATGCGGCAAGAAAGCTTGTGGCAACAGAAATGGTGCTTGGTACCAGGTTGGCCGTATGAAATGCCTTGAGAATCCAGTAAAAAACAGCGGTAACACCGGCAGTCAGTGCTGCTGCAAGAATCAGCTCCGGCACTCTCAGACGGTTGACGGCAACCTCTGCCCGGTTGCCGGTGGAGGGATTCCGCAGCCAGAAAACGAGGGCGAAAGCCGCCATGGGAGCCGTCATCCCAAGGTATGTGATCATTTCTCCGTAATAGGCGACGCGCAGGGAAATAACCCCGTATATTGCGCTGAAAACGATCATCAGAAGCTGCCCGAAGGGATTGCCTTTTGCACAGAAGATCAGCGATGTGACGCCGACGAATGATGCGGTCAGCGTCAGGTAATTGGTTCTGTCAAAAATGCAGAATGAGGCTGCGATGAGCGCCATAGACGCGCACCAAAGCGTTTTTTCTGTTTTGGTAAAATAGCCGGATAATAATTTTGCTTTCATTTCTGTAACCGATCCTTTCTTTCGGGAGTTTTGATTCAGCAGAGGGGCGAGTTGCCTGTTGATGCCGTCTGCAGCGGAAAAATCAAAAAAACAAGCATCCGATTACACACCTTCTAAGACCTAACGGTGTGTAAACGAATGCTTTTTGCATTCCTGCCCGGTGGCAGATTTATTGTAGCTATTATAACACGAAAGGCGCAAAATGGCAATTGCTTTTTCCGGCAAGAGTATTTGCATAGGACAGAAAGAAGGAAAACAACACAGAATAGAATAAAATTGTGATAAACAATTATTAAAACAGTAAAAAAGATTGACAAAACAAGACAAATAGAGTAATCTATGATTTAGAGGAATATTGAAAGGGGGGTAGGAGTAATCCGGTTTCCGAGCAAGAAGACGGAGTATGAAAGGAGAGCAGCGGACATAGGTTTTCGGGTGAAAACGAGCTAAGGGGGGTGCAGGATGAGAACGAGCCGGGTCAGACGTTGTTTTGCTGTGCTGATTTCTGCTGCGGTGTTCGTTCTTTCCGCGTGTCAGACGTCGTCTGGGGGTTCATTATCGGTCAGCAGGATCAGGGAAGAATTTGAGGACAACGGAAAAAACGAACCGTATTCGCAGCAGATTCCGCTCGAAGAGATGGATTTTTCCGTGTACAATCAATATGTCAACATTCCAAAGGCTGCGATACAAAGCAATTCGCCAAAGAAAATGGAGCTGCCCGGCGATGTCAGCTACTACAAATCGCCGGAGGATCAGGAACCTTCCGTTGTGCTGAAAAAAGGAACCGTCATTTATATCAACTCAAGCCTTGGTCTGGAAGCAGGGTATGGAATGCGGGGCTGGCCTGCTTATCAGGAGGGTTGGCGGTATGCGCAGCCGTTTGATGTGTACGAGGACGGCAAAGCTCAGGTGACCGGGGAAGGCTGGTATTATGTCAGGACGGAGAACCTTTTTGAAGTTGCCGACGGGTATTACCGTGCGGCAAAGGTGATGACCATGCCGCCGGAGCAGTGCCGCAAAAACGCCGTGATGTATGTTGATATAAGCTTGTATCTTAACGGAGCCTTCTGTTCGCCGGATATTGAAAAATATTACGCCAGACGGGAGGATATTGGTGTAACATAAAAAAGTCCGGTCAGGTTTTCCGGCGGGAAGCCTGACCGGACTTTTTCTGCAATATTCTGCCGTTTTATTCGTCTGCTGGCATGGATTTGTGTTCCCGCAATTGCAGGCTTCGGAATTTTTCTCCAAACAGCTTGCGTTTTAGGGTTCTTCATGATAGACTAAAAAACGGATATGCCGTTTTGAAGACACGCGCCGCAGAAACCGCTTTCGTCAAAATACCTGCGTTTTTTGCGACCATGCAACAGAAAGGAATTTTTCCGGATGGCAAAGAAAATCAAGATTATTTCAGACAGCACCAGCGATCTGCCGAAGGAGCTGCTGGAGCAATATCAAATTGAGATCGTTCCGCTGATCGTCTCGCTGGGAAACGAAGCGCTGCTGGATGGGGTCACGGTTTTTCCGGACGACCTGTACCGGTATTATCAGGAA
>OBYM01000585.1_pt1 | contig 19194 bp, 15 predicted proteins | sample 1538191 | NCBI WGS metagenome assembly OBYM01 (sample SAMEA2580165, study PRJEB22360) | human gut metagenome | biome: human gut; feature: human-associated habitat; material: faeces | place: Denmark | collected 2008/2010 | reverse complement strand
CATAGCTTCTCGGCGCGCCGGGCGCGGCCCGCGCCCGGTACCGCCGGTCCTTCCAGGTGGAACGCGCTGCGCAGGATCGCATCGCCCTGTACTTTGAAGGGGTCTACATGAACTGCGACGTCTGGCTCAATGGCAGCTATGTGGGCGGTCACATTTACGGGTACACCTCCTTTGAGCTGGATATCACCTCTCTGCTTCAGGAGGGGGAAAACCAGCTGCTGGTCCGGGTGGACAACAGCCATCAGCCCGGGTCCCGCTGGTACACCGGCAGCGGCATCACCCGGCCGGTCTACCTGGTGAAGACCCAGCCCCTGTCCATCAAGACCTGGGGCGTCTATGTCACCACCCCGCAGATCACCCAGGAACAGGCCGTGGTGCGGGTGGAAACCAGCGTCCAGGGCGGTTTTGACCGGCAGAATGTCCGGCTGGAGACGGAGATCCTCCTGGATGGAACCTCCTGTGTCCGGGCCTTGGCTCCGGTTCCCGCCAAGGACAGCGCCGTGGTGCTGCAGTACATCGACCTGCCTGCCCCCCAGCGCTGGGACATCGACACTCCGGTGCTCTACACCCTGGTGTCCAAGGTGTATGACGGCGAGACCCTGATGGACCAGGTGGAGACTCCCTTCGGTGTCCGGGAGATCGCCTATGACACGGAGCAGGGCTTCTCCTTAAACGGCAGAAAGGTAATCCTCCAGGGCGTGTGCCTCCACCACGACGGCGGCTGCGTGGGCGCGGCAGTGCCTCCCAGAGTTTGGGAGCGGAGGCTGGAAAAGCTTCGGGAGATGGGTGTCAACGCTTTGCGGTGCAGCCATAACCCGCCGGATCCGGTGCTGCTGGACTTGGCGGACCGCATGGGCTTTGTGGTGATGGACGAGGCCTTTGACGAGTGGGAGAACATGAAGGGCAAGGAGTTTGGCTCCAACACCCACGAGAGCCGGGGCTATTCCGAGTGGTTCTCCACCTGCTGGCAGGAGGACATGACCGCCATGGTGCTGCGGGATCGGAACCATCCCTCCATCATCATGTGGTCCGTGGGCAACGAGGTCCGGGAGCAGTTGGTGCCCCAGGGCTGGAACATCGCCAAGGAGCTGGTGGGCCTGTGCCACAGCTTGGATCCCTCCCGTCCCACCACCCAGGCCTGCGACCAGGTGAAGGCCGAGCCCCAGCAGGGCTACGACCAGTTTATGGAAGAGCTGGACATTGTGGGCGTCAACTACACCGACCGCTGGCGGGAGCGCACCGAGACCTTCTATGACGAGGAAAAGCGGGAGCATCCCGACTGGCTGCTCATGGGCTCGGAGGACGGCTCTGTGGGAGGCCTGCGGGGCGATTACCGCCTGAATCCCAAGGACGGCGCGTGGGGCCGGGCAGCCTATCACGGCAAGATGCTCAAGGCTGAAAAGCTGTGGAAGTTCATCCGCACCAGGCCCTATGTGCTGGGCAGCTTCATGTGGACAGGCATCGACTATCTGGGCGAGTGCTTCTGGCCCAACAAGGGCTCCTCCGCCGGCGTTTTGGACACCTGCGGCTATGAGAAGGACGGGTTCCACTTCTACCAGTCCCAGTGGGTGAAGGACCGGCCCCTGCTGCACGTCTGCCCCCACCTGAACCTTGACCTGGAGCCGGGGACGGTGTATCCTGTGATCGTGTACACCAACTGCTTCTCGGTGGAGCTGCTGCTGGGCGGCAAGAGTTACGGTGTGAAGTGCTATGAGTTCCCTGCCCAGGGCATGACCCAGTGCTACGGTCATTTTGACACCCCCATTGCCCCCATCACCACCAACGACCTGCACTTGAGTTGGGACGTGCCCTACACTGGTGAGGAGCTGACGGTGATCGGCCGGGATTCCCAGGGCAATGAGATTGCCCGGCAGACCCTGCGCCGGGCAGGAGCCCCGGCGGCCCTGAAGGTCCGGGCGGACCGGGAGAGCCTGCAGGCGGACGGCCTGGACGTGGTCCAGTTGGAGATTGCTCTGGTGGACGCCGATGGCCAGGTGGTGCCGGATCAGGACCGGACCGTGTGGGTGAAGGTGCAGGGCGGCACCCTGTTGGGCATGGACAACGGTGACCCCGGCTGCCGGGAGCTGTACCGCAGCGGAAAGCGGGACACCTACCGTGGACTGGCCTACGCAGTGGTGCAGGCTCCCCGGCAGAAGGGGACCCTCCAGGTGGAGGTGTCCGTCCAGGGGCTGCAGCCGGTGGAGCTCACCTTGGAGGCGGAGTGATCCCGCCCAACCGGTATGAAACAATCACTGTTTGCATCCCTGTCCTCCCGGGGATTGACCCCGGATGAGATCGGCCTGCGGCATTTGGCCCCGGCCATGTTGGGGGAGATGGTCCTGCGCACCACGGTGAGCATGGTCAACGTGGCCTTTCTCAGCCGTATTTCAGACAGCATGGTCAGCGCGGTGAGCATCTCCACCCAGTACATCAACATCCTGCTGATGATCGCCACCGCTGTGGCCACCGGCAGCATTGTGTGTATCAACCAGGCCATCGGCATGCACAACCGCCAGCGGGTGGAGCGCATGGCCAATGTGGCCATTGCGGCCAACGCTCTGCTGGGGTTGGCATTTGGACTGCTCTTCCTGTTGTTTTCCCCGCTGTTTTTGACCATTATGAAGGTCAGTCCCGCGTCCCTGCACATGGCGGCGGTGTACATGCGCATTGTGGGTGGCGCCATGGTGATTCAATGCCTCCAGCTGGTGACCTCCAACATCTGCCGGTCCATGGGCAGGACCAAGATCCCCCTGCTGGTGAACCTGTGTATCAACGCCGTCAATCTGGTGGGCTGCGCTCTGGTGGTGTTCCGGCCCATCCCCGTGCCTGGGGAGCCGGTGATGGGCGTGGCTGTGGCCAATGTGGTCAGCCAGGCCGTGGGACTGTGCCTGGCCCTGTGGGCCATGTACCGCAGCGCCGGGATCCGCATCCGGCTGTCCCTGCTGCGGCCCTTCCCCTGGGAGGATTTGAAGCTCTCCCTGGGCATTGGGATCCCCGGCGGCGTGAACAACATCGCCTACGGCTCGGGGCAGCTGGTCACCACGGCTATCATTGCCCTGGCCGGTGAGGAGATGGTGGCCGCCAAGGTCTACATCACCAACATCGTGCAGTATATCGCCCTGGTGGGCCAGGCCTGCGGCCAGTCCGGAACCATCTTGATCGGCTACCGCATCGGCTCCGGCAAGTATGACGAGGCCATGGCCCTCCGCCGCCGGATCACCAAGATCGCTCTGGTGAGCAATGTGTGTTTTTCCCTGGCGGTGATCCTCCTGCGTCGGGTGCTGCTGGGGATCTTCACCACCGACAGCGCCATTTTGCAGATCGCCTCCACGGTGGTGGTCATCGACCTCTTTGTGGAGATCGGTCGGGCGCTGAACAACACCCTGTCCGGGGCGCTGCAGGCCACTGGCGACGTGATGTATCAGCTGGTGGTGAACCAGTCCAGCAACTGGCTGGTGAGTGTGGCGCTGTCCTACCTGTTCGGCATTGTGCTGGGGTATGGGCTCAACGGAATCTGGGTGGCCTTTGCCCTGGATGAGGCTGTGCGGGGATTGATTCTCCTGCACCGCTGGAACAGTAAGAAATGGATGGAAAAAGCGGAAAAACGCCGGCTGCAAGTGGCGGGAAGCTCTTAGCGCAGGTCCGGCGCGAACCCTGTATAGAAAGGAATGATCTGTCATGAAGACCTATCCCATTGTGCGGCTTCCCGATGACGAAGCCTACCGCTGGTGGAAGCTCTACCCGGACACCATTGTGATTCAGTATGGGGAGGGGCTGTACACCTTCCTGCTGTTGGGGGAGGAGAAAGCGCTGCTCATCGACACCGCCTACGGCAGGGGAGATTTCCCCAACCTGGTGCAGCGGCTGGCCGGGGACCGGGAGTTGGTGGTGGTCAACACACACGGTCACTATGACCATACCGGCGGCAACATGTGGTTTCCCAAGGTACACATGCACGAGAAGGCCAAGGCCATTGCCAACCAGCCTTTTGAGCCGGTGGCCCCGGAGTTTCTCGCCAACCTGCCCTATCCCGACTATGAGATGATCTCCGTGGAAGACGGTCATGTCTTTGACCTGGGGGGAGGCCGCCAGGTGACGGTGCTGCATACGCCGGCCCACAACGAGAGCTCCCTGAGCTTTTTGGACAACAAGCGGCGGCTGCTGTTTGCCGGCGACGAGTTTGATTCCGGCCAGGCCAACCTGGGGGATTTGAACAGTGTGAAGTCCTTTTTGCAGAATATGCGGCGGCTGAAGTCCCTGGAGGACCAGTTTGACTGGATCCTGCCTAGCCACAATGGCTGTCCCATCTGCAAGGAGTACCTGGACGATTTTATCACCGCTGCTCAGCATGTGACAGAGGGCAAGCCGGACTTGGTGCCCACCCAGGAGCTTCAGGGCTACCAGCGGCCTTTTGCAAAAGATGGCGTGCGGGTGCAGGTGGGACTTTCCTGCATCAATTACCGCAACGAGTGATCCATCTTCAGTTTGAGTGATCCTATCCCATTTTTATAAATCCTTTTGAAAAGCCCGGTCTCGGAGCAGCCAGAATCAGCTGCGCTGGGATCGGGATTTTCTTTTTTGGCAAAAGAAAATCGAATACTGCCAGAAGTGCCATATTTTAGCATGATTTCCCCTGGGAAAAGATGATATACTTAGTCCGAAAGAGGGTGAAATCTGTGCGCGTTTTTTTGGTGGACGATGAGGATATTGAACTATTTGGAATGGAAAAGATGCTTCTTGCCCTGCATCCGGATATTGTTGTTTGTGGCACTGCCAGAAATGGGGAAGAGGGAATTGCGAAGATTTTGCAGCTTCAGCCGGATTTAGTCGTTTCCGATGTGAAAATGCCGAAGATGGACGGCGTTGCCATGACCAGGATCCTGCGGGAGAATGGGTATTCCGGAGAGATAGTGTTTATCTCAGGATATCAGGATTTTACCTATGCCAGGGAGGCGGTCCGGCTAGGTGCCAGGGACTACCTTCTCAAGCCGGTCAGCAAGGATGAACTCAGTCGGATTCTGTCTTGCGTCACCGAGGATGGCGTTTCTGGAACGGGCAGCGCAAAAAGTGGGTCCAATCCCTGTATGGAGCAAAAGGATTTTATGAGAAAGCTGTTTCAAAATGAAATGGCGCTAACGGAGATCTATCAAAAAGCGGCGGCCATGGGGCTTTATTTGGAATCCGGGATTTATTCGGTAATGGTGATTTCCCCAGGGTGGACTGAAGATGAGGAGGCGGCAGATGGAGTCTGCCTGCAACTGGGGATTCCTCCCTGCATTTTGATGGAACAGCGCTATTTGGCGGTTTTATGCCATTTTTCCTCCATTGTGACCGAGGAGATGGCTCTGGATCATTTGACGTTGAGTGCGGAGCGATTCTTGAGAAAGTTGGACCCCTCTGGAAGGAAAAATTGTAGAGTGGGAATCAGTGAGGAGTTTTCATCGCTGCAAGATGCCCGGGCGTATTATCAGCAAGCTTGTTATGCTTTGGTAGAGAATCAAAAGCAGGGTGTAGGAAGGCTGTCGTTCTTTGAAGAGGCTACTTTGGAAAGGGGTACCGGGGATATTTCGGATTTTTCAGACGAGGTAATTGATGTCTTGGCCTCCGGTGCCCCCCAAAAGGTTTCTGGTTTTGTGGAAAAGATCTTTAATTCCTTTCCTGAGACATATCCTTGGGAGAGTATTTTGGGGATTGTCATTGAGATTGTGGCCTCCGCAATTTTGGCCATACGAAAGCGGATCCCCTCAGATAAGAGCAGTTTTTCCACCCATGAAGAATATCGAAAAATCTCCAAGCTTTCCAACCGGGCACAGTTGCAGGAATATCTGCAAAATACCCTTTTGACGTTGATGGAAGCCGCCTTTTTGCAAAAAGAGGCCAGTGGGCAAACTGCAGCAGAACAGATCAAGGAAATCATTGATACGGAATACTTTAAGGATTTATCAGTGGAGTGGATCGCGGACTGCATCCATTTTTCAACTTCCTATACCAGACGGGTGTTCAAAAACAAAATGGGGATAACCGTGATGGACTATCTGCAATCTGTGAGGATGGAAAAAGCGCGGGAATACCTGACGGCGTCCACCCACAAGGTCTACGAAATTGGAAGTCTGGTGGGCTATGAGAATCCATCGTATTTCAGCCTGGTATTTCGAAAGTATTACGGGGTATCGCCGGGAGATTTTCGAAAGCAGTTTTTTGGGGGAACATCATGAAGGCACATTCTATTTTTTCCAGATTGAAGCTGAGGGGCAAAATGATCCTTCTGTGTCTGGTGGCGGCCATTTTGCCCATGGTGAGCATCAGCGGCGGATTTCTATTTAAAATTCGAGAGTCGGAAAAAGAGAATCTGGAGGAAAAAATTGTTTCTGAGTTCCAGCGGGTGACCCAGGAAATGGAAAATATGTTTTCCTCCTATGAAATGTTGGCGGATATCTTGGGACAGGATCGGCAGATTGTAGAGGTGCTGAAACCTCGATACACCTCTTTAATAGATGCCCAGGAAACCTACCTTTTGGCGTACAACAAATATTTGGAAGCGCTTTACGTTTGGCCGATGGTAAAAGGAGTCACGTATTACAGTGAAAATCCAAGTCTCATCAGCGCTCCTCCCTTTTTTGTGAACAGTTGGGATTATCGAAACACCTGGTCTCAAAAGCAGGATATCGCTGATATGGGAAATGTAGGGCTTTGGACTGGATACCGTTATATGGAGAGAAACGAAGATTATTGGTCCCCTCAAACCTCTGTTGGTCAGGACGGAGAGAAGGTATTTGCCTACAGCAAGGTTTTAGGGACCTATCAAAATCAATTTTCCCAGGAGAACATGATTACTGTAGCGGTATCTGAAAAGGCCATCACGGAGATTCTCTCTACATTGGATCCTTTTTTTCAAGTGAGTTTGGAAGATCTGTCCGGAACGATGGTTGTGGGGCAGCAAAGCATGGAAGATTCCGTTGCTATGGATACGCTCACACAGGCAAATGGGACGTATCAAATTCAAACCGTTCTCCAAAATGGATGGAGGATGGGGATTTCCTGTGCTGGGGAGGAGGCGTTCACTGAAGCGGAGAAAATTGTGTGGTTGAATGCGGTGGTGCTCATTGTGACCACGTTGTTTTCCACATTGCTGGTAGTGGCCTTTTCCCATTCCATAGGGAAGCGGACAGATTATCTGGTGAAAAAAATGGAGGTCATGCTTCAGGGAAATTGGGAGGATCAGCAGGTGGAAACGGGTGCGGATGAATTGGCGCAGATTGACCGGCATTTTTCCTCGTTGGCAAAGCAGCTTCGGGAGATGATTCAACAGAAGTATGTGCTGGAGCTCGAAAAGACTAGAATGCAGTTGGATTCCTTACAATCTCAGGTCAATCCCCACTTTCTTTACAATGCCCTCTCCACCATATCGTGGCTGGCTGTCGACCACACCCGTGAGGAAGTCCGGCAAAGTATCGAGATGCTGGCTAAATTTTACCGTGTCAATTTGAGCAGGGGCAAAGAAGTCATCAGCCTGGGCGAAGAGTTGAAAGGTGTGAAGGCTTATCTGGAGCTTCAGCTCTTGCGGTATCCCGGTCGGATTCAAGTGCACTATCAGATTCCCGAAGAGTTGGAAGAATTGGCTGTTCCAAAGCTGACGCTGCAACCTTTGGTGGAGAATTCCATCCAACACGGTATGGCAGGAAAAAGGCCGGGAATCACGTTGGTTCTCTCAGCCGGCTTGAAACAGGATCAGTGGGTTTTGACCGTGGAAGATGATGGATTGGGAATTCCTTCCCAACAGATTGCGGCCATTTCTCAGGGAAACGCTCCGTCCAAGGAGGGAAATGGGATTGGATGCTGCAATATCGACAGGCGGATTAAACTGTATTTTGGCCAGGAATACGGCTTGACCTTATTCTCGGAAGTGGAAAAGGGGACAAAGGCACAAATCAATCTTCCTATCAAAACAGTGTCAGATTTTGAGACAGATAATCAAAATTTTGGATAGGAGAGGTAGGTATTTGGAAGATATAATAAAAGCACAACAACGAAAGGAGTTATGGGAAATGAAACAAAGGAAAAAAGCGGTTGCTCTTCTCTTAGTTGTAGTGCTTTGTTGTGCAGTGGCTTCTGGGTGCCAAGGCACAGCACCTTCCTCTAGCTTGTCTTCTCAGCAGGAGACAAGCCAGTCCCAAGTGACGGAGTCCGGTGCTCAAGAAAGTGCTCAAGACGGGCAGACCGCTCGGGAGGAAGACATTGTTTTCACTTATTTCGTGCCGGATCCCCTGACCAAGGTGCCGCCCCAGGACGCCCCGGTTATGGAACAGGTTTATGAGGCCACAGGGGTGAGGCTGGAGTGGATTCTCCCTCCGGCTGAGCCAGAAGAACGCTTGCGGGTGATGCTGGCAAGTGACGATTTGCCCGATTTGATTGACTTCAGCAATGGCGCCCTGACGGATAAGACTTTGATGAAGCAGTATAAGGATGCCGGGAAACTCTTGAAGCTCAATGAGCTGCTGGAGAAAAATGCTCCGGAGATCCTGGAGGTTAACTGGAAGGATCTAAAGGATAAAATTGCGGACGAAAACGGCGATTTCTATTACATGCCGGGTGGATATCGTTTTGAGGATTCCTCCATTTATCCTGAAGCTGGAACCAGCTTTAATGTGCGGACAGAGTACTTTGAAGAAAACGGATACGAAAAGATTCCCAAGACCTTTGAGGAGTACAAGGAACTGCTCAAACAAATTCAGTCGGAAAATCCCGATATGGTGCCTGTCTCTCTGGCAATGGGACCTCAGGGAATGCTGGATAGCATTATTTTTACAGGTGCTGCTGCAAATGGATTGATGTTCAGCGATAATCTGATTTTGGAGGATGGGAACCTGCAATACTTCGTCCAAAATGAGTCCATGAAAGAGTACTTTGCATTCTTAAATTCGTTGAATGTGGAAGGACTTTTGGATATTGAAAGTTCTGTGTTGTCCATGGAAATGCTCAAGCAAAAGTGTGTTGCCGGAAAGGTTTGGTCCTACATTGGCTCCGGATGGGAAATCAACTCAGAGGTTATCGCCTATGAAGCAGGCAACGGTTCCGATGCGCAAATGGTGTATTTTTATCCCTTTGCAGAGGAAAGTGTGGAAAAAACCTCATATGCGCCCTACACTGTGAATCTGTATAATTCCGGAATGACGCTGACAACAGCCTGCAAGGATCCGGACCGCTATATCCGGTTTTACAGCTATCTGAACTCAGAAGAGGGATGGCTGAAGCAGCTGGGCATTGTTAACTATGATTTCGAAGGAGAGAACACCTTGGAAGAGACAGAGGGATATGATTACATTGTCCATAAGGACATTGAGTATATCCCTGGCCGGCCCTTTGTGGAGGCCACTACCTGGATGGGTGAAATGTGGAGCGCTGACGAAAATTGGTGGTGGAACCACGGAATCAACTCTCTTTGGGCGTTTACCTACGGTGAAGTGAACCATCCCAACGGTCAGTACGATTATGTGGGAAAAATGGATGTAGGTATGTGGTGGGATGAAAACACCACGCGGATCAATGGGGAGATGGGGTTAACCGGCGAGAACTACTTTGATGTACACCGGGAAATGAGTGTGGATGTCACGGAGATCGGTGGGTTGGAGTTGGATCCCCAGTCTCAGGAGTATATTGACTCATTGAATCTGAGAACCATTTACGAAAAGTACCTTCCCAGAGCCGTGATGGCCGAAACGCCGGAAGCGTTTGAAGAGGAATGGAAGCTGATGAATGAGGAGCTGGAGCAATCTGGGCTGACCAGTGTTGTGGAAGCTTATCAGAAGCTTTATGAAGAGCGAATGGCCAGTTGGAACAACTGAAGATCATGGATTGTGAGAGAAAGGGAGGAGGGATCCTCCCTTTCTCTGAAAAAAGGAGGGAAACCGTGTGGAGAAAAAAGGGAACCTCAAGCACTCTGCCGTATCTTCGCGAATCATTCGGCAGAGAAAGCTGCTTTTAATGATTTTACCCGCATTTGTACTTGCATTTGTGTTTTTTTATCTGCCAATTTGGGGAATGGCCACAGCGTTTTTTAATTACAATCCGGGACTGGGGTTTGCGGGGAGCGAATTTGTGGGATTGACCCATTTTAGGCGGTTCTTTTCCGACAAGAATTTCGGAAATATCCTGCGCAACACGCTTGCAATTAGTTTTTTAAACATAACGTTTGGCACGATTTTTCCCATTACCTTTGCCATTTTGTTGAACGAGATGAGAAATCTATGGGCAAAAAAGTTTGTTCAAACAGTATCGTATTTGCCCCATTTTGTGTCCTTTGTGGTGGTTGCCAACATCGCTTTGACGTTCCTTTCTCCGTCGGGCCAGGTGAATTTGCTGTTGACCTCTTTGGGTGTCATCCAGCAGCCGATTATGTTTTTTACGGTTCCCAAAGCCTTTTGGTGGCTGGTGGCGGCCATCAACATTTGGAAGGAGATGGGATGGTCAGCCATCATCTATATCTGTGCCATCGCAGGCATCGATCCGCAGCTGTATGAGTCCGCCATGGTGGATGGGGCAGGGCGTCTGCGCAGAATTTTTTACATTACGCTGCCGGGAATTGCCCCCACCATTGTGGTGCTGCTGATTATGGCTGTGCCGGATCTTCTCAATGCCGGGTTTGACGCATCGTATCTGTTGGGAAATGCCATGGTTTCGGACTATAGCGAGGTGTTAGATACGTACGTATATCGCCTGGGCATTCAGCAAGGGCAATATTCTTATGCCACTGCCATTGGAATGATGCGGCAAATTGTCTCTTTGCTGTTGATCCTTTCGGCAAATGCGTTCTCGAGAAAGGTCAGCGAATACAGTATCTTTTGAGTAAATTTTATCAATGACGGGCGAAGAAGGTGAACCGGTTGAAAAAAACACGAGAGGATTACTTGTTCAGTGTGGTGATTGCCATTGTGATGACGGTGGTTGTGGTTCTTACGGTATATCCGTTTTTGAACATATTGGCGATCTCCCTGAACGATGCCAGAGATGCGGCGGCAGGAGGTATTTTTCTCTGGCCGCGCAAGCTGAGTTTGGACAGTTATAAGACGGTCTTTGGGTATGAAAATCTGTATAAAGCGCTGTTCGTGAGCGTCTCTAGGACAGTGGTGGGATCTTTTCTCACACTGGCTGTTACCTCCATGTGCGCCTATGCTCTCACAAAACGAAATTTGGTTGGATATCGGATGTTTTATTATTTTTTTGTTACGTCCATGTTTATTTCAGGAGGTTTAATTCCTACCTTCTTGCTGTATCAGCAGATTGGGATATATAATACCTTTTGGGTCTATGTCCTTCCGGGTGCATTCAGCGCGTACTATATGATTTTGTTTCGGACATACATCATTCAGCTGCCAAAAGGTCTGGAGGAGGCCGCATTTTTAGATGGAGCCGATGAATGGGGGGTATATCTCCGCATTGTGCTTCCCCTCTCCACCCCAATTTTTGCCACGATTGGTCTGTTTGTGGCAGTGTCACAGTGGAGTGCCTGGCAGGATACACTCTATTATGTGACGGATCCCAATTTGGAAACCCTTCAATTTGTGTTGATGAAAGTGCTGCGCCAGGCGGAGGCCACCGCCATTGCCAAGCAAGCCAAGTCCATGATGATGAGGCAGATGCGGACGGTGAACATCACGCCGGATTCTATTAAAATGGCGATTACCATTGTGGCAACGCTGCCAATTTTGATGGTGTATCCCTTTTTGCAGAAGTATTTCGTCAAAGGAATGGTCCTTGGCGCGGTGAAAGAGTGAGCAAGCGAGCAGTACCCCAAAGTTAAAGGAGGAAATAACCGTGAAAATCACAGAGAAAACTTTGGAACGAATCTACTCAGGATGGTTGGGAAAAATCATCGGAATCCGCCTGGGGGCAGCGGTGGAGGGCTGGACCTATGAAAAGATTCAGCGGGTGTTCGGTGAATTGTGGGAATATCCCGCCCAGTATAAGAACTTCGCCGCCGACGATGACAGCAACGGTCCCATGTTCTTCATCCGGGCGTTGGAGGACTGTCAGGATCCCGCCCACTTTAGCGCACAGGATGTGGGGAACGCCCTGCTGAATTACGCTCCTTTTGAGCATGGTTTTTTCTGGTGGGGCGGGTACGGCATCTCTACGGAGCATACTGCCTATCTGAACCTGCGGGCGGGAATCCCCGCTCCTCGCAGCGGCAGCATCCAGCAGAACGGGGCCACCACGGCGGAGCAAATCGGCGGTCAGATCTTCATTGATCCTTGGGGGCTTGTGTCCCCGGGCAATCCGGCCCAGGCGGCCAGACTGGCCCAACAGGCCGCCAGCGTTACCCACGGTGGCAACGGCGTTTATGGAGGGATCTTCGTGGCGTGCGCCATCAGCCTGGCCTTTGTGGAACAGGATCTGGAACAGGTGCTGGTAAAAGCTTTGGACTATATCCCTCAGGATTGTGAGTATACCCGGGCGATCCAAGCGGTGCGGGAATTTTACCACGCCCATCCCAAGGACTGGAGAGCCTGTTTCCAGTACATCCACGACAATTGGGGGTATGATAAATACCCCGGCGCTTGCCATATCATTCCCAATGCTGCGGTGATGGCCCTGTCCTTGCTCTACGGCCAGGGGGATTTTGAGAAGACCTTATGTATTTGCAATATGTGCGGATGGGATACCGACTGCAATGTGGGTAATGTGGGCTGCATCATGGGCGTGCACTGCGGAGTGGAAGGGATTTCTTACGACAAATGGCGGGAACCTATCAATGATTTCCTTGCCTGCTCCAGTGTGGTGCCCTCTTTGAACGCCACGGACGTGCCCTTTGGCGCCGGATATTTTGCCAATCTGGCCTGCCGGTTGGCCGGGCAGACGCCTCCTGCGCCCTGGGACAGCCTGCTGGATCAGGGGTTGGAGACCTGCCACTTTGAGTTCCCCGGCAGCACCCATGCATTCCGCAGCAGGGGCAGCGGCATGAGGCATTTTCGTAATACGGAGGAGCAGGCTCACACCGGACGCCGTTCGCTGAAGCTCTCTGTCAGCGGGCTGCCCGCTGGGGAGGAAGCTTTCTTCTACAAGCAGACCTACTACAGCTCCCAAGATTTCAGCGATTCCCGCTATGACCCTTGTTTTGCTCCGCTGTGCTATCCGGGCCAGACGGTGAAACTGAACCTGCTGCTTTGCCCGGAAGAAGGTCGCCAGGTCTGGGCGTGCGCCTACGGGAAAAATGGCGCCACTGGTGAGCTTTACCGGGGAGAGCGGGTTTCCGCAGACGGTCAGTGGCACCAGCTTTCGGTAACCCTTCCCAAAGGTTTGGAAGGCCATATTCAAGAGGTGGGTGTCATTCTCTCCGCCACGGGCTGGGGGGACGTCACAGGGTATTTGGACGATCTCTCTGTCACAGGGGAACCCAATTACCGGCTGGACTTTTCACACATGAAGATGGACAACTGGGGTGGACTGCACCAGGAGGTGCCCCAGTTTGCCCGGATGAAGGGCCACACCTATCTGGACGGTCCTTGGCTGAGCCTCTCCTGCGCTGATTTTGGAGAGCTTTACACCGGTCACCACCTCTGGCAGGATGTGTCCTTGTCCTGTACCATGCAGCCTGTGACTGGGGAACACCATCTGTTGCTGGCCAGGGTCCGAGGGGGAATGGGTTCCTATGGAGCCGGATTCTACGGGGCAAATCAAGTGGCCATTTTGAAGAACCAGGGCGGATACCAGGTGATGGAGCAGGCGGATTTCCCCTGGCAGCCGGAGCAGAATTATACCATGACCCTGGCAGTACAGGGCGATCAGGTGGTGCTCTCGGTGAATGGAGAGGAGCTCCTCCGGTGGCAGGATCCGCAGCCCATAAAGCAGGGCTGCGTTGGCGTGGCTGTGCAGCAGGGCAGTCACTGCCTGACCAGGGATTGGAAAATTGAGGGAGGTGCCCAGTGAAGAAAATTCTCGTTGTGGGAAGTCTGAATATGGACCTGGTGACGGACGTACCCCACCTTTTGGCAAAGGGAGAGACCGCCTTGGCTCAAAATCTGCGGCAGGTGCCGGGGGGCAAGGGCGCCAACCAGGCCTATGCTGTGGGGAAATTAGGGGGTCGGGCCGCCATGTTGGGTGCTGTTGGGGCAGACGCCCATGGGGAGCGGCTGTTGGAAAACCTCCGGGAAGTGGGGGTGGACGTCTCAGCGGTGCAAAAGCGGCAGGAGGAGCCCACCGGTACGGCGGTAATCATGGTGCTGCCCAGCGGGGATAACTCCATTCTGGTGCTGCAGGGAGCCAATGCCTCCGTGACCCCGGATGTGATTCGGCAATCCATGTCCCTGATTCAGGAGTGCGATATTTTGGTGCTCCAGCTGGAAATTCCCCTGGAAACGGTGGCCTTCGCCGCTACGGAGGCCGCAAAGCTGGGCAAGCAAGTGGTTTTGGATCCCGCTCCGGCTGTGCCGGATCTGCCCAAGGAGCTGCTGCAAAGCTTGTATCTGATCAAACCCAATGAGACCGAGCTCTCTATTTTGACAGGTCATCCCTATCGTCCTGAGGGGCTTCGGCAGGATGCGGAGTATCTCCAGGGTCTGGGCGTGAAAAACGTGCTGGTCACTCTGGGGGCCTCCGGCTCCTATCTGCTACGTGAGAATGGGGAAGAGCACTGGTTCCCCGCGGATACCACTGTGAAGGTGGTAGATACCACCGCGGCAGGGGACAGTTATATGGGTGCGCTGGTGGTGGCCCTTTCCCAGGGGCGGAGCTTGGAAGAGGCTGCGGAATATGCCTCCCGTGTTTCCGATGTGGTGGTTTCCCGCAGGGGAGCCCAGACTTCCATCCCCGGATGGGAGGAGATCGAAAAGATCTTTCATGAAAAAATGAAAAACGGATAATTCTTCACGTCCTGGCAAATACTACCCGTGAGATATCCCGCCGGGAATTTTCCGGCATTATTTTTGGGAGGAATGGTATGAAAGCCACAGGAATTGTCCGCAGGATTGACGACCTGGGTAGGGTGGTCATCCCCAAGGAAATCCGCCGCACATTGAAGATCCGGGAGGGCATGCCCATGGAGATCTTCACCGATGTGTCCGGCGAGGTCATTTTGAAAAAATACTCCCCCGTAGGGGAGATGTCCACCTTGGCCCAGGCCTATGCCGACGCCCTGGTGGCGCTCACCGGCCAGGCCGCCGCCGTCTGCGATGCCGAGCAGGTCATCGCCCTGGCAGGCCCCGCCAAGCGGGAGCTGCTCCACAAGGCGCTCTCCCCTCAGATGGAGGACATCGTTCAGCGTAAGCGTCAATTTGCCCCCTCCGGCGAGGACACCGTCCCCGTGGCCCAGGGCTTCCAAGCCCAGGCCCAGGCGGCGTTCCCCGTAGTCTCTGAAGGGGACCCCATGGGTGCGGTGGTGCTGCTGCGGGGGGAAAAGTCCCCCAGCCGCCCTGGATCCGAGGCCATCGACAGCCTTCGGGCAGCGGCGATGTTCCTCTCCCGTCAGCTGGAGGTGTGACCCTCCGGCCCGCCCCCAGGGCGTCAAGCCTGGAAAAACCGAGAAAAACCCTTGCTTTTCCCGCACAGCGGTGCTATAATCAGTAAGGTATAGGTAGGATGATGAAAGAGTGGGGTGACCCGCTCTTTTGTTTGCTTATAATGCAAATTTCAAAAAATGTGGCCCTCGGGCCGGAAAGGGGTGGACAAATGAGCGGGTTGCCCAAGAAAAAAGGAAATGTCGCCCAGCGGGTTTGGGAACTTTCCCAGCCTCTGGCGGAAGAACTGGGCCTCTCCCTGTGGGATGTGCAGTTTGTCAAGGAGGGAGCCGACTGGTTTTTGCGGGTGTTTATCGACAAGGAGGGCGGCGTCTCCATTGACGACTGTGTGGACATGACCCACGCGCTCAGCCCTGTGCTGGACAAAGAGGACCCCATCCCTCAGGAGTACCTGCTGGAGGTCTCCTCCCCGGGCATCGACCGGAAGCTGACCAGGCCGGAGCATTTTGCGGCCTATGTGGGACAGCTGGTGAAGGCCCGGCTCATCCGGCCTCTGGAGGACGGCTCTCGTGAACTGGTGGGCGTTCTGCTCCGGGCGGAGGAGGACGGCACCTTGGAGCTGCAGCTGGACGAGGACACCAGCGTCACCCTGGAAAAGAAAGAGTGTTCTTCCATCCACAGTGTGGACGGGGACTTTGACGAGGATTAACGAAGAGAAAAGGAGAGAGGCATCCCCATGGCAAAGGCAAAGAAGAAGGAACCGGAGAAGCAGGCCAGCGAAGAGCTGTTCATGGCCCTGGAACTGCTGGAGAAAGAGAAGGGTATCCCGGCGGATTACATGCTGGATAAGATCAAGAAGGCTATTTCCACCGCCTGCAAGAACAGCTATGGCAACGAGGACGTGGATCTGGACGTGGACCGGGAGACCGGCACGTTCAATGTGTATTTGCGCAAGGAGATCGTGGAAGTGGTGGAGGATCCCAACCGCCAGTACCTGCTGGATAAGGCAAGGCTGGTGGATCCCACCGCAGCGCCCGGCCGTTTTGTGCGGGTGAAGCTGGACACCAAGCAGTTCGGCCGCGTGGCCGCCCAGACCGCCCGGAATATCATCCGTCAGGGCATCCGGGACAGCGAGCGGGGCCAGATGATGCAGGAGTTCCAGTCAAAGCATCAGGAGCTGGTCAGCGGCTTGGTGGAGCGCATTGATCCTCGCACCGGGGCCATCTCCTTGAAGATCGGCAAGGCCGAGGCCGTGCTGCCTAAGAATGAGCAGATCGCCGGGGAGAATGTGAAGGAGGGCGACTACATAAAAGTGTATGTGGTCGACGTCCGGGAGACCGAGAAGGGCCCCAAGGCCATCATCTCCCGCACCCATCCCGATTTGGTCAAGCGCATGTTCGAGACCGAAGTGCCCGAGATCTACGACGGCACCGTGGAGATCAAAGCTGTGGCCCGGGAGGCGGGTTCCCGCACCAAGCTGGCTGTGCTCAGCCACAACGCCGACGTGGACGCTGTGGGCGCCTGCATCGGCGCCCGGGGCAGTCGCGTGTCTGAGATCGTGGACGAGCTGGGCGGCGAGAAGATCGACATTGTGGAGTACAGCGAGGATCCCCAGAAGTTTATCGGCGCTGCGCTGTCCCCGGCCACGGTGCTTTCCGTGGAAGTGGCTGAGGACGGTTCCCGCGCCTGCCGCGTGACTGTGCCGGACAATCAGCTGTCCCTGGCCATTGGCAACAAGGGCCAGAACGCCCGTCTGGCCGCCAAGCTCACCGGCTGGAAGATCGACATCAAGCCGGAGAGCGGTTTCTACGGCGAGGAAGCCTGAGAGGCTTTTTCTGGCAGGAAGGGAGGATGACCGATGATGCGCCCAAAGAAAACGCCCATGCGCCAGTGCGCGGGCTGCGGGCAGATGAAGCCCAAAAAAGAGCTGGTGCGCCTGGTGCGCGCCCCCCAAAAAGAGGAGGGCCAGCCCCCTGAGGTCACGTTGGACCTGACGGGGAAGAAGCCCGGCCGGGGGGCCTATCTGTGCAGGGACGCCCAGTGCCTGAAGCAGGCGAGGAAGAGCCGCCGGCTGGAGCGGGCCTTCAGCTGCAAGCTGCCAGAGGAGGTTTACGCCCGGCTGGAGGAGGAGCTCCAAGCTCAGCAGCAGGTGCAGGAGCAGGCTCCCGCACCCAAGGGTCCTGTGGATGAACAGGGCCGGCCCATCATCGTCATCGAAGATGCGGCGGAGGCTCTGCCCCGCAGAAAGGGGGAGGGCCATGGATAAGCTGTTGTCCCTGTTGGGGCTGGCAAGGCGGGCCGGAAAGGTGGAGCCCGGCTTTGACGCAGCGGTGGGCGCTGCCAGAAGCGGCAAGGCCTGCCTGCTGTTGGCCGCAGGGGATATTTCAGAGAAGACGGTAAAGAACCTCCGGTATGAGGGGGACCGGGCTGGGGCAGCCACACTGCGGCTGTCCGTTGGCATGGAAGAGCTAGGCCGGGCCTGCGGTGCGCGGGCCGGGGTGCTGGCTGTGACAGATAAGGGGTTCGCCAAGGCCATCAAGGGCCTGGCGGAGGCCGCGACGGAAGACAAGGAGGAACATGCCCATGATGATTAAATACAGAGTGCGGGAAGTGGCTAAGGACCTGGACATCCCCAACAAGGACGTCATCGACACCCTGGCGAAGTATTTCCCGGAGCCCAAAAAGTATATGACCGCCCTCACCGAGGAGGAGCTGGACGTGGTGTTTGAGGCATTTACGCAGCAGCACAGCAGAAAGAACCTGGACGACTACTTCGCCCAGCGTGATGGCGAGCCTGTTTCCCAGGAGAAGCCCAAGGCTGCCCCTGCTCAGGCTCCCCAGCAGAGCGCTCCCCAGGAAAAGGCGAAGGAGCCGGCTGCTCAGCAGAAGCAGGCGCCTCGGGCCGAGAAGGAGCAGCAGCCCGCCGGGCAGGCAGCTCCCAAGGCGGCAAAGCCCGCCGAGTCCGTGGTGGAGGAACCCCGGCAGCAGCCCACCCGCCGTGTGGTGGACACCCGTTCCTCCAACGTGAATATCGACAAGTACAATGAAAAATACGACCAGATGGCTGACCAGAAGGTCAAGACCCGCACTGACAACGTGGTGACCAAGCAGAAGTTCACCAACCGGAACCAGCAGCGCCGCGGCCAGCGCCGGGGCAAGCGGGAGACCGAGGCCGAGCGTTTGAACCGCATCGCCCGGGAGCGTCAGGCAAAGCACATGACCATCGAGGTGCCCGAAGAGATCACCGTCAACGAGTTTGCTCTGCGGTTGAAGGCTCCCGCCACCGAGGTCATCAAGAAGCTGATGGCTCTGGGCGTGTTCGCCACCATCAACGACACCATCGACTTTGACACAGCCGTGCTGGTGGCTGACGAGTTCCACACCAAGGTGGAAAAGGAAGTGGTGGTCACCATCGAGGAGCGGATCATCGACGACAGCGAGGACGACGAGGCCAATCTGGTGCCCCGCGCCCCCGTGGTGGTGGTCATGGGTCACGTTGACCACGGCAAGACCTCCATTCTGGACGCCATCCGCCACTCCAACGTCACCGAGGGCGAGGCCGGCGGCATCACCCAGCACATCGGCGCTTACCGGGTCACCGTGGACGGCCGGGAGATCACCTTCCTGGACACCCCCGGTCACGCCGCCTTCACCACCATGCGCGCCCGTGGCGCTCAGGTGACGGATATCGCTGTGCTGGTTGTGGCTGGGGCGGGCGGCGGCATGTCCCCCCCCTCCATCATAT
>OBYM01000581.1_pt1 | contig 19362 bp, 15 predicted proteins | sample 1538191 | NCBI WGS metagenome assembly OBYM01 (sample SAMEA2580165, study PRJEB22360) | human gut metagenome | biome: human gut; feature: human-associated habitat; material: faeces | place: Denmark | collected 2008/2010 | reverse complement strand
TACGCTGGGGCGTGTTGCTCCGTATATGGCAGCCGCCGCTGTGACCGGCGGAAACGTCACCCTGTTGGATGTGGACAATACCCATATCCTGCCCATGCTGGCTCCTTTTGAGCAGTCCGGGTGTTCGGTGCGGCAGCTGGGCAGTGCCTTGAACATTATGGCGCCTCCCAGGCTCAATGCGGTGCGACATATTCGCACCATGCCCTACCCGGGATTCCCCACCGACGCCCAGCCGGTGGTGATGAGTATGGCGGCAGTGGGTAGGGGGACCAGTATTTTTGTAGAGAACATTTTTGAAAACCGTTATAAGCACGCCGAAGGCCTGGAACGCCTGGGAGCCAAGATCAAGGTGGAAGGCAAGGTGGCCATTGTGGAAGGCGTGGAGCGTCTGCAGGGTGCGCCAGTGATTTCCCAGGATCTACGGGGCGGCGCTGCATTGGTAGTGGCCGGCCTGGCGGCAGAAGGCCGCACCCAGGTGGGCGGTGTGGAGCATATCCGCCGGGGCTATGAAGACTTGGCGGGCAGCCTAGCAGATTTAGGCGCACGTATTCGGGAGGTGGATGACCTCTCATAAGTAACAGGAATGTGGAAAGGAGGGAACGCGATGGCAGGCGGACGAAACCCCAGGGACCCTTGGGAGGGATATGATTTTATAGATATCAATTCCCGTTCTGATGGGCCGGCTCCCCAGAGGGAACGGCGTCCCAGGCAGGGTGAGCGACGACCATCGTCCTCCAGAAACCGGCGGCCTTCCTCCACAGAGAGGCGCAGCCGTGACAGGACGCCTCCCAGAGGGAGGCAGCCTCGAGGACGTCCCCCAAGTAGCAGGCGTCCTGCTCAAAGGCCGCCGGGGAAGAGCCGGCCCCGCAAGCCTTTGAGTAAAGGGGCGCGACATTTCCTGTTGGCGTTGACCTTGTTGTTTATGGTGGCGATCACCGCCTTTGCCTGTGTGTTCCTGGTGTTCAAGGTGCGTGAGATCGAAGTGACAGGGGATACGGTGTACGATCAGGCCACCATTTTGGAGGTCTGTGGATATGAGCAAGGGGACAATTTGGTGTTGCTCACCACAGCTCCCCAAGAACAGGCTTTGGAGGAAAAGCTGCCCTACATTGCCGATGCGCAGATTATCCGTCATTTCCCCAGTACCCTGGAAATTCAGATCACCGGGGCGCAGACGGCGGCGTGTGTGGCAAGCGGCAGCCAGTGGTTTACCATTAGCTCCACGGGCAAGATCCTGGAGCAGGTGACGGAACCCCCGGATGGGGTGCTGCAAGTGACCGGCCTGGTGCTGACGGACCCCGTCCCAGGAGAGACGTTCCAGGCTCAAGACCAGGAGCACCAGGATGCCTTTGATGAGATCCTGTCCACGCTGACTGACTTGGGTGCAGCAGAGGACTTTACCACTCTGGATTTGACGGACCTTTACAACATCACCATGAACTATCAGGGGCGAATTCAAATTCTACTGGGCAGCACGGTGGATCTGCAATACAAGCTGGGGGATTTTGCCTTGAAAAAGGTGATTCCGAAATTGGAGGCGGATGCCCAAGGCACACTGGACCTGACCGTGGCGGCGGATGTGAAGAAGGGGTTCTTTACAGAGGGAACTTCCAGTAGTGCGGCACAGACCAGCTCATCCTCCCAAGAGAGCAGTGATGCTTTCGGTGGTGAGGAAACCTCGGACTCGGGCGACAGCTCTAGCGGTGAGGAGACTTCGGACAGCGAAGATAGTTCCCAGGATGAGAACAGCGCCAGCAGTGAGGATTCCTCCGACAGTGAGGAGAGCTCCGGCGGCGATCGGGGTGGTGGTATTCCCGATACGATTTTCACTGGTTAAGAGCTGCCGAAACCGCTGGTTTTTCCGCCGTAGACCCCTGAGGACTTGTGTACTTTTTCCTCAAAAAACCACCGCCTGGAAAACTTTTGCCTTTACAGCGGGTTTTTTTCAGAATTTCCTTGAAATTCACCCGGAAAAGTGATAAATTATACCATGTACCATTCTAGAAATCATGTAATGCCAAGGGCTTTACACAAAGATAGAGTATCGTAAAAAGCCAAGGAGGAACTAACATGCCTTTTGAAGTTGACAACCTGCTCGATGAAACTCCTCAGACTATAAAAGTGGTCGGTGTAGGCGGTGGCGGTGGGAACGCCGTGAACCGCATTGCCAGCGCTGGTGTGCGCAGCGTAGAGCTTGTCTGTATGAACACAGATAAGCAGGCTCTGCAGCGTTCCCAGGCCTCGGTGAAGATTCAGATCGGCGAGAAGCTGACTCAGGGCCGCGGCGCTGGGTCCAAGCCGGAAATCGGCGAGAAGGCTGCGGAAGAGAGCCGTGAGCTGATTGCCAACACCCTGAAGGATGCGGATATGGTGTTCATCACCGCTGGTATGGGCGGCGGTACCGGCACCGGAGCCGCTCCCAAGGTGGCTCAGATTGCCAAGGAACAGGGCGCATTGACTGTGGGTATTGTCACAAAGCCCTTTGCTTTTGAAGGCCGTCGCCGTATGGAGCAGGCCGAAAAGGGTATTGCCGCTCTGCGGGAGCATGTGGACTCCCTGGTGGTGATTCCCAACGAGCGCTTGAAGCTGGTCAGTGAGGAGCGCATCACTTTGGCCAATGCCTTTATCGTGGCTGACGATGTGCTGCGCCAGGGTGTGCAGTCCATTTCCGATTTGATTCAGCTGCCCGGTATTGTCAATCTGGACTTCGAAGATGTGAAGTCCGTCATGCAGAACGCTGGATACGCTCACATGGGTGTGGGCCATGCCAGCGGCAAGGACAAGGCGGAACAGGCTGCAATGGCTGCCATTTCCAGCCCCCTGCTGGAGACCAAGATCGCCGGTGCTCGTGGCGTTATCATCAACATCACCTCTTCTCCGGACATCGCTCTGGACGAGATCGACACTGCCTCTCAGATCGTCACCGAGCGCGCCCACGAGGATGCCAACATCATCTGGGGTGCTACCTTTGACGAGAACATGGAGGATGAGATGTCCGTCACCGTGATCGCCACTGGCTTTGTGGGCGGCGATGGCGAGAAGCCCAAGGCCGGTTCTCTGGATGTGGATATGGATTTGGACGATGAGGACTTCATCGGTTCCACGCCCGCAGTGTCCGCCAGCTCCAGCGCTCCCACCCGTTCCACTCGTTCTGTGGAGCGTGTGACAGAGCCTCGGGTAGATCCCGCTGTGATCGACGACGACGACACGTTTACGGATATCATGTCCATCTTTAACAGGAAGTAAGCCATAACACAGCAGAGAAAAGGGATCCGCATTGCGGTATCCCTTTTTTTGTGAAAAAAAGAATTAGGGAGGACTATCTGATGAGCAAATGGATTGACGGGGTACACCATATCGCCTTGCGCCCCACGGCAGAGCAGTACGAAAAGACAGTGCAGTTCTATACGGAGATCCTGGGTTTGGAGGTCAAGCGCAGCTGGGGCGATCCTGCCCATCCCTGTTTGATGGTGTCCTGCGGGGATAACACTTGCATGGAGATCTTGAATGGAGAGACTCCGGCACCCCGGGGCGGTGCCATTGACCACCTTGCCTTTGCCACCACAAAAGTGGACGAGCTGATTGAGCGGGTCCGTGCTGCCGGGTATGAGATTGCCATTGAGCCCAACGACACCGACGCCCTGGGAACACCCATCCGTATTGCTTTTTGCTATGGCCCGGTAGGGGAGTACATTGAGTTTTTCTGGGAGAAGTGATATGGCAGCTGTGGTGCGCGTAAATACTAAGGATATGGCAGCTGTGGCCCCCACGCTGCAGGCTGGCCAGCGCGTGCTGCTTTCCGGGGTGTGCTATACGTCCCGGGATGCAGCCCACAAGCGCATTACAGAGATGCTGGATCGGGGGGAGGAGCCTCCTTATCCGTTGGACGGTGCAGCCATCTATTACGCAGGTCCCACACCTGCTCCGGAAGGCTTGCCCATCGGATCCTGCGGGCCCACCACCAGCGGACGGATGGATCCCTATACCCCGCGGTTTCTGGATCTGGGTCTCAAATGCATGATCGGCAAGGGCAAACGCAGTCCGGAGGTCATTGAAGCCATGAAGAGAAATGGCGCGGTGTATCTTTGTGCCATTGGCGGAGCCGGAGCCTTGGCGGCCCAGTGCATCGAAAGTGCGGAAGTCATCGCCTTTGAGGATTTGGGATGTGAATCTGTCAAGCGGCTGGTTTTGAAAGAATTCCCACTGATCGTTGCCATTGACAGTCATGGAAACAGCATTGTAAAATAAGGTTTCCCGCAGTCCGGGAAACCGGACTATCTATCACGAAATAAGGGGGAGACCTGATTTTGTTTTCAGCGATTATGAAAGCCTTTGTACCGGGCTATGGGGAGAAGGATGAACCCCGGGTACGAGAACAGAGCGGCAAAGTAGCGGGGATCGTGGGGATTGCCACCAACCTGTTGCTATTCGCCATCAAACTTGTGGCGGGGCTTGTGTCTGGGAGCGTGGCTGTGATGGCGGACGCCGTGAACAACCTGACGGATTCCGGATCTTCCATTGTGATGCTGGTGGGCTTTAAGCTGGCGGGAAAACCGGCAGACGAGGAACATCCCTTTGGTCATGCTCGGATAGAGTACTTAGCGGGTGTGATTGTCTCGTTTATCGTGTTGTTCCTAGGTTTGGAACTGGGTATGACATCTGTAGAAAAGATCATCACCCCCGAGGATGCGGATTTCAGTCCCTTCGCCCTGGCAATATTGGTGATTTCTGTACTGATTAAGCTGTGGCAGTGCTTCTTTTACCGCAGTGTGGGCAAGACGATCCACTCCGACACGGTGTATGCCACTTCCAGTGACAGCCGTAACGATGTCATTGCCACCTCGGTAGTGTTGTTGGGCGCGGTAATCACTCGTGTGACCAATTTGAACCTGGATGGCATTCTGGGTCTTTGCGTGGCGGCATTTATTGTGGTCTCAGGCGTGAAGCTCATTATGGAGACAGCGAATCCCCTTCTGGGTATGGCCCCCGATGCCAGTCTGGTGAAGACGATCTATGAAAAGATTCTCTCTTACGATGGAATTTTCGGCATCCATGATTTGACTGTCCACAATTATGGTGAGGGCAAGTGCTTCGCATCGGTTCACTGTGAGGTTCCTGCAGAGCGGGATATTCTGGAGAGCCACGACGTAATCGACAACATTGAGCGGGACTTTGAGCGAGATCTGGGGATTCACCTGGTAATCCATCTTGACCCCATTGTTACCGGGGATGAGCGTACCAATAAACTGCGGGAGCAGGTGGGCAAGTTGCTCCGTGTGGTGTATCCTGGGGCGGCTATGCACGATTTCCGCGTGGTGTGGGGAGTTACCCATTCCAATGTGGTGTTTGACGTGGCGGTGCCCTTCTCCTTAAAAGAGAGCGATGCTCAGATCAAGGACCGGCTGGATCAAGCAGTCAAGACTTTAGACCCCTCTTATCGCACGGTCATCACCATTGACCGGGAGAGTACTGTGAATCAGATGGAGTCTTAATGGACAGGGGATCTGTCCCGTGTCTTTTCCGAGTGAACAAGGTTTCATAAAAAAGGAGCTGTTGCGTAAGCAACAGCTCCTTTTGCAATCATTTAGTTTTTCACAAAGAATTGGTCGTACCAGACAATGAAGGAGTAGAAGGACCAGATCTTCTGCATGTTCTTGGCCCGGCCGGCCTTGTGGTCATCCAGAAGCTTCATCAGCTCGGGGGTGACGAAGAACTTCTCGGCGATATCACTCTGGAAAGCGTCCTTCACCTTGTTGTAGTACTTGCCCTCCTGCAGCCAGTCAGAAAGGGGAACGGGGAAACCAAGCTTCTTCATCCGTGCTGTCTTTTCCGGCAGCTGCTTGAGGGCCGCTGCTCGGAGAGCTTTCTTGGTGGTCTCACTCTGACAGTCCGCACGGTACCGGCTGGGAATCCGGCAGGAGAGCTCCAGCATCTTCCGGTCCAGGAAGGGTACCCGCAGTTCCAGGGAGTTGGCCATGCTCATCCGGTCGGCTTTCAGAAGGATGTCGTAGATCATCCAAGTGTGCATGTCCACATACTGCAGCTGAGTGGGCTCGTCCAGGTCCTTTACCTCGTCAAAATACCGCTTGCTGTACTCCTCAGGCAGTTTAGAGGTGATGGGCCGCTTCAAGTATTTCTGACGCTCTGCAGGGTCAGTAAACACATAGTTGGCCCGCATGAACCGCTGATAGGGCTCCATGCTGCCACGGATGATAAAGTGCTTGCCTTTGAACTCCGGCATGTGTTTGGCCACGCCGCCGGCCAGCTTCCGCACAGGGCGGGGAACCTTCCGGCTGTACTGGGCAAAGTGACCGCCCTGCAGATACATGGGATAGCCGCCGAAGAGTTCATCCGCGCCCTCGCCGGACAGCACCACTTTCACATACTTCCGGGCATTCTTTGCCAGGAAATACAGGGGGATCTCCGAGGGGTTGGGCAGGGGCTCATCCAGCATGTATTGAATCAGGGGCACCGCGTCAAAGAATTCGTCGGCAGAGACCTTGTTGGAGATGTTTTCAACCCCCACGGCCTTGGAGAACTCCTGGGCGTAGGGCAGCTCGCTGTACTTTTCCTCAGTGTAGCCCACGGAGAAGGTCTTCACCTTTTTGGTGCCCTTGCTGATCTCCTTCACCACATAGCTGGAGTCCACGCCGGAGGACAGGAAGCAGCCCACCTCCACATCGGAGATCTGGTGCATGGCAACGCTCTCCTCAAACTCTTTCTGGATGGCGTCCTCCCAGTATTCCAGGGACTTGTCGTCCTCGATGCGGTAGCGGATCCGGTAGTACCGCTCCACAGAGAGCTTGCCATCTTTGTAGGTGAAGCAATGAGCTCCCGGCAGCTTGAACACGTTCTTGAAGATGGTGTTCTCATAGGGGATATACTCGTAGGAGAGGTATTCTGGGATCTTCTCCTCGTCCAGTTCCTTGACAAAGCCGGGATGGGAGAGGAAGCTCTTGATCTCCGAACCGAAGAAAAATTCCTCGCCGTTCTTATAGTAGTAGAAGGGCTTGATGCCAAAGATATCCCGGGCGCCGAAGAGTTCTTTTTTCTCCTTGTCCCAAATGACAAAGGCAAACATGCCTCTCAGCTTTTGGAGGATCTCCTTGCCATACTCTTCATAGCCATGGAGAATGGTTTCGGAGTCGGTGCGGGTCTTAAAGGTGTGACCCTTCTGCAGCAGATCCTCCCGCAGACTCTGGAAGTTGTAGATCTCCCCGTTGAAGAGAAGCACCTTGGAACCGTCCTCGTTGAGAATGGGCTGACGTCCGCCCTCCAGGTCGATGATGGACAGCCGCCGGAATCCCAGGGAAATACCCTGGTCCACATAGTAGTCCGCGTCGTCCGGACCCCGGTGGATGATCCGGTCAGCCATGGCCTTCACCACAGCCTGGGGATCGGCAGCCACAGGGGTGTTGATAAATCCCACAAAACCGCACATGGGCAGTGTCCTCCTTCTAAATCAAGAAATCAAACGGTCATATTGGGCCTTGAGGGGAGCGCCACAGGTCTCCACACAGCGCTTGGAGAGCACCTCCAGCGCATCCAAATACCCCTGGCCCAGGGGCGTATCCTTTTTCACCAGGGACAGCTCTGTGCAGCCCAGAATGATGCAGTCACAGCCTACGTCAAAGAGCTCGTCGCTGACACGGCGGAATTTCCCCATGTCCGCAGGCTTGCCGGCCTTGATATCGTCATAGATCAGTGACATGACCAGCTTTTGAACAGCCTCGTTGGGAACTGCCCAGGAAAGGCCCTCTTTCTCCAGCGCTTGCTGGAACAGGCCGGTCTGAACCGTTCCCGTGGTGGCCAGAATCCCGGCCTTTTGCTTGCCTGCCAGCCGCAGCTCCCGAGCGGTTTCCTTCACCATGTGGACAAAAGGAACCGTCACACTGCCCGCCAATTCTTCATAAAAGTAATGAGAAGTGACGCAGGGAGCGCAGAGCACGCCAGCACCAATCCCCTGAAGGGTGTGGGCCATGTGCTCCAGCACCGGCAGGGGAGAGGGCTTCGAGCTGTCCAGAATATAGGAAGTCCGGTCAGGCACTTGAGGGTTGTCCAGCACAATGACGCTCAGATGTTCCTGGTCGGTTTTGGCATCGGTCATTTGAATGATAAGCTCCAGCAGATAGGCAGTGGCCATTGGGCCCATACCGCCGATGATGCCCAGGGTCTTCATAGCATCCCTCCTTGGCGGCTCAATCACGCAGGCCCTTGTTGCCGAAGTACCGCCGGTATTTCTCGTAGTAATGGAATTGGTTCTTTCGATAGTGTACCCAGCGCTTGAAGGACCGGTCCCCCTCATAGTAGTAGGAGTGGCACACTTTTCCGGCCTTAATCAAAGCTTTTGCTTCAGCTTTTGCGCTTTCGCTCTTCACGTACTGGAAGATGATCCCTTCGGGGATGATGGTCCACAGAACCTTGTTCTTGGCCACTGTACAGGGCATATCCTTGTGGTAGATCACATCGTCCACCAGCCACTTGGCCAAATTATACCCGGCAGCAGTGACAAAATAACTGCTGCGTCCCTGGCGCAGGTTCATCTCAAAGAGTTTGTAGCTGCCGTCCCGGTGGTCATACTTCATGTCAAAGTTGGCGAAGCCCACATAGCCGATGCCTTCCAGGAAGTTCTTCATCATCTCGTTGAGCTTTTCGTCGTAGCCGTTGACAATGGCGGCATAGCTGCCAATGCCTTCAGGGGAGTGCTCTTCCAGCAGGGCGTTGCCCAGGGCAATGAGCTTCACTTTTTTATCCCGGCCGCAATAGCAGTTCATCACCCGCATATTGCTGTCGTCCCCGGGAATGTACTCCTGCAGGATCAGGTGGTCCTTGTAAGAGGAGGAGTAGATGGCGTCCAGAATGGCGTTGAACTCATCCCGGGTTTGAGCCACAAAGACTTTTTTCTTGTGGGGAAAACTGCAGTTCCAGTAGGCCACGGAGTTGGAGGGCTTGATAATCACCGGGAAGTCAAAGGGCAGCTCCACGGACTTGTAGGTTTCATAGGAGCAGGTGGTGGTCTTGGGGAAGGCAAAACCGTGTTCCGTGCAGACCTGGTAGAAACTCTCCTTGATGGAAAGCCGCATCAAAAGCTCCTCGTCAATGCATTCAAACACATAGGTGCCCCGGAGCTTATCCTGGTTGCGCACCAACAGTTTGATGTAATTGTCCCCACAGGGCACCAGGAGCAGCTTTTTGCCGCTGCCCTCATAGCGCTTGGCAAATTCCAGGAGAGTTTTGACAAAGACCTGATCGTCCTCCAAATTGGGTTCCACCACCTCAACCGTGACGATCTTGCTGGCGGTGCAGGGCCCCAAAATTCCCTTGCCGATGGCCACGGATTTCACACCGTATTCCTGGTGGAAGGACCGTGCCATGCCGTAGACATTGATATCGCTGCCCAAAAGGACAGGCTGAAACGCAATTTCCTGACTCATTTCCATTCGGACCTCATTTCCATATCATCTGGCGGGAGACCGGCAGCTTACGCCTGGGCCTTTTCCTCGCTGAAAAACTGCTTGTACCACACCAGGAAGGTGTACACTGTCCACACCCGGCGGCTGTTGTCGGCCTTGCCAGCCTTGTGGTCGTCCAGAAGCTTTACCAGCTTATCGGTGTGGAAGAACTTCTGAGCGTTTTCGCCCAAGAACTCCTCTTTGACAATGTTGTAGTATTTCTCTTCCTTCAGCCACACGCGAGTGGGAACCGGGAAGCCCAGTTTCTTTTTGCCAGCCCATTTTTCGGGCATCCGGCGGAGAGCGGCTTTGCGCATGGCGTACTTGGTGTTCTCGCTGTTGACCCGGTACTTGGTGGGGATACGCCCGGCCAGTGCCATGATCTTCTTATCCAGGAAGGGCACCCGCAGCTCCAGGGAGTTGGCCATACTCATTTTGTCGGCCTTTAAGAGGATATCTCCCACCATCCACATGTTCAGATCCACAAACTGCATCTTGGTCACGGGATCCTTGTCCGCCACCATGTCATAGTAGGGCTTGCACAGGTCTTCGGGAGCCGGTGCGCCGGTGGTGTGGTTCAAGATGGCCTGGCGCTCTTTCTTGGTGAACATGTAAGCGTTGCCGATGAACCGCTCTTCCAGCCGCTTGCCCCGCCGCACCAGGAAATTCAAGCCGCGGTGAGCAGGCAGCATACCGGCGATGTTGCCGATGAGCCGCCGGATGGGGAAGGGGATCTTATCATACCAAGGCATCTCCAGGGGTTCTTTGTAGATGTTATATCCGCCGAAGATCTCGTCAGCGCCTTCACCGGAGAGCACCACCTTCAGGTGCTGGCTTGCCAGGTTGCACACGAAGTAAAGGGCAACTGCGGCGGGATCTGCCAGAGGTTCATCCATGTGGTACTGGATCTTGGGGAAGTTGCCCCAGAACTCCTCCGGAGTGATGATCTTGCTGATATTTTTCACCGGGATCTGCTCAGAGAGCTCCTGAGCGTAACTGATCTCGTTGTACTTGGTGCCGTTGTCGAAGCCCACAGTGAAGGTCTTGTCCACATGAGCGGAGCACGCCACATAGCTGGAATCCACGCCAGAGGACAGGAAAGATCCCACCTCCACGTCGGAGATTTTGTGGGCCTCCACAGAGTCATCAAAGGTCTTTTCGATTTCATCCACCCAGTAATCCAGCGTCTTGTCCTCTTCTGCGTTGAAGGTGGGCAGCCAGTACCGAGTGACTTCCATTTTTCCGTTCTGATAGCGGAAATAGTGGGCGGGAGGCATCTTGTAGACATTCTTGAAGAAGGTTTCCGGACCGGGAGAATACTGGAAGGAGAGGTAATTCTCCAGAGCTTTCTCGTTCAATTCCTTTTTGAAGTGAGGGTGATGCAAAAAGCTCTTGATCTCCGACCCAAACAAGAAGGTGTTTCCCATCTTGGTGTAATACAGGGGCTTGATGCCGAAAAAGTCCCGAGCGCCGAAAAGCTCGCGGCTTTCCTTGTCCCAAATGACAAAGGCGAACATGCCGCGCAGTTTGTTCAGCAAGTCCGGACCGTACTCCTCGTATCCGTGGAGCAGCACTTCGGAATCCGTGGCTGTTTTGAACACATGACCTGCTGCCAGCAGATCCTTTTTCAGCTCTTGATAGTTGTAAATCTCTCCGTTGAAGCTGAGCACCTTGGAACCATCCTCGTTTAAAATGGGCTGGCGGCCGCCTTCCAAGTCAATGATGGAGAGCCGACGGAACCCCAAAGAGATGGAACCGTCCATATAGTAATCTGCGTCGTCCGGGCCCCGGTGACGGATGGCGTCCGTCATAGAGCGGAGCACGCCCTCGTCCTGGAGGGTGTCGCCGCCGTCGATGAATCCAACGAATCCGCACATGATCGTAGCCTGCCTTTCTCTAGCCAATTGTCAGCACGGTTCGGGCGGCAGCAGGATGTGCCGTCAGAACCCACTCATTTGCTTATTTTACCACAAACCCATGGAAAAAGCCAATGTTCTTTTTCCATTTTCGGGATTTGCTGGGATTTTTGCCGCGCCGCACAGAAAGGACGCCCCTTCCGACGGAAGAGGCGTCCTGATGGTGGAACGAAAAAGAGGTGTTATCGTATCCTAAAAGTATAAAAATGTATTTTTATACATATCGTGAAGAGCTGGACACTCCCTTTGTAGAGGAAAAAATCACTGCTTTCCAGAGATGGCTTGCTCGATATTCTGCACCATTTCAAACAGGGAAGGAGCGAGCAGAGGATAGTCGCTCAAAAGCTTCTCCGGATTGAGAACGGGCAGGGCGTCCTGGGGGATGCCGAAGGCCTCTTCCAGGTCACCTCCGCTGAGCAAGTACTGGGCTTTTCCTTCCGAAAGCGCCATGTGTGCCTCTGTTTGAGAAGCGTACAATTTCCGGTCCAAGGAAAAAGCCTCTTGGGGATTTTTCTCCCTCGCTGAGTAGAGAGCACGGAACACCTTGTACACAGCGGCAGAAAAATAGGCGTAAACGTGACGAGAAAGCCCCTCGCTATTGATTTTTTTCAAGATCCCGAATACAATGTTAAGGGAGTTTATCAGCATTTTGCGCTGATGTTCATCAGCGGGGTTGCCTCCCCGAGAGGCGGCAGCAGAGCCCTCGCTGGGCGCGTTGCCAGAAGAGATCACCGCACCGCTGCGGTGGGGCGTGCGCCCCAGAAGATAGTCGCAGGAAACGCCGTAGTAAGTTGCGGCACGGACAAGAAAATCCAGTCCACACTCCCGGATGCCCTTCTCATAATGAGAGAGCAGAGCCTGAGAGATGCCCAAATCCGCGGCTGCCTTCTTTTGGCTATAGCCCCGTTCCTTCCGCAGCAGGGTCAAGATCCTTGGGAAATCGTTGTTCATCATAATGGAACACCTCGATGTCGCAGGGAATTTTACCGGGTGAAAACCCGGTGGCTTTGGATTTTGCTTAGGAACAAAAGCGGCATATAAAACAAGTATATATCTTAGGATAATTATACAATGGAATATGCGTTTGTAAATGCCCCAGTGGAAAAATGTAAAAAATCATGACAAAATTTGATAAGAAATCGTAAAATATTCCCCGATGTTTGGGGATAGGGAGGTTCTCCATGAAGTCCTATGTGATTCATTTTATTCGAAATATGCCCTGTCAAGGGAACTTGGAAGGCCGTTATATTGGCCGAACAGAATCCCCCTTGGCGGAGCAATCCATCCGAGATTTGTTGGAATTAAAGCGTCGTTTCCACTACCCGGAGGCCCAAGCCTTTTATGCCAGTCCCTCCACCCGGTGTGTGGATACCCTGCGCCTGTTGTATCCCCAGGCAGATCCTGAGGTGATTCTGGAGATGGCGGAGTGCGACTTTGGCGACTGGGAGGGGAAAACCGCCCAGGAGCTGCAGAAGGATCCGGGTTTCCTGTCATGGATGGAAGCAGGGGGACAAGCAGCTCCTCCCAATGGGGAGAGCGGCGCGGTGTTTTTGCAGCGGGTGTGCAGCGGCTTTGAGACCCTAGTGCAGAATATGATGGCCAAAGGGGAGAACGAGGTGGTGCTGTGCACCCACGCCGGAGTGATTACCGGGCTGATGTCGGCTTACGGACTGCCCAGAGCTCAGCCCTATGAGTGGATGACAGAGCCGGGATGTGGCTACTCTGCCCGGATCACCCCCAGTTTGTGGATGCGTTCTATGGTGATGGAGGTGTTTCAGACGCTGCCCCGTGGGGAAGAGGGAGAAGCTCCCGACCACATGGTGGTGGATATTGCCAGGGAAGCAGCTGACCGTGCCTGGGGCGAAAAGAAGGACGCTCGATAAGGGAGCGCTTTTTGGGAAAATTGTTTTTGGGGAAATTGTGTGAAAGGACAGGGACTCATGAATCAAGGATATCGAAAGTACAAGCCGTTTCCTCCTCTTCGGTTGGAGGATAGGACCTGGCCCAGACAAGTGATCCGCAAGGCGCCCACCTGGTGCAGTGTGGACCTTCGGGACGGCAACCAGGCTCTGGTGAACCCCATGAACCTGGAGCAAAAAGTGGGGTTTTTCCGGCTGCTTACAGACATTGGCTTTCGGGAGATTGAGGTGGGATTCCCCGCCTCTTCCGAGACGGAATTCGACATCCTGCGCACTCTCATTGAAGAGGACATGATTCCGGAAGGGGTCACCATACAGGTGTTGGTCCAAGCCAGAGAACATTTGATTCGCCGCACCTTCGAGGCCATTGCGGGAGCCAAGGATGTGATTGTCCATTTTTACAATTCCACTTCCACTTTGCAGCGGAAGGTGGTCTTCCACACGGACATGGAAGGTGTGATCCGCATTGCCGTGGAGGGCGCCCGGCTGATTCGCACGCTCACCGAGGAAATGCTTCAAAAGCAGCCGGACATGCGCATCCGCTATGAGTACTCTCCAGAGAGCTTTTCCGGCACGGAGATGGACAACGCGGTGGAGATCTGCGACCGGGTGTTGGAGGAATTGGGCGCTGATCCGGAACATAAAGTGATTATCAACCTGCCCAACACGGTGGAGCTTGCCACTCCCAATACCTACGCGGACCAGGTGGAGTATGTTTGCCGGAATCTCCGCCACCGGGACAGCGCTATCATCAGTCTGCATCCCCACAACGACCGGGGCACGGCCGTGGCAGCCACAGAGTTGGGCCTCATGGCGGGAGCTCAGCGAGTGGAGGGCACTCTGTTTGGCAACGGCGAGCGCACCGGAAACGTGGATATCATGACCCTGGCTTTGAATCTGTACTCCCAGGGGGTGGACCCGGAGTTGGATTTTTCTCACATGAACCACATTCGTGAAGTCTACGAGGACTGCACCCAGATGAAGGTGGATCCCAGGCACCCCTATGCTGGGGAACTGGTATTCACGGCTTTTTCCGGGTCCCACCAGGACGCCATCAACAAAGGGGTGGACTACATGCACCAGCATGCCTCACCCTATTGGGAAGTGCCCTACCTGCCCATCGACCCGGCAGACTTGGGACGGCAGTATGAACCCATTGTGCGGATCAACAGTCAGTCCGGCAAAGGGGGAGCGGCCTTTGTTATGCGCCAGTCCTTTGGGTATGTGCTGCCCAAGGCCATGCACGCGGAGTTTGGCGCTCTGGTCAAAGAGGCCTGTGAACGGGCCCGCCGGGAGCTGGGACCGGAAGAGGTGTTTGCCATCTTCCGGCAGGAGTATTTGGATGTGGTGCATCCATATCATCTGCTGGCCTACCGCATTTTTGAAGAGAGCGGACCGGGTGGCCAAGTGGCCGTGGATTTTGAGGGCATTATCCGTCACCACCATGTGAATAAGGAGGTGTCCGGCCGGGGCAACGGTCCTATCGACGCCTTTTTCAACGCTTTGCGAGCTTTAGGCTTGACGGAGTACGAGTTTGTCTCCTATAGCGAGCATGCTGTTTCCACAGGTGCGGATTCCAAGGCTGTGTCGTACATTCAGCTGCGCCACCGGGGGCAGATCTCCTTTGGCGTGGGTATGGATAACAACATCAGTATCGCTTCCATCAAAGGCATTCTGTGTGCCATCAATCGAAGCTTGGCAAATGAGACGTCCACTCCGTAAATGCAACAACGGCACAGGCTTTGGAGAAAAAAGAGAGAGGAGGGCCCCAAGGCTTCTCCTCTCTCTTTATTAAATGATGATGGTTTGTTTTATGAAAGCGCTGTCAGTGGGGGAGTGCCCATGTCAGCAGTGTGACCAGTCCCATCAGCACGGGTTGGTGAGCTAAGTAAATCACCAGGCTGTGGCGTCCCAAAAAGCTTAGGGGCCGAAGGCCGGGCTGTAGCAGGGCTTTGGCCTTTTCGCTGCGGTCCAGGAGGCTCCATAGAAAGTAACCGGCACAAAACAGGAAGAACCAGGGGAGCAGAGGAAAATAGTCCGTGCTCCAGAAAGTGGGGGAGTGGAACCCCAGCACAGCCAAGAGATCTGAGGTGTAGAAAAACTCCGGCAGCTGGCAGAACACCAGACCCTCAAATCCAAGGCTGCCCTGGGAGACATTCCTGGTTACGCCAAACAGCAGCAGTGCTCCTGCCAGTCCTGCCCAGGGAGGCAGCTTCCGAAAGAGCTTGTCCAGGGGGATCATCAGCAGGGTGGAAAGTCCCAGCAGGCACAGTACGCCGTAGAGAATCCGCTGAGAGGGCATCACCACAAGAATCACCAGGGTGATGGCTGTTTCGCAGCCCACCAAGAGTAATCCTCGCCGCAGGTGATGTCGGGACAGCTGCCAGCACATGCCTGATAGGAGGATGAAGGTCCAGCAGATGCTCTGCTGCCAAAGGTACCCTGGCCAGCGGTTGTACCAGCCAAAAGGGAGCCCCAGGATGTTTACCAGGTCATACATGCCATGGTAGGCCACCATGCTGATGATGCAGATTCCCCGTACCGTGTCCAACAGGCCATAGTGGGGGTGTTTCGCTTCTGGACTCAATAGCCCAGCACCCCCTTCAAGGATTCGTCATCCTCCACCCATTGATCCACATCGATGACCCGGTAGTTGTCCCGATCGTCCCGGACAATGACCTGGGAAATGCCAGCGTTAATGACCATGCGCTTGCACATGGAGCAGCACATAGCATTTTTGACATACTCTCCAGAGGGGACTTCCTTGCCAACCAAGTATAGGGTAGCGCCGATCATGTCCCGCCGGGAGGCGCAGATGATGGCGTTGGCTTCCGCGTGAACGCTGCGGCACAGTTCATACCGTTCTCCCCGGGGGATGCCCAGTTTTGTCCGCAGGCAATACCCCAGATCCGAGCAGTTTTGGCGGCCTCTGGGCGCACCCACATAACCGGTGGAAATCACCTCGTCATTTTTGACAATCACAGCTCCGTAGAGCTTTCGCAAACAGGTTCCCCGCTGGCTGACAGCCTCGGCGAGGTCCAGATAGTAATTCACTTTGTCCCTGCGTTCCATCACGCGTACCCCTTTCCTAAATGAGAATACCATTCTCAGACTTCTTCTGTTCCCCATTATACCTGGAAGGCAAGCAGTTGGCAACTTTACATTTTTTCGGGGAAATGGTACAATCAATTACACATCTGCCAAAGGAGGGAATCCCATGGAAGGATCGGTGCTGGGAGCGCTGATAGCCGTCTTGGTTTTTGGATTGTTCCAGTTTTGCGGCATCAGCTTGTCCAGACTGGCATTTCCCAGGGAGAGCGACGGAATTCGTCTGCTTTTGGGAAGTGTCTGGGGCAGTGGGATGCTCCAATGGTTTCCGGTGCTTTTTGCCTTTTTCTTTGAGTTTTCCCCTACCGCCCTGGGATGTGGGTTGGCATTTGCCCTACTGTTGGGTGCGGTGGCATTTTGGGGCAGCCGGCGGCTGTCACGACCGGGCTTTCAGTTTGGAAAAGTAGCCGCGTCTTTTTCCAACCGGAAGTTTTTGTGGGTCGTGATCCTGGTGTGGCTGTTTTTCTGTTATCTGGTTTGGCACTCCTTCCGTTGGACGGATGGAGTGGTCTATTCCAGCCAGGCAACCTATGGAGATATGAGCATGCACCTGAGCTTTATCACCAGCCTGGCCAATCAGCAGACCTTTCCGCCGGACTATTCTCTGCTTCCGGGGACGAGGCTTTCCTATCCCTTTTTGTCCGACAGCATTTCCGCCAGTCTCTACCAGTTGGGAGCGCCCCTGTGGTTTAGCTATGAGTTGCCCATGTGGGTGGCAGGAGCCCAGGTCCTCTTTGGGGTGTACGCTTTCTTTTCCCGGATGACGGCGGGCAAAGGCCGGACTGCGTTGGCCTGGTGGTTTTTCGTCTTGAACGGCGGTTTTGGTTTCCTTTACTTTTTGGGGAGCTGGGGGAATTTTACCCGGATTTTCACAGCTTTCTATGAGACTCCCACCAACCTGGTGGGGGAGAATATCCGCTGGGTCAATGTGCTGGTGGATATGATGCTTCCTCAGCGGGCTACGTTGTTTGGCTGGGCTATGTTGTTCCCAGCTTTGGCGCTGCTGCATCAAGCTGTTTTTGGCAAAAAGCGGCGCTATTTTCTCTTTGTGGGGCTGATGGCAGGCGCTATGCCCATGGTCCACACCCATTCGTTTCTGGTTTTGGGTGTGGTCTGTGGCGTGTGGCTGGTGTGCTTCCTCGGCCGCCGGCTCTCTTGGGAGTCCGCTGTTGCTGGGGTGGGTAAGGTTCTCGTCCTGCTGGGACTGGTGACGATGGCAGTGATCAAAGAGGTGTTTCGAGGCCGAGAGGAGTCCAAGGGGTTTCTCTGGGCTGCTGGAGTGATTCTGCTGGTATTCGTGTTCTTGGTGTTCTTCCTTGTCCTAGAGACCTGGCGGCGTCAGGGTTGGAGATGCCTATTGCCCTGGGTCATCCTATTGGCAGCGGCCTTGGTGCCTGCGGTGCCCCAGCTTTTGTACTGGACCTTCCAGCAGGCTGGGGAAGGAGGTTTTGTCCGCGGTCATTTCGGATGGGTCATTGGGCAGGACAGCTACCTGCTTTTCTATTTAAAGAATCTGGGGCTGATAGCTTTGCTGGCCCTTGGGGGATTGCTCCTTGCCAAGGGGAAGGAGTTTTCCCAGTACGCCCCAGCGCTCGCTATTTGGCTGTTGGCTGAACTGGTGGAGTTTCAACCCAACGATTACGATAACAATAAGCTGTTGTATCCGGCATTTGCCTTTCTCTGCTGCGCTGCAGCCCAGTGCGCTTGGCGGGGTTTCCAGCTGTTACAGAACCGCCGTGTTAGAGTGGGAGCTGCTGCCGGAGTGATGGCAGTGACCTCAGTATCCGCCCTGTTGACCATGGGCCGGGAGGCTGTGGCCAGCTATGAGCTCTTTGGCTCAGGAGCCTTGGAGCTGTCCCAGTGGGTGGAGGAGAACACACCGGAGGACGCGGTGTTTCTCACAGATACCCGCCACAACAACGAGGTGGCGTCCCTGACCGGGAGAAATGTGCTGTGCGGTTCTCCGTCCTACCTGTACTATCACGGCTTAAACTATGTGGGGAACCAACAGGCTGCCCAGACTATTTATCAGCAGCCGGAAGCGGCCCAGGAGCTGGTAGAAACCCTGGGAGTGGACTATATTTTGGTCAGCGATTTTGAGCGCAATTCCTATCACGTGGACCAGGAAGCCTTGGATGCGCTGTATCCAAGAGTGTACGATGATGGCAGCAGGGTAGTCTATCAAACAAAGGAGGATGACCATGGCTAACAGTGGCCTTTCCGATCCCGGGAAAATTAAAGAGATATTGATCCGTCACGGGTTTCATTTTTCCAAAGCTTTGGGACAGAACTTTCTCATCAATCCCACCGTGTGTCCGCGCATGGCAGAAGCCAGCGGAGCCGGGGAGTGTCGGGGTGTCATTGAAGTGGGTCCTGGTATTGGAGTGCTCACCTGGGAATTGGCACAGGTGGCGCCAAAGGTGGCCGCGATTGAGCTGGACGAGCGGCTTTTTCCTGTGCTAGAGGAGACGCTCTCCCAGTGTTCCAATGTGACGGTTGTGCCTGGGGATGTGATGAAACTGGACCTTCATCAGTTGATTGACCAGGAGTTTGACGGCGGGCCTGTGTGCGTCTGCGCTAACCTTCCCTATTACATCACTTCTCCGGTGATCCTGCGCCTGTTGGAGGAAAAGCTGCCCTTAACCTCCATCACGGTGATGGTGCAGAAAGAGGCTGCTCAGCGGCTTTGCGCGGCTCCCGGGACCCGGGAGTGCGGTGCTGTCAGTGTGGCGGTGCATTACCGCAGCAAGCCGCAGATGCTGTTTTCCGTGGGACGGGGCAGCTTCTTGCCGCCTCCCAAGGTGGATTCAGCGGTGATCCGGCTGGATCTGCTGCAGGAGCCGCCAGTCCAGGTGGAGGACGAGGATTGGTTCTTCCAAGTGAGCAGAAGCGCCTTTGCTCAACGAAGAAAGACCGCAGCCAATTCCATTTCTGCCACCCTGCACTTGCCGAAGCTCCAAGTGGAAA
>OBYM01000577.1_pt1 | contig 19457 bp, 29 predicted proteins | sample 1538191 | NCBI WGS metagenome assembly OBYM01 (sample SAMEA2580165, study PRJEB22360) | human gut metagenome | biome: human gut; feature: human-associated habitat; material: faeces | place: Denmark | collected 2008/2010 | reverse complement strand
AAAACCGTGAGGGGTGGTTCCCCCCGGTCTGCGGGCGGTCCGCCGCCGTGCGCCCGGTATTGGCGCTGTTTATGGTAATCACCGGCGTCTGAGCGGTCAGGTTGATCCGGTTCACGTACTGACGCTGCGCCATATCCACCAGAGATTTGAGATCTTCCTCCGAGAGATTTACCGCCTTTTCAATGCTCCCGACACTACCAGAGATGTCGCCCAGCTTTCCATTGATCGATGCCAGCTCTCCATAGGCGGGCACAGTGAACCCCGAACCATAGTCTCCCATTCCGGGCATGGAGAATCCGCCCAGTTTCAGATTGGAGCCCCATTGATAGCCGCTCTGGAAGGACTTGCCCAGGTCAAAATACTCCATGGGCTTGACAAACTCCTTGTAGGAGCCTGCGGCGATGGCTCTTTCCCGGCTGGCCTGCATGGTCTGATATAGACTGTCAATGCCCGAGGTGAGGCTTACTTCCACGCCGGGTATTGCGTTAATCAGGGCTTCAATTCCACTTGCGACGCTTCGGATGTGCCCCAGAATGCCCAGAGCCATATCGTGGAACAAAATTTCAACTGCTCCGGGGAGATCTGTAAATGCATTTCCAACGAAGTTTATAAACATAGCAAAGCCGCGCTGGAGTGGTACGATGGTCATATTCATGATCTGTGCGCCCATTGTGAAGAACACGCCTGCCACAATTCCGGTAGCTGAAATACTGGACTTGGTGAAGTGGTTGAAGGCCGCCACGCCGGCATAGAGCGCCGCAACCAACAGAATGACTCCCATCACAATCCAAGTGATGGGCGAGGCGAGGAGCGCACTATTGAAGGTAAATACAGCCGCAGATGCCGCAGCTGTATTCCCAGTTAATACACCGAAGCCAATGCTCAAAAGGTTTACGACAAAATGATAGGCTGCTGTTGCGACAGCTGCAATCTTGGTCCAGTTGGCTGCGATTTGGAATACAGCAAAGGCGCCTGCGGCACCCAGTACCAGCGGCCCGATGATGTCCAGGTTGTTTGCCAGCCAGTTGATTCCCACCAAAACCGGCTGGAAGGCCATGAGAGCGGTGTTCTGGAAGGATGTCCATACTTGACCCCAGGTCATTGGCATCTGCGCAAATTGGGCGTTGATTCTAGCCGCGGCATCAAACATGGCGTTTTTGACCACTTCGGCGGTGACCTGTCCTTCGCTGGCCATTTCCCGCATGGTTCCAACGGAGACCCCCATATATTTCGCAATAGACTGCGCGATGGTCGGCGTCTGCTCTAAAATGGAATTGAGTTCCTCACCTCGCAGAACACCGGAAGACATGGCCTGTGTCAGCTGGAGCAGGGCCGCATCAGCCGCCTGCGTGGACGCGCCGGAGAGTACGATCTGCTTGTTGATCTGCTCAGCAAAGGAGACGAGCTCCCTAGTGCTGTTAAAGGCGTCGCCAGCCATTGTTCCAAGCTTTCCCACCATATCCGCAGTGGCCTGATAGGCCCCCCAGGATCTCTGTGCGCTCTCATAGATCATCCGATTGAGTTCGGACGTCTTCTGGAGCCCGTCGTTCATCCGGTTCAGCCGTGCTGTGGTCTGCGTCATGGTATCAGACAGGCCGACCAGAGAGGTCAGACCTTTCAGCCCCGCATAAGCTCCGACCAGGTTCCGGATCTTTCCGGTCAGGGTGTCTGTGGTCCCGCTCAGCTGGCGCTGGGCCTCGGAATATTGATTTGCCTGCCGCCGGGCCAGCTCGGTGGCCTCCGCGGCCCGTCCGGTACATTGCAGGTAGGATGTGAACGCCGCCGTAAACCGGTCGACCAGGATGAGTTCTTCCTGAATCCGTGCCACAGAATCACCTCGTTTCGATCTCCTGCTGTTCTTTCCTGCGGGCCATCATGTCTCGGAAGGCAAACGCAGTCACCAGCTGTTTTTCTCCCGCCGGGAGTCTGTCATATTTGGAGGGGGGCCAACCCAGATTGACAAAGCAGTAATAGGCTGTCAGTGTCTCAGCGTCCAGGTCGGTCCCGTAAATCAGTTTTTTACCATTTCCTCCATGACATCGCTCTCCAGCTCGGAGAGTCCGTGAATGGCCTGCATCAGACGGTTATATTCTCCGGCCAGCAGCATTTTCCCCGGTACCAGCTGGGGGCTGACCACGCCGTAAGCGTCGCAGAGCTGCTTGCTGGAAAAATCGGGTTCCACGGTGGCCGCCACAACGGTCCGCTGGGCATAGTCCACACTGTCCACATACTCGAGGCGCTGGCCATTGCGGGTCTCCACCCGGGTAGCTGCCCGGACCAGACGGTCGTTTTCCTCCTGGCTCAGCGCTCGGATGCGAAACGGAACGGGCTTGCCGTCCTCGTCCAAAAACCGGTCCGAGATGATGACCTCCTTCTCTACGGCCGTCTTGACCGGGTGAAGAAACGCGGAAAGCTTGCTCATAACAGATCCTCCTTACTGGCTCACATTCACCGGGTCCGTAAAGCCCTGGATCCGGGCCACCCGGGTGTAAGCAAAATTAAATTCATAGTCCAGCATCGCCTTCTCATCGTCCAGAATGGAGAGAGGAATCTCTCCTGTCAGATGACATCCATAGTAGGCCATGATCTGACTGCCCATGCTGACCGTGGGGTCGGTGTTGTTGATCTGCACGTCAAAATACTCCATGACGCCCTTTGTGATATAGTTCAGGAGCATCTCCTGAAACAGATTGGAGCCGTTGGAGCCGTAGTAGACCTTCCCCTTCGCGGTCAGCTTGACACCGTTGGGCTTGTCCTGGATCACCCGCGTGCCAATGCTGCGCATATCGGTGGACTGGATCCCGCCCACAGGCTGGATGTTCTTCAGACCGATCACCTCGATCTGCTTCCCGTTCCGGGTGATATAGACGGTTCCCTCGGCACCGTTTACCGTATCTCGCTCAAGCAAAAAAGACATGCATTCCACCTCCTCAGGAGATCTCAATGGTGAGATAGATCTTCTCCACCGAATCCACAGGCTGGAGGGCAAGATTTACCACGATGGCGTCGATCTCCTGCCCGGCCAGCACCTCCACGTCGTCGGGGGAGAAATTCTGGATTCCCTGCTCCGCCTGGATCTGCTGGAGATAGCCGACGATGGCGGTTTTGAACCGGGCCCGTCCGGCCTCGTTGTTGTTGACCACACCGATAAAATTGGCGGAGAACTGGGCATAGAGGTCATTTGCGATGGTGGAGAGGAGCCGGACCACCCGGTTTTTCCGATAGATCTTTCCGATGTCCTCGGTAAAGGTCACCAGGCTGTTGATGTCCTGCATGACCTTCACCACGCCGTCCTCCGCAAAAAAGACGAAATTCCCCTGCTCCAGCTCCTGGATATACTGGTCGTTGGTGCGCATCTGGGTGGATATTGCCTGCGGATACTGGGCATAGGTCAGGCTCTCGTTGAACTTCGCGCCGGCGGAAGCTCCTCCGGCCCACCAGACAGCCTGTTCTTTCGTCAGCGCTGTCCCGTCGGCCAGCGTGACCGGACTGTTGACGTGGATGACATACCGGGTATCCGGTGCGGAGAGCCCGGAGGCGCAGAGCTGGCAGCGCTGGCCGTTCTCATCGTTGATTCGCTTGATAAAGGACAGCATGGCGGTCTGCACCGTCTCATCGCTGCCGTCATAAATCATCACATCGAACTTGTAGGGCTCAATGGCGGTCAGGTAGGTAGAATAGGCCGTTGCGGCCACTGTACCATCGTTTCCGCCGGTCAGAGCCACCCCTGTGGTGGCGCTCAGCGCTCCGGAGCCGCTGAAGGTGACCCAGTCGTTGGCGGTCAGGTCCTCCACGGTCTTTCCGGTCTGCTGATCCATGACAGCGCCGTCCACCACCGTGGATACCAGGAAGGAATTCTCCGGCTCCGTGAGGGCCGTCACGATGATAGAGATGTCATTTCCGCGCACCCCCTCATACCGGGCGGTGGCCGTCAGCGTCCCCTCCGTAACGGTAGCCTTCGCGGCGCTGGATGCGCTGGGCCGGTACAGCAACACCCGGGTGGGCGGGCTGGTCCGGTTGGAGCCCTTGAAGATCTCCTGCAGGAAACGGGCCTTCGGGTCGGTAATGTCGTAGCCAATGATGGGGGTCAGGTCCATATCCGGGGTGACTTCCGTGACCTTGGCCACCGCGCCCCAGGACAGGGGCTCACAGATCGTAACGACGCCCCGCTCGCCCACATTCAGACCCAGGGCTCCCTTGGTTTTGAATCGGATATAGACACCGGGAAGGACTTTGTTCTGGGTCGTCCAGGAACCGCCTGCCATATCACTCACGCTCCTTTGCGAAAAATGCCTTGACAGCCTGATCGGCCTGCGCCAAGGTGTACTCTGGTTTTCTCAGCACGGCGCTGAGAAAATCCTTCTGATACTGCTTGTACCGGGCGCTCCGCAGCAGGGCCTCCCGGGTATACTTTTTAGCCTCCATCGGTCACGTCCTCCTTGTAGTCCATGGTGCGCATGGGGTTGTATGGCTCCGGGAGGTGGACGATCACCCGGATCTCAAACTTGTAGTGAAGCGCGTCCAGGTCGATCCGCCACTCCCGCTCGTAGGTCCGCAGCTCCCCGGTGTCCGCGCCGTCCGTATAGGGAAAGGTCTCCATCACCAGGTCAAGAGTCTCCGCGGCCTCCTGATAGAGCCGCTGCATATCCGGCCGGTTGTAGTCCTCCAGATAGGTGAGATCCAGTCCGATGGTGCGCAGCCATCGCCCGGCGGTCTGGAGCTTCAGGTTGGAATAGCGCTGCTGGAGGAACATACAGGGTACGGTGCTCCCCTGCTGGTTCGGGTCCTCGAAAAACGTCACGCCTGGAAAGTTTCCGGACAGGTGTGCGGCCAGAGACCGGGCCACGGTGGAAAGTGTGAATTTCATTTCATCAACTCCTGAATGTGCCGGTCCAGCTCAGAGAGCACTGCTTTTTCATAGGCCTCTTTCCCCTTGTCGGTCATGAATTTCCCCTTCACATAGGTCGTTTTCGTGCCGACAACCAGACCACCGCCAGCCTCGGCATACGCCGGATCGTATTCCAGCTGATTTGAATTTGGGTTGATGTACAGCCCCGGTACAAAATGCCGGTCGACCCGGTGGCCGTCGTTGACATAGGAGGCGTATTCCAGATCATTTTTCAGGAGGGAGCGGTAGATCCCGCCGCCGGAGATCCCGCCGCCCCGCGGCTCCACTTCGCTGTCTGTGACCCAGTGCTGTTTCAGCTCTCCACTGCGCGTGCCGGTGCCGCGGAGGTCCCCCACTTTGGGCGGGGTGGCCTCCACGGCGGCCTCGACAGCCCGCATCGCCGCGTTCTTCTGTACCTCATACAGGATCTCCGGCAGGTCCGCTCCGATCTTTTTCAGCTGCAGAAGGCGCTGCTGTAATGTGACGGTGTAGCTCATTTCACACGCTCCTGCTGCAGCAGGCGGATCTCCTGGTGCGCCAGCCCGGGGAGCACCGCTCCAAAGGGTTCAAAGTACCGGTTTGGCTCCGAGGCAAAGGCCCGGAGTTCCTTGGTCTCCTTCCCCAGCAGCGCCCCGCGGCGGATGTGCAGCTCATCGCCCGCCCGAATGTCCACGGCATTGTCCAGCATCAGATGGTCCTCCTGCCGGACATAGGCGGCGGTCTGCTCCGTCTGGAGTGCACGGGAGTCGGAGCGATAGACGCGGCACGGGACTGCGGAGAGCACCTGCGTCCGTTCGTGCCGTGTCAGGCCGTGCTCTGTGACGGCGCGCACCCGAAATACATCCACGGTATCGGTGTACCACGACTGGAAGTTCATATCACATAGCTCCCTCCTGCTCCGACGAGCTTTGCACGGTTGGCCAGCATCTGGCCGTATGTGGTGGCATTCAGGTCGCCCCACGCCTCCGTCCCCCGGGTGACCGCCTGGCTATCATAGGATACGCTGGAGTCTCCCAGGGTGGCGGACTTGACCACTCCCACCAGCGCGCCGGTAGCAGCGGCCTGGGAGGGTGTTTCGCTGCTCTCCGCATAGGTGCGCAGATACAGGGTGGCATAGTGAGCCGTGTACAGACCCACCGCATAGCGCCAGGATTCCAGCCACTTGTCCGGCTGAATGGAGGCATTTGCCATGCGAATGATCTCATCCAGCATCGTGCGGGGGACCAGGGGCTCCCCGTCCTTCCGGTAGAACTGCGGAAAGTCCTCCTGGAACTGCTCCGGGGTGTAGTTCCCATCGGTCCTGCCCAGATTGGCGGCGGTCTCCCGGACGCCGTAAAACGGCGCGTTATCCCAGCGGTACATTCCGCAGTCCTCCCCTCTTAGACCTCAGCTTCCGCGCCGGGCTCCGCACTGGGAGCACCGCTGTCTGAACCGGCGGCATCTTCACCGGCGGATTCGCCTTTCTGGGTCTCCTTCCTGCGCTCTTTTGCCTTCTGGGCCTTCTTGTCCGCCGTTTCTCCGGCTTTCTCCAGCGCTTTATCCCGGGCAGAGCCGGACACCGCGATGGTGCCGTCTGCCACCATGCGCTGGAACTGCTTGGTCTCGGCTACCCACTCCGGGACCGGGCCCACATACCCGTTGGGGATGCGGAATTTTTCAGACCGGTCCTTGCTGAAAAAGAGCACAGCCTGTCTTGCCAGAATGAACATGATACAGCCCTCCTATCAGGTGTCCCCGCCGATGTTGTCCCAGTAGGTGATCGTCTGCGGATACAGGATCTGAGGCTCCGAGAGATTGGCCATATAGGCGGTGTCATAGCAGACGTTGGCCACATTGGGCGCAGACATGATGCGGGACATGGGGACCAGCTCGTCCATCTTGAGGAAGCGGTCGTTGTGTACATACACCACCATGCGGTCGGTGTTGGAGCCGCCGGCGCCCTTGCACCAGCGGGTCGCGCCGATAAACAGCTTTCCGCCGTTCTTGACCGCCACGTTGTTCCGCATGACATAGTCAAAGATGGTCTCGGTGGCCAGTTCGGACACCTTGCGGGTCAGAATATCGGTGTATTCCTCATAGGGAAGCAGAATGTGGTTGGGCATGGCACCCAGGTCATATTCACCCTGGGCCCAGGTCTCCGTGATGGCCGTGTTGATATCCATGAGGATCTCGTCCGGGGTCTTGGTGGCCCAGTTGCCATTCCCCTCGGCCCCGTCCGCCACCGTGGATACCGTGGCATCGGGGTTATTGATGAGGCCGGTGGTCTCATATTCGGAGAGCCCCACATAGACGTTCTCGTCATTATGCTTGTCGTATGCCATACGCACGCCGTCCTGGAGCAGCTGATCCAGGGAGCGTCCCACGAAGTTGGCCCGCTGCATGTCCTGGAACATGACGCGCAGGGCCACTGCAAACACGTGGGCCTTATAGACACCCTTATCCACGGACGCCTGGACCACGGGCAGGCCATTGGAGCCGCCTGCCTGGACCGGGCCGTTTCCCGATCCTCCGGTGATCCCGTAGGCCACCGACATGGCCGAGACATAATCGACCCAGCCTCCGCCGGTCTGGATGGGGATGTCACGGGGATAGGTTACGGAGGTCAGGGGCTTGCGGATCAGGGGGTCTCTCTTTTCCAGCTCGGAGACCAGAAAGGCCCCGCCGGAGGCCACACCTTCCGCATCCATGGTGGGGATGCCGCCGGCGGCCGGAGCGGCCCCGTGGAATCTCACGACACCGCCGTCAACGGTGCCCACATTGCGAAACTTTGCCATGGTCTATTTCCTCCTTCTCAGGCGTTGAGGCGGGTGAGGATCACCAGCTCGGCCACGCCGTTGGCATCCTTGGGGCCGCCCCACTGTGCATTGGTCAGTTCGATGGTTTTATCGGAGTCTGCTTCGGCCTCAAACCCGCTCACCACTGCGCCGGTATAGCTTTCGTTGTAGGTGATCCGGACGTATACCTTGCCGCCGACAGCGGGCTCTCCCCGCTGACATTTGACCTGGATCGAGCCACGCTGGAACACGCTCACGGGCTCGCCGGGGGCATATGCGCCCTGACTCTGGTCCAGGTAGGTCAGAGAACTCTTGAACTCCCGGCCGGCGACGCCCACAAACTCCGCGGCCGTGGCCGCCGCGCCCATGGGGACGACTGCCTTGCTGCCGTCATACTTCAGAGGGGTACCGAATGGGATGGCCACTTCGCCCCCTGCGGGGCGGGTGTTCACGATCATGTCGGGCTGCCGGGCATAGGATCCGGCGAAGCCGAAGGTCAGCGAATTGCCGATGACCTGTGGATTAAGTCCCATAGAAATCACTCCTTCTTTAATTGGATGCGAGGATGCCTGCGGTGCGCAGCGCGGCAAGCAGGCCGTTGAAATCTTGCTGTGTCGGTGCCGCTCCGATGTCGGGGATCGCCGGAGCCTGTTTTACTCCCCCGAGTGCTTCCGGCGTGGCGGCAGGCAACGTGTAGGACGGGCCGGCGGGACCGGGCGGTCCTTCCGGCCCCTGTGGCCCCTCAGGACCCTGGGGGCCGGGTATTCCCGCCACCGTGGGGATAGGGCCGACATAGGCGATGCGAAGCTCTGCCACGCCGTTTCCGTCCTTGGGGCCGTTCCACATGGCGTTTGGAAGGACTACGGAGTTCTCCCCGTCTGCCTCTGCCTCAAAGCCGCCAACCTCATACGCGCCGCTTTTGACCACACGGACGTAGACTGGTCCGTCCATGGACGGGGCGCCCTTCTGGCAGTGGACACAGATCGTTCCGCGCTGGAACACGCTGACGGGGTCATTGGGCGCATATCGGCCTGTGCTCTGGGCCAGATAACCGGTGGCGCTCTTCACCTCACGGCCGGCAACGCCGACAAACTGGGCGCCTGTGCTGCCGGAACCCATGGCCCTTACCGCGCCGTCGGAGCCTCTTACCAGAGGTGTGCCAAACAGGATGTCCACACTCCCCTCAAGGGGAGCGGTGGCGACCACCATATCGGGCTGTCTGGAATAAGAACCAGCAAAGCCGAAGCTCATGACGCTGCCGATGGACTGTGGCCTGAGTCCCATCTCGATCACTCCTTCCCCTTGTGGGGATTGAGCGCGTCATAGTTGGCCTGCGACTCTGCACAGGCCTGCTCGTAGGTGGTCCGTTTGGATGCCTCGGCAGACTTGATCGCGCTGTCCTGGGCTGCCTTGACGATGGTTTCCATGCCGCTGCCGCCGGAGAGGGTGGCGAGCAACGCGTCGACGACGCGGGCGCGCTGCTGGCGATCCTGGATGGAGGCCACGGCAGGGCGGACACGCCGGAGAAGCTCGGCGGCCGCATCCTTGGACACAGGGGACATATCCTCCATTTCCTCAGCGGGAACCGTAACGGCGGCCTCGGGATCGTTCTCCTTCTTCCCGGCCAGCTTTTCGATCATATCGTCCAGATCGCCCTCATCGTGGAGAGTCTCCTCCTTGGGCATCAGCTTAGCCAGCAAGTCCAGAATGGCATCCAGCTTTTTGTCCATGGCGCTCTCTGCCGGCGGGGCGTCTTTTTCCGGGGAAGCTCCGGCTCCTGCGGGTTCTGCCTCCGGCGCAGGCGCAGTGCCTGCGGGTGCGGCATCCAGCGCGGTTGTGGCAGCCTCCACCATCGTGTCCAGCTCCTCGGGGCTGGCATCCCTGGCCGCCATGCCGAAGGCGGTCAGGATGTTTTTCCAAAAGTCTCTCATGCATTTCCTGCCTTTCTCCGCCTCTGGGGCGGCGTCTTTTATTGCAACATCGTGGCCCGCCCGTCCACGGGGGACGATGGCCACGTGATTGCCGCGGATCTGGGACTGCTTAAAGCCTGTCCCGACCGGCTCATAGTTGCAGAGGTACCCGCAGGAGACCTCCCGCTTGACGCCGTTCCTCACCTCAGAGGCAAGATTGGCGTCATTGATATAGAGGTCTGCCACGATGTACTCCCCTGCCCGGCGCACGTTCTGGACATGGCCCCGTACATACGCCGCGAAATTTTCCGGCCCTACATTTTCCGGAGGATGCCCGTCGGTCACGGGCTTTCCCTCAAAGCTGGCAAGCGTGGCCGCCTCAAAGACGTCCTCGGGGTTTCGTTCCACCGATACGATCCGGTCCGGATCGCCGTCTAGCATAAGCTCCCGGGCCAGATAGTCCTGCTGACCGGTCCGGGCGATGGGGACGTTCCGGCAGATCAGGTACCCTTCGGCCGTCTCGGTCTGATTGGGCGAGATATTGGTCCCGTAATAAGCCAGCGCCATCAGTCCACCCCCGCTACCAACGCGGCATAGTCCACCGGCTTCCCGCTCTGGCGGGAGATCAGCTGCGCTACATGGGCGATGTGGTCGGTCTCGTCTGCCAGCAGTTCCAGCAGCACCGGGATATCCTCCTGCGGCGCAGCAGCCATCGCCGCCGCATAGGAACGGGTGGCCTCGATCTCATCCACCAGATTTTTTTCGAGGAGTTCCAGATAGGTCATTGTCATCACCTCACAGGGAAATAAAAAAAGAGCCGGCAGGATCTCTCCTGTCAGCTCCATTCAGCTCTTCCCGCCCACCATTTAGGGCGTGGGAACGATATTCAGCTTTTTGCGGGAAACGGTCTGGACCTTAATGGTCCCGTCCTTGTCCATCAGCAGCTCCACCCGCAAGCCGCGCTTCAAAGCGGCCTCGATGGCCCGGATCATCTGTTCTGTCATGCTCTGCCTCACTTCAAAATCCCCTGCTCCCTTAGCTGGCGCATGGACTCCTGATACTCTTGTTCCAGTTCCTCCCTGGTCGCCTTTCTTACGATATCGGCATCCGTGATACCGCAGACCATGGACCAATCCTTGGGGGAATGCCCGACATCCGCATCATAGCCGTTCGGCTCATAGACCTCCACAATCGTAACGATCTGCCCGTCCTTCAGGACAACGGATTCGTATTGCTGATACTTTGCCATGAAATCCCCTCCATGCAGGCAACCATTCCATCCGATCTTTAATCCGGCAATTCCACGATGGAAATGATTTCGTTCTCATACAGCTCGGTGTCCCCGATGGAAATACTGGCTGGATTTGGCTCGTTGTCCAGAGCAGATGTGTAGTCATAGGCTTTGCCTTCAAAGATCTGCCCATCATCGGTCACAATGCGGACTTGTTTCCCACAGGCCTCATACAGTTTCATTGTTCTATCTCCTTCGCCGGCACGATATGCACACCGTTTTTTCCGTAATGAATTGCGAAGCGGCGTGTCTGGAGCTCCTCGCCGGTATCCTGGTTCACATACACACCGATAGGATCAGGAGCAGTCACGAACTCCTTCTTTACCCATCGGCCCTTTTTGTCGAATTTAGGGGCGCCCGCTCCGCTGTACCGCTCAACCAGCGCCTGCGCGTCATCCATACTGCCGTACAGGTAGCTTTTCCCCTTCACATATCCTTTGCCCATTCGGATGTGCTTGGCCTGATGGCCTGGATTTAGGCTCAGATTCAGCTCGCCGCGCATCTGTTTTTGTTTGATTATATCATAATTCCGGGTGGATTTGATATATTCCTGCGTCCAATTTTTAAATATATCGTCCCCCTGCCGTTTGTGCCGCAGGAAGGTCTCAAAGCGCTTGGGCGCCCTGTCTCCCAGTGTTATCCGGTAACGCTCCCACTGCCGGTAATCCGCAAGCCACTTGGCGCGGGCCTGTTCCTTCTTCCGGTATGCCTCGATCTGCTTCTTGCTCCTGGGGTCCACCGTGAACGGATTCTTCTTCGGATCGGAGAAGTCCTCGATCTTCCGGATCTCTTCGGGGGAGCGTCCGGCGGGCGTCCACGGGAGGATGACGTGCAGGCAGTTCGGATGGATGTTCAGATAGGTGTTTGCCAGACTGTCCGGCCCGCTCGGATCGATTTTTCCGAAGGCGGCGGCCAGGGGCGGAAAGACGGGATGCGTGCCGCTTCTGGAATAGACCCGCCCCTCATAGGGGGCGCAGAGCTTGCAGGTGGTCCCGTGACTGCTGATCCGATAGAGATCATGTTCCGGGTCAGCGGTCAGGACCGCCAGGACCTCCGCTTGTCTGGATGTGGTGCGCGTGGCCATGGAGCAGTAGGTGTGGAGGCTCCACTTCCGGCCAGCCTGATCCATGAATGCGGTCACGCCCTCCCGGCGGAGCGCCTCCACGAATCCGGGGACACTGCGGTTTACCCCTCTTCCGGCGGCCTGCATGGCGGTCACCTGCTCCAGGCCGATGCGCCGGAAGAGGTCCGGCTCTGTCCGGCCCAGGATGACGCGCTGGAGGGTGGATAGAGCGGTCCCGGCCGCGTCGGTGATCTCCCCCATGAGCTGCATGGTCAGACGGTCCACGATCGCGGTCTGTTCCCCGGTCAGGGCCGCCGCATTCTCATAGCCTGCCGTGTGCTTTTCCACGCTCTCCAGGATCTTGCGCGCCTCGGGCACCCGCACATAGAACTGCTTTTCGATCATCCTCGGGACGTATTCCCAGCAGTCTGATTCCATCTTCTGCAGGATGGTTTGCACCCGCTCCAGTGCGGCCACCGCGTGGTAATCGACCAGCCCCCTCGACCGCAGCCGTCCGATCTCCTGGATGATGTCGGTCTCCGCCTTGAGGTAGATGGATATCAGTTTTTTCAGCTCCTGCTCATTCGGCGCTCGTTCCAGTGTCGGCATGCGTCAGTTCCTCTCCATACCCCAGGCCCAGCAGGGGGTCCCGCAGCGCAGTGACATCCTGATAGGTCCTCCCCTTGTTGGCGGCGATGGCCTCGTCGGTGATGCTGTCGAACATGGCCGTATCGTCGGCCAGCTTCTTGAGCTCCTTCTGCGCGGTGGGCACATCCATGAGCCCGGCCTGGAACACGGAGACGATGCTCTCGGATTTGGCCTTGGCGATGTCGGCAGTCTCTTTTGCGCTTGGGGTCCAGAGCGGCGGGAAGATGATCTCCAGTCCGCTGGGGATGGCGCCCCAGGCGGAAAGTGCCATGATGGGGAGTAGCTTTTCCAGCGCCGGGCGCAGCTTGTTCTCCCGCAGGGTATCAACATAGTCGTAGTAGTTGCGCAGATCGCTCTCCCCCGTGGCGTTCATGCCGGCCGGAGACCGCCCAAACAACTTGGTCATGGGATAGTGGGACGCGCCGCACAGATTGAGACACATGGCCTCATAGACTTTGTCGGTGCCCTCGAACTTGTACTGCGTGTTGGTCACCTGGTCCCCCTTGTTGACAAGCTGAAAGCCGAAATTCGAGCGCATAACGCTCTGTGCCTGCATGACTCTCCAGAATCGCTCCTGCTGCTTTACGCTGCCCAGGGCGAAGAGCTGCTCCAGGTTCTGCACTTCCATGGTGTCAATGTTGGCCCGGAAGGTCAGCGCAGCGATGTTGGCGCTCACGTTATCGTGGGCCACCACGTCCTTGTAGATGGCTTCCACCTCGCTCTCGCCCCAGTACATCTCGGCCACCCGCTCCAGGTATGGGAGCTCACGGCCGGTGAAGCGGACGATTCTGGAGTGATGGACCCGGGCCACCATGCGCCCCTCCGCGTTATTGATCTGATAAAACTCCGGGAGACCGAAGTCCGGATCATGGATCTCCATCACCAGTCCCATGTCCGGCGTGATACCGCTCCAGCGGTCGAGTATGTACAGCCCGGCAAAGCTGCCCGGCATGATGGTACCGAGATCCAGGGGCGTGTCCAGCATCCCCTCGTGTCCTCGGATGAGGATCAGTCCGGCCGCACCTCCGTACAGGCGGCCCCACTTGAGCCCTTCGGACAGCCGTTCCCGCATCCGGGTGGTGCGCTCCAGTCGGGAGAGCTCGTCCAAATAGTCCGGAGACAGGCTTCCTCCCAGGGTGTACCACTCCCGGAGCATATCGTCGACCATGAGACCGATCACATTCTGTACCACCCAGTTGTCCCGGTAAAGGGAATTGAGCAGAGCATAGTTGTCGGTCATACGGGTCAAGGGGTATTCCGTTGCCTCCATAGGAGACTGGGAGCCGTACCCAAGCCGGAAAAGAGGGTTAGAAAACGCGTCCGCAACGCTGACCAATTGGCCATTCGTCTGTCTTCCTTTGGGTGTATTTTTGTTCCGTCTGGACACTTATTCAAACCTCCATTCTGGCAGAGAATTGCAGAAATAGCGCAGCGCGTCCGGCCCGTGGTCCCGCTCCTTCAGCGGCTTGTCCTCCCCGTGCCGGCACGCCTTTTCATCCCAGAGATAGGTGCCCATCTCCCCCAGCAGCGGCTTGCAGCGCTGGCGATGGATCAGCAGTTTGCGCCGCCGGATCAGGGTGGCCGTCCGGCGGATGCCGTCCAGTACGGTATTGTCCGCCGGAATCACATAGATCCCCCTGTGACGTAGAGCGGCGATGAAGCTGGCCGCCGACGGGTCTACGATCACGGCGCAGACATCGTTTCCCATGAAGTCCTGGAGATCATCCGCATACTCCTCGTCGGTCTTCTGCCGGCCTCCGTTCTCCCGGTCCCGGCTGTCCCAGCGGTATTCCCGCTCGACATAGACCGTCCCGTCATGGTCGTAAACATCCAGGAATACGGTGGGGTTGGTGGTCCCATAGTCGCAGGTGATGGTACGTGTCCCGCTGAAGCGGAGGGACGGCGGCCCCTCCTCGTATGTGTTGGCGTCCGGGTGGAACATATCGTAGACCAGCCCTTCCGACATTACCCAGCGTCCCATCACAAAGCGCTCGTAGAATACGCCGCTGTACATGGTGCGATACCGCGCCCGGGTCTCTTCGTCCAGCGCAGGGTTGTCGTCCATCGTGAAGTGGAGATGCAGGGCACGGTGCTGCTCGGCTTTGAGTATCCACTCTTTCCGGAACCAGTGTTCCGGCCCTTCCGGGTTGCAGTTGAACCACAGCTTTGCCCCGCGGACGGAGCAGCGGGCCAGGGCCTGCTCCACAAATGAGCGCGGCATCAGAGCCACCTCATCCAGCAGCACTCCCGCCAGCGTGACGCCCTGAATCAGAGCTGCGGAAGACTCATCCTTTCCACCAAAGAGATAGATCAGATTTTCTACCTTTCCGCGGCGGATGGTAATGACGTGTCCCGCTCGGTTGTATTTCACCGCAAAGTGTTCCTGCAGGTACCGGACGGCCAGGAGCGGGGTCACGATATTTCGCTCCACTGCCCCAACCGATTTCCCACAGAAGGCGAATGCGCAGCCATTGAAGTTGGCCATGGCCCACAGGAAGAACGAGAGCGACATGACGGAGGTTTTTCCGGACCGCACGGCCCCGTCGCAGATCAGCGCCTCATAGCCGCTGTATGGAAACCGGAGGATCTGCCGCTGCTTCTCAGAGAAGCCCATCGCTCCGCTCCTCCTTCAGAGCCTTGGTAATGGGATCGTCCTCGACACGCATTCGATCCGCCTGGCTGTCCCGCTCAAATGCCCCGATCGGCTTGCCCAGGAGCTCCAGCGCCTTGAGGGCACCCTTTGAGTCGATCACATATTCACCCGACTCCACCCACTCACGGGTGTCCGGATCGTACTTCATCACCGGCTTTTCGTTCATGCATTTCCGGTAGACATCCATGGCGTGGAGCCTAATGCGCTCCGGGCTCAGCCCCAGCTGACGGCACAATTCAATCGCGCGCGCACGCCTGTACGCGGAGACCTTAGCCGATCTTAGCAGCTTGCTGGCCTGCACAGCTGCAGAGGCGTTCCCATTTCCGGGTGTGTAACCTGCCCGGATGGCCGCCTGGGTCCCGTTGCCGTCCTTCTCGTACTCCTCCACGAAGAGCCGCTCCCTCCTGGTCAGGGTGCGCTCCAGTTCTTCCAGAGTCATCTCCTCATAGTTCACACCTCACGCCTCCCCTCCTGCCTGCAAATGTTCAGGTTGAGCATACCACACCCCGGAGGCAAGTTGCCCAATATATTGGGCACGTCAAAAATTTTTTGACCGTCCCAGCAGGTAGTCGGTGGAGACGCCGAAGTGATCCGCCAGCAGGCACAGCGTGGCCGCCGATGGGTCCGCCTCCCCCCGCTCATAGACGGCGATCATGTTCTTGCTCAGCCCGCACAGCTCGGACAGCGTCCGGCGGCTCATCCGCCTGGCCTCCCGGAGCCTGCGCAGGCGTGTGGGAAATCCCTCATTCATCCTGTCTGCCACCTGCCTTTCTCCCTGTGTGGGATTGTTCCGCCCGCTCCCTGGGCATGATGTAACGTATGTAGGCCGCCGAGAATCCGCTCTCGGCGCTCTCATGCAGTTCCCGCTCCACGATCCTGGCCTCCTTGGGCACTCGCACAGAACCTGCCTGCTGCACTGGGACCGGCGTGGAGTAGACCGGCCGCGTTGCCCCCTTCTTGGCGGAGCTCCAGCACTGCTCCCCTCGTCCATATCCGGCATTGCGCACCATGTACCGGGCTACGGCGGTATAGTCCCCGCTGTCATCCAGATGCCGACAGGAGAACTCATCGGCGGGCCAGTTGGCGGCGATGAGCTCCCAGTCCATGGCGTTGAGCACCACATGGTGGTGCAGGCGCACGGGGTCTCCTGTCTTTGAGGAGCGGTCTGCCGTGACCAGCGCCCAGATCAGCGTCTTGCCGTGCTTCTTCCGGTAGGCCCTGGCCAGACGTCGGATGAAGTTCTTGGCGATGCGCTTTGCCTCCGCCCGATCCGCCGGGAGACGTCCGTCGGAATATTTCAGCGTGAGGAAGAGATCCCCGCCCCGGTAGTTGCAATTCAGAAACCGGGCCAGGGCAAGCACGCTCTCCCGCTCGTTCCGCTCTACCTGCTTGATGGTCGATTTTCCCTTGCGGCCTCCCCTTGGCTTGCGGGTCCTGGTGACCTCCATGAGCACATCCCGTTTTTCCACCACCCGGCCGGATATGATTTTGTACCGCATGAGCTGCTTCACTGCCTTTCCTCCTGCTCCGCTCTCTGTTCTTTCTTCTGTGGCTCTGGTGCGATAATTAGCGGTCTAAGGGCCCCGCATAAGAACGCGCGTATCCTTACATATAAGATATATAAGGAGTGCCGGCTCTCTGACCGCGCCCCCGGCGAGTGCCCGGGGCGTCATCACAGAGTCGGATGCCCGGAGAGGGCTTGTCCACCTCTCCGGGCTGTTCCGTAATTTCCTTTTTCTGGATTATCAAAATAATTACCATCCTTGACTTCTCTGCAATTTTTGTTATGATGCAGATAAGAAAGGGGGAGATCGCTATGACACGGATGGAACTGGAGGCGGAACGCGCCAGGCTGCGCCAGCAAATCATCAGCCTGACCTCCATCACCCTCGGTCCCGATATGGCGCCCGTCCGTGCGATGGCGCACGATTCACCCGGCCGCGCCTTTCTTAACCATCTGGAGGAGCAGCTGGAGGAGAAGAAGGCCCGCCTGCGGGAGCTGGACGAGCAGATCGAGCGGTCCTCCTCCCCCACCGCCCGTTTTCGGGAGAACAGCCTGAATTGTCTCGGGATCATCTGGTTCATCGCGGCCTTCCTGCTGATCGTATGCCTCCTTGCCGGTACGATGCTGGATGATCTCTCGTCCAGAGCGCTGGGCGTGTGTTCGCTCCTCATGTTCCTCTGGGCCCTGTGGGCCACCTTCTCCCGGGATCCGTGATCTCTGCCGCCCCATCAGGGGGCGGCTTTTTGTTTGGTCACGGACATGTCATCCCCGAAAGCCGTTCCATGGCCTTTCGGATGATCGCGCAGCTGTCTGAGTGCCTGGAGCAAGCCGTCCATCGTGTCCAGCGTCATGTCATTTTCCTCCATTACAAGGCTTTGGGAATGGTCTCCAATGGGTCACCACTGGGCAGCCAATTGTGGGGAGTTCGACCCAATGGCCATCTTCTGTGCGCGCTCGTCCAGTCTTTTCCGTTCCGTCACTGAATCGAACAGACACAATTACATAGTCAGACTCTCTTTGACACAGACCTTCAATACCTTCACGCCACTTTTCCAGACCAATCAGCTTTTTAAATATGCTATCGCGCTCAGGTGGCAAATGGTCCTTTACACTTATCCACTTGCTGTCCTCCACCATCTCATACAGGTATGGCAGTTCATAGTCATCACCTATTATGTCTTCAATCTCTTTCAGCCTGGACCGCATCTCGGTAGCCTGAACAGCCGCTGCATGTAAGAGAGCCACAATTCCCTCGATGGTGTCACTCCCGTCCTGGAGGGCATCATACATTTCGTCGCCTAAATACTCAGCATTTTCTGCCACAATATTGAGCTGGTGCTGTTCAGCCGCTCGTCTGACCCATTGGACCAATGTCACATCCTGATAGTCCGGATGCGGGCCTCCCCCGCGGATCCAAACCTCATGATCCTTTTCGTAAAATAGATTGAATGGATAGAACAGCGATTTTTCATCATCTGTTGTTAACCGTTTCATGGTCATTCCTCCGTTGTCTCATTGCCACCATGGGCAGTTCACTCCGTTGCGCATCGGCTTGTTGCATTGTCACACATAAAGCCAAGAGCCTCATCCAGCTTCTGCCGTAGCTTCAATATCTCGGGGGCAGCTTTTTGTTTGATTACGGGCGCTTCATCTCCGGCGGCCTGCGGTAAAGCGTATACGCTCCGCTTGAGCTTTCAATGTTTTCCCCGCCGTGTCCCGTCGCGTCCAGGAGCAAATCCTCAAAACCTGCTCCATCGAGGGTATCGATGGAGTATAGTCTGCCATAGAGGACAACTCCATCCTCTCTGTCCTCTCCATAGTCGATCCAGACCCGTTCAAAGTGCATTGTTTCTATATCAGCCTGCGTCAGTGGAACCATTTTAGATGTGTCACCGATATGGCAGGCCCGCACCGCCTCCAGGCAGGTCTCCAGAATGTTGATCTGCTCCTGCCAATGAGACTGCATATCGCATCCGTTGATGTCCGGTGCAAGGCGCAGCGACCGAAGCTCCTGGGTCAGCCAGCGGATGGCCTCCTCTTTTCGGTTCAGATCTCCCATGTTCGTTTTCCCTCCATCCTCCATCTGAGGTATGCGGCGATCCGCCACGGAGCCGGACGGCGGCACAGGTACACAAAAAACTCCCACAGCTCCCGGTCCCTCTGTTCCAGCTCTTTCAGCGCCTTTCTGGCGCGCTTGCACTGTCTTTGACTCATATGCGATTCCTCCATTTCTCCAGGGTGTCCCTGGCCTGCTCCATAGAACTGAACGTCTGGGTCTGTGTCATCCCCGGTTCTTCCAAGCGCATCTGGATCACCATCGCCGCCGGCTTCCAGACGGCCGGCGCACGGCATACCTGGATGAAAAGCTCCACGCCGCCCGGAAAAACCAACCGCTCTTCGATTGGCGCGCAGCTCCGGAACGCCAGGGAGACACGCTCCCACATCCGCTCATTCATGCGTGTCCTCCGGCTTCGGCTCCTCACGCAGCTTGTCGGCCAGAGCCTCCATGGCGCGGGCGAGCTTGTCGGCGGTCTCCGCCTGTCCGTTGCCGCGCATGGAGCGGATGATCTCCCACATCTCCTCTGCCATCTGCTGTGCCTGTCGGAAGTAGACCTGGAATGATGCCACTTCCCCGCTGCTGGCCACCTGGATCTGCTTTTCCGCCTGGGCCAGCTGCTCCTCGGCCCGCTCCCGGGCGGCGCGGGCCTCTTCCAGCTCCTTCTCCT
>OBYM01000572.1_pt1 | contig 19482 bp, 13 predicted proteins | sample 1538191 | NCBI WGS metagenome assembly OBYM01 (sample SAMEA2580165, study PRJEB22360) | human gut metagenome | biome: human gut; feature: human-associated habitat; material: faeces | place: Denmark | collected 2008/2010 | reverse complement strand
GCAGCCCATGGTTCCCCATGGACTGCGCTGCTTAAATTTCTATTGATTTTGATTTAAAACCGCACGCGGATGGTCTTAATCTCATAAGGATGAATGGTAAAGGAAACAGTATTTCCCTCCACAGTCACGTCGCCAGTTTTATTTTCCATCAAATCGCAGTCTTCCGCACTCTTCACAGTATGACCTAATGTCAAAACTGCATTGGTACGTTTATTCTGCTCTTCAATCACACGCAAGATCACGCCATCGCCATCTTCTGCGCGCTTCACGGTCTCCAAAATCACATTATCATGATTTACAGACACGAAGGAGAAACTGCTGCCAGCCTCGCCGCCGCAAACTGCCATCAAAGGCTGGTTCAAAGCGGTGGCTTCTGCCTGGGTACCGCCTTCCTTCCAGCTGCCGGCATGAGGATACAGGGAATAGGTAAATACATGCTCCTCATTATCCGTGTTGGAATTGGGCTCAATACCGGACTTAATCAGCGTCAACGCAATCTCGCCCTTGTGTACGGAATGGCCGTATTTGCAATCGTTCAGCACGGAAACGCCATAGTCGCCTTCTGACACGTCTGCCCACTTATGGCCACAGCTTTCAAACCGAGCCTGGTCCCAGCTGGTATTGGTATGGGTTTTCCGTACCACATTACCAAACTGAATGTCAAAGGAAGCTTCGTCCGTATGAACATCTACCGGCATAAAGACTTTCAGCAAGTTCTGATGCTCATGCCAATCGATCCATGTGTCAAAATCAATGCGGCGGTCGTGCGCATAGAAACGAATCCGCTGCTTCATTTTCGACTGCATAAACGCACGTTCAATGGTCAGTTCAGCAAACAACGGGCCATTAGCAGTCCATTCCATCCGGGAAATCTCGGTAACATCCCATCCCTTTTCGGTATAGAAAATATCAATATCCCAATTATCAAAACACATGGGCTTATCTTCAAAGACGCGCATACGATTGCCCTTTTTGCCGGCCTGGAATACTTCACGTCCATTTTCTTTGTCAAACAGAGAAGTAAACATACCGGTTTCGTCAATGGCAGCCGTATAATAAGGGGTTTCAATGGTCAGGCAGCCGTCTTTTTCGCCCAACATAAAGGGAGTATTTGCTGCCGCCGCTTCGCCCTGAGCAAAGGTTTTCCAGCCCTTGGACGGAACGTTTTGAACCAGTGCATAAGCCTTTCCGTCATATTCCTGGACAGGGGCGCCGGATACTGCATCCACGCCTTCCGGCAGCTCAACCATTCCGGAAGCCGTAAACCCGGTGGTATTGAACACAGTGACGCCTTTTCCGGAACCAGCCACTGCCTTTTCACGTTCCGAAAGCAGCTTTCCGCCTTCTTCTGCCAGTTCGGCATATTCTTTTTTGGTAACCTCATACACTTCGGCAATAGAGGAGCCCGGAAGAATATCGTGGAACTGATTCAGCAGTACCACTTTCCACAGCTTTTCCAGCTGCTCCGCAGGATATTCTACACCCTTCTCCGCAGCCAAAACACTCAACAGCTCAATATCACTGAGCAAAAACTCGCTCTTACGATTGCTGCGCTTGTTACGGGCCATACTGGTATAGGTTCCGCGGTGATATTCAAAATAGAACTCTCCGGTCCATACCGGTAAACGGCGGCTGTCTTTTACCCGCGCTTCCAGTTCCTCAAAGTATTGCAGAGGGCCACACTGACGCACCGTGGGGACCCCTTTGATACCCTTTTCCATCCGGCGACCGGTTTCCAGCATTTTGCGGGTAGGACCTCCGCCGCCGTCTCCATAGCCATAAGCGATGAGGATATCATTGTTCATTTCTTTATTTTGATAACGCTCCCAGCCGCCCATAATGGCGTCCGGATGAAGCATACCGTTATACGTAGTGAAGAACCGCTCTGTACTTTGTCCCACACCCAGAGTCGAAATAAAGTGGGCCAGCACTTGGCTGCCATCAATTCCTTCCCACATCATGGTGTCATTGGGAACCATATTAAACTGGTTCCAGGACAGCTTGGTGGTCATAAAATAGTCGATGCCGGATTTTTTCATAATCTGCGGCAGGGCACCGGAATAACCGAATACATCCGGCAGCCACAACACACGGCTGTCTTTGCCGAATTCTTCTTGAAAGAAACGCTTGCCGTACATAAACTGACGCACAAGGCTTTCACCAGAGCTGAGGTTACAGTCGGCTTCCAGCCACATACCGCCTTCCGGCTCCCAGCGGCCTTCCTGAACGCGTTCTTTGACCTGTGCATACAGTTCAGGATACCGCTCCTTTAAAAAGCTATACAGCACCGGCTGGCTGGACATAAACTTATACTCGGGATACTCCTCCATCAGCTTCAATACTGTGGCAAAGCTCCGGGCGACCTTTTCACGGGTCTGTGCAACCGTCCACCACCAGGCCACATCAATATGAGTATGGCCGATGCAGCTGGCGATAACGTCCTGATAACCGGCCATTTCGCCATATACCGTCTTGGCCAGTAAAGCCCGTGCCTCCTTTACAGAAGCATAAAAAGCTTCCGAGGGAACCTTTCTCATATCCAGCAGGTTTACAGCATCATTCAAAGCCGTACACAAATCGATATAGGTTTTTCCCTTGGCATCCATACGGGACATTGCCCACAGGGGAACCTGAATATCATAGTACAGGCCATTAACATCAGGCTGCAGCTCCTGTATATCTGCTAACAGACGGAATTCTGAATGCATAATTCCCGTATAAGCCTGTAAATCAATGGTATACGTATCACCGGCTTTCGCACATTTATCCAGCAGAAGCTCTCTGTGGTTCATATCTGCGCCCTGTTTTACCTGTCCATTGACAAAAATCAGAAACTGCGGGTTTCTGCCGTCATCCCATTCCTCGATTTGTGTTCTCAAATACAGCCACATTTCCTTGTGGTCAAAACTTTCCGGTACGGTAAAGGTAGTACGGAACCAGTAATGGCGGTCATGCCCATACCAATGCATGAGCTTGGAGTCAAAATCGGTAAAAGGAGCCGGGTCTGCATCCACTTCTTCGGGACGCAGCCAAAACCCTTCTTTTACCTTCCAGTTATCCAATTGAAATTTCTGCGGAATGCGAAATTTTTCCAGCTGTGCGGCGATTACTTCAATACGTTCTTTTGCAAAAATCATAACGGTGCCTCCGTTGGAACAATGAGAATAAAATTAGAGGGGATACTCCCGGATATGATTCAGGAGCGTATCGACAGTGGTAAATGCCAAACCGGTTACGGTATCCGCACAACCATAGTAAATGGCAATTCTGCCGGTAGCAGCGTCAGTCAAAGCAGCGCAGGGGAAGGTAACATTGGGAACATCGCCTACACACTCGTACAGCTCTTCAGGCCCAAGGATATAGTTGCGACTGCGGCCCTTTACTTTCCAGGGCTCGTCCAGATCCAGCAGTGCAACGCCAATACGATACACAAAGCCGTTGCAGGTATTGATAACACCGTGATAGATAATCAACCAGCCCTCATCGGTCTCGATAGGAACACAGCCGGGGCCGATTTTCTTAGACTGCCAGGCAGACTCGTCACCATTGATGGTGCCCATTACCCAGCGATGCTTGCCCCAATAAGTCAAATCCGGGCTCTGGCTGCAGAACACATCGCCAAAAGGAGTGTGGCCAGTATCGGAAGGACGGGAGAGCATCATATAATTTCCGCCAATTTTACGCGGGAACAAAACGCCGTTGCGGTTGTAAGGCAGGAAAGCATTTTCCATCTGATGGAAGGTCTTGAAGTCGGTGGTCCAGCCCACACCGATGGTCGGGCCATGAGCGCCATTACACCAAGTTACATAATACTTGTCATCCATCTTGAGCACGCGGGGGTCATACCGATATTCACGCTTGGTAACCGCCGGATCGCCTTCGAACTGTACCGGTTTATCACTGATAGTCCAGTGGATACCATCCTTGGAGAATCCGGGGAAAATATCCATGCTGACAGAACGGGAATCGCAGCGGAAAATACCTGCAAAGCCATCTTCAAACGGAACCACCGCGGAGTTAAAAATGCTGTTTGCATTTTTCTGGTCATGCCGGTTGATGATGGGGTTTTCCGTGTAGCGCCATACAGGAGCATCCAAGTTTGCCGGCTTGTCCTGCCAGGGGATATTAGGGAGTGCGTTGCCAATAATTTTTGCCATTGATAATTTCTCCTTTCAAGGCCCTTTCTGGGAAGAGTTATTCTGCTTTTTTTAGCCTCATCTCAGAAGGTGTCATATTAAAGTAACTGCGGAAGTGGGTATAAAAGTAGTTTAGGTTGGAATAACCCACTTCTTCTGCAATGACTGCTATTTTTTCATCGGTGTATAAAATATGTTCTTTTGCCATATTCAAACGGTATAGCATCACATATTCTGAAAATTTAAGACCTGTTTCTTTTATAAACAGTTGTCCAAGATAAGTTGCGTTCATACGCAACCTGTCTGCAATGGATTTAAGCGTAATATTATCCCGATATTCCGCACGAACCATTGCCAGCAATTTATTGATCAAAGTTGGCAATTCTGAGAGTTTCCGATTTAACACAGGATCCATTTCTTCATCCTTTGAAACATGGTTCACTGTGCCATGAAGCTTCTCTTTAATAATTAACTCCACGACAGCTTCCAGTTTATCGGCCTGAATCGGCTTGAGCAGGTAGTCCCAGGCGCCGCAGCGAAGAGCTTCGCAGGCATAACCAAATTCTCGATGACCACTCATCATAATACAGGCACAATCTACACCGGATTTCTTGATCCTTTTTACCAAATCCTGACCAAATTCTTTGCCAATGCACACATCAATTAGCGCAAGCTGCGGACGGGTATCCACTGCACGGGCCAACGCATCAGAACAGTTGGTAGCGGTTTCAATCCGGGTTACGCCATAACTTTGCCAATCAATCAATGCCTTCATCCCAACCAAAATATTAGGTTCATCATCAACTATTAGCAGGGTATACATCAGAAGCCTCCTTGTTTGGGATATATATCGAAATGCACGCGCCGCCCTCCGGATTATTCAGAACTTCCATGGAAAACTTTTTACCATAAAAATAAGCCAGCCGTGTATATACATTATGCAGACCAATGGAACTGCCTGAATGGTCATCCCCACTTTTCATTCGTTCGTTAATAGCCGGAAGTTGGTCATCTTTCACACCAGAACCATTGTCCATCACTTTGATACGCCAGCCATTTCCTTCAGCCTCTCCGGTAACTACCAAAATATTATACTCACTGCACCGGTCAAACCCATGGGAAAAGAAATTTTCTGCCAAGGGCTGAAGCCAAAACTTAGGGGTTTTTACATCCAACAGCTCCGAATCCAGTACGATTTGATAACCAAAACTGTCTGGATACCGCAACTGCATAATTTTCAAATATGTTTCCAATAATTCTTTTTCTTCTGCAAAACGCAGTACATTTTCTTTTCGGACCATATCCCGATAAAGTCCGCCTAAAAGGGCAATGGCATCGGCCGTCATGGGGTTTTTCTCCAAAAGTGCCTTTGCTCGGATAGCCTCAAGAGTATTATAAAGAAAATGAGGGTTAATTTGATGCTGCATCGCTCTCATATCGGTTTCTTGCTGCTTAAGTTTCAGCCGGTATTCAATCCGAATATATTCATCCAAAGCATAGCTCATATTTTCCAGCGCTGTGGAAATAATACTATACTCATCTTTTCCCTGAAAGCGGGGACGTTCCAGTTCTTTAACTGCTTTAAAATCGCCTTTCTCCACTTTTTCAATCAACCGGAGCAAATATCCCAAAAAGACAGAATCATAGTGAACATTCCAAAAAATAAATGAAATCACAATTATGTCCAGCAAAGCCACTGCCAATATCAACATCCAAATAAGGCCAGCATTGACAGACAACAGTGTTCCAATATCCACGGCTGTCACATAAGAAAACTGATGGACAAGATCTTCCTGGCAATAATAAAACACCCATCTTCCGCCGTCCAAAAAGCTCCCCATAGGATTATCTGCCATATAAGCTCTTTTTAACCACTGTATACGACGAGTGTCGCTAGAGTGAGAGCCCCAAATATTTCCACGCTGATCTATCACCGCATATTCCCCGATAAAGGGGTGCCTGGTGCTAAAAATTTCATCCCCATCTACCCAAAAGCTGATGGTTCCCAACATTTGACTTAGCTTTCCTGAAAGCATCACTTCGTAGCTTCCTAAGAGCCATACATCATCCATCACCAAATGTTGGCCTGGCTGTGCATATGTGATATTCAAATTACCAGCAATGTCGCTTTGAAGAGTTTTGTCACTTCCCCCATATGAATGCAACACCGCTCCCTTGACATAGCTGTCCCTTCTGGAAATAAACGAATAAATATAATGCGGGAATGATTGGATTTGTAATCGGGAATTCCGACTATTGATACCACGAAGATATATATAATTCATCTTGTCAGTGGAGTCAAAAAACGCAGTAGTATCTTCCATTAAAGGAATAGACGAATAAATCTGCCATATCTGGTCATTTGCATCATCCTGTTCTTTTTTCACTCGATCCACAATATCCTCATAAGCCTTGGTAGCATCCTGCCGTTGATTATCAATCCAGCTGCTTATAAAAAATGCCATCGTGCCTACTAAAAGGAGTATGCTGAATATCAGAACCAGGATTACTGCAAGGAGGAAACGTCTGCGATAAATTTGGAAATCAAAAAAACGGGTACGCATACTTTCTCCTCTGTTTCCAGTGTTACACAACATTTGTTATTCTCTTATTATACAACAGCGCCTGCGTTTTGGACAGCTTTTTTTGAACATTTTCTCAATACTCTATGATCTTCTTTATCTAAAGACACCATAAGGCGGAGACAAAGCCTTTCGGCCCTGTCCCCGCCTTGTCAGGTGAGATTAGATAATTTTTGTTTTAGCAATCAAGCCAGACGATAACTTATTTGAAGTATTCGTCAACCTGCTTCTGAGCCTCAGTAATGATGGTCTGCAGGCCAGCGTCGTTCAGTTCCTGGATCATGGTGGGAACCAGCTCATCAGGATCTCTTGCGCCAGTCAACAGGTCAGCCTTATAAGTGCTCCAAACCTGGGTGCAAGCGGACAGCTCGTTCTGGATAGGACTAATATCCATTACGAAGCCCATGCACACGGACTCGGTAGCTTCATCGTTCTGAGCCTTGATTTCATCCAGCTGGGTGTCAGGTTCGGTGTCGAGCAGAGTACGCACGAAGAAGGAAGCCTGAGAATAGTTGGTCCAGCCGTTGGTCCAGTTGGTGTTCAGCTGATGAACAGCCTTACGGGTCTCGCCGCTGCCGTCGTCCAGCTCTTTGTCAACATACTCGAAGTGGACGCCTTCCTTACCGAAGGACATCATGTCACGCATGGTGGTATCGGTGTTAGCCAGCTCCAGAACCTTCAGAGCCAGATCAGCGTTCTTAGAACCAGCATAGATAGCCTGCATGGAACCCTGAACAGTGGAGGAAGTGTAGATAGGACCATCGATAGGATCAGTCAGGTCATACTGCTTGATGTTCTGGTTGGTTGCCCAGCCAATAGCAGCAGCCGGCCAGCCTTGGCCAGAGCCAAAGAAGCAGTTCTTGTAGTTTTCTTCGGAAACGTTAGCATCCTGGTTGATGTAACCAGCTTCATACCAGTCACGGAGCAGGCCCAAGTTGTGGAGAACTTCTTCGTCTTCCAGAACGTTCACAACTTTACGCTTCTGATCGTCTACGCGGACGCCCAGAGCCTGGAGGCCGGTGCCCAGATCATCAAACATGTTGAAGAAGCCGTTCCAGGGGTTGCCCTTGGTCAGGTATACAGGATAGAAGGTATCGCCTTCGCCTTCCTTAACCTGCTTGAAGATAGGAGTCAGGTCGTCCATAGTATGGACAGACTTCACATCGATGTTGTATTTCTCTACCAACTCATGGTCGAAATACCAGAACTGAGTCATGGAAGAATCCTTGTAAGTAGGAACTGCATAGATCTTACCGTCGATCTGTGCGCCGGTCCACAACTCTTGAGGAATGGCGTTGTACAGGTCAGGAGTTACGCTCTGAACCTTCTCCGTAATGTCCATGAAAGCGCCCTGCTGTACGAACTGGTTGTAAGTGGAGCCCCATGCGAACATGATATCGAAGTAGTCACCGCCGTTGATCATTCTACGGAAGTTCGGCTCGTAAGCGCTCCATTCATAAACCGTTACATTGACTTTTGCGCCGATGTTTTTCTCAGCCAGATAATCGTTGATAGCAGCGATGCCATCATCAAAATCTGCAGGAACTGTACCGCCGATGCCATACCATTCCAAGGTAGGAACGTCGGTATTGTTGGTGCTACCGCCATCATCTCCGGTGCTGGCCGTGCCGCTGTTGTTGGAGCAACCTGCGAACACGCTTGCAGTCATAGCCAGAGCCATGGCAAGTGCGAGAATACGCATTTTCTTCATGATTTTTCCTCCTACTAAATGTAAAATAGGTTTATCTTGCAGCCGGACTCTCCGGCTTTGGGATACAAAGTAATAAAGATAACAGGGAATCGAATTAGCCTTTTACAGCACCGACAGTCAAGCCGGAAATAAAGTATTTCTGGAAGAAAGGATATGCACAAGCGATGGGGAACACGATGATAACCACGATAGCCATACGAGCAGCTTCCTGCGGCATATTAGCAATCAATTCAGCGGTAGAACCACCAACGGTTGCGATCTGCTGTGCCAAAGCGGTGATATTAGTCAAAATGGACTGCAGCAAAGCTTGCAGGCTCTTCAGCTTAGGCTCATCGATGTACAGCAAGGACTGATACCAGTCATTCCAGAATGCGAAGCACAGGAACAAACCGATTGTTGCCAGCAGAGGCAGAGAAATCGGAAGCACAATACGGAAGTAAATGGTAAACTGCCCTGCACCGTCAATCTTACCAGATTCAATCAAAGAATCCGGAATTGTCTGCTTAAAGAAGGTCTTACAAATGATAACGTTAAAGGAAGATACTACCAAAGGAAGAATCAAAGCCCAAATGGTATTTTTCAATCCCAGCAGGTTACCTACGATAAAGTAAGTGGAAACCAAGCCGCCATTAAACACCATAGGAATAAAGACGATCCAAGTGAGCAGACCCTTCAGCTTATAAGCAGGACGGCTCATGGAGTAGCCCATCAGAGTGGTGAGCAAAACGCCAAGCACAGTACCCACAATGGTTACAAACAGAGATACACCCAAAGACTGGAGAATCATAGTGCCCTGCTGCAACAGGAAGGTATAACCTTCAACAGAAAACTCTCTGGGCCACAACGAATAACCAAATTCCTGAATAGATGCTTCTGAAGATACAGAAATAGACAGCACCAAAATAATCGGAATAATACAGGTAAGGGAAATGAGGATAAAGATCACGTTAAACAGTGCATTGGTAGGATTAGAAATTCGATTAAATTTGTCAAGTCCATCCAATGCGACTTTTTCTTTTTTTGCCATACTCTCTCCGCCTCCTTAAATCATTGCGCTATCGGGATCGATCTTGCGAACGATACCATTGGCAAGCAGAATAGTAATACAGCCAGCCACAGACTGAACAAATGCTGCTGCAGATGCCATACCAGTGGTGCTGGACTTCAACATGTTGTACACGTAAACATCCAACGTGGTAACAACATTTTGAAGAGAACTGGACTGCTTGGGAACCTGATAGAACAAACCGAAGTCGGAATAGAAGATACGGCCAACAGCCATAATAAACATCATAATGATAACGCTCTTCATCAGCGGCAGAGTAATATTCTTTACCTGCTGCCAAATCGTAGCACCATCAATAACAGCGGCTTCATACAACGAACGATCAATGCCAGTGACCGTAGCCAAATAAACAACCATGTTATAGCCCAAGGCTTTCCAAACATTCAGGAAAGTAAGTAAGTACGGCCAAATTTCGGGCTTCATGTACCAGTTAATCCACTGGTCTCTGGGTTGATCAGCATAAAACCAGTTGTTGATCAAGCCTTTGTCATAGCACAGGAAAGCCCATACCAGAGCGGTGACAACAACCCAAGACAGGAAGTAAGGCATAAACATTGCTGTCTGATATGCCTTTGCAAGACGTTTACCATGGAGCATGGTGATCATTAGCGTAGCAGCTACAGGAAGAACAATACCTAAGATAATAAATACAAAGTTGTACAAAATGGTGTTGCGCAAGATCATCCAGATCTTGTTACTGCTGAACAGGAATGTAAAGTTGTCGAATGCACACCAGTCACTTTGAATCATACTCTGCAAGAACGTGCCATGAATTTTGTAATCCTTAAAGGCAATGATAATACCGATCATTGGCAGGAAGCAGAATAAGATGTACCAGACTGTGGTTGGCAGGGCAAGCAAAGTCAGCTCTGTATCATCACGATTCCAGCCCTTGCCTTTAATCTTGCCCGTTGGATTGCTGCTTTTTGACATGTGACTATTCCTCCTCTGTTTTTAGAATTGAACCTTAGCCAGCCCTTATTCAGTGAATTTCACAATCGATAACCGATATTTTCTCGGCATCCTCTGTCCCTATTACACAAAACTTAGGCCTTTGTTTTCCTTTCTCTTATTATAAATGTTATATCGCAATTTCGACATATCATTTTCGTTAGATAAGTTCATAAAAACGTTAGGTCCTCATGTCAAAATGTCAAGCATTTGTTTGTATACTTTGTACAAATGGCGTTAAAATATGAATTTTTTGATAATAAATCTAACGTATTTTGTGTTTCATAATTTTGTTTTATTTGTGAACAAAACTATTCTTGATTCGTCAAAAAATAGAAGATTTCCAAGGGGTTTCTAATGAATTTCTTCCAAAAACGTTCCCCGACCATCGTCTTTTCATACAAAATCATACTTTTAGGCCTGTGCCATATGTCTTGACAAAAATGAAATGCAAATCTACTATGTCAGACAACTTTATGAATATACTGTGAATTCGTATATTTCATTTAACAACCGTCATTTTAAACAAAATGTATTTATAGCCATCTCCGTTTGTTAATAGACACCAAAGCACTAATTCCAATCACTGCCGCAATGATAATAATCACCAAAATAGTAATAATCATTGGCGTATTATCTCCCGTCATCGGATTGACCCCTGCGCCACCTGTTACCGAAGATTTTGCCATTGCAACCGTACATAGGCACAAACTTACCATTATTGCAAAAGCAACACCTGCTAATGCAAAAATCCATTTATTCTTCATCATGCTCCGTCCTTCCTTTCAACAACAGGCATCAAATTATTTGAAATGCCTTATCCCAATATCTTCATTTAATCATATCATTCATATCAATACTATATAGAAAATTATATATTTTAGTCGAAAAAATTTATATTCCCAACAATTCGTTGAAATTGATAAAATTATACCCTTAACTTTCTGTTTATTTTTTAATTTATGGTATTTTGCTGAAACGGTTGCCTGTTTTTTTGTATATAACCGTCGTTTTGTATTTTTTTACTTTATTTGCATTGATATTTTCAAACCATTTCCTGCAAAAAAAGGAGAATGAGGAACATTTTTCGAAAACCCCTAAAATTTACGCTCGCTTAGCTGATTAAATTTTTTAATCCATTTTGGTCTCACAAAGTCGTTCTGACGCATTTATTCGCTCTTAGGAACATAATACACCTTATCACTTCACTAAAAGGTTTGCATAAAGAATATAAAAAAACTCCCCTGAGGAAGGATTATATTTCCTGCCTCAGGGGAATAGGAGGTACGGCCCCTTTCATGGGAGACGTTTTATTTTTTAGTCTCAGTCAGTCTTATTCCTGAATATACTTGATGGATTCTTCGCTTGCGCCAATCTTCAAAGCAGCAATATAACCGGTTCTGGTGCACTGATCCACTTTGCCGGGATGGATGGCGTCGCCGATGACAAACACCTGGGCGTCGCCAGCAGCCTCTTTCAAAGCGCTGTAATCCACAGACTTCATGCCAAGAGCATACAAAACGGTATCGGCCTCCAGCTCCTGTACGCCGTCGGCGTTTTCGATCTTTACGCTGTTGGGAGTAATTTCCAGGCACTTAGTTTTGGGAAGCATGACCATATGGTTTTTCTCCATTTCCCATACCAGGGCCTCACGATACATGCCGAAAGCCTCATTGGCCACACGATCCAGCATTTCCACTACGGTTACCTCATGGCCCGTTTTCTGCAGGAAAAGACCTGCTTCGCAGCCTACCAGGCCGCCGCCGATCATAACAACCTTTTTGCCGGGCTTGCAAGTGCTGTCGTAGATAGACATTGCCTGCTTTGCGTTCTCAATGCCCTTGATGGGAGGACATGCCGGCAGAGAACCGGTTGCAATGATCACAGCATCGGCGCCAAACTCTTTGACGAATTCGGGAGTGGCTTCGGTGTTCAGACGGATATCTACATTGTGACGCTTGACTTCACGGATCATCATGTCCTTGAAATTGCGCAGGTCGGGCTTATCGATATCCACATCCGTAAAGTAGAGCAGGCCGCCCAGCTTATCGGATTTTTCCACCAGCGTTACCTGATGTCCACGGTCTGCTGCGGTAATAGCTGCCTGGATACCGGCAATACCGCCGCCAATGATCAGCACCTTCTGAGGACCTTTTTCCGCTGCGGGAAGCTTATCGATATCAAAGGGCAGGTGAGCAGTGGGGTTGATGGTGCAATGGCCCACATACACTGCCAACTGTTCGCTGGTGAAGGGCAAATCGTCGTATCCCTCTTCGGGAGAGCCGGGGAAGCATTTGTAGCACCGCAGGCAACGACGAATCTGGGCTTCATCGCCATTCATACATTTTTGGGCAAAATTGGGATCAGCCAGCATTTGACGGCCAAAAACGGCAAAGTCGATCTTACCCTCGGCGATGGCCTGTTCCACCTGCTCGGGAGAGTTGATGCCGCCTACCGCGCCAACAGGCAGGGAGGTGTACTTTTTAACGATAGCTGCCTGCTCAATATTCAGGCCGTGCTTATGGAACATGCTGGACTCGGTGCCGGATTTAACGGACTCCTCATATACACCGCAGGTGATATGTACAGAAGTCAGGTACTTCTCTACCATTTGAATGAATTTACCGGTTTCTTCCGGGGTAATGCCGCCCGGCTGATGGTCTGTGCCGTCAATCCGCAGCTCAAACAGGAAATCCGGGCCCACTGCTTCGCGAATTGCTTTGCAGATCTGAATGGGGAATTTGGCGCGATTCTCCAAAGAGCCGCCATACTCGTCGGTACGGGTGTTCATGAGAGGAGAAAGGAACTGGGTGAAGATGAAGCCGTGTCCACCGTGAACCAGAATGCCGTCAAAGCCCGCTTTCTGCATATAAGTAGCCGCCACTGCAAAATCATTGGCAATGCGATCCATATCCTCTTTTGTCATAGCGCGCACCGGAACCCCTGCGGAGTTTACACAGGCAACAGGTCCAATGGCTTCCTGCTCATCGTTAAAGGGCACTTTTTCTTTGCCGCAGTGAACCAGTTCTGCCAGTGCGATACAGTCATGCTTCTTAATGCGGTCCGCATATGTCTTGATGGCATTAAAGGTTTCCATGTCCTCTTCCGGCTTTGCGAAGTCAAAGGGTCTGAATCCAGGAATACGCACAGCATCCCGGAAGTTAATATCGGTCTCTCCCAAGATGACGCAAGCGTTTCCGCCTTTTGCCGGTCCTTCCAATTTCCGATAGGAAACTTCCGCTGCAATGGGATTTTGTGCTACCAGGCTGAACGCCATAGGAGCGCTTACGATACGGTTCTTGTAAACCCGGTTACCAACCTTCATCGGGCTCAACAAATGTTCAAATTTCATATTGTATTCCCTCTTTCATATTATTTCGAAAACAAAAAATCAGTCCAACTCCGGGAACTTCAGGTTCTTATATTTAGGCAGCTTTGCTGCAACTTCTTCCCGCTTCTTGGGGTCCATGAAGAAGCCTCCCTGGGTTTCTGCGATTTCGTCGCAGTGCACACCGCGGCCCTCTTCGGTGGTGCGGTCACGCTCCAGGCCATTCTCGGCAATGACAAATCTCCATCTTCCGTCTTCCCCGCGCTCCAGATCGCCGCCGGCGCCGCATACAACACACTCTACCGGATATTGCAGACCCTTCCACTGGGGCTGGCCCAGACACAAGGCATTGCTGTGGCAGTTGGGGCACCATCCGTAATCCGGGTCGCCCAGCCACTTTCTGTCTTCCGGCTTTGTCTGCAAGGCCTTCATCACATTGACGCCGATTTCTCTTGCACGGGCAATTTTCTCATCATACAGCAAAACCTGTGCCGGAGCCGGAACCTGGGTGGCCATATACATATCGACAATTTTAAAGCTGTTGGTAAAGGTGGTAGCCTGCATGCACTCCAGCGCCATAGACTGCCAGGAACGGGTGGAACCGCCTACCGCAATGAGAGCGCCTACACGGTCACGGGGCTCAATGGCACCGATTTTGGTGAGGAATGCAGACTCATAGGCCAGGTTTCTATGCATAAACTTCAGGAACAGAGAAGAAGGCATCAAATCATAGGTAGGAGCCGAAAAAATAACGGCGTCCTGGTTCAGCATGACGTCCATGATCTTCTTCTTGTCGTCCGCATTATCCAGCGAACATCCTGTGTGTTTTCCCATAGACATTCCGATGGTGCAAGAAGTACAACCATTGCAATCCAGAATGTTGTAGTCCTTCAAGTTGATCATACGGACCTCTGCGCCCATCTCTTGGCAGGCTAAGAGAGCTTCTTTCAGCAAAATTTCGGAATTACTGTTTTTTCTTCCGGCCGTTACGCCCATTACTTTGAATGCCATTGTCGAACCTCCTGATTTTTCAGAAACGTTGTTTATATGATTGTTGTTTACACTAGGCTGACTTCATGTTATAATTTTAACATAAATAATCGGGTTCAGTGATACAAGTATTTTGTCGTAATTGATAAAAACTATTTATATATGGGACAAATGTGGAGAACGCCATGGATACAAAACAACTTGCCTATTTTATAGCAGCCGCGAAATACCGAAACTTTTCACGAGCAGCCGATGAGTTTTACCTTTCGCAACCTGCTATCAGTCATCAAATCAAAATGTTAGAACGAGAACTGAATACGGAGCTTTTTGTCCGTAATACTAAAAAAGTGACTTTGACCGAAAGCGGTACCATATTTTTGGAAGATGCGAAAGCCATTTTGGAAGCTGTTGAACAGGCAAAACATAAACTCACGATAGCACGACAGCAACCTGTAGTTCTGCGTATTTGTCATTTGGCCGCAGCCACCCATATTTTTCTGGCGGATATTGTCAACGAGTTTCATCTTCAACATCCTACCATAAAAGTTCGACTGATCCGTCAAGATGCCTATGGAGTATCTGAGAGCGTATCCAGCCGGGATGCAGATATCTATTTTTCCATGATGACAGACCTGGCAAAATACTCCTTCCTTGAAACCGAAAAAGTCCAGGCCGATACTCTTTGCCTTGTCACCCGGAAAGACCACCCTGCTTTGCAGCAAAAACCGCTGGATTTTAAACAACTGGAAAAGGAACCATTTCTAGTCTTTTACCCCAATCATGCGCGCTATTTAAACAAACGGATTGCTTCGCTGTGTACACAACTGAAGTTTCATCCACAGATTACCGAACAGTATAATTTATACGAAAATCTGCTGCAGGCAGTAGAAGCAGGAACTGGAATTTCTATTTTGCCTTATCGGAGCCGTCATTATATGCAAAGCCATAATCTGGCTTTTACTTTACTTAATGATAGCTATAATGATCTAGACCTTGCCATGGCATGGGAACGTGAGAGCAAAAACCCCGCTGTTCCTCTATTTCTGGAATTATTTCGGAGTTATATGCAGGAACATCCAGAGAGATTTTAAAAATTTTATTTTAAGCAAAGCGATTAAGCTCTCTTAAACCACGTATCGAATTTATGATTTCCGTTTATATGAAAAAGCAGCCCTTCATGCAAACATGAAGGGCCGCTCTAAAAATAAGCAGGTATTGGTCTTAATTAAGAGCTTCTTTTAATGGATGTATACTTTCTTTCTCATGATAAGGAGCGTCAATCCTGCCACACCTACTAATACACACAGCACGATCGGAATAGCAGACATCCCGTCTCCCGTCTGCGGGTTGCTAGCCGAAGAGTCAGAACTTATAGAAGAATCAGAACTTACAGAAGAGGAAGGAGCAGATTCTTCGGAAGGACTCTCCTCAGAGGAGGACGTTTCGGAGGAAGATGTCTCATAGGACGAGGATTCTTCACTAGAAGAGGATTCCTCTGAAGGCGTCTCGTTTGGGAATACTACTGCAAACAAAGCGTCGTAAGCAGCGTCCGCTTCCCTCTGATTTGTGAAGTTGCTGCCGTATGCCTCCACGGCTGCATCGTATGCTTCGCCGGTGATTCCCAGAGAAGTTGCTTCATCAATCAGTTCGCCAAGGTCTGTCTTAACGGCCATACCAGGAGCAATTCTCGCGTTGGTCGCCTGTTCATAAGAATAGGCCATTGCAATCAGAGTTTCCTCGGTAAATGCGTCGCCAGTGAACTGGAGGTTAATAGACTCATTGTTGTTTTCGACAGTGCGGTAACCAGTAGGAAGACTGATACTCGGATATCCGGCCTTAGCTGCGATACCGGTCGTCCCACCGTTTAAGCTGATCAGCGCGTCCAGATCATAGGTATCGAGCAGGTAATTGATACCGTTCTTTCTGGAATATTCCAAGTCTGCGGCACGCTGCTCGGCGGCTGCCTGCATATCCTCGGATTCAGGGCTGATGTCATAGCCAACGCACTCTTCCAAGATAGTCTGGCCGTATTTAAGCCGCTCGGGATAGAGCTTGTTAAATTCGATGATGTCATGGAGGCTGGTGATGGAAGAATTCGTCAGAGAGATATTATGATTACTGAGGGAGTCAAGATAATTCTGAATATCAAGAGCGAAATCGTAATAAAGCACCTTGGAAGACGGAGCCTTCGGCAGGAGAGTCGACATAGCGGTGCCCGAATCATCAGCATAGACAATGGTTGCACCTTTTGCCTCTAGGGTTTCAATAGCTTTTACAAAGGCTTCATAAACGTCCGGCTGTGTCTCCTTGTTCGGGATACTGTAAACGCCCAGCCGCTTACCCTGCAGGCCAGCTTCGTCGAGATACTCCGTGTAGTCCGGTTCAGCCTTTTCGTTGAAATAGTCCTGATCGACTAGGATATCATTATCCACCCCGACATACATTTCATTGTCCTCACTATCATAGCCCTGCATAGCGGAGAGGAGCAGCGCCACATCGCTAACGTTACGTCCCATGGGGCCAGCGGTATCCTGGCTGTGGGAAAGCGGGATTACGCCGCTGCGGCTAACCAAACCCACGGTGGGCTTTAGACCGACCAGAGAATTAGCCTTAGTTGGGGACAAGATGGAACCAGAGGTCTCAGTGCCAATGGTAATAGCAGCCAGGGCCGCCGCGCCGCCCGCGCCTGATCCGGAGGAGGAACCAGATGGATTAATTACGCCCGGCTTATAAGGGCATAGGACCTGTCCACCTAAAGTGGAATAACCGCTAGGCATGCCGGAAGTGATAAAGTTGGCGAATTCGGAAAGATTGGTCTTGCCGAGAATGATGGCCCCGGCTTTTTTGACCTGTTTCACCAAGAAGGCATCTTCGTCCGTATAGTTGTTGGCCAAGGCAATGGAACCCGCTGTGGTGGGCATCCCGTCGGAAGCCTGGGTATTGATATTATCCTTGATAATGATGGGGATACCAAACATACCTTTTGCCTTGGAAGGATCCGCTTTGACGGCTGCGTCGCACTTTGCCGCCTCACTCAGTGCATTTTCATTAAGCGCGCGGATGGCATTGATTTTAATAGTATGGTTGTTATAGAGGTCAATACGAGTCAGATACATCTGAACTAGGCGGGTATAGGTCAGTTTTCCCTCTTTTACCATCGTCTGCATATCTTCAATAGTCGCATAATTGAGGTCGATCACCAATGTGTCCAGCGAAACTTGCAGAGAAAGCTCTGCTGTGTTGATATCGTCGAGAGTATTCTGCGGAGTCATGGACTTGGCCTGCGCCAAAGCATACTCTACATCAGCCGCAAGTTCAGGGTCTTCGCCTTTAAGGCTAACCTCTTGCGCTTGTGCGATCAAATCCTTCAGATCTGATAAAGCCGCTGTTTTGCTGGTTGCACAACTGCTCAGGCCATCTGCCTCCAATGCTGAAGCGGAGGGGAGAGAGAGCTGCACACAGCTGAAAGTCAGTGTTACGGAAAGCATAGCCGTGAGCACTTTTTTCCAACAAATACCCTTCACGTTTGTTGCAAAAGACTTCATGTTTATTCCTCCTTTGAAGAAAAGATAAATCTGCCGTTTGAGGGAAAGCCACCCCGCGCAACAAAAAAGGCGTTAACAGAGGATTTTTATTCCTCAGTTAACGCCTTTGCTAACAAAACATGTTCTGTTGCTTGCATTATAGACACAGCTCGATGCATTTGTCAATTCTTATGCTGTATTTTTTTCTTATTTCTATTTTTTGGATAAAAACAATTCATAAGTTATTCATTTTCTGCTTATAATTAGGAACTTTTATAGGCAAAAAAGTGTTGACCCCTCCTTTCATCCTAAATACTTCATCCTCCCCTAATCGTTGTTTCCTGTTCCAAAAGGCGTTACAGTTGCTGGGAAATATGACACATTGATCTTTGTAGTTTTCACGTTCAACAATACCTATGTTTGATGTAAATAACATCAAACATAGAAAGCTTAAGGCTATCTGCTACAAAATCAACACATTATGTATTCTACTTTTCACTCTCTTATTTCTAAGCATTTAATTTTCTTGTATTACAAAAATATTTGTTTATTATTATTTTTCTATAAATTTGATACAACAGTTGTTATCAGGACTTTAAAATGAAATGGAGCAAATTAAGATTTTCCTAAAGGCCTAACAAGTTTACTCAGTCAGAAATAGAAGAATACATATAGGCTGAAGTGCTCATTGCTAGATCAATAGTTGTAATAACGATTCTGCTTGCTCTTCCCATTATAATTTTATAGTAAGAAAAACAGAAAACAGCAGGAACAAAATTTGCATGAGTACTATACCTCCTAAAAGAGTGTTGCAAAAAACAGATCGGCAAGGAATGAATAGCAGACATTTACTATTTATATACTATGCTGATAATAATAAAAATAGCCTTTTCTTGGATAAAAAAGCAGGAGATACGCTCCTTGCGGAACGATCTCCTGCTTCATAAGGCTTTTGTTTTCGCTTGTGATTCTTATTCCTTGTGTGCTCCTTGCTTGCTCCTTACGGAGGAAAACGGGACACTTTCGAGGAATTCACTGGGCTCCAAAACCATCCAATTTCCTGCAAAACAGCGTCCAAAGACGTACTGTAAAGCCAAGAAAATTATCTCTTGGAGAACTGAGGTGCGCGGCGAGCTGCTTTGAGGCCGTACTTAACCGTTCTTTCGTCCGATTTTCCTTGATATTCCGGGCTTT